>Ga0196963_10000290_pt1 | contig 46700 bp, 43 predicted proteins | sample S1_5metaG_FD_148600 | JGI IMG/M metagenome (GOLD analysis project Ga0196963, IMG submission 148600) | Soil microbial communities from Anza Borrego desert, Southern California, United States - S1_5 | ecosystem: Environmental > Terrestrial > Soil > Desert | place: USA: California | collected... | reverse complement strand
ACTAGACTTCCTGCATGAATAGTAATTTGAGTTTTTTACCACAGATGGGGTGTATAGCGCTTATGGCAGGCTATGCAAGATGGACGCAGATGAACACAGATAAGAGGGGATTAGGTGATTTAGGGCGGGGATGATTTTTTGATTCAGGCAGGAGATCTACTGAAAGGTTGTCCGTGAGACAATCAGCGTCAAGTTGCAACAGTCTGACATGGAAGAGTATTTACAAGCCAATGACATTATTGACTGGCAAGAACCAACCGTTCTAGAGCTTGCCAAAAAGATTACGTCAGGACATCAAACCCAAGAGGCGATCGCTCAAGCCTGTTTTGAGTGGGTTCGAGATGAGATTCTTCACAGCTATGATTACCAAATGAATCCGGTTACCTGGCGCGCTTCAGAGGTACTTCAGCATAGAACAGGTTATTGCTACGCTAAAAGTCACTTATTAGCCGCCTTACTCCGAGCCAACAACATTCCGGCAGGGTTTTGTTATCAACGATTGAGCCTGGATGGTCAGGATGCCCCTTATACCTTACATGGTTTGAATGCAATTTATTTACCCGAATTCGGTTGGTATCGGGTTGATGCTAGGGGAAACAGAGAAGGAGTTAATGCTCAATTCACACCGCCGCAAGAGCAGTTAGCTTTTCAGATTCATTTGCCGGAAGAAGCAGATTTTCCCATGGTTTTTTCTGAACCTCTTGAAGTTGTTGTAGCAGCTCTGCAAGCTCATAGCACCTGGGATGAACTGCTGTGCAATCTTCCAGATGTGTCTTTGGAGTCAGCTAAGAATTATGGTTGGGCGGTTGAGGATCTACCGAGTCTCCAGTCCCTAAAACCTTGATGGTTTCGTGAAAATGCGTCAGTCCTAAAGTTAATTCCCATCTCCAAAACGATAGCCTTTACCATAAACAGTGTGAACCAAGGAAGTTTCCCCATTCGCCTCAATTTTCCGGCGCAGGAGACGAATCAGAGCAGCTAAGACGTTGCTACTCGGTTGCTCATCATTTCGCCACAGATGTTGATAAATTTGCGCGTGAGTTAATAATTGACCGGGATTTCGCATGAAATATGCTAACAATTGAGCTTCTTTTTCCGAGAGTTCAATGGTGCGTCCCTGACGATAGGCTAATTGGTTTTCGCAATCTAGCTCTAAATCCCCAACCTGAAGGATAGCGCTATCTTGAGGCGTTTCTACAGCAACGGGTGAACGACGCAATAAGGCACGAACTCGCGCGAGTAACTCTCGTAGCTCAAAGGGTTTAACCAGATAGTCGTCTGCCCCAGCGTCTAATCCCTGTACTCGATCATCGATGGTGTCTTTGGCAGTGAGGAAGAGAACGGGTGTAGAGCAGCCTTGCGATCGCAAATGTTGGCAAATCTGCAACCCTGTGATGTGGGGTAGCATCCAATCCAGAATTAACAGGTCATAATTTCCCTCTGAGACCATTTGACTCCCAGTTGTGCCATCGTAAGCCACCTCTACGGTATAGCCTTCACGAGTTAATACCCGACTGAGTGGATCAGTTAGTTCAAACTCATCATCAACTAGGAGAATCCGCATAAATAATGATTGTGAGCACGCCCTATGATCGTATCTATAGCGTTTCTGTGTTAAAAGCAACATAATTGAAGCGAAATCTTCAGAGCTTTCGCCGAAAGATCCCTACAATACGTGGATGCCAGCAGATTTAAAAAATAGGAGTGAGCAAGCAATTCGTGATGTTTCCCTTTAAAAGAGACTACTAGCTCCTAAGTGCTGTTAAAATCACTTCAAAGTGGAAGTATTTGGCTTCTCTAGACGCCGAGGTGTGAGGATATGAGACATCTTAAGGGTTTGTTATTCGGAGTGGGAAGCATCACTTTAGGAACTCTGGCGATCGCTGATTTTGCCTTGGCTCCTCAACCAGCATCTGCTCAGGCAGCCTATGGCAGTTATATTGGGGCTGGGGCTACTGTGGGTGTAACCAAAGGCGGCGATGGAGAGGGAAGGCAAGTTGGGGGAGTGATTGCTGCACGCTATAAACTTTTGGAAGTTCCCTTATCTCTGCGGGCACAAGCACTGATTGGTAATAGTCCGGCGATCGTACCAAGCATCTCTTACGATGTTCCGATTAACTGGCAAACCGATGCCTATTTAGGTGCAGGGGTGGTTTTTGCCAATGGCGATACGCCTTCACCTGTTGGTAATAAGACAAGTTTTGCTCTCCAGCCAGGAATTGATTATGTGATTCCTAACAGCAATACTGTGATTTTTGGCAATGCCATTATTGCATTTGATGCCTATCGTAACGGTGGAGGAACTGCTGTTTCCGTACAAGGCGGAGTAGGCTTGAGGTTTTAGTTAGTAGCGTAATAGAGAGCGATCGCCTACACTCACTTTTAATAGTTGTCCATCAGCAGCAAACGTAGCTGCGGTAAGGATTTGGCGCTTTACTCCTGGGATGGTTATTTTCCCTGTCAGTGTGTCGTGAGATTGCCATTCACCTAAATAGCTGGCTGAGGCTAATGGAGGATAAAGTGAACTGCCAAACTGATACAGTATCCGACGTAAACCTTTCGTAACCAGACTAATCGGTAAGTAGTCGTTCCATTGTTGTCCAATTTGACGACGGGCTAAAGGTAATTTGGGAATTGCAATTAAGAGTAATGCTAAGGCTAAATCCTCTCCGTCTTGATGATGAAACATAAATCCATCATCATTACGACTAAAATATAATTTAGCTTTGCCAGAATCGAGATAGAAGGAACTATCCGCCGCCATCTTTACAGTTGCAGTCAGTTGACCAATCGTTCTACCTTTTTGGGTAACGGTAAGATGCAGTTGTGAATCTAAAGTAAATGTTAATGCTTGTAGTAAAGCAGGATCTGGAGCAACAGGTTCTAATAAAGCATTTTCTAAGGGTGCAACTTCAGCAGAAAATTCATGATTCATCCTCACATTGGCAAAGCTGAAGGGAACGGTTGCTGTACCAACTTCGGGCGTAATTTGTGCCTGAATGTGAATGTGCGGTTGAGGAGAATAACCAGAATTGCCGCAGCGTCCGATTAAAGTTCCGCGTTCGATGCGATCGCCCTGATTCACAACAATACTATTCTGGGCAAAGTGTGAGATCTCGACATAAAACCCCCGTTCGTCGTAAAGCACCACATAGTTACCCCAGTTATTATTCTGGTCTACAACCCCAATTTCGCAGTCTGGCAAATCGTTGACGACTCGGACTACCCAACCGCGAATTGGTGAAAGTACAGGCTTATTAAAGGCGTAGTAGTCAGTTAGCTTTAACCCTGTTCCGCAATGGGTTTGATGCTGTTCATCCCGAATTAAAAAGTCATACGCATAACGCCAAATCCCTTTATGCGTCCATTTGCCATCACAGCCTTGCCAAACCGTCCAACGACCTGAAAAGGGTAACGCGATCGCTCTGCCACTTCCCTGATACCGTAGTCTTGCAGTCAGTTCTCGATCCAGGGTTTTTTCTGGGGAAGATTGGGGATATCTGGCTAATAAACGATGCCCAGCTAACCCCAACACATACAACAGAAACAGAGTCACCAAGTTATAGGGTAAAGCATGAACCGGAAGTCCAACGGCTGCCCAGAAGACACTCACCGCTTCTGCTAACACTGCCGTTAACGCCACCCCAAAAGCGGCTAAAGCGTAGCTTCTGGGGGAAGGCAGCAAATAAAACCCCCCAATTGCTAATGCCACCAGAATAAAGTTAAGAGCAGCCGGATCGTAATAGATATAGATAAAAGTCCCTGTGAGTATCCCTCGAATCGTCGTTCCCAAAATGTAGCTAGACAGGGCTAAGAGAAACTGAATCCGCGAGTTGAATAGCAGTAATACCGCTACTACCATTCCTACCCAGATATTCGGCAGGAAAAAGATTAATCCTAATGTGCGGAGAAAGCCTTCTAGAGGTAACGGCAACCCGATAGCATAAGCATGAGCCGGAACGATCGCATGTTGTAAACCGGCATAGCGAAATGCAGCCAAATGAATCACCCAGCTAACTACAATGAAGGGCAGGCTTAAGACTGGAAGGAACAAGAAGGTGCGTAAGATGTGGGCAAGTGCCCAGGTGAGGACAAAAGCTAACAAGCCTGCCACAGCTGCTAAAAACAGTGAAGCCGCACCGGGTTGAAACAGATAACCCACACTCAACCCTGCTAAAAGCGGGTTAAATAGAAAGGCTCCTCGTTGCAAATAAGACTCATCCAGTTGCAGCATCTTGGCAAAGGTAACTGCTGCAACGACCCCGGTTAGCCCCATGGCTAACACTCCTGGTTGCAATACCATTGCGGTGAGTAAGACTGCCCCGATGCCCACTCCGCGTAGAAATAAGATCTCGGCAGTGGCAGCGGAGATGGCGGACATGAGGGGAAGTTGCCAGTGTTTAAATGGGGGCTTGCGGTCACTGGGGGCGGTTTTCGGGGGACGACTGATGAGCGGATTTTTGGGGAAAAGCTTGGTTTGGGTAAATGAGAAGCTAAATAAACCGCTGATGAAGCTAGAGAAACGTAGAGTCAAGCTTGATTTGTCACGCAAACTTCGCATCTGCCTAACTCCATTGAAGAGAAGATTGCAAGCTGGCGTTGGGGGCGAGTCTGGCAGGTAGCTGTTCGCGGCGTTCTATATCGCTGAGATCCTCAGCAGCGCGAATTAATTCCACCTCGCCGGATTCTGTTACTAAGACAACGTTGGGGCGGTATTCAATGAACTGTAGCCATTGGGTATTGTTATATGCCCCGACAGTAGAAATGACTAAGCGTGTACCGCGTGACAAAGGGGGTAAGGCGATCGCCTCATCAATGACATCAATATTCATGCACAATGGCCCGTAAATCACGGAGGGTTCGCACGCACCGGGGACTGCACGATCTAGGGCAATATCAAAGCGATACCAAAAGCTGGTAAATAATAGATTTACGCCTGCATCTGCCACATAAGCACGGGTTCCGTCGGGAAGGCGCTTGCTTGCCCAAATGGTAGAAATCAGGGTTCCGGCTTCATCTACCATGGCACGACCAGATTCGACAATCAATTTAGGCAGGTGTCCGGGTTTCAGGTGCTTCCACAACGCATCGCAGATTTCCTCGGCATACTCGTCAATTGAGGGCAGCATGACTTCAGCCGCGTGGTAGGTTCCCTTTAAACGGCTGCGGGAGGGGAAACCACCGCCAATATCGATATATTCCATCCGCCAGCCACATTCGGCTTCAATTTCATAGCCAAATTTGACCATTTTCTCAACTTGACGGGCATAAGCAGCAGGTTCCATGATGAAGGTACCGATGTGGCTATGCAATCCGTTGATGCGTAATTTGCCGCCACTGTGAATCCGCCGGATGGTTGCCATCGCTTCGCCAGATTCGAGATTAAAACCAAAGCGTGACCAACGGGGTTGAATCCCGACATCTAGGTTGAGTCGCAGTCCTACGGAAATGGTTTGACCCAGACGAGTGGCGATCGCTTCTAGATCCTCGATTTCATCTAAGTGGTCAATATTAATCGTCACCCCATCTTTAACCGCCGCTTCTAGGGTATCAAAGGGTTTATGAGGACCATTGAGAATCATCTGATTCCCCGGAATACCTAGGGCTTTGGCTTTGTCATATTCCATTTTCGATACGAGTTCTGCGATCGCCCCTTCTTGGTGCAAGATGGCGCAAATCGCTTTTAAATAATTAGTTTTATACGACCAACCAAAGGTCACATTCGGATAGCGAGTAGCAAAGGCATTCTGAATCGTGCGAAACTTGCGGCGCAGGGTTCTCTCGGAATAAACAAACAGAGGCGATCCAAACTGGGCAACTAAATCATCAATCGGCACTCCCGCAATTTCTGTCTTTACCTTGCGCTGTGGGGGAGTCGCACTGAACTTATTCATCAAGCCACTTTGCAATTTAGCGATCGCGGGTTTTTCGTAAGTCTGCATCGGTTTGTCCTGGTTAAACTAAGAGTTCCAAAACCTCTATATTTCGATTAACCAAAACCAAAATTACAGCTTGCTTGATATCCAGATTACAGTTTTGTAATTTGAGGAGACAGCATGGAGAGAGCGATCAACCTAACCCAGTCTAAATACTCACAGGAATCTGAGCAATGCCACTAAAACTAAAACAGCAAGCCAACTAGCTGTTAGACTTCATATTCGATCATAGTAACAATAGCCACTGTAATTTCTAACATTGTCACCTCAGAGACATTCCCCAATCTGCGAATGAATCTTTGCAAATCTACCCCTCTTAGCTGTAGAACGTCAATTGCAGAATCCTAGTTCAATCAGTACAAAATTCACAACAGTTAAATTTTCTAAGAAGGTTATGAACTTGATTTATCGTACATAGCAATTAAGCTTTTTCCCCGGCGTAATAAATCTGTATACGTTATCACCTCAATACAGTGTAAGGAATGATTTAGATTTCGCAAAGCTTCACGCTTTTCCCGCGTCCATTTATCGGAATTGCCTATTAAAATTATTCCGCGTGGTTTGACTGCACTCAAACGAACACTATGTTTGTCTTCAATTTGTTTTACAATTTCGAGTTGATGTAACCCTATTTGATTTAAATAATTGACTACTTGTCCAATCCCTATATTAGCTTCTTTTGACCATTTATAAGATCCGTGATGAGACCTATCTTCTTCTATTACCTCAAAAGTAGGTCTTTTGATTTTTAAAACATCTATAAAGCCATCCAATGTAGGAAAAAGGAAATCTGGAATATTATGAAATCCTACATTCTCTTTAGGCAAAGGTTCAGCATATTGCGTAGCAAAAAACCAATTATTTTTGTAGATCCAATTTTGCCAAGAGTTACTACCTGAGTCTTCGGGACAATCCTCTTGTAAGCGTTGTTCAAGTTCTTTTATTTTATCTTTATAAACAGAAAGCTTAGATTGCTTTAATACCTCGTTAAGCTTCTGTATTTGTACTATTTGATCTTGATTCTTTGCTTGTAAAGCTTGCACTATCTTATCCTTTTGGTCAAGTAGAACTTGAAAGAATTGATCGATAGCTGGATGGTGCTTTACATAAGGAACCGTTCTATCTATATAACTACTAACTTTTTCTTCATAATCCTCTCGATAAGGCTCATAAATTTTATCACGCTTAGCTCCTAATGACATCCAGTTGCCATCGTCGGTTTTGAAAAAGATATTTGTGTACACTGTCCCACCACGAGAAGCACGATGTGGCTCGATAACCACTGAAATTGCTTGGTAAGCACCATTTATACTTTCCAACTCTTTACCAGGCAGAATAGGTGTAGTGCAAAGGCACTTTTCAAGTTCTCTTTGTATGTTCCATTGGTTTGAGATGGAAAACCTAATTTTGAGGGGAGCTTTTAAGAGAAGAGGTACTGCATAAACATCTCTCTTGTGAGGAAAGTCCTTGCTATTCTTTATAAGTAGTCTTTTCAACTCAGGCTTCAAATCATTGGGTGGCTTAACCGTAACCATTAATTGAGTTTCTTGAGGCAGAAAATCAACAATTTGATTATAAGAAGCCACTTAGCACCTACCTAGATAGCAGTTAGACAGTATTAATAATCTAATTATGCATTATCCATCCTGTCCGGACTTTGATTGTTTTACCGACTTGCAACTTTCTGGCATCACCTGCATTCACGCTATAGGCTTCTATCACATCTAAATATTGACGCTTAGTTACTTTCTGACCATTCACAAAATAGCTAGGAAACCCTCGGCACAATCGTCTATTTTGATTCCACTCTCGAAAGATGCCGTGTTCAGTTCCCTCTTTATAGTGTTGTTCGATAAAGATGGTTTCGTTATCACCACTCCACCAACGCTCGTAACCATCTCTATCACCATTTTTGTAATAGCGTTCTTCCGCAAGAATTCCCTTAGCAGAGTACCAAAGATCAACACCAGTACCATGATTCATCTCGTAGGTGCCGATTAGATTACCGTCGTAATCATATTGTCTGGTTATTCCATGCTCTTTACCCTCGATATATTGGGCATCCTCTTGCAATATGCCGTTATCGTGCCATGTCTGAAACGAACCGTGCATCTTGCCGTCTTTGATGCCATACTGGATCGAAAGGTATCCGTCTTCATTCCAATAGCGACAGCCTACCTTTTCACTATTGACATAGTAAAAAGCTAACTTCTTTGTGCTGTTGTCCCAAACCTCTGCATTTTCTTCAACGGCATCCTGCGGAATCATTGTTTAGCTATACACACAACCCTATCAAATCCTAAAGTTACCAACCCAAGAAAACTGATTTTCTCCGTTCGCTACAGTACCAGGACTGCGGCTATTCTAAACGGTGTTTTATCTTTCTCCCAGTGTTACCAACGCTTGTAAAGGGCTTGCATCCGTTACGATTTCATAGGTATAACGCATCAGCATTTTACCTGCTGCATAGGGTTCTAGAGGCGGTAACGGTAATCCCAGCATTGCTCGTATCATCCGCGAGGGGAGATTAATGCCGACACCCGTTGCAAAGTAAGTCCAAGCAGGAAAACGGGGATTGATTTCGATTAAATAGATTGTGCCATCTCGATCTGCAATACATTCGAGTTCAAAAGGCCCTTTCCATTGAGTATGTTGCAGAAATTTCTCGGCTGCTGCCATTAAATCTGGATGATGAATCGTCATTCCACTCCAGATTTTGCCCAATTCAGTCACAGTCATCTTTTTAATGGCGACTAAACCGAGGTGACTGCCTTTACCATCGCCAACGCCTACTAGATTCAGTTCAATGCCATTCACAATCTGCTGAACAATAATTGGATAGCCCCATTCCATCGCTAACTGATGAAAGCGTTGCAGTGCTTCTCCATCAGTTGATACACGGTAAGCTTTGTAATATGGCCCTTTAATCATTAAGGGAAAGCCTAATTGCGCGATCGCATCATGCAATTCTTGTACAGAAGTTACTATCACTGTACGCGGCGTACTCACCCCAAAATCTACTGCCGCTTCTACCAGATTTGCCTTATTCCGCAAAGCAAATTGCGTTTTACTCGGTAGATATGTGCGAATCCCCAAAGACTCTAACTCTTTAGCGCAGCGAATATAAAGCGGCAATTCCACATCAAAATTTGGAATTACGCAATCTAGCCCGAATTGCTGCTGAATCTGCATTAAGCGATTGATTAATACCTCTGGTTCTGAAGAAGGATAGGGCATAATATAACGGCGGTCAAATAACCAATCCATATACAGCCCAGGTTCCATCGCATCATAAGCGAGTCCAACAAGGTGAGAGGCTAACTCTTTATCTTCTTGTAAACTTCGGGCAACACCAGTACCAGGGCCAGGATTATCGATAGCATTGATGCCTGTAATGGCAATTGTTGGGCGTCTCATTGGTTAACTCCTTACAATCCAAAGATGTGCAGTTGCTGAAAAAAGTCTGCGACATCCCGTTCGGCTGTCGTTTGAGGAATACCAAATTCATTGGAGAGAAATTGCACGATTTGTTGACGGTCTTCTCCTTGCTGTAACTGTTGCAGTACCAATTGACCACAAGAATTCAGCGTGTAACTTTCCCCTGTGCAAGCATCGAAGGCAAATCCATCTGCTGTAACCGCTAATGTCTGAAAAGCTGACATCTGTTTCTCCGGGTTAATGTGATTCCAAAGCCTCTATATTCCGATTAACCCCAAGAAAAATGACAGCTTGCCTTCGATCTAGATTACAGTTTTGTAATTTGGGAGAATGGAACAAAAGAGATGGAGTGCGATGCTTTGATCCACCACTTTATCGATGTTCTGGGCGACTGGATAGAGCTAGCCTATGAAAGTCTTACCAAAAAACAGCCAACCCAACCAGATTATGTAGTGAATTATGACAATTACCCAAAACACAATTTGATATGACTTCTTGCGGCTTTTGTGACGTAATTTTTGTTGGGCTATAAATCCGCCTAACCATCCACCCGCTAGTTCACACAGATGCAGTGTGTTCTCTGGAGTTCTCCTCTTTCCTTGTTTGGCACGGGATTTATCGTCAGCATACAAGGCAAAAGTTATTAGGCTCATTACAGGATAGAGAATAAGCGGGAGCCAATTGGTTGTCTTCCATGCAAAATGAATCGACCCCAACAAAGGTACAACTGATAAAAGTAATACCTCCAACGCTGGGAATTTAGATGTAGACACAGCATTAGATGCAGCATTATTAATCGAGGCTGGAGAGGTTGGCTTACTCCTTGCTCCCAAAATGAAGGCATTGCAAGCACGAACTTTTCCCTCTCCAACTACGGTGTCGTAATAAATTGTGTCGCCTACTTGAGGACGGCGAGTTGAATCTTTAAGTTCAGAGATGTGTAGGAAAACTTCTTTGTTTCCATCAATTGGTTGAATGAAGCCAAATCCTCGCTCGTCATTCCATTTTGTGAGTTGACCTCTACGCAAGTGAGATTCCATTAATAAGACCTACTCCGAGACCTGTTTCACAATTTACTCAGATCAAAACTGAAAGGCAACACTACAAAGTAACGAGTGGATTTTATGGATAGCAAGAAATGGGTGGTATTGAAAGACTCGTGCCGATAAATTGAGAGGTGCGTGAAGATATATGCATAGAGTGACAGCATGAACCCCTCGATAGAAACCATTACGGGCAATCACGAAACCTATGAATGCATAGCAAAGGCGATCGCGTTCATGCGTCAAAATCACTTGAAACAGCCAAATTTAGCCACTGTAGCGCAACACGTAAACCTTAGCGAATACCACTTTCAGCGATTATTTACGAAATGGGCAGGCATCAGCCCAAAGCATTTCTTGCAATATCTGACGGTTGAATATGCCAAGTCGAAAATTACTGAAACTCGGAACCTTTTAGATCTCACCATAGATGTTGGGTTATCAAGTCCCGGACGTTTACATGACTTATTTGTGAAGCTAGAAGCCATGTCACCCGGTGAATTTAGGGCAGGAGGTACAGGATTACAGATTCGCTATGGAGTTCATCAAACCCCTTTCGGTGATTGTCTGATTGCAACTACAGCGCGAGGTATTTGCAATCTTCATTTCCTGAATGCAATTGAGGAAGGTACTGCTGAACATAACCTATATGCAGAATGGACAAATGCTGAGATTCTGCGTGATCAGGAAGTAACCAGAGAAATCTGCGATCGCATCTTCCAACCAGATGCCTTCAACAGCCCTCCCTTAGTGCTTTACGTCAAAGGCACTAACTTTCAGATTCAAGTTTGGCGGGCACTTCTGAGAATTCCCTTTGGCGGGATTACCACCTATCAAAGTCTAGCAACGGTGATAGGGCGTTCAACTGCCGCTAGAGCCGTAGGGAATGCAGTAGCGAGTAATCCGGTTGGCTACTTAATTCCCTGTCATCGGGTGATTCGAGAATCAGGTGAGATGGGCGGTTACCGATGGGGATTAGAACGTAAAAGTGTTCTTATGCTTTGGGAAGCTAGTCGCAATCAGAGTTTAGAACTAAGTAGCAAATCGTAAAACCACCAAAAGTTGCGGGGCTAAAGCCCCGCGATCGCTTATGCTAATCCTACTAACTTGGCGCTTAGATCCCACAGCTTTTGGGCTTTTTGATCATCACTGGCTTCGTCAGAAACCTCTTGTACAAAAGACTGACGACCTGGTTTTTGACGATTTCCCCAACTCCAATACATACCCGAATCTTTGTAGTCAGGATCGGCAACGATCGCCGCAACTCTTTCACCTGCCAATTCCTGAGATACATATCCCCCGGTAATGTTCTTCTGGAACAGAGGAAATATTTTCTGAAATAGAGGATAGTGGTTGCGGAACAAAGGCGTATCTGCCACACATCCGGGATATAGAGAGTTGAAGGTAATGCCCGTTGACTCGTGATAGCGGCGATGCAGTTCTCGCATAGTCAAAACATTACAAAGCTTACTATCTTTATACGCTTTGCCAGGTTTAAACTTCTTGCCGTTAATCATGGTAATCGGTGCTTTAAAGCCAGCTTCAAAGCCTTGTAGATCTCCCAAATCTGGAGGCGCGGGAATGGGAATCTTACCGCCTAACTCCTTAGGATTCGCAGTCACAGTTCCCAAAATAACCAATCTCTTATCTGCATAAGCAGACTTTTTCAGATCCTCCAGCATGAGATTGCACAGGAGAAAATGACCTAAGTGATTTGTAGCAACACTGAGTTCATAGCCTTCGGCGCTACGTAATGGTTCTTTTAATAAAGGGAGATAAACTGCGGCGTTGCACACCAAAGCATCTAAAGACTTGCCACTTTCCCTAAAGTCTTTCACAAAGTATCGAACGCTCTCCAACGAGCTAAGGTCGATCTTCATGAGAGTGTAGCTGTCTTGGGGAATTTCTATAGTTTCAGCAGCTTTTTGAGCTTTTTCTAAATCCCGACACGCCATCACCACATGCCATCCTTTTTTGGCAAGTGCTTTGGCAGCATATAACCCAACCCCTGAGGATGCACCCGTAACTACAACTGTTGGTTTTTGATGTGGTTCCATTCTGTTCAGACTCCGTTGACCGCCATTGAGTGTCTCTAGGATCTAGGATTTTACACCACTGGGTCATTCGCTCTAATGTTTCTAGGTGCCTTACGCCCTTTAAGTAGAATAACTGGGTGTATATACAACACTTTAGAGACAGCCTCTGATTGCTCGTGCTGTATTTATACCTTTATCCCAAACTTAGACTCAACCATTTTTCTAACTGACCACTATTAATTACTACTTTTAACCAAAAACTCAGGTTTAAAGGAACTATCTAGTAGACACATCCATAAAGTGGTTACTACTCACCCCAGATCTATTGGTACTCAGGAAATACTAAAATCAATCGAACTCCCTGATTTTCCCAACAAAAATGAAACGTACCTGCACCACCAAAAATTCTTTATATTCTATCGTTAATTCTGTTAAATATATTGTTGCTAAACTACCTGTTAAAGTTGTTGTCTCTTCAGCATTATTAATCGGTGTAACTGGAAATATAGCGGTGGATTCCTTCGTATTTACTGCACCAAGCTATGCCTTAAATACTTCTCAAAATAAAATTCATAAACCAGCTATAGATACATTGAAGGCTCAGAGCAAAGTTAAATTTAAAGATGCTGCTTTGGAAAAGGCGATTAGGGAGCGACTAAACATTGGAAGCAAGCCACTGACATTAAATGTTTTACAAGGGGTAAAAGTTTTAAATCTCAGTGAGGCAGGAATAACGTCATTAGAGGGAATTCAAGCACTTAGTAATCTAACTGAACTGGGCTTGAATATGAACAAAATCAGTGATTTAAGGCCACTAGCAAGTTTGACTAAATTAACTATGCTGGGCTTGAGCGAAAACGAAATCAGTGATGTGAAACCACTAGCGGGTTTGACTAAATTAACTACACTGAACTTGGATAACAATAAAATCAGTGATGTAAAACCACTGGCGCGTTTGACTAAATTAACCAATCTTATTTTGTTGTACAACAAAATCAGTGATGTGAAACCACTAGCGGGTTTGACCAATTTGACTGATCTGACCTTGACTCTAAACAAAATTAGTGATGTCAAACCATTGGCGGGTTTGACTAAATTAACTTCGCTGGACTTGAGTGGCAATTCAATCAGTGATGTGAAACCATTGGCGCGTTTAACTAGATTAAATTCGCTGAGCTTGACTCTAAACAAAATTAGTGATGTCAAACCACTAGTGAGTTTGACTAAATTAACTATGCTGGAATTGAGTGGTAACAAAATCAGTGATTTAAAACCACTAGCGGGTTTGCCTAAATTAACTATGCTCGGGTTGGGTAAAAGCGGAATCAGTGATGTGAAACCACTAGCGGGTTTGACTAATCTGACTGGGCTGGAGTTGACTGACAACAAAATTAGTGATGTGAAACCACTAGCAGGTCTGACTAATCTGACTGGGTTGTTCTTGGATAACAACAAAATCAGTGATGTCAAACCACTAGCGAGTTTGACCAATCTAACTCTGTTGTACTTGAATGGCAACCAAATTAGTAATGTGGAACCACTAGCAGGTTTAACTAATCTGAATGGGCTGTTCTTGGATAACAACAAAATTGATGATGTGAAACCACTAGCGGGTTTGGCTAATCTAACTATGCTGCACTTGAAAGGCAACCCAATTAGTGATGCGAAACCACTGGCGGGTTTGACTAAATTAGCTGATCTGCAATTGGGTAGCAAACCAGTTAAGTAGATAAACTTAACTAAATTAAACTTATGAAATCGGTTGGGTTGACGCAGCAAACTAATACTGAAGTAGGCTTGATGAGTTATGCTTCCATGCAAGCTACGCTAACAACCCATCCGACAAATATTTAAGTTCCCTTACTTAATAGCTGTCAATTATTGCCCCAAGGACTTCGTAACGGCTGTCCTTAAATAATATTGGCGCTTAGTCACACTAGCTTTAAGCCCAATTCAACAACAAAGGATTGCTGATTACAGAAACTGTTGTAATCTCATAACAGTTGGATTCATATGTTTTACTTTAAGTCACCCTAAATAGCCGAATCCCTTTGAGCGATTGGACGGAAACGTCTCCGACTTGGCGCTATATCTGTTTAAAATCCGCTGCAACCGCTCTTTTGAGTAACAAGGTAGTGAGACTGTGTACCAGTCAGTTAGATTTTTAGAACCTTTACTGCTGTTACATTTGGCACAGGCTGGTACTAGGTTGAGCCATGAATTGACACCGCCTTTTGAAGAAGCTAGTACATGGTCTAGGGTTAGGCGTTTCGATTTGGAACCACAGTAGGCACAGCAATGATTAAACTCTGATTTAATCGCCTCTTTTAATCTAGCTTTTATGTTTTTGTGCCTAACGGGGTCGAAAATTTGCTGCATTCGGCAATCCGGTTTAGTCAAGAAGAAAACTTGATATTCTTATAAGTATGCGTGAAAAGTTTACCCAAGCGCAGGCACAAATCATCTTCTTCCTCCTAAACCAAGTCTGCCAATAAATCTGTAATCGCCTCTTGGTGGCTGAGTCGATTGTTTGGATAGGATAGATTGAGTTAGTTTCCAAAAACGAAATAGGACTTTTGAGGGTCTAGAAAATGTTTAAGCCCCTTGAGTAAAATCAAGGAGTAGTTACCAGAAGCTTCCAAGATGCAATACGGACGGCTTGGCAATACTGGCTTGATTGTTTCCAAGTTATCATTTGGAGCGATGACTTTCGGTAGCGATCGCTCAATGCCTGCGATCTACAAAGTTGACCAAGATAATGCCAGAGCAATGATTGAAAAATCTTTGGAAATTGGCATCAATTTCTTTGATACTGCTGATGCTTATGCTGGCGGACAATCTGAGGTAATGCTAGGCGAAATCTTGGGGGCACGGCGGCAAGATGTCGTTATCGCTACAAAGGTTGGTTTTCGTACAGGAGAGGCAATTACCCAAGCAGGTCTTTCCAGACGGCATATTCTGGCTTCATGCGATCGCAGTCTGCAACGCCTCAACACTGACTACATTGACCTGTATATTGTTCATAAAGAAGACTCATATACACCCTTAGAAGAAACCCTGGAAGCTCTGCATGACTTGGTACAGATGGGTAAGGTGAGATATATAGGCTTTTCTAACTGGACAGCCTGGAAAGCTGCGATCGCACTCCAAATGCAGAAAGCGAATGGCTGGGCACAGTTTTGTAACGGACAGATGAACTACTCACTCGTTGGGCGAGATGTAGAACATGATGTGATTCCCTTCATGCAATATGCAAGTATCAGCATGACTGTTTGGAGTCCACTCGCGGGCGGTTTCCTCAGTGGAAAGTACACCCGTGAGAATCTGAAAGACTCAGAAAATCGGCTTTCTGGATTTGATATATTGCCTTTTGATAAAGAACAAGGTTTCCAACTTGTAGATAGGTTGCGAGAAATCGCACAGGAACACAATGCATCTGTTGCTCAAGTTGCTTTAGCTTGGTTACTGACGAAACCTGTTGTTGCCAGTATTATCATCGGGGCAAGTAAATTACATCAACTTGAAGATAATCTCAAAGCTGTTGAGCTACAACTCAGTGATGCAGAAGTGACAGAACTCGATGGTATGACTAGGCCGCAATCGATGTATCCTCATTGGTTTAATCGGCAGCTTGTAGATGCAAAGCACAAAGCCATATTTGAGTCAGCTTAGTTTTTAAAGCGTGTTTTCAAGATGCATTGATTTTCTTTAGACAACCAATTTAAAAATTTACATCTTAGGCTTCTCTGAGAAGTTGGAGATTTAAACCTCTGAATATCTCACATGCTATAGCTCCTCTTTGACACGATTACTGGTGAGTGTGCAAGCATGGTTTGCCCTTGTCTATTTCACTTGGCCCATCTTTCTGCAACACTGGGTAGCGATCGCTCTACCAACAATTTTGCAACTACTTAGTAGTCGCGGACTTGACTTGCTAATACCCAAGTTCAGCTGTAGCAAGCAACGCAAACTTCGCCAAATTTAGCTTTATCTCGTAGCTCTGTTTTACTTAGAGCGTTCAGCGTAGCGATTACCGTTTAACAGACTTTGAAGAATAAGCCCTGAGTTGATGAAAAGTACCCCAGCCATTCCATTGTCCGTCCGGTGTTCCCAATATTTGACATATCTCGCAGCAGTCGGTTTGATCGCAACATCAATATCAAGTTTATTGAAAGCAGTTCCTGGAGAGTAAGGATGAACAATGTTGGAAACTACCTGCCAAGACTTGTTATCTGTTGATACTTCGACTCGAAATGCCAAGGAATTCTTAAAAGCGCCATCCCAATCGATGTTATAGCCAACTCCATTAAGTTGATGAACGGAACCCAAATCCACAACTTGAAAGGTGCCATCACCATTATTCGTTTCATTTCCCCATCGACCTAGCTGTGGATAATTTGTTGTTGTCTTGTAATCCACATTATCATTGGCATTGCCCCAACTTGGATAAGTAATTCCTCCGGCTCTTGCAATCACCTGTTTTTTCGCAGCAACGTTAACCCCTGGAAAGTTAAGTTTTTTTGTAGCAACTTTAACTTCTTGATCGGGTTGAGCTTTTGATTGAAGCGGGGAGGAGTTTTTTAATTCTTGTGTAGATTTATAACAACCAATTAGTGTAAAAGCAACAAGAAAAGCAAAGGCAAACGTTTTAACACTTTGTATTCTCATTTTATATCTCGATTGGATTTTACAAGAATTAAATTTACATTAACCTATTTTTCTTAGCTAATTTTTCTAAGGATCATTTTTTGCAAACAGTTCTAATAAACTTATGGTTCCTACAAAGAAAGTATAAGTTCCATATTGGATAGCCTTTTTATTTTTATTAGGAGCATAATAAGCGGCGAGTATTCCTTCCACGAAATGTGTTGATAGCGCGAAGTGAGCTACTAGCAAGATCCAATTTAAACTACTAGTAATCGTTTGATTTGTTAGGATTAATTGAATATTCCAAACTTCTAATACAACTGCACTACTGATCAGGACTGTAGACAGAACTTTAATGGCTAAAAATAAGTTTTCTTTGATATTTTTTAAGTTCATTTTCGATCTAACTATTAATAATCATAAAAATCATATCGCTCTTAGAGATTTAGTAAAACCCTGCAACGAGTTTAGGGAGTCTTTTTTAAGGTAAGCAGCATAGCACGATCAACAAAATGAACCAGCCAAACAGGAACAGGCTGCTTGGCTGGCTGGAAAATAAAACTGGGATATCTTATTGGGGAGGTTGTGGAGGTCTGCCACGCTGCATCAATTTACTCATCTGAGTCCGCTGTTCTTTTGTGAGCACTTGGCGTTCGGCTAACATGGCTTCAAAGCGTTTATCATCCAATTGATGACGTAGTGTCTGGACTTGCTCGTGCTGTTTTTGCAACTCTTCTGCTGAGGCATCTCCCGATAAGAGCGATCGCAATTCCTGATCAGCTTCCCTGAGTTGCTGTCGCAGTTCTTGCGTATCTTTCATAGCTTGCTCGTGAAGTGTCTGGATGCGCTCTCGTTGCTCGCTGCTGAGGTTAAGATCTCTTGCCCAAGGGGGTTCTGAATTGCGCCCTTCAGGGGGTCTACCCATGGGCGGCGGCGGGGGAGAACACTCAGAAGCTTGAGAGGGCGAAGGCGCTGAGTTGTCCCTTTGACTCACAGCGATCGCCCCACCAATAGGTAACAGTAGTGAGGCAGCCCCTAAAACAAACAAGTAACGCCAATTCATAAGATTCTCCTCGCTTAATTGCCATCTGCTGATGCTTTAATTAAGCAATTTGAAAATGACACTTTAACCGCTCGTTCAATTACGGTTTTGTAATTTTGCTTTAGGGACTGCCGCAGTAGAATTGGGTCATTAGGTAACTAAAGCTATGCACGTTCTCTACGTTGAAGACGAAGCAAAAATTGCTAACTTTGTCTGTGCCGGATTGAAAGAACACGGGTTTGTCGTTGATTACTGCGACAACGGCAATGATGGTTATCTGCGGGCGATGGAAAATGAGTACGACGTTGCGGTCCTCGACATCATGTTGCCGGGGAAAGATGGGCTGTCGATTCTCAAAAGCGTGCGACGGGCAGGTCGCAGCTTACCAGTTGTTTTGTTAACCGCTCGTAATGAACTAGACGATCGCCTAGAAGGTCTGAATCTGGGTGCGGATGACTATTTAGCGAAGCCATTTTTTGTCGAAGAACTGGTTGCCCGGATACATGCAGTCGTGCGGCGCATTTCCGGCGATCGCCAAAACTTGTTGAGTGTCGGATCACTCAAATTGGATCGGATTAGGCGGGAGGTCACTTGCGATCGCCAATTAGTCGAACTGACGACTCGCGAATTCAACTTGCTGGAATACCTCATGCGATCGCCCGGACGGGTATTCACGCGCACCCAAATCCTCGAACACGTTTGGGGGTATGACTTCAACCCCAATACCAATATGGTAGATGTTTGCATTCAACGACTCCGCAAAAAAATCGAACGGGTTGGCGGATCTGACTGCATTGAAAGCGTGCGTGGCGTTGGTTATTGTTTTCGCAAACCGGAGTCAGGAACTTGAAGTTGCGTTCCTTTCGCTTGCGAATCGCCTTACTGTCTGTTTTGCTGGCAGGGAGTGCTCTCGTAGGTTTCAGTATTGCCTCTTGGCTGCTGATTTACGAAACTAAGTTGGCTCGCTTGGATAGCGAGATTAAAAACCAAGTTCTGCAAAAGGCTGTTCGCCCTCATTGGGCAACTAACTGGCAGTCTTACGAGCGATCGCTACCCTCTGTCTTGGGCGTTACTCAGCAGAATTCCGCAGCCCTGGTAGTTAGCAACATTGAGGGACAAACTTTATATCAATCGCTTAACTGGCCGTCAGGAGTCGATCTGACCTCACTATCGCAACCTGTGTCCCAGTTTCCCCCCCAGCTATTGCCACCCCCTCGACCAAGGCTGCCACCAGAAGGAGAGCCACCCCATCCACATTTGGGGATGGAAAGACCTCCAGAAGAGAGACAGAGATTGCCGCCTGCACAGGCTCCAGAAGAGCCACCCATCAATCTCAATGAACTGGGAAAACTGGTTCAAATCGCCACAAAATCAACCAATAACATCAGTTGGCGTGTAGGTGTGATTACAACTCCCGGTTTTCGCATTGCGATCGCCGTCAGTTTCGCAGATATCGATCGGGAAATGAGCGCTATCCGCAATATCTTTTTGATTTTCGTGCCGACGGTGCTGATCTTAGTCGCGATCGGAGCCTGGGCTTTATCAGGAAGTGCGTTACAACCCATTCATGAGGTGACACTCACTATTCGCCGTGTCACCGCTAAGGGACTCGATAAACGCATTCCAACTGGTGCAACCGACGTTGAGTTTGCCGAACTGATCGAGGTTTTTAACCAGATGATGGGGCGCTTAGAGCGCAGTTTCAAACAAGCATCCCGGTTTAGTGGTGATGCTGCCCATGAACTCAAGACTCCGCTAGCAATTTTGCAAGGAGAGTTAGAACGCACCTTGCAACGGGCTAAACCTGGTTCGGAACTCCAACAAGGTTTGAGTGAGATGTTGGATGAAGTGAGTCGTTTGGGTTCTATTATTCGCAAGTTGTTACTGCTGTCTCTAGCGGATGCGGGACAAATGCGCTTGCATCGAGTGGAAGTCAATTTATCGCAGGTATTAGCGGATTTAGTCGAAGATATTGAGATGCTGGCACCGCATCTAGAGGTACAGACACAAATTGCTTCACCATTGCAAACCCTAGGTGATCGCGATTTACTAATTCAAGTTCTGCAAAACATGATTAGTAACGCAATTAAATACAACTTGCCGTCAGGATGGGTAAAAATTCAGGCTCTTTATATCAGAAATACCGTATCCATAACTGTTACCAACAGTTCCCACGATATTCAAGCTAGTCAAAAAGAGCGGATTTTTGAGCGCTTCCATCGCGGAGATGCAGCCCATAACCGTCAGATTGAAGGCTTTGGTCTGGGTCTGAGTTTATCGCGCGAACTTGCCCGTGCCCACGGGGGTGATTTGAAATTGGAGCCTACCCCATCGGGGCAAACTGCTTTTACGCTGACATTACCCGCAGGAATTTGAAATCTTTAATATTTTAGAATAATTAGTCAAGATAAGAAGATGATTAAATTTACTGCATTAATTAAGATTGTTTTTTTAACGCAGATGAAAGCAGATGGACACAGATAAACGCAGATAAGATGGTAATTAGGTGATGAAAATAGGATAATTATTTTATCAATGCAGGACGTTATTATTAAAACTATGGAACCTACTACAATTGCCTTGCCTGCGCCACTAGAGGTAACAATTGACTTAACTGATGAGCAATTTTTTCAGTTATGTCAGCATAATCGCGACTTGAGATTTGAACGCAGCGCATCCGGAGAGTTAATTATTATGCTACCTACTGGCAGTGATACTGGTAGCCGCAACATTGATCTATCTTATCAATTGCAAGGTTGGAGCCGTCAAAATAATTTAGGGTTAGCTTTTGATTCTTCGACGGGTTTCAAGCTTCCAAATGGTGCCAATCGTTCTCCTGATGCTGCTTGGATAAAACGAGAAAGATGGGAAGCGTTGGCTACTGAGGAAAAAGAAAAGTTTGCCCCCTTATGCCCTGATTTTGTGGTTGAGTTGCGCTCAAAAACTGATTCTTTGGAAAAGTTGCAAGCGAAAATGCAAGAATATATAGAAAATGGCGCTAGATTAGGTTGGTTGTTAGATAGAAAAAATCAGCGCGTAGAAATTTACCGCCTTAATGAAGAAGTCGAAATTTTACAATCTCCGTCATTTTTGTCAGGAGAAGATGTATTACCAGGCTTTGTATTGGAACTCAAGAATATTTTGTAAATATCTATAGCGAAATTTCAATAATTTAGGACGTTTATGTATTAAACCTGTTTGTGAATCACAAAATTCTCTCTCTTATCTGCGGTAAAAAAGCTCAAGATTAATATTTACGAAGGAATTTAAGTTTGTAGCTAGGACTTTAGCGCCTCATTCTAGAATTACAGGAATAAAGCCATAACTACAAACTCATCAAATCAACTTTGGCGATCTCTTTAAACGCCTAGTGAAGGTATCACTGGAAGTGAAGCTATAACTTGTTTAGAAACCCGAATCAATTGATAAGCACCCGATGTACCTAAAGTTTGGTATTGATTCGGCTGTAAACCCAGTTCCGGCAGCTTTTTCGGCGAAATCAAGATTAGTAAAGAAGGGGGTTTTTGCTCATTTTTGGCGATCGCCTCAATGTACTGAACTGCCTTCCAAGATTTTGAAAAGAAGTTGACCTGTCTTTTTGTATAAAAAACAAAGGTAGGTTTTTCAAACCCCACCATAATCAACTCTTCACCTGGTTGTTCTACCTGAGTCACGATCGCTGCTAATTCGCGAATGGGCATCTGACGTGCCTGATCCATCAGGAAGGAGGCAGGTGTCACCACAAAAATGATAAAGGCGACAAAGCCGATTAAGTTGGCACTCCAAAGCCAGCGCCACTGGCGTTTGAGGAGTAAGAGAACTGCACCCACGGCTGTTGCTGCCCAGATAATCGCGCCAACCATCGGTAAACCAGACTGTTGTACCAACTCCCGCAAGTTAGGCGCGGCTGGATCATAACCGATAAAGTTAGGGCTATATAACATTGCACCCGCAATCACAGACAAGAACAACACATTAAACAACCCACTCCAGAGAAGTGAGGTGTTTTTGCCTTTCTCCTCGCCTTTAACTGTTGCGCTACGCGTCATCTGATCACTCCAAAACAGCGCTACTAAAATGGCTGCGGCTGGCATCAGAGGCAGAACATAGCTGGGTAGTTTGGTGACGGCAACGGTGAAGAATCCAAAAATGCCCGCAAACCAGAACAGGGCAAACAATCCTAAATGTGTCGTTCGAGGCTGCTGACGCCAAGCAGGAAGCTGCCAAAATCTAATTCGGGCGATCGCAGTCGGTAAGTAAATTGACCACGGCATAAAGCCAACTAGCACCACCAAAAAGTAGAAGTACCAAGGTGCCCAGTGACGATTGACGACTCCGGTAAAGCGTTGAAAGTTATGCAGACCAAAAAACGCATCAATGTAGGTTTGCCCATTCGCCAAAAATACTAAGACATACCAAGGTAATGCGATCGCCGCGATAATCAGTAGACCGCGTATAGGTCGCATCTCCTGTAAAACTTCTCGCCCCAAGCCTACATAAAGTAAAAACGCCGCGATAATCAGCACCGGCAAAACAATGCCGACTGGCCCTTTTGTGAGAATGGCTAAGGCAACCAGAACGTAAAAAGCGATGTACCAACGGGCTTGTACGGCTGGTTTATCTACCTGAGCATATGCTAGAAAAAAGGCAAGTAAGGCTGAACCCATACAGCCACTCAGCAGCATGTCTGAGACACCAATATGTGCCCAGACAATCGTTTCTGGATTAAAGGCGATTAGGGCAGCCCCAATCCAAGCTGATATCCACAACTGGTGAGAGATTCGGGATTCTTGCCTTTCTGTCGCAGCTTCCTGAACGTTACCAGGATTGGGAATGCCGAAATATCGTAGTGTGTAAAAGCCTAACCCTGTTAAGGCGATCGCCGCCAACGCTGAAGGCAGACGCACTGCCCATTCATTCACCCCAATGAGTTTATAACCGATCGCCTGCAACCAATAAATTAAGATCGGTTTATCAAATCGAGTCGCACCATTGTAGTAGGGAGTAATCCAGTCGCCCGTCACCGTCATCTGGCGAGATGCTTCTGCAAACAGCGGTTCAGTTTCGTCAACTAAACCCGTATTGCCCAAATTCCACAAGAAAGCTAACCAGCTAATCAGGAGTAACCACAGGATTGATAATGTCCAGGCTAGCTTTGGCTGTTTCTCCCACAGTGTTAGCCAATGTTTAACGGTGTGATTAACCTTCAAATTCATGCAATTCCAACAGTGTTTCAGTAATGGGCAACCAAGAAGGGCGTCTTCCTAGACCTTAATCTAGCTGGAAATGCTATCCCATAGCAGCGCGTTAACGTTATCCCATAGATTTTCATTGCGTAGATGCTAGTGGTTTTGGGTTAATACACTCATTGCCTTTTATGACTTGAGGAATACAAATGAGTTCCCTAGCGCCAAGCAAGGAAAGCCTGAACTTAAGTCCCCTTATGGCTACCGCTGAGATTTCCCTATTTCTCAGTCAATCAGAAACTTTCCCCTTAATCTGTGAGATAGAGGACAATATTTTCGTTCCAAATCGACTCGATCAATGCAAAATACTCGTTTAAATAATTTAGTCGATGTTACCCTAACTCTTCTAAGACAATGGTTTCGCAATCCTTGGCGACATATCTCCTTAGTTTTAATTAGCCTGCTATTAGGGGTTTTCCTGGGAACCGCCATTCCTACCACATCAGGACAAACGGCTGAGTGGGATGTGATTGGCGCTGGGGTTTTAGTGCTGTTTACAGAAATTGTCAGTCGATTTGTTTATGGAAGAAATCGACGACAGACACCGGTTACTGAAGGCGTTTCTCGGCGTTCATTATTTGCAGAAGTGGTGAACGCGCTTAAGCTTGGGTTGACTTACAGTATGTTTGTGGAAGCCTTCAAACTGGGTTCTTGATTCTATGGCGCAACTTCACGCACTGTTAACTCAACTCTATTCCGCCGAAGTTGTAGAACCCATATCCCCAGAGGTGTTGTCACAACTGGCAAAGTGGGAACTGGCAGATGAGTCACGGGCAAAAGCGTTTGGCATCACACCTGCAAATGTGGAGGAAGTGATTGAGGCGCGATCGCATCTCTTCCAAGCAATCTCTCCCCTGTTACCCGCTGCGATTACCTACCCAGAAACTCTCTGGAACCTATGGCTTCCTTTAGCTATACAGCTAGCAGAATCTCGAAAACAGCTAGGACGCCCTTTAATCCAAGGAATTTTAGGCGGACAAGGAACGGGTAAAAGCACACTAGCAGCCATCCTGAAACTGATTCTTGAATATCTGGGATACCCAACCCTTTGTCTTTCTTTAGATGACCTCTACAAAACCTATGCTGAACGCCTTGCCTTGAAAGAGGCAGATCCTCGACTAATCTGGCGTGGCCCCCCTGGAACTCATGATATTCAGCTAGGTTTAACGGTACTGGATCAATTGCGCCATGCTAACTCTTTGACTCCGGTGCATATTCCTCGCTTCGATAAGTCGGCTTACGGAGGTGCAGGAGAAAGGAGCGAACCAGAAGCTGTGATGGGTGTGGATATTGTGCTATTTGAAGGCTGGTTTGTTGGGGTGAAACCCATTGATCCCGCTGCTTTTGATTCTGCACCGCCACCGATTGAAACCGATACAGATCGAGCCTTTGCCCGTGATATGAATGAGCGGTTAAAGGACTATTTACCCCTTTGGGAACGGTTAGATCGATTGATCTTGCTTTACCCAGTTGATTATCGCCTTTCGCTCCAATGGCGGCGTCAAGCAGAACACGAAATGATTGCTGCTGGCAAAGCAGGGATGACAGATTCAGAAATCGAGCAATTTGTCCACTATTTCTGGCGATCGCTTCATCCAGATCTATTCATTACGCCACTGGCACACAATCGGGATTGTGTTGATTTAGTCATTAAAATTGGGGCAAATCATTTCCTTGTTTAATACCTTATCTCCTTCAGAGGGTACACAAATTTAATCCTATTTAATTGCTAAATTTCAGATAAGTATAGGAAGGGACACTCAGGTGAAGACAATTTATATCTAGGTAGAGACGTTCCAGCAGAATGTCTCTACTAAATTTAGAGATGTCTTAACTTATCTGACTGTTGCGATAACAAATGGATCAAGACGACTGATGAATTTTTGTTGCCAGTAGGCTTTCATTGATCAATCTTAAAACGGTAAATTGCCAGCGGCAGCATTGGCAAAAAAATACAGGTCTTTAACCGCCAAATCTGAAATGAGTTCAATTAAGGGAGAGCTTTTATGCAAACTGCTGAAAGACAATCACTAGAGTCGAAACTGGAAAAAATCGGCAATGTTTTACGAGTGACAGGGTGGATTGGACTTGCTGCACAAATCGGCTTGGGTGCGATCGCATTGCTGATGGTGATGTTTGCGATCGCGGGTAGAAGTTTCAGCCAAGCGACAGCCGTTTCTCCTAACGTCGTTTCCGGGGTTGGCGTTAATGCTAACCAGGGAGTCACTCCGGGCATCGGCATCGGCATTTTTTGGTCAGTCTGCGGTATTGTAGCGCTCCTCGTGGGAATTTTCTTTGCCTTTCGGCAAACGCGATATGCAAAACGCTTGCGCCACGCAGACACTCTGAAACATCCTTCAAAAGCAGAGGTGATGAATCTGCTGCGCTTAAGCGTGATTGTGGGCTTAGTGGGAATGCTGCTAACAATTTTAGGCGGGGGCGCGACGCTAGGCGTGCTGTTATCGAAAGCCATTTCTCAACCTCAAGGAGTTGCCATTTACGACCCAACTCGCGTTATTCGCTCCCTCGATATTATGGTGGCAATGGCAAACATGAGTGGAATTACAGCACACTTTGTTGGTACTGTTGCTTCTCTGAGTGTGTTTGAATGGCTGCGTCGCTAATGGCTCTAATGTGCCTAGCCAAAAAAACGGCTTAAAGACGTTCTATGATTCCACTTCTCGGCTGGCACTTTTAACCTGTATACAAGGGTGATGATCAGTTTGATCAATCAAAGTTCCTGCTGGCAACTGTTAAAAAAGCAGCTTAGCCGTAGCCAAATGCTTTTCCAGAGTTGCTGCCGGTAATGGTCCTTGCAAGTGGCTCCAGGGTAAGATTTGCTCAGTAGACCAATCAGCATGAACGTAGAAATCGAGTTCTGGTAAACGTCCCCGCAGTTCTTTAAAGGCGCGGCGATAACTGCCTATAGAATCGCCATAGTTTCGCGTCAGTTCTAAAAGATGAGAGATGCGACGATCGCCTCTAGAAATTAAAGCTTGAATCACAGACCAGTTATAGCTTTCGGGGCGAAAGTCTAACCCCTGCGATCGCAACTGTTTCTCTAACAACTTTAGTCGCTTTTCTGCATCTCGCTTAACCCCAAACCATTGGAAGGGAGTATGGGCTTTCGGGACAAACGTGCTGCATCCTAAGGTTAGACGCAATCCTGGGGCTGCTTTTTTGAGCGATCGCATCATCTCCACAGTTGCGTCTAAATCAGCGGGTTCTTCCCCCGGAAGACCCACCATCCCATAGAGTTTGAGTCCACTCAATCCCCCAGCTTTGGCATTGATAGCAGCTTGGGCAATATCCTGTTGATCGAGTTTTTTATTGATAATCTGCCGTAAGCGTTCTGAACCACTTTCTACGGCAATGGTGAGCGATCGCGTATCTCGTTTTGCTAACGTTTCTGCTAATTTTAGGGTGACGGTATTCGTGCGTACCGAAGCAATACTCAGGCGAACATGATCATACTGAGGTTGACTCAGGTGATCAAGTAAAGTTTCAAATTCTGGGTGTTGCGTTACCGATGCACCTAATAATCCTAGGCGATCAGTAACCTTTAACCCTTGCTCAATGGCTGGGATTAATGAGTTTTCAAGGCTAGCTGTGCGAAAGGGAAGGGTAAGATAGCTAGCGAGACAAAAACGGCACATCTCCGGACAGCTGCGTACCACTTCCACCATGTAGATGTTTTCCCACGCGGCTTTCTCCGTCACCACCGTTGAGGCAGAGAGGGTATTTCCCCGATAAGTCTGCTTTTCTACCTGACTGGGAATCTCCGCATCTATAGGTTGAATGGACTCGATTGCACCAGTGGCATCGTGATAAGTCACCTCATACAAACTAGGCACATAGATGCCGGGAACTTGTGCCAACTGCCTTAGCTGGGTTTTTCGATCTGCGGTTCTGACGGCTTTGTATGCCTCAATCAAATTCCCCAGTAAGTTCTCTCCATCGCCGAGCAAAATGATATCAAAGAAGTCAGCAAACGGTTCTGGATTCGCCGTTAAGACGGGTCCCCCCCCAAATATCAGGGGATCGTCGTCAGAACGAGCTGCTGAACGCGGAGGAACTTCTAGAAACTGCAATAAGTTAAGGATATTGACATAATCTAGCTCCCACGAGATGGAAAATCCGACTAATTCCGGGTTTCTGGGCAACGATTCATGGATATCTGTGAATAAGCGGCTAACCTCTATATCTGAACGACTTGCCAAAGTTGCCCACACGACTTGATAACCCAAGCTAGTGATGCCAACTGTGTATTCGTTCGGAAACGCAAAGATTGTCGGGATAGCATCAGCGTTGGTGGTTGCGGGAGTAAATAAAAGGTGTTCAGCGGCAAAGACGGAGGCAGTCATAAGGTTAGAGAGTAAATCTATCTCTAAGGAATCGTTAGCTTGAGGCTTAAATGCAAGATGCAAGCACTCAATACCATTTTGGATGATTTCACCGCCGGCATCGGTCGCAATAACCCACCAAGGGTGTAAACGCTGGCTGATAAAGATAGTTCTTGCTGAGAAAAGCTAGTGAATACAAAGAGTTTATTAAGGATAGTTAAACCCAACCTTGAATCTCAGCATCAGGGAGCGATCGCTCTAACTGTTAATATTCGCTAAAAAGGATAAAAATAAGTTGGAACAGCTAAACAAAATTCTGAGTGAGCTTGAGATATGAACAGGAGTTGAACGAAAATAGAGAGATGATAAAGCTTGTAACGTAACTCACACTCGTACTTTGTGGTTCATAGTTCGCAATTCTATCTTCCAATGAACTATGAACCATCTCACTACTTAGGTTGATTTGTGCCGACCTAATTGATTAAGCTTCTTGCCACATATCCTTAATTTCACCTGGAAGATAGCTAGCAACTTCTTGAATTCGTTCCGGAGATAGCTCCTCTTTGGTTGCAGAAAATACGGCTTTAATAATTGTTTCTGCGTCTCTTCCGGGTAAATTGCCCTCTTGTCTCAATCGAACTAAAAAGTTCTCCGGCTTGATTTCTAGCTGGGGTCTTATTTTGCTTAAGAACCTTACAAGCGGATTTGTATCTTCCCACAAATCTTCCACTTCATCAGTTGCTGACTTGTCCAGTTCTTCATCGACTCGTTCCACCGCTTCATTAGACATTACGTCACGCATGGTGCGGAAGACTACCTCAGTCGCATTTTTTGCTTCATCTAGATCCTTCAAGTTCCCTTTTGCCTTGACTTTCTCTAAAAATGCGTGGTGTGATGCCATAATTCTCTGCAAACCCTAAAATTATCAAACTTGGTTAAATGAGTACTCTTCAAATGAGAACACTCAAACTCTAGTTAATTTAGAAAAGTGATTTAATGATTACGTCTCTCTGAAGAAGTAAATAGTTTTACGTGATTTTTATCTCAGTTTTCAGTCAATTAAATCTTTAATTGCTGTATTATTAGCCATTTGGGAGAGTAGAAAATATTACCTCCCAAGCGGGATGTGACTTTCTCAGTGTGGAAGCGCTGATACAACCGCTACAATGTTGTAGATTTTTCAAAAAGTGGATCGCCTGAGATTGTAGGGTGGGCAAATTATAATAATTTAATGATTTCATCAAGGATTATTTCCATTTGCTCACCCTAACCCTCTATTCACTTCCTTTATTTACTCGCAACTAACTCCGTAGATAAGCGTCGCGGCACTTCGTAAGTAAAGAAATCGTAGGCTAATTGAGTATTGGGGAAAATGGCACGCGCTTCCTGAAGCAAATCATCCAAAATTACCGCATTTCCCGGAGCATAGCGGGGGCTAAAGTGCGTCATAATTAACTGCTTAACGCCAGCACCTAAGGCAACTTGAGCCGCCATCGTTGAGGTGGAGTGCAAGCGATCAAATGCTAACTCGGCATCTTGATGGGCAAAGGTAGCTTCGTGAATTAACACATCTGCATCCTTGGCTAATTCCACGGCTCCATCACAATAAACCGTGTCGGTACAATAAACCACTTTGCGACCCATTTCTGGTGGCGCACACAATTCTGAACCCTTAATCTTGCGCCCATCCGGTAATGTCACGGGTTCACCGCGTTTCAGCTTGCCATAAAGGGGGCCAGAAGGAATACCGAGGGCGATCGCTTGTTCTACATTAAAGCGACCAGGACGATCTTTTTCGATGATGCGATAACCAAATGCGGGTACCCGATGCTTGAGGGCACCACAGCTAACGATAAACTCATCATCTTCAAAAACCACCCCAGGTTGTACCGTATGCACTTGAACTGGGTAGGAAAAATGAGTATAAGAGTAACGTTCGCAGGCACGCAAATATTCATTGAGTCCCGGCGGACCATAAAGATCGATGCGCCGAGGATTTCCAGCTAATCCGTAGCTTGCCAGTAGACCCATCAATCCAAAGATGTGGTCTCCATGCAGATGGGTGATAAAAATGCGAGTTAACTGCCCCGTTTTAACCTCACTCCGAAGCAACTGGTGCTGGGTGCCTTCACCGCAGTCAAATAGCCAAACTTCGGCGCGTTGAGGTAGACGTAGCGCCACGCTGGAAACATTGCGCGATCGCGTTGGAACACCCGAACTGGTACCTAAGAAGGTAATTTGCATGGCTTTGTTGACAACATCTCTGTAGTTAAATATAGCGAACACGCTGATCCGGGCGGATTTAACTTGAAAGGTTAGGAATCAAATTAACTAAGTCAGCAGTCTACTGTGGGCAAGGTCAATCTAAAATCTAAAATCCCAAATCGCTTGACTCATGAAATTTGAACGGTTTTCTTTTCTCAAACTACTCCTGCAACTAACTCAACGTTACGGATGGCTTTCTTTGGTAATTTGGATGGCGCTGGCTGGGGCTGCCGCTGCCCTAGAATTACGGGTTGCCATTGAAGATGGAGTGAATCAACTTACAGTTGGCAGTTCTACAAAAGCGACTATTCGGGATGGTTCCGGTCGCACGATTGCAGAACTCCCCGCCATGAAAGGTTTGCCAGCCCAGTTGAGTGGAAATGGTGTGTTATTAGGACGTTGGCAAGCGGATCAGGTTTGGATTGAGCCAGCCAGTGGCGGTTATGTCTGGATAGGCGATCGCTGGTATCGCGGACGTACCCGCGTAGTGCCAACGGGTAAAGGTTTAGTAGCCGTTAATCATGTGGATTTAGAACAATATCTTTACAGCGTTTTAGGGGCAGAAATGGATGGCAATTGGCCTCAAGAAGCCCTGAAAGCCCAAGCGGTAGCTGCCCGTTCCTACGCCCTTTATAAGCGCCAAACGACTAATAATGGCATCTATGATGTGGGCGATACCACCACCTGGCAAGTGTATAAAGGTCTGTCAACTGAGACTCAGGGCACTCAAATGGCGGTCAAAGCCACAGAGAAGCAGGTAATGACCTACAACGGCAAAATTATTCTGGCTGTTTTCCACTCCTCAGCCGGCGGACATACAGAAAATGTGGAAGAAGTTTGGTCATCACCCCTGCCCTATTTACGAGGTGTGGAAGATTACGACCAAGGCTTACCAGAATATGAATGGGTCAAAACCTTTTCCCCCAATGAGCTGAGTCAACGTCTAGGGATTAGCAATATTCGCACGCTCACGCCAGGGCGTACCAGCACTTATGGACGCATTATCACCATGCAAGTGGTTGGGGATGGCGGCACCCGCAGCATCAGTGGTAGCAAGCTGCGTCAGCAACTAGGGCTGAGAAGCACCCAGTTTACCGTTACCTCAACGCCTACAGGGTTTCAGTTTAATGGTCGCGGTTTTGGTCATGGTCTGGGTTTGAGTCAATGGGGAGCCTACAGCTTAGCTCGTCGAGGAGTGAATTATCAGCAAATCTTACAGCACTATTACCAGAACACCACTCTGGCTAAAATCTAGACAGCAAGATTGTCTTCTGTACCTAAATAGCAACTCTATGGCGCTGTAGTAGCGGAATCTGAACCATTAACAAGGTCGCAGAAAAAACTTTGCTTTTATACTGAAAATGCCAGCAGCAGAGGATATATGACCTATCCTCTGCTCTTTGATGACTACACCCATCAAGACTCGCTCTGATTCAGACGCCGCTGCCATTCAGCATCAATTTCAGCTGATCGCTTGATATCTTGATCTAAGAGATCAGTTTCAGTTGTGTAGGTTAGGTTCTCGCTGCCAATCACATGCTGATTAGCAAATTGATGAGCATAGGCAATCTTCTTTTTCAAAGCAGCATCGGCTTCATTCAATAAGACAGCACGCGCTTGCCGTTGTTGATTCCGGGCTTCAAGCCGGCTATTTCGCCATTGAATCCAGAAATAACGTACTAGAGGAATCACTAAAAATGCAGAGCCGTAAACGAGTAATATCCAGTAGATCGAATTAACAAAGGCAACCAATCCCCCTAATTGGGCAGCCGCACCCCCCCTAAGTAGAGAACCTAGAACCAAGGCACCGACAAAGTTCAAAGTCCCTAAGCCAACCGACAGCATGATTTGTCCACTATCGGCTTCACTAAAGCGCCAAAGGCGTTCGCGTAGATAAGCGCCCACGGGTTGAGAATTGCGATCGCGTGCAGTTGTCTGTAACTCTGGGAAGTGATACACAATTGCCCCATCCGGACTCACTTCGGGTAATCCGTTGAAGCGGCTCAACACGGGCAACATATAATCTTCGTACTCGCTGCTGAATCCTTGCCCAGTCATATCTAAATATGGGGCAATTTGTTCACCAATCACAGCACCTTGGTTATTGCGAATGACCGTCGCAATGTCTTGCCAGCGGCGTTCTTCTAAATTTGCATTTGGGTTGCCATCCCCAAAGAGGAAGGAAAACACCGCTTCGAGAAAGTTCATTCTCCTGGGTTCGCCAGGAAGTTGCTGTCGCTGGTTGCGGGAGTGAGAGTCTGGGTAGAAAAACCATAACCAATCGCTGCCATACCAGAAAATGCCACCACCGCCCGAACTCCGACCCCTGCCAGAATCGTTACTGTCACTATTAGAACTGGTAGAAAGGAGGATAATAGCGATCGCCACAAAAATCAGCACAATCGAAGCAATCAGGACAACTCCAAAGGAAATCCGAATCAGGTAGAACAAGACGCGCCAAATCTTCTCCCACCACTCCTTTAGCCGCAACCGCAAAAACTTATTGCGGAGAATCGTCCGAAAATTATCCGGGAACAAGTAGACAACATCGCCAGTTTCAGCTACCTGTAAATGTCCTCCGGCATCAGACGCTAAAGCAAGTAATCCTTGCTGAGCCAAATTCACGTTCAATCCAGCCTGAGTTGCCACATCACCAACCGTGACGCGGTAACCTAGCTGTTCAACCGCCCGCATGATGCTGGGATTAGGAGCCATATCGTTTCCTCAGTGACAATTTCCCTGCTAACCTCAGTATAAAATTCTGGAATTCCTAGTTTTGAAGCCAGTTAGTCGCAAGACTCAAAAGCCTTATCAAAATCTTTATTGTTTTAAAACAAAAAATAAAACAAAGGGTGCTCTACTTCTAGGCATCACGGAATAGAGCTATCCAAGTAAATTTATGCACTACATTAAACATAAGTCGTAAAACAGTTTTATCTTGCCTGGTTAATAGATTACGAGATGTAAACAAATATTAAGTTTGTTTAAAGCTCTTCAGAAACCTGGATCTGCTTTTTTGACGATTCTCTAAAAACCAAAGTCTTGAAAAGAGATAAAAACGTTAAAAAATTAGGAGCCATAATCCGAAATTCAGAAGATTAAGACTGAGACATGCATTCTTAAGATTAAAGATATCTCCGGTAATTTAGTAACATTTCTCCACGATTGGGTTTCAAATAAATAATTTTGAATATTCACTCTCTGAAGGCTAAATTATTAACCAGACGTTAATTAATTTAAGGATACTAGCCGTCACATTAAATGCAGTTAAGCATTATCTGCATTTAAATTATAATTACTTTAAGCTAACGTGTAAATGCAGGCTAATAAACACTTACAAAAACGAATTGTCATTTCACTATTCTCTTTAAACTACACCTTGAGTCGTAATCAAAACTAAGTTAAGAATATCTTTATCAAAAGATTTAAGTGAAAAATTGCTATTAATTCAATATTATATACTCTTTCTAAAAGCATTAACTCCATAAAATTATTACTTTAGGCTTGCTCATGATAGATAACTCAGCCATCCTAGTAAATCAACTTCGTGCCACATTAGGAAAAATGGAGGTGGCGCTAGGGGCTATTGTGGAAGCTATTGTCTGGACAGATGAACAGGGCAGAGTTCATTGGTCTAACACTACGTTTGATCGTTTAGTTAATCAGCAACGTTTTAAAGTTTTAGGAGCCAGTTTATTTGACTTACTGCCATTAGAGCAACACGGACATACTTTATCTCCAGAGTTACACCCCTTGAGCCAAATTCTCAACGGTCAAAGTAACGTCACTGGAGTTTATGAATTTCAACAGGCTGATAAAAGCTTAGTTCTAGAAATTTCCTCATCCCGACTGGTATTTCAAGGACAGCAAACCAGCGCTATTGTCGTTATTCGAGATATCACTGAACGGCAACGGGCTGAACAGCGCCAAACAATGCGGTTTGCAGTCACCGGGATTTTAGCAGAATCAACCACCATTGAAGCTGCCATCCCAAAACTGCTGCAAACAATCTGTTCTGGCACCGGATGGGAACTTGGGGCAATGTGGCAACGCGACTTTAATACTAACGTATTGCGTTGGGAAGGCAGTTGGTATAGTCCGTTTCTAGAAGCCGCAGATTTTGAGCATATCAGTCAACAAATCACTTTCACACCGGGCATAGGTTTACCCGGTCGTGTTTGGGCTACTGGACAACCTGCCTGGATTACGGATGTACTCACAGATAGTAACTTTCCTAGAGCCTCCTTTGCAGAGCGAGCTAAACTCCAGGGAGCCTTTGCATTTCCCCTTTTCAGCGGTCATGAAGTAACAGGTGTAATGGAGTTTTTTAGCCGTCACTCACGCCAGCCAGATGAAGACCTGCTGAGGTTGATGGTTGATATTGGTAGTCAAATCAATCAGTTTGCTGAGCGCATTCGAGCTGAGACAGCGCTAGACAAAGAAAGGAAGTTTCTCCATGCCGTACTTAATACCGTAGAAGCAGGAATCATCGCTTGTGACCCTGAAGGACGGATTACTCTATTTAATCAAGCAGCCCTCGATTTTTATGGCATATCAAGTTCGCCTGAATCAGCAGAAAAATGGATACAAGACTTCGATTTTTATCTTCCTAACAGCGGGAGCAAAATTACACCAGAAAAGAAACCGTTGTTACGGGGATTGCAAGGAGAGCAAATCTCAAACTTAGAAATGATGATTGTCCCACAAACGGGCAGAATTCGTATAGTTTTAGCCAGTGTTCAGCCAATAGTTGATGCCTCGGGCAAAAATTTGGGTGCGGTTTTAGCAATGCACGACATCACTGAACGGAAGCAGGCAGAACAAGCACGAGCACAACTTGTACGTGAACAGGCAGCACGAGCAGAAGCCGAAGCAGCACAGCAACGCATTCATAATATTTTAGAAAGTATTACTGATGGATTCATTTCTTTAGACCAATCATGGTGTTTAACCTACTTAAATAGTGAAGCTGAATATTTTTTTCGTTTGAAGCAGCAAAGGCGTGATAATTTAACTGGAAAAAATATCTGGGAGGTTTTTCCAGAGATAGTAGGTTCTAAGTTCTATGAAGAGTGCCATCGGGCAATGGCGGAACAGATTACGGTTAATCTGGAAGAGCTTTGTTTAATATTAAATCAATGGCTTGACATCCATATATACTCTTCTGCGGAAGGCTTATCAATTTATTTCCATAATGTCACAGAGCGAAAGCAAGCAGAAATAGAAATTCAGAAGGCTCTGGAACAAGAAAAAGAATTGATGGAGTTAAAATCTCGTTTTATTACAATTGCTTCTCATGAATTTCGGACTCCTTTAACTACTATTTTAACGTCGAGTGATTTACTTAAAGCTTATAATCATAAATTTAGCAATGATCAAAAGGTTAAGCATCTTGACAGAATCCAAACGGCTGTCAAAGATATGACGCTATTAATGGAAGATGTTTTATTTATTGGCAAAGCAGAAGCAGAACGGCTAGAATCCAATCCAATCCTTTTAAATATAGAAGGGTTTTGTCGCGATATACTAGAAGAACTAGAATTAATTGATAACAAAAAACACCATTTTATTCTTGCTTTCCATGGCAAAAATAAGTTTGCTGAATTAGATGAAAATCTAACTCGCCAAATCCTTATAAATCTACTGAATAATGCTATTAAATATTCTCCCCCAGAGAAGACGATTCAACTCGAAATCATTGTTGAACAGGAACAAGTTATCTTTGAAGTTAAAGATGAAGGGATAGGGATTCCGCTGGCAGACCAGCAACACATTTTTGAGCAATTCCATCGAGCCAGTAACGTCGGTACTATATCGGGAACTGGACTCGGTATGGCGATTATTAAGAAAGCTGTAGAATTACAGGCAGGAACTATCTCATTTGAGAGTGAAGTTGGCGTAGGAACAACTTTTACCGTTTGTCTACCAACACAGCAATCGAAGGCTAAAAGTAATGTAGATGAGTGAAAATTCAGAGAATACTGAGTTAGGTTAACCCATAGGCTGTAGGTCGGTTAGGGTCGTTTCATGAGATCTAAAGCAGTTCTGTGCGGCTTTCCGAGGCATTCAGAGGTTGTCAATCAGCGTTAAATTAGCTTAAGAATATTCATAGCTGACCAACGGTTCAGGATATCTTAAGCCATTAGGCAGGAACTTACAGAGGCGACTATGCCAAGAGCTCAACGCAACGACAACTTTATTGACAAAAGCTTTACGGTAATGGCAGATATCATCCTAAAGATTCTGCCAGCCAACAAGCAAGCTAAAGAAGCCTTCGCCTACTACCGTGATGGTATGTCAGCACAGGCAGATGGAGAGTATGCTGAAGCGCTGGAAAACTACGACGAAGCGTTGAAACTAGAGGATGACCCTTACGACAGAAGCTATATCCTCTATAACATTGGGCTGATTCACGCCAGTAATGGTGACCAGGAAAAAGCTTTAGGCTACTATCACGAGGCGCTTGAACTCAATCCTCGCCTGCCCCAAGCCTTGAATAATATTGCTGTGATTTACCATTACCAAGGTGAGAAGGCAAAAGAGAGTGGGGATGATGACGCTGCTGAAGCTTTTTTTGCTCAAGCTGCTGAATCCTGGAAACAAGCGATTCGCCTTGCCCCTAATAACTATATTGAGGCGCAAAATTGGCTCAAGACTAGTGGGCGCGGGCAGATGGATATCTACTTCTAAATTAGGATCAGGGCAGTTAGGATGTATTCGCCTTTCTGCCTGCTTCACTCTTGACCTGTTTGACCCTTAACCCTTCATCCGACAACAGTTCCCATGATTGACCGTGAGCAAGTTCGCAAGGTTGCCCTGCTTGCCCGTCTAGAGATGACGGCTGAGGAAGAGGCACAATTTACTACTCAGATGGGCAGTATCTTAGACTATTTTGACCAATTGAGTGAGCTAGATGTCAGTAATGTGCAGCCAACGACGCGAGCGATTGATGTCAGCAATGTGACGCGACCTGATGAACTGCGAGCTGACTCCAATCGAGAGGATATCCTGAAGGCAGCACCTAATCAAGAAGGTGACTTTTTCAAGGTGCCGCAAATCCTTAGCTCTGATGAGTAGTATATTTCGACATCTATAAGCGAATAAAGACGTTCCCGTAGAACGTCTTTATTTTTATGTAGGGCTAAGAAACCTACGTAAGTGTTGGTTCAACTACATTTCTCGACTGACCACAGACTATCTCACAGATGAACTCGCTTAGCGCGATCGCGCAGCTAGAGCGATCGCTTGGGGTAAAATTCGGTGTTCCTGAACTTGAATCCGGGCGTGTAAGGTTTCCGGCGTATCGTCGGCTAAAACAGGTACCGCAGCTTGGACTAAAATTGGACCACTGTCAACTTCTAGCGTCACGAGGTGAACAGTGCAACCAGCAATTTTTACCCCTGCACTCAGGGCTTGTTCCACTGCCCGAACCCCTTTAAAACTCGGTAACAAACTGGGGTGAATGTTAATAATCTGGTTGGGAAAGGCGTCAATCAGGACTTGAGTAATCAGTCGCATCCAACCTGCCATGATTATCCACTCGACGCCATATTGACGCAGGGTATGGACAATTTGCTGATCTAACGCTTCCCGGCTGGGGTAGTCGCGATGATTGAGGAGAACTGCCGGAACCCCCCAACGTTCTGCCCTTGCTACGGCTTTGATACCAGGCTGATTGTAAATCAGGACTTGGATCTGAGCATTCAGTTGCTGATCGGCGATCGCTTGGGCAACTGCCTCAAAGTTGCTACCACTTCCAGAAGCCATAATTCCCAACTTGATGGGTGCATCGCTGGTGACTAAGTTGGGGGGAACTGCTGGTGAAATCAGGCTAGGAGTAGAGTCAGCGGTTGCTGAATTAGGCATCATGCAAGTAATAAAAACTAAAAATAAACATCGAATCACCGATGACCAATAAGATTAACATCCAACCGAGCCGAGTCATCCAATCTGGTGGATAACTTCTGAGTTAGATAGGCGAGGAACGCTTGTCTAAGAGCGTAAGCCTTGATGCAGGCACGCAATGGTCAAGGTTGATGAGAACCCGCAGGGCATTGAATATCTCCACTGCTAGTTTTCGGAGGTTCCGGCATAGCAGGAGGCTTACTTGAAGGCTGATCCGTTTCGCAAACTACTGCGCGGGTAACATTTCCTCCCTCACTTTTAACGACAAATACCGCACCCGTGTAACTTCTGATATCAGGTCGTTTAGCTTGAGCCGTGATCATCACCCTTTGAGTTTGATTGCCTTGAGGAATAATACGGTAGCGATAGTTCTCAGTTTCTGGTTTGATGCCTATCTGTAGCTGCTCAATCGTTGTGGCAAATTTGTTGTATTCCAGATGGTAAGCTTGTTGAGCGCGATTCATGGATGCTGTGTATTGTTTCCCTTCACTTTGCCGCGCCCGATTTGCTTGACCTTGAACAGCTTGTTCCATGCTAAAAATTTGCGTATTGGGTGGTAACTTTGTGGAATCAGAAAGCTTGGTCACAGGGATCTCATAAGCTACAGGCGGATTTCCGGTGTTTTCTGGCAAAATGTATAATTTGCCTTCTGGTGTTAAGACAAAGGTGGCTTTCTGTGACGATGAAGGATCAGATAAATGCCAGGTTCCTGTCCATTGAAATCCTGCTGGTTTCTCTTGAGCAGAACTAGGGGAAGGCGATTCTGACCGGACAATAGCTCCGGAATTACAAGCTACTAGCGTCACCAAAGCGAATAATAAGCTATTAGCTAACAAAGACCGGAGTTTTAAAAGTGGGTTACTCATATTACTTTAGAATCCTAAGATTAACAGGATCTTAACAGCGGCTCCGAAGTAGAATAGCCCTAACTGTGAGCCAACCTGCTATGAGTTCTAGGAGTTCGTCTAATTTTCAGTTGCTTGATAATGATGCGATCGCGGCTTGGATTTTCCTTGCCCCCGCCCTTATCCTCTTGGGTATCTTTCTGCTATGGCCAATTGCCTACCTGTGTTATCTGAGTTTTACAGCAGGTAGCTTTACCGCAGCAGGTATCCATTGGGCAGGCTTGAATAATTACTTACGCCTATTGCTAACGCCAGACTTTTGGCAAGTTTTGGGAAATACGACTTATTTCACCCTGGCTACAGTAATTCCCAGTCTGGTGATTCCCTTAGGGCTAGCCGTACTGTTAAATCGTTCTTTTGCCCTGCGGGGATTTCTGCGAACCGCTTATTTTATTCCCTCCATCACCAGCCTTGTCGCTGCGGGTTTGGGCTTCCGTTGGCTGTTTCAAACAGAAGGCCCCGTCAACTCCTTACTTAATGAGGTTGGCATTGCACCCATCTCTTGGCTGAGTAGTACGTTTTGGGCAATGCCTGTGTTGATTCTCTTAAGTATTTGGAAGCAGCTAGGATTCAACTTGGTGGTGTTTTTGGCAGGGTTGCAAGCAATTCCGATCAATCGTTATGAGGCGGCTGAGTTAGATGGGGCGAATGCTTGGCAGCAGTTTTGGTATATTACCCTGCCCGGATTGCGACCCACTTTAATATTTGCTGCTGTTACCACCGCTATTTTTACCCTGCGAAGTTTTGAACAAGTTTATGTGATTACAGGCGGCGGGCCATTAAACTCTACGAATTTACTGGTTTATTACATTTACGATCAAGCATTTGCCCAGTTTGATTTTGGCTATGCGGCTGCGGCTGCAACCGTACTCCTAGCAGTGACATTGTTGTTAGTGTATTTACAGTTGCGAGTTTGGGGCGAGGAGGCTTAATCCGTTATGTTTATCAACTACATTACGCTGATGCTGATCAATATGGTAGCTGGGTTGTTTATCCTGGCTTCCTTTGTGTATCAAGATTTGGCTGAGATTTATCCCAAGCGTTGGATTCCGGGGTTTGGAATGACGGGGGCGATCGCCCTGGCAACAGGTTTACACATGATCTGGACTTGGCCTGTTCCTGGCAGCTTCAATATTGCCTATGGGGAAATGTCAGTTCTATTTGGAACCTTATTCCTGGGTGCCTCTTTAGCCTTAGCATTTGGTTGGGATTTAATCACAGTCGCTATTTACGGTTTTTTTGCGGGGTTGGCTGCGGTTGTTGTTGGTATACGGATTATTAACTTAGACCTAACGCAACGACCACTTCTATCAGGGATTGGTTTTATCCTTACAGGCATCAGTGGAATTTGTGCTGCACCCGCGCTTTACTGGCGCACAAACCGAACCATTCGAGTTGTGGGGGCAATTGTTTTAGTCAGTGCTGCTTTAATCTGGGCGTTGACAGGCTACATGGCATATTGGGGTCATTTAGAAAATTACACAAAGTGGGCACCTCCGACGATGAAGGTACCCACTCCATAAAACTATTAGGATGCAGTTTGAGGAATAGGACTGGGTAACCTCTTATCTGCGTTCATTTGCGATAAAAAAACTTAAGAGTATTCTTCATGCAGGAAGCTTAAGAGGTTGTTTTCAAAGCTATTGGCTGTGCTTTTAGTCACTCGGCGATCCCCCCTAGCCCCCCTTAAAAAAGGGGGGAATTCTCTCAAAGCCCCCCTTTTTTGTAGTGAAGCGGCTTTTAAAACGTCCTCTAAAGCACATTTACCCAAAAATCACTAGTGACAATCTTGCCATTGCGATTAAACTGTCCCCAAAGCTTATATTTTCCAGGTTGAGGAAACTGGGTCATAAAATGCACCTTGCCATCAGTCGTATCTTTCATCGCATGGGCATGAATATAAGCTTCCTTGGTTAATGAAGGAGATTGTTGCAAAATTACAAGATGCCCTTTTTCTCCTAAATAAGGTTGTAAATCTTTAAGCGGTTGATTACTAACGGCATCGCGTAAATCAAACATCAGATGAACTTCTTGCCCAGCTTTGATGGTTGGTTGAGACGTGGTGAGATTGACTTTAGTATTGCCAAAAGTTTTAGCGTAATTGAAATTAGCAGCGGCGGTGGATGAGTTTTCTTTGCCAGGAACTTGCGTTTTCAGGACAGAAACTTGCTCACTTTGCTGCGTGGGTTTGTAATCGCTAAAAAGGGTGTAGTTTCCTGGCTTTGGAAAATTGGCGACGACTTCAAAACGTCCATTTCCTTTGTAGTCAGGGTGAAGATGGTCAAAGAATTGCAGATCATCGCTGACAACAATTAAGTGCATGAGTTTGGTTTGAAAGGAATCAAACTTTGCGATCGCCTTCCCGCTGGAATCTTGAATATTGATGACGACAGGAGTCGGCTGGTTAGGGGCAATGTTCGCGGGGACTGTGAGTTTAGCCTCTGTGGTGGCTGGGGATTGTGTAGTGTTCATCTGATGACCTGCGTGAGGATCGGTATGATGATTAGACTGTTGAGAATGAGAGCCATGAGTATGAGGTGCTTGTTCTGATGCAACTCGTGATGAACAAGCTTGAGTAACAACCAAAGCAGCACTCATGGCAATACCCGTTAAAAAGCGATTCATTTTTTGCACTCCAAGAAAATAAAATTTTGGAAAACTCGGTTGGTAGAAGGAACTTTAGTGACTAAATCCTGAAGACTAAAGTCCTAACTACAAATACGAATTAGCGATTGATTGCAGGTTGAAAGTTGCGTAAGCGTAAGGCATTCATCACTACGGAAACTGAACTTAATGCCATCGCTGCACCTGCCAGCATGGGATTGAGTAGCCAACCAAAGAGAGGAAAGAGAATGCCCGCTGCAATTGGAATACCGGCAACGTTGTAGATAAAGGCAAAGAAGAGATTTTGGCGGATATTCTGCATCGTGGCGCGACTTAACTCAATGGCAGTGACAATGCCTTTCAAATCGCCAGAAATCAGAGTGATATCACTGGCTGCGATCGCCACATCCGTTCCAGTACCAATAGCAATCCCTACATCTGCCTGGGCTAAGGCTGGGGCATCATTAATCCCATCTCCCACCATTGCCACAATGGATTTTACATGTCTGCGTTGCTGTGTCTGAAGCGATTGGATGATTGCCGCTTTTTGATCTGGGCGAACTTCAGCAAAGACGCGGGTGATTCCGACTTCATGGGCGATCGCTTCAGCGGTTTGGCGATTATCTCCAGTCAGCATCACTACTTCTAACCCTAATCTCTGCAAGGCTTTCACGGCTGCGGCAGAAGAGGGTTTTAGCGCATCAGCAATGGCGATTAATCCTTGAACTTCTCCATCAACCGCGATCCAGATAACTGTTTTTCCTTCCGCTTCCCAGATGTTTTTATAGGTTTCCAACGACTGGGCACTCAAGGTTTCTACATCCGTGTTAATTCCTAATTCCTCAAACCAACGCTGAGTGCCAATTTGTACCCACCTATCGGCAACGATGGCTTCAACGCCACTCCCGGCAACGGCTTCAAATTTCTGCGCTTCTCCTAACGTGACTTGTTGAGATTGGGCGTACTGAACCACGGCTTCTGCTAAGGGATGTTCTGAATTGCGTTCTACTGTGGCTGCTAGTTGCAACAGTTCCAGTTCATTACGATTAGCCGTTCCTTGCACTGTCACAAAGTCAGTAACCGTCGGTTTGCCTTGAGTCAGGGTTCCTGTTTTATCCAAGACGATGGTTTGGATTTTATGTGCCAGTTCCAAACTATCTGCCCCTTTAATTAGGATGCCGTTTTCTGCCCCTTTCCCAGTTCCCACCATGACAGCAGTAGGCGTCGCTAAACCCAAGGCACAAGGACAAGCAATAATCAGTACCCCTACCGTTGTGATTAACGCCATCGTGGGATTGCCCATGATATTGAACCAAATCACGAAGGTAGCGATCGCGATCGCAATCACAACTGGCACAAACCATCCCGTTACCTGATCTGCCAAGCGTTGAATCGGTGCTTTCGCCCCTTGCGCTTGTTGCACTAGCTGTACAATTTGAGCCAAAACGGTGTCTTTTCCAACTCGTGAAGCCCGAAACTTAAAGCTGCCAGTTTTATTAATCGTTGCGCCAATTACTTCATCTCCAGCCTGCTTTTTAACTGCTACGCTTTCGCCCGTCACCATTGATTCATCAATCGTAGAAGCGCCTTCAATTACCTCGCCATCTACGGGAATTTTTTCACCCGGACGGGCTAAAATCACATCTCCGACTTCAACTTCGGCAATAGGTAGATCAATTTCTTGTCCAGCACGAACTACCCGTGCAGTTTTTGCTTGTAAACCCATGAGTTTACGAATCGCATCTGAAGTTTGCCCCTTAGCGCGATCTTCTAGAAGTCGCCCTAGAAGAATTAAGGTAATGACAACGGCTGCGGTTTCGTAATACATATCCGCTTGCATCGCATGACCTTTTCCTTGCATAAATAAGCTAGGAAAAAGGGTAGAAATCAGGGAATATAGATAAGCGGCACCTGTCCCTAATGCAATCAGCGCATTCATATCAGCGGTATGTCGCTTAACGGCTTTCCAAGCTCCTGTAAAGAAAGATTGACCACACCAAAACATCACAGGAGTTGTTAATAGCAACTGCAACCAAGGATTATGCAGCCATAAGGGAATGAAGGGAATCTGTAAACCTGTCATTGCTGGTACTGAACCAACGACAAGGATAATACTAACAATTGCACCGAATATTACTTTGTGCGTTAGATCTTGCTGTTCTTTGCGGTTAGTTACTGCATCGTCAGTTCCTGTCCCTACTTCTTCCAGCGGTAGGGCGGCATATCCAGCATCAGCAACAGCTTGCTGAATTTCCTTTAGACTTGTTTGTTGGGAATTGTAGTGAATTGTTGCTTGCGCTATCCCAAAGTTAACGTTACAGGTTTCTACTCCAGGAACGTCTTGAATGGCTTGTTCAATATTATTGGCGCATGAAGCACAACTCATGCCTTTTAGTTTTAGGGTGAGCTTATCCATATAACCTCCTGTTAGGAAGAGTTTTTGGTTTGGGTTTAAGAGAATTCTGTTGATTAGATCTTTGGTCAAACATCTAATCTTTTTTAGAACGCAGATGAAAGCAGATAAACACAGATGGAGCGTGTAGCGCATGCCGTAGGCACGCGGATGATTTACAAGTGTTAATCTGCTTTAACAAACACCTATAAATATGGATTTTATCCCAGCCTTTTAACTGTGGAGAGTGTCTTAAGTAAGGCTGCATTCTAAGTTGGGAGAGAATTCAAAATTACGTGGATTTCAGGGGTAATTTTGAATTCTGACTCCTTTTTATTGAACTTCAACAACACCCCGAAACATATTCATGCCACAAGTAAATTGATATTCACCGGGTTTTTCGGGTGTGAATTCTACGGTTGTCTCTTGATTGAGAGGTAAGTCAGCCGCAATACGAAAGTCGGGTAACAAGACTTTTTCTAAACAACTGCTGGAATCTTGGCGAAGAAAGTTTAGTTTTACAGGTTGACCTGCTTGAACTAAGACTCGATTCGGTTCATAACCCGCATTAACAGTAATTTTCACGGCTTGTATTCCTTCACGAGATTCGGCTTTTTTGGCTTTGGTTTTACTCAAGAGAAACCACCAGAGTTCTAAACCGATTAATCCTAAACCCCCTAAAGTGACGCCGATTTTCCAGCTTAAGGGTTGCTCAATTCGTTGAAACTGTCTTGTGTGGCTAGCTGGCTGTTCTTGGGTTGCGATCGCACTAGATCCCGTTCCCAGCACTAAACCTATACTCAGGAGGCTAGTCCACACCTTTCTTTGCATAGCCATATCGACTCCTTCCATCTGTATCTAAGCAACGGGATAGCCAGCAGATGCGATCGCATCCTTCACCGCTGTTTCTGGCTGTTGCGTTTCCACCTTCACAATCTTGGTTTTGGTGTCAGCTTCTACCTCAGCAGTAGGATCAACCGTTTTCACTGCCTTAGTAATTGTGTCTGCACAAGCAGAACAAGCCATGCTGGGAACTTTCAGTTCGAGTGTCATAAAAATCATCCCTTCACTTGATTCACAGTTTTACTGTAAATCCTCCAGTCAACTGGAGAGTCAAGGGGGTTAGCTAAATATTTTTAGGATTGGGGACTAGGAACTGGCGACTGGGTAAAAGCCTGACTTTATCAGCCTTTTCGCAAAAACCGATATCATCAATCATCTGTGTGCCTACGGCATGCGCTACACGCTCCATGTGCGCTCTAAAAACAAAACTCAACTCTTACTCAAGAATCACTAAGCAAGAAAGCTTTGTAGGCGATGCAGTGTGCGTTGATTTTCCTCAGGACTACCGATGGTGATGCGTAAACCATCGCTGATATGACGCACTAGGGTTCCTTCAGCTTTGAGTTTTTGCACCAATAGAGTCAAAGCATCACTCGGAGAATTTTCTGGAGATGCTTGTAAACGGAGAAAGATAAAGTTAGCATTACTCGGCCAAACTTTTAAAGCTGGGTGTTGTTGCAAAGCTTCTATTAACTGGCGACGCTCAGTTAAAATCTGAGGAATTAACTCTAGAAGTTGCTGTCTGTGAGTTAAGGCAACTTGCGCGGCTGCTTGGGTAAAACTGGGTAAGTTATAGGGGAGACGGACTTTTTCTAAAGCAGCAATGAGTTCTGGATGCGCGATCGCATATCCAATCCGATGCGCGGCTAGTCGAAACGCCTTAGAAAAGGTTCTTAATACAACCCAGTTTGGTCGCTGTGCTAATTCTCCGACTACTGTTGTCTGACTAAATTCAAAATACGCCTCATCAATGGCAACCAGCGTTTCTTCTGGCAAACTCCGCAACCATGCCAATTCTGCGGCAGTTAAAGCATTGGCTGTGGGGGAATTGGGATGGACAACAAAGACAACACGGATGGGGGGATTCTGAGTTTGCTCAATCGCGCTTTGAGCCGCTGCTAAGTCCATTTCAAAGGTCGTTTCCGAACGTCCCACAGTCACAACCGGAATTCCCAAGGTTTTTGCCAAAATCCCATACATCGAGAAGGTAGGATTAGCAACCAGGATTGAGCCTTCTCCCCCTAAACAGGTGGCAATTAACAGGGAACGAATAAGTTCATCAGAACCGTTCCCTACAGAGATGTTAGCAGGAGTAATCGGGGTGTCTATTGATTCGCTGACATATTCCGCGATCGCCTGCTTTAAATTTGCATGACTCCCATCAGGATAACGATTCGACTCAATCACCTGTTGATAAGCCCAAGCTAGCTTCTCTTTTAACTCATGGGGTAAGTCAAAAGGGCTTTCGTTCGTATCGAGTCGGTCAATAGTCACTGCCGATTGCACAGGTTCACCGGATACGCCTCCAGGGTGGGGAGTGTAGGCAGTGAGTTGGGCGAGATCTGACCGAATGAACGAAAGCATAGATGGTGTACTCGGAGAACTAAAAAGGATAGGCAATTGTGAGGATTATCTAGATTGGCATTAGCTTTAATGCCAAGTCAAATTCTTAGGCTTAACGCTGTTTAACAATGATTTTTCCGAACAGCGGATTTCTTGTGGTTTCAGAATCATGCTTGAGTGTCATCGTAGCATCTGCTCTGAACTAAAACTGGGCACATAATTTGCTTTTGTAGACATTACTGATTAACTTTTAGCAACCAGCGTAATCACCGTTACTTCGGGTGGACAATTTAAGCGCCCTGGAAGATAAGTTCCTAACCCACGATTAACATAAAGCTGATTTTCTTCAACTTGATGAAATCCTTCTGCCCATTCCCAATGTCGCACAACTTTGTGGACAGGTATCAAACGTCGTAGGGGTCTAACAAGGTGGGAACGCATCTTCTTTAACCAAGGTACGATAGGCCCAATTTGGGGAATGACAATTTGCCC
>Ga0196963_10000289_pt1 | contig 46753 bp, 41 predicted proteins | sample S1_5metaG_FD_148600 | JGI IMG/M metagenome (GOLD analysis project Ga0196963, IMG submission 148600) | Soil microbial communities from Anza Borrego desert, Southern California, United States - S1_5 | ecosystem: Environmental > Terrestrial > Soil > Desert | place: USA: California | collected... | reverse complement strand
GTTCGGGGCGAATTATCTCGTCCCCTTGGCGATTGCCCTGTTCGGGCTCGGACTGATTGGCTCCGGGCTGGCGCTGCTGGTCAGCCCGCAACGCGGCCAGGTGCAGGCAATGCTCTATGTCGATCCGGTTCCCGAGGCGCCGCCTCCGCCGGTCGCGCCGTCGGCACCAACACCGGCCCCACGCTTCCCGGTGATCCCCCTGGAAGAGGACGAGCCTGAGCTTCCGGCGAACACCGATCTCGGCGCCGAAGCGCTGCAGACCGTCGCCTTCTTCCACGATTGCCTCGTCGCCCTGCCGCGCGATGGCGTTTACATGAAGGACGGCCGTCTCGACGCCTTCAATTGGTTCGGCTGCCACATCTTCTTTGCCGGCGTGGCCGAAGAGGAGGCGCGGCGCCGCAACTGGGATCCATTGACCCGCCAGCGCATCATCGCCACGGGCCTCAAGGCCGCGCTCGCGGAACCGCGAACCGCGGCGCGCTTCGCCGCCCGCTACGATGACTACCTGACCGAACCCCGGCCGCTGGCCATGTTCAATCGCGGCGTGGAGGCGAGCGCGCAGCGCTATGCGGGCGAACCGCAGGCGAAGGACGCGCTGCGCCTCGCGCTTGAGGAATGGAACCAGCGCGACAGCCTGACGCGGGCCGGCGACCATGTCTGCGTCATGTTCACCGACATCGTGGGCTCGACCGAGTTCGCCCAGGTCCACGGCGATGCCCGGCATTTCGAGGTCGTGCAGGCTCATAACCGCATCGTGCGCGCCGCGCTGCAGGAATATTCGGGCCGCGAGATCAAGCACACCGGCGACGGCATCATGGCCGCCTTTGACGACGCCGACCTTGCCGCCCGCGCTGCGCTGCAGATCCAGCGCGAGATCGCGGCTCATCGCGCCGTCAATCCGGCGATCGGCATGGAGCTGCGCATCGGCCTGGCTGCCGGCGAGCCGATCCGCGAAGGCAGCGACCTCTTCGGCTCCACCGTGCAGCTCGCGGCCCGCGTCTGCGGCTTCGCCCAGCCGGGACAGATCATCGCCGGCGACGCGGTGCGCACGGTGACCGAGGCGGTGAGCGTGAAGTTCATCGATCTGGGCGAGCAGGCGCTCAAAGGCTTCAAGCAGCCGGTGCGAGTCCACCAGGTCGTCGAGGGCTTATAGGCCGCTTGCCAAGCGCGCGGCTTCGGCGCATATAACGCGAACCAATCACCTGGGGGTGCTGCCGGTTTCCGGCGGCTGAGAACATACCCCGCTAACCTGATCCGGGTAATGCCGGCGTAGGGATGCGTGACCGAGAATGCCTCATCCATTGATTGCTGATCCGCGCGCGGGCGCTCCGCCCGCCGTATCGGTGCATGCGGCGCGCCTCGATTACGGCGGTGCCGCCCTGTTCGACGCGCTCGATTTTACCCTGCCCGCAGGGCGCTGGACCTGCCTGCTCGGCCCCAGCGGTGTCGGCAAGACGACCCTGCTGCGACTGATCGCCGGGCTCGAGGCGCCCGTAGGCGACACGCGCATCGTCGCCGGCGACGGACAGCCGCTCGCCGGGCGCATCGCCTGGATGGGCCAGCAGGATCTGCTGCTGCCTTGGCTCTCCGCGCTCGACAACGCGTTGCTGGGCTCACGCCTGCGCGGTGATGGCGATCCGGATCGCGAACGCCGCGGCGTGGCGATCGAGCTGCTGATCCGTGTCGGTCTCGGGGGCCGCCTCGCGGCGCGACCCTCGGCGCTGTCGGGCGGCCAGCGCCAGCGTGTCGCTCTCGTGCGCACGCTGATGGAAGACCGGCCGGTCATTCTGATGGACGAGCCGTTCTCGGGGCTCGACAGCATCACCCGCTGGAAGCTGCAGGATCTCGCGGCGGAGCTGCTCGCCGGCCGCACGGTGCTGCTGGTGACCCACGACCCGCGCGAAGCGTTGCGCCTCGGCGATACGGTTCATGTGATGGCCGGGCGGCCGGCGCGCCTCGACCAGGCTTGGGAGCTTGGCGGACCGACGCCGCGCCCGCTCGACGATCCTGCCCTGCTGGCCCGCGAGGGCGAGCTGATCCGCCGGCTGGCCGCCGCCGCGGAGGCCTGATGAAAGCCGTGTTGCGCGCCTTGCTCGTCTTTGCCGGGCTGTGCCTGTTGTGGCAGGCGCTGGTGGTTACGACCGGCCTGCCGGCCTACATCCTGCCACCGCCGACCCGCGTCTTCGCCGCGCTGGTCGGGCGCGCCGATTTCCTGCTGTCTCACGCCCTGCTGACCCTGGCCGAAATCGTGCTGGGCATGCTCTCCGGTGTCGTGCTCGGTGTCGCGAGCGCGCTCACTCTCGCCAGCGTCCCGACGGCCCGGCGCTGGCTGCTGCCGGTCTTGGTCGTCAGCCAGGCGATCCCGGTCTTCGCGCTCGCTCCGCTGCTGGTGCTGTGGCTCGGCTACGGCATGGCCTCGAAGGTCGCGATGGCGACGCTGATCATCTACTTCCCCGTCACCTCGGCCTTCTACGACGGGCTGCGCCACTCCGAGCGCGGCTGGCTCGATCTCGCGCGTGTCATGGGCGCCACCGGCGGACGCGAGCTTCTTCACGTGCGCGTACCCGCGGCGCTGCCCGGTCTGGCCTCTGGTCTGCGCGTCGCCGCCGTAGTGGCGCCGATCGGGGCGGTCATCGGCGAATGGGTCGGGGCCAGCGCCGGCCTCGGCTACATCATGCTCCAGGCCAACGCGCGCATGCAGATCGACGTGATGTTCGCCGCCCTCCTCGTCCTCGGCGTCATGGCCGTCGCGCTCTACTACGGGCTCGACGCCGCCTTGCGCCGCTTCATCCCCTGGCTTCCCCAAAGCCTGCCTGTTTCCAGCAAGGAGTAAACCCATGGTTCGTCGTCTCGCCCTTGTCCTCGCCGCCCTGATGATCGCCGCACCGGCGCACGCCCAACAGCAGAAGCTCACATTGCTGCTCGACTGGTTCGTCAATCCGGATCATGGGCCGCTCTTCGTCGCGCAGGAGCGCGGCTATTTCAACGAAGCCGGGCTCGCGGTCGAGATGATCGCGCCGTCCGATCCCAACGACCCGCCCAAGCTGGTCGCCGCCGGCCGCGCCGACCTTGCCATCTCCTACCAGCCGCAGCTCACCATCCAGGCAGCGGAAGGGCTGCCGCTCACCCGCATCGCCACCCTGGTGGCCACCCCGCTCAACTCGCTCGTCACCCTGCGTGACGGGCCGATCAAGAGCATCGCCGATCTCAAGGGCAAGAAGATCGGCTTCTCGGTCGGCGGCTTCGAGGACGCGCTGCTCAAGGCGATGCTGGAGAAGCACGGCCTCAAGCTCGGCGACGTGACGCTGATCAACATCAACTTCGCACTGTCACCGGCCCTGCTCGCCGGACGCGTCGATGCGGTGATCGGCGCCTTCCGCAACTTCGAGCTCAACCAGCTCGATATCGAGGGTAAGCCCGGCCGCGCCTTCTATGTCGAGGAGGAAGGCGTGCCGACCTATGACGAGCTGATCGTCGTGGCCAACAAGGCACGCGCCGGCGATCCGCTGTTCCGCCGCTTCGTCGACGCCGTGGAGCGCGGCACGACTTGGATGATCAACCACCCGCAGGAGGGCTTTCAGCTGTTCATCAAGGGCCGCAAGGACCTCGACAATGAGCTCAACCGCCGCGCCTGGGCCGCAACCCTGCCTCGCTTCGCCCACAGCCCGGCGGCGCTGGACCGGGCGCGCTACGAACGCTTCGCCGAATTCCTGAAGGCGCAAGGCCTGATCAAGCAGACCGCGCCCGTCGAGAGCTACGCCATCGAGCTGCGCTAAGCTTCAGAAGGTCTCTTCCCGACCCGTCTCGATCGAGCGGATCATGGCGTCGAGCAGCCCCATGGCGCGGACACCGTCCGCCGCCATCGGGGCTGTCGCGGCCTCGCCGCGCGCCACGGCCACGAAACTGCCCAACAGGGTGTGATAACCCTTGTGGTCCTCGTTCGCGGCGACAGTGAGGTTCGGCTCCCATACCAGCGTGTCCTCGCTGTCCGTCAACGTCGCTGCCAGGTCGTCGATCTTGAACGCTGGCGCCCGGTAGTAACGGACTTCGTGGACGTTACGCACCTCGACGCGGCGATGGTCGCTCATCACCTGCCACCACTCCATCGGAGTGGCGCGCGACTGGTTGGTGCCCATGGCCAAGGTGCCGAGCCCGCCATTGGCGAAGCGGAAATGCACGTGCAGCAGCAGCTTGCCCGGTGCGATCTCGTGACGCCGTGCCGTCAGCGCTGTCACTTCGCCCATGAGGAACGGCACCAAATCCATGTAGTGCACACAGTGGTGCAGGTAGAAACCGGTGTAGTCGGGGTTACCCTCGAAGTAGGTCGGCGCCGTCATGTACTCGCCGAGGAAACCGGCTGGCGCGCCGAAACCGGGCGAGTGCACGAGGTTGGCCGCAATGCGATTGGCGGTTGAATAGCGTTTCATGAAGCCCAGCACCGCCGGTCGACCGGCGCGTTCGACAGCGGTAGCGATGGCACGTGCATCGGCGACGTTGGCGCCGGGCGGTTTCTCGATGAACACCGGCCGGCCGCTGGCCAGCGCATCGGCGGCCATGGCGACATGCGCCTTAGGTCCGACCGCCATGCCGATGGCATCGATGTCGCCTCGCGCCAGCAACGCCTTGTAGTCTCGCGCCCGTGCCAAATCCGGAACGCCGAAGCGCTCGCCGGCTCGCGTCAGCGCTGCCTCGTCCGTGTCGCACAGCGCCACCAACCGCACGGCATGGCGCACGAGCTGCGGTAGCAGCATCTCCGTCGCATGGCGGCCACAGCCGATCCAGCCGACCCTCAGCATCGCGTTCACGACCTCACCGCCTCGGCGAACCGCGCCTCGAGATACTTCACGCTGGCGGCCAGGGCCGGCCCTTCATCGCTCGTGGGTGCCCGCCACTGGGCCAGCGGCACGCCCGGCCGCTCGTCAGCGCGCCGGAACGGTTCCAGGGTGATCGGCCCGTCATAGCCGATATCGATCAGCGCCTTCACGACATGCCGCCAGTCGACATGCCCGGTGCCGACGAAACCGCGATGGTTCTCGTTCGCCTGAAAATGATAGAGGCGCTTCCCTGCCAGGCGGATCGCCGCGCCCAGGTCGGGATCCTCCATGTTCATGTGGAACGTGTCGAGCAGCAGCCCGAGGGCGGGCGAGTTCACGGCCTCGACAATCGCCATGCCATGCTGCGTCGTATTGGCAATGTCGGTCTCGAAGCGATTGAGCGGCTCGAGAGCGAAGCGCACGCCCTGCTCCCCAGCATAGGTCGCCGCGTCGCGCAGCCCGCCGATCACCCACCCCATACGCCGCTCCCGCTCAGCCTCCTCGATCGGCGCGGGAGCGCGACCGGCGAAGACGAGCGGCGCGCCATAGAGCGGCCCACCGACGATTTCGGCGCCGAGCGACTTGGCCACGTCGACGCAGTAGCGGAGATACTGCACGCCCGAGGCGCGCGCCTCCTCTTTCGGACTGGCCAGGTCGCGCGCCAAATTGACGCGCGCCGCGAGCACGACGCCAAGGCCACCCGCTGCCAGCGCCTGCCGCGTCGCCGGGAGGTCGAGCTCGCCGGGTTCCGGCACCAGAAGCTCGATAAATTCGAGGCCGGCGCGCCGGACATCGCCGAAATGGCCGAAATGTTTGGCCGTGAACGGGCGAGCGTAGAACATCGAGATGACGCCCAGGTGGGGGCGTAACGGCTTCATGACTTGACGGCTCCGGCAGTAAGGCCTCCGACGAGGCGACGTTGAACGAAGAGGAAAAGAATGGTCACCGGCAGCGCCACGAGCGTGCCGCCCGCGGTCAGCATGCCCCACTGAATCTGGAATTCGCCGATAAAGAGCTGCAGCGCCACGGTGACCGTGCGCACGTCGTGGCCCGACAGCATCATGGCGTAGAGGTATTCGTTCCACGAGGTGATAAAGATGTAGATGCCCGTGGTGACGATGCCGGGTGCCGCCAGCGGCAGCACGATGCGGCGTATCGTGGCGAGGCGCGAACAGCCGTCGATCATGGCGGCCTCGTCGAGCTCTACGGGAATGCCGTTCATATAGCTGGTCAGCATCCACACCGCGAACGGGATGGCAAAGGTGCCATGGCCGAGGATCAGCGCCCCGTACGTGTCGAGCAGGCCCAGCGAGCGCATCAGGACGAAAAGCGGAATGATCAGCAGCACGATCGGGAACATGTTGACGACCAGGAAGGTCACCAGCAACAGGCGGCGCCCCGGGAAACGGAAGCGCGAGAACGCATAAGCCGCGGGGATGCTGACGCCGAGGCCGAGCACCACCGCGCCGAGCGCCACGATCAGGCTGTTGCCCAGGTTCACGGCAAAGCTGGTGCGTTTCAGCAGATCCGCGTAGTGGCCGAGCGTCGCCGCATCGGGCCAGTAGACCAGCGGCACGCGTGTCAGCTCTGCCGTCGGTTTTATCGACGACAGCACCATCCAGCCATACGGCGCCAGCGCAAAGACCAGCACGAGCAGCACCGGCAGCTCCGTGCCGAGCAGCCGCCGCCAGAGAGGTTGCTGCCCGATCACGATCCGGCCTCGCGCGCGGCGCGCACCACATAGGCTACGACGACGCCGAGCAACGCCAGCGTCAGCAGCACGGCGAGTGCTGCGCCATAGCCGAACTCCATGCCGCTATAGGCGCGCAGGAAGGCATAAAGCGGCAGGGTATGCGTCCCCAATCCCGGACCGCCGCCGGTCATCACCAGGATCACGTCGAGTGAGTTAGCGACCCAGATCGTGCGTAGCAGCAGCGCCGTCGCCATTACGCCGGCGAGCGAAGGAATGGTGATATAGAGCAGCCGCTGCCAGGCGCTGGCGCCATCGACCTCGGCCGCCTCGTAGAGCTCGGCCGGGATCGCCTGCAGCCCGGCCAGAAGGACCACCGCGAAGAACGGGAAACCTTGCCATGTCAGGGTCAGGATCACGGCGTAGAGCGCCAGGTCGGGATCGGCGAGCCAGGCGATCGGCTTGGCGATTACGCCGAGCCGCACCAGCGCGTCGTTCATCACGCCAAGATTGAAATCGTACATCCAGGTCCACATCAGGCCGATGATGACGCTGGGCAATGCCCACGGCACGACGACCAAGGCGCGCGCCGCGTCGCGCCACCAGAAACTGCGGTGAAGCAAAAGCGCCGTCACGAAACCAAGAAGAAACTGCAGCGCGACCGCGAGCCCGACCCAGAGCAGCGAGTTGCCCACGCTGATCCAGAAGACCTGGTCGGCGAAGGCCCTGGTGTAATTGGCCAGGCCGACGAACGGCACGTCATGCGGCCGGAAAAGCACCATATCGTGCAGGCTGAGCAGCATGGTGCGCCCGACCGGCACGAAGACGATAGCGGCCGTGACCAACACGGCCGGTGCCAGCATCGCGTAAGGCGTCGCCCGAGCCAGAAAACGCGACGGGTTAAGTGCTTTGAACGTCATGATCGGGTGTCCCCGGCGCGGCGACGCTTGCACCGGGCCGGGGATCGCTCAGCCGTGGAAGTGCTTCTCGATGGCCTGCATCATGTCGTCAGCACTGATCTGCCCGAGCAGGGCGCGCTGCATGTTCTGCGGCCAAACGGTACGCGTGAAATCGGCCGTCTTCGAGTTGTCGGGCAGCACCGCCGCGATCGGCACGGAGTCGAACGTGGCATCGACGAAGCGCTTGGGATGCAGGGACCAGCCGGCCGCGCCCGATTTCGTCACCGTCATCTGCCCGGTAAACTTGTTGAACTCGACGTTGTTGGTGCCCGTCGAGAGGAAGGCGATCCACTTGAAGGCCGCCTCCTTGGCGCGCGACGTCGCAAAGACGGCGTTGGATTCGTCGCCGAAGGATGTCCAGCCATTGCCATCCGCGGCGCGCGGCACCGGCACCGCAGAGACGTTGTCTCCCAAAGCCTGGACCATCTCGTTTGCCGACCCGACATGATGGATGGTCATCGCCGTGCGGCCCGCCTTGAAGTTGTCGACGATCTGACGGAAGCCGTCATTCGGCGCCGAAGGGGGAAAGATCTTGTGCGTGCGGGCAAGGTCGACGAACCAGCGGTTCGCGGCAAGAGCCTTGGGGCTCACCATGCCGCCCTTGTCGAAGGTTGCGCCGCCGCCCAAAACGAACGAGCCCCAATGGTCGTGACCGCCGGCGCCGCCGCGCATGCCGAAGCCCCAGACATCGCCGGAGGTTGTGGCCTTGGCGGCACTCAGGAACTGCTCGAAAGTCTTGGGCGGCGCCACGTTGGCGCGCTGGAACAGATCGGTCCGATAGTAGAGGTAGAGCACGACATACTGGACCGGCAGGAAATACTGTTTTCCATCGGTCGCCTTGGTGAGCGTCCAGATATTGTCGGGGATATCGCCGCGGCCAGTCCAAGAGGCGAGCCGGGAGTCGAGCGGCTCCAGCGCCTTCATCTCGAGCAGGCGAGCCTGGTTGTTGAGCTTGACCATCGCGCAATCGGGCGCGTTGCCGGCAACGATCGCGGCAAATAGTCGCGTGTAATAATCGTTACCGCCGCCCCAGGGCACGCTCTCGGCCTGCACCTTGATGCCGGGATTCTCGCGCTCGAACTTGGCGACCAGTTCCGCCGGAGAGTGCTGCGGGTTGTCGAAATGGTACCACCAGCGCACCGTGACCGGCGCCTGGGCGCGGACCGGCGAGACGATGGACGATGCGGCGGCCGCGCTCGCGGCCCCGACGAGAAATTGACGACGCTGCATAGTTACCTCCCCTTGCTCGATTATTCGGATAGTTGTTCGGCCAGATGACGTCCCGCTGCCGAGAGGGCCGCACGCGCCGCCGTCAGGTCGCGGTTCATCTGGAGGAATCCGTGGACGACGCCCGGAAAGACATCGAGCCGATAGCGCACACCGGCATTCGCCAGACGCTGAGCGAAGCCCTGCGTGTCGTCGAGCAGCGGGTCGAGCCCCGCGGCGTTGAGATAGAGCGGCGGCAGGCCTTCGAGCGCGGCCCGCCCGGGTGCCGCCAGGCTGGTCGTGCCGACCGGCTCTGCGCCGAGGTAGTTGTCCCAATACCAACGCATGCGCTGCGTCGTCAGGCCGAAAGCGCCGCCGCCGCAGCGACGGTGGCTCGGCGTCTCGAAATCGGGCGAATAACAGCCGTAGAACAGCGCCGCAGCACGCACCGCCGAGGAGCGGCGCCGCAGCAGAGCCGCCAGAGCGAGATTGGCGCCCGCCGAATCCCCGGCCAGCGCCAAGCGTGCCCGGTCGACCGCCTCGCCTGCCCCACCCGTCTCCAGCCAGGCAAGAGCCGCCAGCGTATCGTCGAGGCCGGCCGGGTACGGATGCTCGGGTGCCAGACGATAGTCGACTCCGACGATGACCGCGCCGCTCTCGCGCGCGAGGACCCGCATGATGCGATCGTGGGTCTCGATACTGCCGAAGGTCCAGCCGCCGCCATGCAGGTAGAGCACCGCCGGGCGCTGCTCTCGCGTATCGTGTCGGTAGAGACGAATAGCCAGCGGACCCGCCGGACCGGCAATCTTTAGGTCGCGAATGTCGGCGACAAGCGGCCGCGGCTCGTGCCACGCGCCATGCCCGGCTTCGAAGATGCGCCGCGCCTCGGCCAGCGGCCATGCGGCGAAGTCGACCGGCGGCGGAGCCGCCGCCAGGATCGACGCCATCTCCGGATCCACGAACGGTACGGTCGTCGGCGCGTTCATGACACGAGGCTCTGTGGCGCCACGTCGACGATCGTATCGATATGCTCGCCGATGGCTCGTGCCAGCGCCCGTCCGTCGCCCGCGGCGAGATGATCCAGCAATGCCCGATGGCGCGACGCCGTGGCGGCCAGCGCGCGGCGATGCGTCGGCGCCCAGAGCCGGGAGCGGTGCGTGTGCAGCATGCAGCGCACCAGGACCTGATTGAGCGCGTGCAGTCCCGCAAGGCGGAACAGCGCCAAGTGGAAATCCATGTCGAAGAGGAGGAGCTCGTACTCGTTGCCGCGCTTAGCCGCCGCGGTCATCGCGGCGTAGAGTTCGCGCATCTGCGCCACTTGCTCGGGTGTCGCACGGGAAGCGGCGCGCTCGGCGCCGCGCATCTCAATGCGCCGGCGCAAGGCCAGAAGCTCTGTGGCTTCCTCGGGATCGAGCCCGGTGACGGCCGTACCGCGATGCCCCTCACGGATCACCAGCCCGTCCTCTTGCAGGCGCAGCAACACCTCGCGGATCGTGCCCTGGCTGCAGCCGGCCTCGGCAGCCAGGCCGAGCTCGGTCAGGCTCATGCCGGGCCGCAGCTCGTTGAGCACGATACGCTGCTTCAGCCACTGATAGACGGCATCGCGCGCCCGCTGCCGCGGCTTGAGCGGCGAAGCGACGGGGCGTGCCGTCCCGCCTATTCTCCCCCTGTGTTTCATCATTATCGATATTAATAACGATAGCCGCGCCTTGCAATCCCCGCCTCACCACCTGACGCATTGGCGGTGGATAACTCTCGTCGCCCAGGGAGGGATCAGGCGGTGGCGGGGGTCGGCGCCGGGGCAGGCTCTGCCTCGCCCGCCTGCCGGCTCTCTATCTGGCGCTGCCACATCGTCGCGTAGAGTCCGCCCAGCGCCAGCAGTTCGCCGTGCCGTCCGCGCTCGACGATGCGGCCCTTGTCGAGCACCAGGATCTGATCGGCGTCGACCACGGTCGACAGACGGTGCGCGATGACCAGCGTGGTCACGTCGCGCGAGATGGAGCGCAGGGATTCCTGGATCTCCTTCTCGGTCTGGGTGTCGAGCGCCGAGGTTGCCTCGTCGAACAGCAGCAGCCGCGGCTGCTTCAGGATGGTGCGCGCGATGGCGACACGCTGGCGCTCGCCGCCGGAGAGCTTGAGCCCGCGCTCGCCCACCCGGGTCTGGTAGCCATCGGGCAGCCGCATGATGAAGTCATGGATGCGCGCCAGGCGCGCCGCGCCCTCGACTTCAGAGGGCGGCGCGTCGGGCCGACCATAGGCGATGTTGTAATAAATCGTGTCGTTGAACAACACGGTGTCCTGCGGGACGATGCCAATGGCGGCGCGCAAGGTGGCCTGCGTCACGTGCCGGATATCCTGCCCGTCGATGCGGATGGCGCCCTGGGCGACATCGTAGAAGCGGAAGAGCAGGCGCGAGATGGTCGACTTGCCGGCCCCGCTGGGCCCCACGATGGCGAAGGTCTGGCCGGCCGGCACCTCGAAGTTAACGTCGCGCAGAATGGTGCGGCGCACGTCGTAGTCGAAGCTGACGCTGTCGAATTCCAGCCGCCCGCCGCCGACCGCCAGCGGCCGCGCATTCGGGTCGTCCTCGATCTCGGCATTGACCTGGAGCAGCTTGAACATGGCGCGCATGTCGATGAGGGACTGGCGCAGATTGCGATAGACCATGCCGAGAAAGTTGAGCGGCAGGTAAAGCTGGGTCAGGTAGGCGTTGACGAGCACGAAGTCACCGACTGTCATCCGCCCACCGGCCACGCCGAACCCAGCCATCAGCATCACCGAGGTGAGGCCGATGGCAATGATCGTGCCCTGGCCCCAGTTGAGGAAGGACAACGTATTGGCGCTGATGATCGCCGCGCGCTCGTAGCGGTCGAGCGACTTGTCGAAGCGCCGCGCCTCGTGCTGCTCGTTGCTGAAATACTTGACCGTCTCGTAGTTGAGCAGGCTGTCGACCGCCTTGGTATTGGCCTCGCTCTCGGCGTCGACCATCTGCTGACGATACTTGATGCGCCACTGGGTCACCGCGAAGGTGAAGATCACATAGAGCGTAATGGTGCCGAAGGTGACCGTCGCGAACCAGCCGTCGTAGAGGTTCCACAGGATGGCGCAGACCAGCGTCATCTCGATCAAGGTCGGCACGATCTGAAAGACGAGATAGTGCAGCAGGTTCTCGATGCCCTGCGTGCCGCGCTCGATGGCGCGGGACAGGCCGCCGGTCTGGCGGTCGAGATGGAAGCGCAGGCTGAGACGGTGAAGGTGCTGGAACGTTTCCAGCGCCACCTGGTGCATGGCGTGTTGCGCCACCTTGGTGAACACCATCTCGCGCAGTTCCTGCAGCGCAGATTGCGCCATGCGCGCGACACCGTAGGCCACCACGGCGAAGACGGGTACGGCGATGAGGCCGGCCGGCGTCGACAGGGCATCGACCGCCTGCTTGTAGAAGAGCGGCACGTAGACAGTGGTGAGCTTGGCCACGAGCACGAAGATGCAGGCGAGGACGACGCGCGTCTTGAGGTCGCCGCGACCTTCCGGCCAGAGATACGGCAAGAGGCGGCGGATGATCCGCCAGTCGATCGTCTCGTCCTTGCGGTCGGCGCTGGTGACGCGCGGGCTTTTGTGGTGCTGGGCCATGGGCGTTTAAGGGGTCAGCTTATACCCGCCCGGGTCTGACTCGGGGTTCTATTTTTTGAAGCATCCCAGTAGCTTGCCAGCCGCCCCGGGGTTCTCTACCCTCCCGCCAAATCCAGCCCATCCAGGGAGGCCCCATGTTGACCCGTCGCGAAATCCTGCTCTCGGCCAGCGCCGGCATTGCGCTGAGCGCCCTTGGCCCGTTCGAGCGCGCCGTCGCCCAGACCGTCGATTCGATGAAGTTCTTCATCCCCGCCGCCCCCGGCGGCGGCTGGGACCAGACCGGCCGCACGATGGAGCAGGTGCTCAAGACGACCAACATGGTGAAGAACATCCAGATCGAGAACGTCGGCGGTGCCGGCGGCACGGTCGGCCTGCCGCGCTTCATCGGCATGCGCGGTCAGCAGAACACACTGATGATCGGCGGCATGGTGATGGTCGGCGCGATCATAGCCAACAAGAGCCCGGTGAACCTCACTCAGGTGACACCGATCGCACGTCTGACCGGCGAGTTCGAAGCGATCGTCGTGCCGGCAGCCTCGCCGCACAAGACGATGCAGGATCTCGCCGCTGCGCTGAAGAAAGACCCTGGCGCCGTGTCATGGGCCGGCGGCTCGGCGGGAGGCACGGATCACATCCTCGTCGGCATGATCGCGCAGGCGGTGGGCGTCGACCCGCGCAAGACCAGCTACGTCGCCTATGCCGGCGGCGGTCCGGCCAATGCGGCGATCATCGGCAATCAGGTCACGGCGGGCGTCAGCGGCTGGGGCGAGTTCGCCGAGCAGGTGAAGGCCGGCCGCATGCGCGTCCTCGCCCTGTCCTCCGACAAGCGCATCCCGGGCATCGATGCACCGACGCTCAAGGAAGCCGGGGTCAATGTCGAGCTGTTCAACTGGCGCGGCGTGTTCGCCCCTCCCGGCATCAACGATGCGCATAAGAACCAGCTGATCGACTTGATCGACCGGATGTACAAGAGCCCGGCCTGGCAGGACGAGATGAAAAAGCGTGACTGGACCGGCATCTACCTCGCCGGCGACGCTTACGGCACCTACATCAAGGATGAGACGACGCGCATCGAGGGCATCCTCAAGAGCCTCGGCCTCGCCTAGTCTTTCTTCTACTCAGGCCGTCGCATGAACCCCCGCGTTAAGGGCCCGGCGCTCGTTAGCGCGGGGGTTGTTTTTTTCGGCCTCATCGTCTTCCACCAGACGACGCAGATCCCGGTCTCGCCGCTCTATTCCAAGGTCGGCCCCACTATTTTTCCTTACCTGGTCGCAGGCGGCCTGTGCCTGCTCGGCCTGGCGCTCGTGGTTCAGGCCTGGCGCGGCGAATGGGGCGAGACCGACGCCGACAGCGAGCGCGAGCCGGCCGATTGGCGCTCGTTGGGTTGGCTGGTCCTCGGTCTGGTCCTCAATGTCGCGTTGATCGACCTCCTCGGTTTCATCATCGCCTCGACGCTTCTCTTCGTGTGCACGGCACGCGCCTTCGGTAGCCGGCAATGGCTGCGCGACATCGGCATAGCCGTCGCCTTGGCGCTGCTGGCCTATCTCGGCTTTGCCAAGCTCCTGGGCATCTCGATCGGTGCCGGCATCCTCGAAGGCCTCCTCTAGATGGAAACCTTTGACGCCCTGCTCCAGGGCTTCGCCGTCGCCATCACGCCGGTCAACCTTCTGTGGGCGCTGGCCGGCTGCACGCTCGGCACGGCCGTCGGCGTGCTGCCTGGTCTCGGGCCGGCGCTGACCATCGCCCTGTTGCTGCCGATCACCTTCAAGGTCGACGCCACGGCCGCTTTCATCCTGTTCGCCGGCATCTACTACGGCGCCATGTACGGCGGCTCGACAACCTCGATCCTGCTCAACACGCCGGGCGAAAGCGCCACGATCGTCACCGCGCTCGAAGGCAACAAGATGGCGCGCAAGGGCCGTGCGGCCGCCGCCCTCTCGACGGCAGCCATCGGCTCCTTCGTTGCCGGCACGATAGCCACGATCGGCCTGACGTTCCTGGCACCGGTGGTCGTCGAGTTCGCGCTCAAATTCGGCCCGGCCGAATATTTCTCGCTCATGGTCCTCGCCTTCGTCACCGTCTCGGCGGTGCTCGGGTCGTCGGCGCTGCGCGGCCTCACCTGCCTGTTCTTCGGCATCTGGCTGGGCCTCATCGGCATCGACCTGCAGACCGGCCAGCCGCGCTTCACCTTCGGGCTGGTCGAGTTGCTCGATGGCATCAACGTCATCGTCGTCGCCGTCGGCCTGTTCGCCGTGGGGGAAACGCTCTACCTCGCCGCGCGCCATCGCTACGGCAACGACGAGGTCATCCCGATGTCGGGCTCGCTCTGGATGACGCGCGAGGACTGGCAGCGTTCGTGGAAGGCCTGGTTTCGCGGCACGGCGATTGGCTTCCCTATCGGCGCCATGCCGGCCGGCGGCGCCGAGGTGCCGACCTTCCTCTCCTATTACATTGAGAAGAAGCTCTCGAAGAAGCCGGAGGAGTTCGGCCACGGCGCCATCGAAGGTGTCGCTGGTCCCGAGGCCGCCAACAACGCGTCGGCCGCCGGCGTGCTCGTTCCGATGCTTACCCTCGGCCTGCCGACCTCAGCCACCGCCGCGATCATGCTCTCGGCGTTCCAGAGCTACGGCATCAACCCGGGACCGCTGCTGCTGCAGAACCAGCCGCAGCTCGTCTGGGGCCTGATCGCCAGCCTCTATATCGGCAATGTCATGCTGATCGTGCTCAACCTGCCGCTCGTCGGCTTGTGGGTGAAGATCCTGCGGATTCCCGCCCCGCTGCTCTATGGCGGCATTCTCGTCTTCGCCACCATCGGCACCTACGGCATCAGCCAGTCGTGGATCGATCTGCTGCTGCTCTACGCCATCGGCGGCATCGGTTACCTCATGCGGCGGTACGATTTCCCGGCAGCGCCGGTGATCATCGGCATGATCCTCGGCCCGCTCGCGGAGCAGGAGTTCCGCCGGGCCATGACGATCAGCCAGGGCGACCCCACGGTCTTCCTGACCAAGCCGTTATCGGCCACGCTGCTGGCCCTGGCCCTGGCCGCCCTTCTCGGGCCGCACCTCTACAGGGCATTCCGGCGCTAGCTGGTTCTACCGGCGAGCGCTTCCCATATGACGGGAGCGTCAACGGGAGGAACCGTCATGCTGCTCAAAGGATCGTGCCATTGCGGTGGAGTGCGCTTCACCCTGCGCTCGCGCCATCCCTATCCCTACCAGCGCTGCTATTGCTCGATCTGCCGCAAGACCCAGGGCGGCGGCGGCTACGCCATCAACCTGAGCGGCGACGCGCGGACCCTGCGGGTCAGCGGCAAGCAGAACAAGCGGGTCTACCATGCGACGATGAAGGAGCCCGGCGAGCGGCGCGCCCACCGCAGCACGGCCGAGCGCCATTTCTGCGTGCGCTGCGGCTCCGCGCTCTGGCTGTTCAGCCCGGAATGGCCGGAGCTCGTCCACCCCTTCGCCTCGGCGATCGATAGCAAGCTGCCCGTTCCCCCGGAACGCACGCATCTCATGCTCGCCTTCAAGGCTCCGTGGGTCGAGATGGAATCCCGGCGCGGCGACAAGAAGTTCCGGCACTATCCAAAGGAATCGATCGCCGAATGGCACGAGCGGCTCGGTGTCACCGGCCGGCTCTAGATCAGTCGGGCCCGCATCAGGAGGCGTTGCGCCGCGGCTCCCGTTGCTCCGCCTCGCGCCGCGCGTTGCTCAACGCCGCGGCGACCTCGGCGAGGCGGAAGGGCTTGGATACCACGGGCAGACCGAGCTGCGAGCCCCGGCGCAGCGCATCGCTGTAGCCGGTCATCAGCACGATCGGCATTCCGGGCCGCCGCTCCAGGATACGCGGTGCCAGGTCGAGCCCTGACATGCCGCCTTCCATGACGATGTCGGAGAGGATGACGTCGAACTCGGCGTGCGGACGGTCGAGCAGATGCAGCGCCTCGGGACCGCTATTGGCGCGTGTCACTGAATAGCCGATCGAGCTCAGCATCGCCTCGGTCACCTGCCCGACCTCGGGATTGTCCTCGACCAGCAGCACGCGTCCCTGTTCGGCCAGCGGCGATGACTCATCCGACGCCGCTACCCGCACCACCGGTTGGCTCGCCCGCGGCAGATAAAGCGTGAAGGTCGACCCGACGCCGACCTCGGTAGCCACGGTCACAGCCCCGCCGGATTGTCGGGCAAAGCCGTACACCTGGCTCAGTCCCAGTCCGGTGCCCTGGCCGGGCGGCTTCGTCGTATAGAACGGCTCGAAGATGTGCGACAGATGCTCCTCGCCGATGCCGGCCCCGGTGTCCTGAACGGTGAGCGCGACGAAGTCGCCTTCGAGGCCCGGCTCGTCATCGCGCCCGCGGTGCAGTGAGACGTTCGTGGCGGCGATCGTCAGCTTGCCGCCGGACGGCATGGCATCGCGCGCGTTGACCGCCAGGTTGATCAGCGCCACCTCGAGGGCGTCCGGGTCCGCCTGGATCGGCCACGTCACTTCCGGAACCGAGATCACCGTCGTTATGTCCTCGCGCGTCGAACGCTTGAGCAGGGTCAGCAGATTCGCGGCTCGCTCGCGCAGGTCGAAAGCCACGGGCGAATGAGAGCTGCGGCCGGCAAACGCCAATAGCTGGCGCGTCAACGTGCGGCCGCGCATCGCCGCGTTCAGCAATCCGTCGGCAAGGCTGTTCACGCGCTCGGGGTCATGACGCCGCCGCTTGAGCAGCTCGGCTCCGCCGTGGAGGATCTGGAGCAGGTTGTTGAAGTCGTGCGCGATTCCTCCCGTCATGCGACCCAACGCCTCCATGCGCCGCGCCGTTTCGATACCGGCCTCTTCGCGGCGACGAAGGCGCATCTCGCGCATCAGCAGCCAGATGAACGTCGCAACCAGCAGCAGGCTCAACGCCGTCGCAGAGGCGAGCAGCCACATCGAACGCACGAGCGGTGCGCGATACGCCACGGTCGGGATCGCGACATGCACCGACCACCCGACCGTCGGCAGGACTCGATACGTCGTGATGACATCGAGGCCGGTCAGACTTTTCCCTTCGTAGGAACCGGCAGGGCCGCTCTGGATGGCCGCCCGGGCGGCTTCGGTGGTAAGGCCGCCGACAAAGGCTTGATCCCCGGACGAACGGGCGACGACGTGGCCTTCGCTGTCCACCACGGCCGCGACCCAGTCCGCGGGCAGGCCCTGGCTCAGCAAGGTCTCGCGAAGCGATTCCGGCCCAATCACGGCGGTCACGACGGACGTCACCGTGCCCGCCCGGATCACCGGAGCTCGGACCGTGAAGGCTGCGCGACCGCGAGGTCCGCGCAGCACGCTGCCGACGATGACCCGCTTTTCCTCGACCGCACGGCGGTGGCTGGCCTCGTCCACGACGCTGCCCTGTTGCCGGGTCGGGACATCAAGGATGATCTGGCCGGACGGGGCGCTCAGCCGCACCGACACCCATTCAGGTTGCTCGCGCAGGAACCGCAGGGCGACTTCGGAAAACGCCGCCTCGTTCACCGGCTCGTCGAGCACCAGGACCTGCGCCAGGCTGCGGATGACTGCGCTATGGGCGGCCAGTTCATGCGCCGTCAGAGCCGATAGATGATTGGCGCGATTTCGCGCCTCCGCCTCGAGGGCATCCTGCTCCGACCGCAGCCAGGCAACGCCGAGCGCGCCGGACAGCACAACCAGCGGCAGCAACGCCGCCAGCACAAGGATGAGAACAGGGCGCCGAAGGGTCATGAACGCGCTGACGGCATAGGTCTCCCGGCCTCCCGAACTCACTGTTTCATAGGCCGGAAGGGCAATCAACCACGCGGCCGGCTACCGTCGAATACACCGGCAGCAGGGTCCGCATGCCGCGCTGCAGCGCGTTCAGCCGATAACAGCGCGTTCCTGCACCGCAGTGCCGCTCAGACTGGAGCCGTCGGCGAATATCAGGCCGGGTGTTCCACGATGCGCGGTGTCGCGGATGATCAGCGCGTCGTTGCCCCCGTCCAGCGCAATACGCAGATCATCGCCCTCTCTTGTGATAGTCAGATTGCCCGGCCCGATACCCGGCCCAAACACGATCCGGCCGCTGGCCAGGGTCTCAGGCAGCGTCCGGTCAGTAAGCTTGGCGATAGCCTCGCTCCGCGCACCGCGCGCGGCTTCGATCGTGTCGGTCCCGTCGCCGCGATTGAAACGGATCTGCGCGTCGCGGCCAACGCGGAGAGCGTCATCGCCTTGTCCGCCGCTGATCGTGACATTGTCATTGGCCCGGATCATGTCATTGCCCAACCCGCCGCTGAGTTGGCCATTGTCGCCGGCCATGATGAAGTCATGCCCGTCGCCCCCGTCGACGGTGGAATGCCCGTAGACGCTGATGTAATCGTTGCCGCTCCCCCCCTCGATCCGGGCATGGCTGTAGGCGTGGATATAGTCGTGGCCGGCGCCGCCGCTGATCCGCGCGTGGTCGCAGGCGGCCAGGTGATCGTTCCCGGTCCCGCCGTCCAGGGAGGACGTTCCATAAGCCGTCAGCTTGTCGTTGCCATGGCCGCCGACGAGTGTGGCGTTCTCGTAGGCCTCGATGAGGTCGTTTCCAGACCCGCCATTGGCCGTGAGCTTGTCCCGGCCGTCGATCCAGTCGTCACCCTCGTTGCTGGAAATTCTGGCGCCGTCCGCCGCCGCAATGGCGTCGCCCTTGTCCGTGCCGACATAGGCCTCGCCCGCCGCTACCGAGTGGCGAGGTTGGGTGTATTGCTGCAGGACCTTCAGCAATTCATCGGCCGCAGTGGGCTCCACCGTCGACGGCGTCTGCGCGCGCTGCGCCATCGCCCGCATCTGGTCCAAGGTAAGACTTTGGTCTTCGTAAAGCGGATGATCGCTGCCCGCGGAGAAACCTTTGAGATAATCGGCTGCGACGTCCTCACCAGCATCGAAGGCTGACATCAGCAGCGTGTGAGCGCCGAGACTGAGTTTGCCGGCACCCGGCCCCTCGAAGCGGTACAGAGGGCCCTGACGAACAAGCGTGAGATCGTCCGAAACCTTTAGATGCTCCAGCGGCGCCTCGGCGATGGATGCGCGCATCAGGCTTCCGAGAAATGTTCCCTCGCGCTCGATCCCGTCAGGACCGCGCATTTTTATTTTGTCGCCGATCTTCAGCGGGTAGGGATCAGGGCGCGAATCAATCGGCGACGTCGGCATAGAGGAACCCGTGTGCTGGCCTTGTTGGCCCGACCATGCAACGGAAATGCCACGAGATACCGCACGCCAGACGCTGATTCTCTTGAGCTTTCCAGTTCGCTTTTAAGCGCCCGGGCGGCAAGTTCTTCCCCACCCGGCGCGAGGCAGAATCTTCTGCCGGGCGTCGCCGCTAGGCGGCTGCCTGCGCCTTGCGCCGCCGCGCCAGTTGCAGGCCGACGCCGGCCAGGATGAATGCGATGCCGAAGGCGTCGGCGTAGGCGAGCTTCCAGGGCGTAAGCAGACCCCAGATCGCCGTCATCAGCGTGGAGAACACCATCAGCAGCCCGCCGACAACGAAGAGCGCGCGCTCGGGCGGAGCCATCTTGCCGATCAGCCAGCCCTGCGCCGCTGCCGCCAGCCCGAAGATGCCGACCGCCGTGGTCGTGCTGATGTAGAGGATGTCCCAGGTCGTCCCGCCTTTGGGCACGTTCATCAGAAGCCCGACGCCGAGCGGATCCATGACGAATACGAACGGAACCAGGAACGCCGGCAGCGTGTACTTCCATGACTGCAATGTGGTGGCGTAGGGGTCGCCGCCGGTAATCGCCGCGGCAGCGAAGGGCGACAACGCGGTCGGCGGCGAGACCTCCGACAGCACGGCGTAATAGAAGATGAACATATGTGCGGCGTAGTCCGGCACGCCGAGCTGGATCAGCGCCGGCGCCGCGATCACCGCACAAATGATGTAAGAGGCCGTGACCGGCACCGCGAGCCCGACGACCCAGACGATCAGGCTGGTGTAGATGGCGGTCAGCAGCAGATTCCCGCCGGCATAGGCGATCGCGATGGCGCTGAACTTCAGGCCCAGCCCGGTCAGCGTCACCACGCCGACGATGATGCCGGCGGTGGCGCAGGTTGCGGCGACGCCGAGCACGCCGACCGAGCCCGCCTCGAGGGCCGCGATCAGCTTCTTCGGATAAAGCGCCGTATCCGTCCGGATGAAGCTCACGATCACCGCCAGCAGCGTTGCGTAGAATACCGCCAGCACCGGCGAGAAGCCGTAGATCATGAAGACAACGATCGAGATCAGCGAGGTGAAGTGGAAACCGTGGTCCCTGGTCAGGTGCCACAGGCTCTGCCGCTTCTCGAGCGTCACCTGGCTGATGCCGAACTTGCCGGCATCGAGCTCCACCATCACGAACAGCGTGAAGTAGTAGAGCAGCGTCGGGATGAGCGCCATCCAGATCACGTCGAGATACGATATCTTGAGGAACTCGGCGATCAGGAACGCGGCGGCCCCGAGCACCGGCGGCGACAGGATGGCGCCCATGCCCCCCGCAGCAAGCAGCCCGCCCGCCTCGGCCTTGCCGTAACCGGCCTTGGCCATCATCGGATAGGCGACGGAGCCCAGCGTCACCGTGGTCGCGACGCCGGAGCCGGACGGCCCGCCGAGCAGGAACGACGACAGCACAACCGCGCGGCCCGCGCTGGTCGGCTTGCCGCCCATCGCGCTGAACGAGAAATCGATGAAGAACTTTCCAGCGCCCGAGAACTGAAGCACCGCCCCGAAGATGGTGAAGAGAACGATCAGGCTCGACGACACATCGACCGCGACGCCGAAGATGCCCTCGAGCGTCATGTAGAGATGGCCCACAAGGCGGTCGAAATCGTACCCGCGATGGGTCCATGGGCTGGGCAAGGAGGGCCCGACGAGCGCGTAGATCAGGAAGCAGATGGCGACGAATGGCATGATCCAGCCGGTGGTGCGGCGCGTCGCCTCGAGCACCAGCACCATGAAGATGATGCCGTTGATGATGTCGGTCCGGGTCGGCAGAGTGGCGCGATCGGTCAGCGCCTCGCCGCCGTCGATCAGATACCAGATGACGTAGATCGCCGCCGCTGCAAGCGCGATGTCCCAGATCTGCAGCCGGTGGCGGAAGCGACGCGCGACCGGGAACAACAGGAAGGTGAGGACGAGCACGAGGCCGACATGGATCGGCCGGAGCTGGTCGGCGGAAACGATGTCGTAAGCGGCATAGAGGTGGAACAGTGTCATCAACACGGCGACGGTCGTCACCGCGTAGCCCAACCAGCCCTTGTAGCGGTTGGTCGCCCCCTCCTCCTGCTCGATGAATTCTTCTGCCTTTTGCAATGCCGCGGCATCGACCTCGGACACCGGCGTAATGCCCGAGCCGGCGATCACCTCGTGCAGCGCCGCGCCGTCCCGCATAGGTTCGGCCCCGGGGGGCGAGCCCGCCCCGGCGCGCGTCTGGTCAGCCATGTGCCTTCCCCTGTTCCGCGTTGCACGCCCGGTCGACGCCGGGCTTAGCTTCCCTCTAGCAGAAAAGAGAAGCCCCGTTCCAGCGTTTAGCCGGAACGGGGCCCTCCTGATCCAGTCCCACTCCCTGTCAGCGAGTGGGTCAGCGGGGAAAAGCCCCGTTACATGACGTTCCAGCCCTTTTCCTTGAAGTACTTCAGGGCGCCAGGATGCCAGGTGATCGGCGAGTTTGCCTGCTTCTGGTTCTCCTGCTTGACGTTCTTCGCCTCGCCATGGACCAGGGCCCATTCGTCGAGATGCTCAAAAACCGTCTTGGTAATGTTGTAGGCGTCCTGTTCCGACATCTGACGATGGACGACGAGAAGATTCCACACGGACGCGACCTGGTTGTCCTTGGTCATGCCTGGATAGGTTGAAGCCGGGATTTTGGCCGGCGCGTAGAGCGGGCCGTATTTCTCGTTCATCTTCCCCACCACGTCGGCATGGTCGACCATGACGAGCTTCATCCCGGGCGAGGCCGCGAGATCGGTCACGCCGGCGGTCGGCAGGCCACCGACCCAGAAATAGGCATCGATCTTCTTGTCCTTGATCGCGTTCGTCGATTCAGCAACGCCGAGGCGCTCGCGCCTCATATCCTTGTCCTTGTCGAGCCCGGCGGCCTCGATGACGCGGAAGCCCATAACCTCGGTCGCCGAGCCGGGGGAGCCGGTGGACACGCGCTTGCCCTTGAGATCCGACATCTTGGTGATGCCGGTCCCTTCGACGGTCACGACGTGCATGATATTGGGATAGAGGACCGCGAGCAGAGCCTGATCGACCTTGTTGCCGACGAACTTGTCCTTGCCGTCCTTTGCATCGAGCGCGGCATCCGCCATGACGAGGCCGATATCGGCCTTCTTGGCGCCGATGAGTTGCAGGTTCGCGACCGATCCGCCGGTCACCTCGGCCGTGGCCGACCAGCCGGGCACGTACTTCGACAGCATGTTGGCGAGGCCACCGCCGAGCGGGTAATAGACGCCGCCCGTTCCGCCCGTGACGATCGACAACTGCTTGTTCTGTGCCGACGCCTCGCTGGCCATGCCGGCAGCGAGTGTCAGGCTGACCGCCAAGGCGGCGGTTTTGACGATGGCTTTCATCCCGTATCCTCCCGTTAAAACGCTGAAATCACGCCCCGAGCCGCGTTGCGATCAGGGTCTTGTCTCGACTATACCCAGCCGATCCGGGTGAATCCACCCCCGGGACATGCCGTTTTTTTTGCGTCAGCCCAGTGCCTCGCGCAGGCGGCGCGCCAAGTCGACCGCGCGATAGGGCTTGGCGAGATAGCTCAACGGCGTGGCGCCGTGCGTGGTTGCCAGCTCGGTCTGCGAATAGCCTGAGGTAACGAGTACCTTGAGGTCCGGGCGGCGCTTCTGAGCCTCCCGCGCCAGCTCGATGCCGTTCATGCCGTGCGGCATCACGATGTCCGTGAACAGAAGATTGATCGGTTCGCCACGATCGAGGATGGCCAGAGCGTCGGGCCCGTCGCGCGCCTCCAGCACGTGATAGCCGAGGCTCGCCATCGTATCGACGACGAAACCGCGGACCAGAAAATTGTCGTCGACGACGAGCACCGTCTCGCTGCCACGCGGCAGCTCCTCTTGCACCTGCGGTTTGGCCGCGCCGGCCGCCGCGGGCGCCTCCTGCGAGCGCGGCAGATAGAGAGCGATCTGGGTGCCCTTCCCCGGCGCGCTGTCGATGGCCACCGAGCCCCCGGCCTGGTGTGCGAAGCCGTAGACCTGACTCAGGCCGAGACCGCTACCCTTGCCGATGTCCTTGGTGGTGAAGAACGGCTCGAAGACATGCGCCCGGACGTCCGGTTCCATGCCGGCACCGGAGTCCTTGACCGTGATGCGCACGTACTCGCCCGGAGCCAAGTCCGGCGGGACCAGGGGCCCGACGGCTCCGGCGGCGATCGGGCAATTGGCGGTCTCGATGCGCAGCGTGCCGCCGGCCGGCATGGCGTCGCGCGCGTTGACCGTCAGGTTGAGGACTGCCGCTTCGAGTTGGCTGGCGTCGAGATGCGACGGCCACAGCCGAGGTCCAAGCGCGACCTCTATGGTCACCGGTTCGCCGGCGGCGCGACGCAGCAACGGCATGAACTCCTCGATCGAACGATTGACGTCGACCGCCTCGAAGCGCGCCGGGTTGCGCCGCGCGAAGGCGAGAAGCTGACGCGTCAGGCTCTCACAGTCGCGCGAGGCCTGCAGCGCGCCGTGCACTAGAGTAAGCAGACGCTTGGTTTCCGGGGGTTCGGGCTTGTTCAGGCCGCGTTCCAACAGCTCAAGATTGCCCAGCACGACGGTCAACAGGTTGTTGAAGTCGTGGGCGATGCCGCCGGTAAGCTGGCCAATCGCATCGAGCTTCTGAGTGTGCATCAGCGCGCGCTCGATAGTGCTGCGCTGCTCGCTCTCCTTGATCAACCGCGTGTTGAGGTCGGCCAACTCGCGCGTGCGCTCTATCACGCTCTGCTCCAGCGTCTCGTTGGAGCGGCGCAGCTGCGCCTCAGCACCGTGGAGCCGCATCAGGGCGCCGACGGTGGCCAGAAGTTCCTCGGGCTCAATCGGCTCGACCAAATAGGTATCGGCGCCGCCGGCGAGGCCCGCGGCACGGTCGCGCCCTTCGACCCGGGCAGCCGAGGTCTGCAGTACCATGGTGCCGGCATGATCCGCCTTCAGCCGGCGGCAAACCTCAATGCCATCGATGTCCGGCAGCTTGACATCGAGCACGACGACGGCGGGATGATGGGCGGCGGCCAGGGTCAGCGCGGTCATGCCGTTATCCGCCTCGACCACATCGTAACCGCCGCGACGCAGCGCGTGCGCCTTGGCATAGCGGCCCGGCTCGTTGTCGTCGACAACGAGGACGCAGGGCTGGGAGGTCATGACGGCGGCGGGCTCTGCGTTTCGACGGCCGCGCGGATCGCCGCAACCAGGGTGTCGGTCGTGAGGTCGAACTTGGAGACGACCTGCGCCGCGCGGGTGAGGCGGCCGCGCAGCTGCTCGTCGATGTCCATGCTGGTCATGACGATCGCCGGGGGCCCTGGGACCATCCCGAGACGATCGAGGAATTCGAACCCGTCCATCGGCTTCATGTTGAGGTCGAGCAGGATGATATCGGGCGTTTCGTGCTGCAACCGTTCGAGCCCGTCCACCGCTGTCGCGGCCTCGCGGATGTCGAAGGCGCCGCGCGGTAGGAGCTGACGCACGAGGTAGCGCGACACTTCCTCGTCGTCGACGACCAGCACCTTGGTGACCGAGTTGGCGCCGGTCAGCTCGTCGAGCGTACGAACCAGAAGGATCGGATCGATCGGCTTGGAGAAGAAACCGTCGGCACCGAAACTATGCGCTTTCACTTCCTCCTCTGTCGTGGAGACGACAATGACGGGCACGCGGGCCCAGCGCTCGCTATGCCGCAGCTTGATCAGCAGCCGCCACGATTCCTCGCCGTCGAGCAGGACATCGAGCAGTACGGCCGCCGGCATAAACTGCTCGAACGCCGCATCGGCTTCGGCGAGCGAGCGCGCCGGCACCACCTGGTAGCGCGATCGCGCCAGCGCCCGCTCAAGGCTGAACGCATCGGCCGGGTTGTTCTCGATGCAGAGCACCGGAAGGCGCTCCGGATCGATGACCCATCGGCTTTCCCCCTCCTCGCCCTCTACCGCCGGCAGGTAGCGCCGCGGCAGGGTCAGGGCGAAGACCGAGCCCTGGCCAGGCTCGCTGTCGACTCCCACACGGCCGCGCAGCAGCTCGGCGAGCCGGCGCGACAGCGGCAGTCCGAGCCCCGTGCCCTTCACCCGTGACTGGATCGGGCTGTTGACCTGGGCGAATTCCTCCCAGATCGCCTCGATGTCCTTCGCGGCGATGCCGATGCCGGTGTCGCGCACCTTGAAGGTGATCGTGTCGGCATCGCGGTCGTACTGCGCCCAAATCCGCACCTCGCCGCGCTCGGTGAATTTGAGCGCGTTGGAGATGAAATTGCGCAGGATCTGCGACACCTTGCCTTCATCGGTGTTCATCGGCGGAATGTCGGTGGCGTCCTCGAAGAGCAGCACGACCGCATCCCCGACCAGGAGCGGACGCAGCATGCCGCGCAGCGCGCTGAATAGATCCTCGACCAGGAATTCGCGCGGGGTCACCACCGTCTTACCGGCCTCGACCTTGGCGAGGTCGAGCAGGTCGTTGACCAGCTCGATCAGGTTCTCCGCCGATTTGCGGATGAACTGCACCTGCTTCTCCTGCTCGGCGTCGAGTGTGCCGTCGCTGCGCGACAGAAGCAGGCGCGACAGCGACAGGATCGAGTTCAGCGGCGTGCGGAACTCATGGCTCATGTTGGAAAGGAAGCGCGACTTGAGCTGGTCAGCGCGACGCAGATGGTCGGCGCGTTCCTCGAGCTCGGCGTAAAGCGCAACGACGCCGCGGTTGGTGTCCTGCAACTCGCGGTTGACGTCGTTGATCTCCCTCTGACGTTGGGTCAGCTCGTCGAGTTGGGCCAGCATCTCGCGATTCTGGCGGCGCACCTCGGCGACCGGATCGGCCAGCTCCTGCACGTTCAGCGCGCCGGTGATTCTCTTCAGATCGGCCAGGCCCACCGGCTGCACGCGTTTGGGCAGGATCTTCGCCATGGTGACGCGAGTCCCCTTGCCGCGAGCGCTGTCGAGCGTGAAACCGTCCATCAGGCGCCGGGCGCCGACGATGCCGACACCCATGCCGGTGGTCGAGCGATGGCGGCCTTCGAGGATTGCCTGCGGATCGGCGATACCCGGACCCTGGTCCTCCACGGCGATGGTCAGCGCCTGGTCCGGCGGCGCACCCAGAAGCCCGTATTCGATACGCCCGCCACCGCCATATTCGAGAGTGTTGCGCACGATTTCCGACACCGCTGTCGTAATGCGTGTCTGGTCCTGCGGCTCGAAGCCGAGAAGGCCGGCGATGGCACGGGTGCGCTGGCGCGCCAGGATGATGTCGGTCTCCTGCTCGATGGCAAGGGTGAGGATGCGCATCTTCGTGGAGCCGCTCATCCGTCAGCCCCTCATGGCGACGACGGAGGCGTCGTCGCGGCCGCGCCGGTGATCGCGATACAGGATGCCTGCCAACAGGCTGGGGTGGCTCATCGACAGCCCGGGGTATTGCGCCAGGTCCCAACGGTTGCTCAGCCCGTCGCTGTGCAGAAGGATCATCCCCTCGCCGGCGAACGGATAGGTGAATTCCCGGATCCGGGGCGCAATGTGTCCCGCGGTGCCGTTGTGCGAGACCATACGGCGAGTTTCGGAGCCGATGACGATGGCGGCGGAGATGTTGCCCACACCGACGAAGCGCACCAGGCTCTGCGCCCGGTCGAACTGCACGACGGCGACGGCCGCACCGCGCGTCGGCGCCAGCGCGCGATGAATGTCCTCGACCAGCACGGTGAGATTCTCGCGCAGACGCGCGCGGAAGGTCTCCACGGCAACCGTTGCAGCGGCCTGGGCGAGCACGCCGTGACCGGAGCCGTCGGCCAGCAGCAGGGTCGGCTTGCCGCCGGGCAGCCCATACGCCCAAGCATCGCCGCATGCCGTTTCGCCGGGATAGGGCGCAACAACGGCCCCAATCAGCGCCGTTCCTTCCGCTTTGATCTCCGATTCGGCGATGCGGGCCAGCACCGCCGTGCCGGCTCCCGCCCGGGAAAAGACCTCGAACTGGTCGGTCTGGCGCTTCATGACCCCGAGGCCGTTGCCGGACGTGCCCGTGGTGGAAAAGCCATCGCGCATGGCGCGGGCCAGGTCGGCAATACCGTCGCCCTTGTCGAGGCCGAGCAGCTCGATACCGGTGCCTGACGCGTCGTCGTAGCGCTCGATGACCAGTTCCCCATGGGTCGCGTGCTTGAGGAGATTGGTGGCGATTTCGGTGGCCACAAGAGCCACCCGTCCGACCTGGTCCTTGTCGAAGCCGCGTTCCGTGGCGATATCGGTCGCCGCGCGTCGCGCCACGGCCACCTGACTGGGGTCCGCCACCGCGATGATCATGGTCACTTCCAACGCGTCAGGGTGACGGTCGTTCCCTGCTCCGGTGCCGACTGGATGTCGAATTCGTTCGACAGCCGCTTGGCGCCGCTCAGGCCGAGGCCCAGGCCGCCACCGGTGGTGAAGCCGTCCGACAATGCCCGTTCGATGTCCGGAATGCCCGGCCCCTTATCGCTGAAGACCAGCCGGACACCACGCCGTGAATTGACCTTCACCGTCTCGATGCGGCACTCGCCGCCGCCGCCATAGTCGATCGTGTTGCGCGCGATCTCGCTGGCCGCGGTCACGATCTTGGTCTGGTCGACGAGATTGAACCCGGCATTGACGGCATGGGTGCGAACCATCTGGCGGACGCGCACCACATCTTCCGAGGCGCGCACCGCAAGCGTCTCACTCTTCTCGACGATCATCAGGCTCCTCGTCGTCGATGAGGTGACGGATGAGTGCGAGCCCCTTGTCGACGTTGAGCGCCGTCTTGACCCCGGTCAGCGCCAGGCCGAGCTCGACCAGGGTGATGGCCACCGCCGGCCGCATGCCGACGACGACGGTCACCGCATCGAGCACCTTGGACATGGCGGCGATGTTGTTGAGCATGCGGCCGATGAACGAGTCGACGATCTCGAGCGCCGAGATGTCGATCATCACGCCCCGCGCGCGGCTGGAGACGATCTTGTTGGTCAGATCGTCCTGGAGCTGGAGGGCCAGCCGGTCGTGCATGTCGACCTGGATGCTGACCAGCAGGCAGTCGCCGATCTTCAGGATCGGGATCTGTTCCATGCGCGTTACTCGCCGTTCTCGGCCGAGGCGAAGTCACCGTTCTTCGGCTTGGCGCCGGTCTTCCGGCGATCAACGACCGCCTTGCCGGTACGCCGCAGCGCCACGCCGAAGGCATCGGCCATGGTCGCCTTGGAGATGACGTCGAGCTGGACACCGAGATGGACGATGGTCTGCGCGATCTGCGGGCGGATGCCGCTGATGATGCAATCGGCCCCCATCAGGCGGGCGGCGGAGACGGTCTTGAGCAGGTGCTGCGCCACGAGCGTGTCGACGGTCGGCACGCCGGTGATGTCGATGATGGCGATCTCGGCACCGGAGGCGACGATCTCCTGCAGCAGGCTCTCCATGACCACCTGGGTGCGGGCGCTGTCGAGCGTGCCGATCAAGGGCAGCGCCAGGATTCCCTCCCAAAGCTTGACCACTGGGGTGGACAGCTCGAGCAACTCCTCCTGCTGGCGACTGATCACGCCCTCGCGGCTCCTCAAGAACACCTCCACCGTATAGAGGCCGAGCTTGTCGAGGAGCTGGGTCACCTGCCAGGTTTCGCGCGCCAGGCGGTCGGCATCGTTGCCGCATTCCTGACGCAGCAGGGTGAACAGCGGCTCTTTCAGGGAAAAAACGAAGGTCGCCGTCTCGTTGGGCGTGGAGCCCTTGAGGCCGCGCTCGCGGGAGATCTCCTCCAGCGCCTCGCGTGCCTGCGCCCACTCGCTGCCCGTGATGTCGTCGAAGCGGCCCGCGGACGCCCCTTGGCGCAGAGCAAGGATGAACTGGCGGATGCGTTCCTCGCCCTGGCTGTCGGCGGGGGCGCCGGCGGCGCGCTGCCGGGCAAGCCAGTCCTTCATCAGCTGGGCCTGGTGCTTGTCGAGAAGCTGCGGGAGCAGAGTCTGGGTGTTAGCGGCCATCGTCATCATCCCCTCTTGCGGCACGTCGCATCGAGTCGCGGCGCTGGCGGGCCGGGCTGTTTTCAGTGTTCGGCAGCGAACGTCAATTCGCCCGGAAACCCAACGATATCAAGGCTAACCGTCGCGTTAGCCATGTTGATCGCCGTATACCTATCGGCTATGCTTTTTGCTGTCATATTTCTTTAGGGGTATCGGCCATGAACAAGGCCACGTCGCATATCCTGCTCGTCGACGACGACGAGTCATTCCGCTACGCCGCCGAAAAGACGCTGTCGGAAGCCGGGTTCACCGTCACCGGGGCTTCCGACTATCGCAAGGCGCTGGACGTGCTCAACGGCAGCGCGCCCATCGATCTCCTGCTGACCGATGTCGTCATGCCGAACCGGGTCAACGGCTTCGCGCTGGCTCGCATGGCGGCGATGCGCCGCAGCGATCTGCGGGTCCTCTACATGACCGCGTACGACGTGCCGACCAACGAGGCCATGGGCAAGATCCTGCGCAAGCCGATCGCCGGGGAACAGCTCATCGCCGAAGTGAACCAGGCCATCGCGGCCTAGCCGCGCCGCGCACCCGGCTTGCCGACAGACCCGCGGCGTTGACGCGCCGCGGGTTTTTCGTTGGCATGGCGGTACGCCGGCGGCATGTGTCGCTTCATGGCCATCGGCGCCTGCATCAGACCGAGCAGCACGAACACGATCCCGGCGTCGATCCGGCCGAGCCGTACACCCATTGGCACGCACATTCCGCTGTGCACCACAGCCATGCGCACTTCCCGGACCGCCCATCACCGGCATCGGCACTGAGCTTTTTGCCGGCAATCGCCCTGGCTTGGTTAGTGACCGGTTAAGGACCGGCCGTGATCGATGCCCCGTCAGGATCTGGGTCTTCGAATTAAGCAGTTGGTAAGCCGGGAAGGCCACCATCCCACCGGTTCAGGAGGATAGGATCCATGGGTCTCGCGACAGGCAATAACGGCGTCCGCGGCTTAAGCCTGCGGGCAACATTGGGACTGGTGGTAGGTGCTCTCGCCCTGCTGGTGCTGTTCGCCTGCAGCATTGCCGGTGTGGATGCATGGCGTGGTTACGTCGTCGCGGTGCGGGTCGCCGAGGTCAACGCCACCACCGATACGCTGCTCCGGGGCATGGAGAGCATCCAGCTCGAACGCGGCCAGACCAACACGGCGCTCCAGGCTCCGGCTCCCGCGTCAAGCCAGGTCCGCGAGGTGATCGCCAAACGGCGCGCGGAAGGCGATCCGCTCCTCGCTCGCGGCCTCGACCGTCTGGCATCGGCAAGCTTTCCGGAGAGCGGCCGGCTGGTCGGCGACGCCCGGCAGGCCTATGACCGCGTCAAGCAGCTCCGCCTACAGGCCGACAGCGCCCTGCAAAATCCGAAAGAGCAGCGCGACGCCGACTTGCTGAAAGCCTGGTATCCCGCCCTGTCCGATCTGATCACCAGGGTCCAGGCGCTGTGGACCGCCGCCTCCCGCGATGTGAGCAAGCAGGACGCGATCGTTGGTCAGCTCACCATGATCAAGCAGAGCGCCTTCCTGATGCGCGAGTATGCGGGCCGCGAACGCGCCACGCATGCCGGCAATATCTCCGCCGCCCGACCCTTGTCGGCGGAGCAGCAGCGCGATATCGCCACCTGGCGCGGCCAGATCCAATCCTATTGGCAGACCATTCGCGACCTCGGCGTCGACACGATGCCGACCCTGGAGAGCGCCGTGGCGGAGGCCGACCAGGCTTTCATCCGGACCTTCGGGGCCCAGACCGAGTCGGTCTACAAGGCCGGTGTTGCCGGCGCGGCCTATCCCATGACCGTCCAGCAATGGTACGGCGCCTCCGATCCGGCGCTCTCGACCATCGTGCGCATCAAGGACGCCGCGGTCGAGGTGACCGAAGCGCATGCCGATGCGGCGTCGGCCGCGGCCCAGCTGCGCCTGGTCTCGATCGCCGCGCTCACGCTGCTGAGCATCGGCGTCAGCCTCGTGTCCATCGGCATCGCCTCGCGCCGCATTGCCCGCCCGTTGACGGAGATGACCGCCGCCATGCGCCGCCTGGCCGGCGGCGACAAGTCGATCGACGTTCCCGCCCTCGCGCGCGCCGATGAGGTCGGCGAGATGGCGCGCTCCGTGCAGGTGTTTCGTGACAACGCCGTAAAGGCCGATGCGCTGGCCCGCGAGCAGGAAGCGGAACGCGGCAAGAAGGAACGCCGCCAGCAGGTGATGGAGACCCTCACCCGGGGCTTCGACCGCGACGCCACCGTCGTGCTCGAAGGCGTCGCCAGCTCCATCTCCACCATGCGCGGCACGGCGTCATCGATGTCGACCATCGCGTCGGAGAACGCCAGCAAGGCCTCCGCCGTCGCCGCCGGCGCGCATGAGACGTCGGCCAACGTTCAGACCGTGGCCGCCGCGACCGAGCAGCTCTCGGCCTCCGTCGCCGAGATCGGCCGGCAGGTCACCCAGTCCGCCAGCATTGCCGCCAAGGCGGTGCAGGAAGCCCAGTCGACCAACGACGAAATCCAGGGCCTGGCCGCGATGGCGCAGAAGATCGGCGACATCGTGAAGCTGATCAACGACATCGCCTCGCAGACGAACCTGCTTGCGCTCAACGCCACCATCGAGGCGGCGCGCGCCGGCGAAGCCGGCAAGGGTTTTGCGGTGGTCGCCGCAGAAGTGAAAAGCCTCGCCACCCAGACGGCGAAAGCCACCGAGGACATTGCCGCGCAGATCACCGGCATCCAGAACGCGACCCAGAAATCCGTGACCGCGATCGGCGCCATCGGCAAGACGATCGGCGACATCAGCCAGATCGCCACGACCATCGCCTCGGCGGTCGAAGAGCAGGGTGCCGCCACCCAGGAGATCGCGCGCAACGTGCAGCAGGCCGCGGCCGGGACGCAGGAAGTCTCCGCCAATGTCGCCGGCGTCACGCAAGCGGCGGCGGCGACCGGCGACGCGGCGGGCGCGGTGGAACGGGCGGCAGGCGACCTGTCGGTCCAATCGCAGCAGCTGCGCGAGCGCGTCGATGCCTTCCTGACCCAGGTGCGCGCGGCCTAGGCGGCGCCGCTCAGGGCCGCAGGTCCATGTCGACCCGGATGAAATCGCCGCGGTAGATCACCTCCGCGAGATAGATGACGGTGCCGTCGGGCCCGTTGAACACACGCCTCACCTCGCCCACCGGTGAGTTCACCGGGATGCGGATATGCTCGGCGACCTCGACATCGGCCGTGCCGATGGTCAGCGTCTGCCGCGCCCGGGCGATGCGCAGGCCGGGCATCTCCGCCAGGATCGGTATGATCACCTCGCGCCGGAAGCGCTTCGGCGCGCGCCGGAACACACGGTGGTCGAGGTAGATCGAGATCACGCAGTACGGCAGCCCCTCGCGCGAATGCACGCGCCGCATGTGGAAATACTTCGGCGCCGGCGTCCCGTCATCCGCGCTGAGCGCCGGGGCCGCGGACGATTCGTCGATGGTAAGGAGCTGCGGCTTGTCGCCGCGATACATCTCCACGAGATCGGACAGGGTGGTCTCGACGCGCAGGCGCCGTGTCAGCTCCGGCCGCGCCGTGACGAACGTCCCCCGCCCCTGCTGGGCCGAGAGCAGCCCGTCGCGCGCCAGCAGATCGACCGCCTGGCGGACCGTCACTCGCGCGACATCGAACTCCCGCGTCAGCGCGTCGAGAGAGGGCAGCCGCGTGCCCGCGTCCCAGGTGCCGCGCACGATGCGCTGGCGGAACAGTTCCGCCAGCTGGGCATAACGCGGGAGCGGGCTGTCGCCGAACAATCGGTGCATGACGGGTCCTGCGGGCGCATTGTGCCGGTCTTCCTATTTATGGTACCTTTCGCCGGCTCGTTCGGCAATGCCGCATTAACGAGGGGGAGACCAACGGATCGTGCGACGCGCGGCTTTGCTCCTGGCGCCCTGGGCCGGGATTGTCATGCTCTGGTACGCCATTCACTACAGCGGCCTGGTCAGCCCGGCGCTGGTGCCGACGCCGCACGACGTGGCGACGCGCTTCGGCGAGCTCTTTGGCCAGCGCCTACCGCTCGACATCTGGATGTCGACGCAGCGCGTCTTCCTCGGCGTGATGCTCGGCACGATGCTCGCCGTGCCGGTGGGCTTCGTGCTGGGCTGGTATCGCGAGGTCCGGCGGTTCATCGATCCGCTGATCAATTTCTTCCGCGCCCTGCCCCCGATCGCGCTGATCCCGCTGGTCATCGTCTATTTCGGCGTCGACGAGCTCGCCAAGATCGTCATCCTCTTCTACGCCTCGTTCTTCGCCGGCGTCATCGTCATGTACGAAGGCATCGCGCAGATCAGCCCGATCTACGTCCGCGTCGCCCGCACCCTCGGCGCCACCGACCTCGAGATCTTCCGCCGGGTGATCGTGCCGCTGACCGTGCCGCACACACTGACGGCGCTGCGTGTGGCGCTCGGCGTCGCCTGGGCGACGCTGGTGGCCTCGGAGCTGATCGCCGCGCAGCAGGGCCTCGGCTCGCTCATCCAGAACGCCGCCTCGTTCTTTCAGCTCGACATCATCTATGTCGGCATCATCTGCATCGGCTTCATCGCCCTGACGATGGATGTGTTGTTGCGCAAGCTGTCGCGCCGGCTGATCGCCTGGCAGGACCGCATCGCGTGACAGACAACCCCACGCGAATTTCCTTCGACCGCGTGTCGGTCGAATTCGAGACTGCCAGCGGTCCGCTCAAGGTCGTCGACGACGTCTCCTACGAGATCCGCGACCGCGAATTCGTCTCGGTCATCGGCCCGTCGGGCTGCGGCAAGACGACGATGATGAATATCGTGGCAGGCTTCGTGCAGCCCAGCGCCGGCAGCGTGCGGCTCGACGGCAAGCCGGTCAGCGGCCCGGGCCCCGATCGCGGCGTCATCTTCCAGGATTACGGCGTGTTCCCCTGGCTGACGGTGCGCGAGAACATCGCCTTCGGGCTCCGGCTCAAGGCCAACGCGGTCTCCGAAGCGGAGCGGCGCGAGATCTGCGACCGCTACATGCGCCTGATGGGGCTGACGGACTTCGCCGATTCCTGGCCGCGCACATTGTCCGGCGGCATGCGCCAGCGCCTGGCGATCGCCCGGGCCTACGCCGTGAAGCCGGAGTTCCTGCTGATGGACGAGCCGTTCGGCGCCCTCGACGCGCAGACGCGCAGCGCCATGCAGGACCTGCTGCTCGAGGTGCTGCAGGCGGAGCGCAAGACCGTCATGCTGATCACCCATTCCGTCGAGGAAGCGATCTATCTCTCGTCGCGGATCATCGTCATGACGGCGCGCCCGACGCGCATCCGGGAGACGATCGACGTCCCCTTCGGCTATCCCCGCGAGGAACGGCTGCATGAATCACCGGAGTTCGGCGCTCTGCGCTCGCACATCCGCGATCTGGTGATGAAGGAATACGCCGCGCAGGCACGCCAGTCCGCAAGACCATCCAACTGACAAAACGGGAGGCAACCATGACCAAGATGAATCGCAGATCGTTTATCGGCACGGCCGGCGCAGGCGCCGCCCTGCTCGCAGCACCGGCGCTGGCGCAGGCGCGCACCAAGGTCCGCGTCGGCTATCTGCACACGCTGGCGGTCGACGGACAGATGTGGCTCGCGCAGGAGACCGGCGCCTGGGCGCGCAACGGCCTGGAACCGGAGTTCAAGCTCTTCACCACCGGCCTCGAGCTGTTTCAGGCGATGGTGGGCGGCAGCCTCGACATGCTGAGCACCGGCGCCGTGATCTCGAACTTCCCGGCGCGCGGCCAGGGCAAGATGTTCCTGGTCAACTGCGTCGAATTCGCCACCGCCCATCTGTGGGTGCGCGAGGACATGGGCATCAAGAGCTTCGCCGACCTCAAGGGCAAGCGTATCGCTACCACGACCGGCACGACGGCGCATGTCTTCCTCGACACCGCGCTGCGCGCCAACAACATCGATCCGGCGAAGGACGTCGAGATCCTGAACCAGCGCATGGCCGATGCCGTCACCTCGTTCATCGCCGGCGCCGTTCCCGCCGTCGCCCTGTGGGTGCCGTTCAACGTCACCGTCCGCGACAAGGTCCCCGGCGCCAAGAAACTGGTCGACGCTTCGGCCTATTTCCCTCAGGCGGCCATCGTCTCCGGCTGGGCGGCGCGCAACGATTATTACGACCGCAACAAGGACGTCCTGGCCAACGTCGTCCGCGCCTGGTCCGCGGGCAACGACATGCTGGTCGGGAAAACGGATGAGGCGCTCGCCCTGCTGCAGAAGAATCACTATCAGCAGGTTCCCCTGCCCGACCTCAAGGAGCAGTTCGCCGCGCAGAAGGTCTATTCGGGCGCCGAATGGCAGAAGCTCTACGCCGACGGCACGGTGACCAAATGGCTGCAGCAGGTCACCGACTTCTTCGTCAAGTTCGGCAATATCCAGAACGCGGTCAGTGCCGCGAACTACTTCGATCCCACGATCTACACCGGCACGGCGAAGGGCTGAACGATTGGCCTCGGCCGTCTACGATTACATCATCGTCGGCGCCGGTTCGGCGGGCTGCCTGCTCGCCAATCGGCTGTCGGCCGATGGCCAGACGAAGGTATTGCTGCTCGAGGCCGGCGGATCGGATCGCAACTTCTGGATCCATCTGCCGGTCGGCTATTTCCGCACCATCTTCGACACGCGGTTTTCACGCCTCTTCGACACCGTTCCCAGCGACGGCACGGCGGGGCGCAACATCATCTGGCCGCGCGGCCGCGTGCTGGGCGGCTCCTCCTCGATCAACGGCCTGATCTTCATTCGCGGCCAGCACGAGGATTTCGACGAGTGGGAACGCCAGGGCGCCAGGGGCTGGGGCTATCGCAACGTGCTGCCGCAGTTCAAGCGCTACGAGCGCTATGAGGGTGGCGAGAGCGAGTTCCACGGCGCCAGCGGCGAATTCGGCGTCTCCGATCTGCGCAACGATCATCCTTACTGCCGCGCCTGGGTCGAAGCCGGTACGCAGCTCGGGCTGCCCTATAATCCGGACTTCAACGGCAGGACCACCTACGGCGTCGGCGCCTATCAGCTCGGCATCCGCAATGGCTGGCGCTCCAGCGCCGCCAAATCCTTCCTGTATCCGGCCCGTGCCCGCACGAATCTCTCCGTCGCCACCGGCGCCCACGCGACACGTATTCTCTTCGAAGGCGACACGGCGACAGGCGTCGAATGGACGGCTGGTGGTGCTACGCACACCGCCCGGGCTGAGCGCGAAGTCATTCTCTCGGCCGGCGCCATCCAGTCGCCGCAGCTTCTGCAGCTCTCCGGTGTCGGACCCGCGGAGCTGCTGCGGCGACACGGCATCCCGGTGGTGGTGGACGCGCCCGAGGTGGGCGAGAACCTGCAGGACCACTACCAGGCCCGGACGATCGTGCGTCTTCGCCAGCGTCACTCGCTCAACGACGATGTCCGCAATCCCTTGAAGCTCGCCGCGATGGGGCTTGAATGGCTCACGCGGCGCTCCGGGCCGCTGACGGTCGGCGCCGGCCAGGTCGGTGGGGCGGCGCGCACAGTCCACGCCCGGGGCGAGCGGCCCGATATCCAGTTCAACGTGATGCCGCTGTCCGTCGACAAGCCCGGCGATCCGCTTCACGCCTATTCGGGATTCACCGCGGCGGTGTGGCAGTGCCACCCGTCATCCCGCGGCCGCATCCAGATCGCCTCGGGCGATCCGCTTGAGTCGCCGCGCATCGAGCCCCGCTATCTCGACGAGGAGCTCGACCGCAGGACCATGGTGGCCGGTGTCCGAATGCTGCGCGACATCTATCGGCAGCCCGCGTTCCGCGATCTCTGGGAGACCGAGATCCTGCCCGGCTCCGCGGCCGAGAGCGACGGCGAAATCCTCGACTTCGTCCGCGGGCACGGCGGCACCGTGTTTCACTGCGTCGGTACCTGCCGCATGGGCAGCGATAACCGGGCGGTGGTCGATGCCGAGCTGCGTGTCCGGGGCGTCCAGCGCCTTCGCGTGATCGACGCGTCGGTGATGCCCACCGTCACCTCGGCCAACACGAATGCTGCATCGCTGATGATCGGTGAACGGGGCGCCGCCTTAATCTTGGGCCAGGTTCAGGCCAGCTAGGCCTATCCTTTTAGACCCAGCGTCTCACGAACAGCCGCAGCCCGCCTCACCTGCGGTTTTCGCATCCGCATCGGCGACGCAGCAGGCGTCGACTTCAGCCGGCGCCGGGCCTCCGCAGCAACCTGTCGCAGCAGTGGCCGCGATGGGCCGTTTCTGGGGCGAGGTCGCGCAGCTGGCTTTGGCGTCCCGGCCCTTTTCGCGTGGCGTCACGGTGCAAACGCCGGTCTTCGGCAGCTCCAGCTCGACCCGCGCGGCGGCGGCATGGTCGCCCGCCAACGCCGCGACAATCGACCGTACCTGCTCGTAGCCGGTCGTCATCAGGAAGGTTGGCGCGCGGCCATAGCTCTTCATACCGGCAATGAAGAAGTTCTTCTCCGGATGCGTCAGCTCTTTCACGCCGTGCGGGCGCACGGTGCCACAGGAATGGAGATTGGGGTCGATCATTGGTGCCAGCGTTGGCGTGGTTTCCAGCCAGGAGTCGAGACTGAGACGGAGCTCCTGCAGGAAGGAGAAGTCGGGACGGAAGCCGGTGGCAGCGACCACACGATCGACGACGACGTCTGTTTCGCGATCGGCCAGGGTGCCGGAGAGGCGCAGCCGGCTGTCGGGCGTGCGCGCCAATCCCCGCGCGCGGAATGGCGCCAGAAGCTCGATGCGTCCATCCGCCAGCGCCTCGCGCGCTCGCGTCCCCAACTCGCCACGCGCGGACAACGCGTCGGCGGCCTCGCCCCCGAACAAGGTACTCGTGTCGGCGCGCCGGACGGCCCAGAGGGCGCGTGTCGACGGTACATCTTCGGCCAACGCGACCAGATCGAGGATCGTATTGATGGCGGAATGGCCGCTGCCGACGACCAGCGTCGTCTTTCCCGCATACGCGCCGCGCTCGCGCCCGCGCACGTCAGGGATACCATAGGCGATGGCGTCATGCGCCGCGCGCTCGCCCGCAACGGGGTAACCGCCGCTGCCCAGCGGATTGGGCGCGAACCAGGTGCCGGACGCGTCGATGACCGCGCGTGCCAGAAGCTCGTACTCCTCGCCGCGGCCAGCGGCGACACGCAACGCGAACGGCTGATCGTCGCGGCCTGCCGTCTTCACCTTATCGAAGTCGCGGCGCCCCACGGCCGCGACACGGGCGCCGAGGCGGATATGAGGATTCAGTGCCGCTAGCCGGGCGAGAGGCTCGAGGTAAAGCCTGACAATCTCGTCGCCTGTCGGCAGTTCGTCCGGATCAGGGTGCCGCCAGCCGCTTGCCGTCAGCAGACGCGCCGCCGCCTTGTCGATGTTGAAGCGCCAGGGGGAGAAGACCCTGACATGGCCCCATTGTCTCACCGCATGCCCGACCGCGGGACCGGCTTCGAGCAGGACGAAGGGCTGACGCCGCTCGGCGAGATGGCAGGCGGCAGCGAGACCGACGGGCCCCGCGCCGATGATAGCGACAGGAAGAAGGGCAATCATTTGATCCTCCTCAACAGGTCTTGGCTCGACGTCCCGACAGCGCGGCTACGGGCTCGCACATCTCGGGGCTGCCCTTGCAGCAATCCTCGGTCAGGAAATCGAGCAGTCCGCGCATGCCGGAAAAATTCGCCGAATAGATGATCGAGCGACTCTCACGGCGCGAGATGACCAGCCCGGCGCGGCTGAGATAGGCAAGATGAAAGGACAACGTCGAGGTTGGCGCGCCCAGCTCCTCTGCGATAGCACCCGCCGGTAATCCCTTCGGACCCGCCGCGACCAGCAGGCGGAAGACCTGCAACCGTGTCTCCTGCGCCAGGGCGCCAAGGGCTTCGATGGCTTGCTTCGTATCCATATTTCTGTAACTATAGAAATATAGAATAGTTGTCAAGCGACAGATCGGGAGCAAAGGAGAAGAGCGATGCCGGAGCGGACCTACAACGTACTATTCCTCTGCACGGGCAATTCGGCGCGCAGCATCTTGGCCGAGAGCCTGGTGAACCATCTTGGGAAAGGGCGCTTTCGCGGCTATAGCGCCGGGAGCTTTCCCAAGGGGCAGGTGCATCCCCTCTCCCTCGAGCTTCTGGCCTCGCTCGGCCTTCCTCATGAGGGGGCTCGCAGCAAAAGCTGGGATGAATTCGCCAAACCCGGAGCCGCGGCGATGGATTTCGTCTTCACTGTCTGTGATCAGGCCGCCGGCGAGGTCTGCCCCATCTGGCCGGGGAATCCGGTCACCGCGCATTGGGGCATACCGGATCCCGCGGCCGTCGCCGGGAGTCGCGACGTGCAGATGAAGGCGTTCCGCGATGCCCTGCACGCGCTGCAGAGCCGCATCGGCCTGCTGCTCCATCTGCCCGTTGAAACCCTCGACCGAATGACCCTCGAGCAGAAAGTCCGCGACATCGGCCGGGCTCAGGCCCCAACAGCATGAGCCGGGAGGCAAGCCGTCCCCATTCGTCCCAAGGCGACGTGTCGCCGGAGCAATCGCTACCTGTGCTGGCGCTGTACGAGACCGTCGCGACGGCGCTACTGCTCATTGCCGTTGTCGGCTCCGGCATCATGGCGGAGCGGCTGAGCGGTGGAAGCGCCGGGCTGGCCCTTCTCGCCAATGCGATGGCGACGGGCGGCGCCCTGTTCGCATTGATTGTGAGCTTCGGTCCGCTGAGCGGCGCTCATATGAATCCGGTCGTGTCGCTGGTCGCGGGATTGCAGCGGGACTTGCCCTGGCGACGGGTCTGCGCCTACGTGCCGGCTCAAGCCGCCGGCGCCATCATCGGCGTCTGGCTGGCCCATCTCATGTTCGAATTGCCGATCCTCCAGACAAGCCAGCATGTCCGCAGCGGGATCGGGCAGTGGGTAGCGGAAGTCGTCGCCACCTTCGGACTGCTGCTCACGATTTGGGGCAGCCGCGTGCACGGCATTCCGGTTACCGGCGCCGCCGTGGCGGCCTACATAACCGGCGCCTACTGGTTCACCGCGTCCACATCGTTCGCAAATCCGGCGGTGACGGTCGCACGTTCGCTGAGTGACACATTCGCCGGAATAGCGCCGGCCGATGTGGCCGGTTTCATCGCGGCGCAGCTTGCCGGGCTGACGCTGGCCTTGCTGCTGATGCGGCTGCGGCCGACTATTCCTTGTAGACGCGGCCGTTGACGGAGTAGCGCTGCAAATCTGAGTCCGGCACGGCCGAGACCTGCGTGCCGTTCACCCGCCGGACCGTCATCCACAACTTGGTATCGCCGGAGCGCGCGTAGACGCGATCGCCAACCTGCATACCCTGGCGCTGCTCCATCTGCATGACGACGTAGCCCCACTGCCAGTTCACCGCATCGATGCGGCCGACATCCACAGCGCGCGCCACCGGCGCCGGCGTCGCGACGACCGGGTCAGGACGCGGAGCCGGCGGCTGCACCAGCGGCGGTGCCGTCGCACGCGCGACCTGCTGGGACGGTGCCGGCTGCGGCGTGGCCTGGGACGGTGGGGTCAAGGTCACCGGGCCGGTCAGCGGAACCGCCGAGGACCCGACCGCTGACGAAGGAGCGCTGACCGCCGGGGCCGGCGGCGGCGGCAGCAGCATGGCGCTGCCGGTCGTCGTCGCGGCGCGCGGCGCCTCGGCCGGCGCGCGCGCCTGCTCGCGGACGCGTGCCTCTTCCAGCGTACGCGCGGCCGCCGCCTGTTCCTGTTGACGGATCAGGTCGCGCTGCCGAAGCTCTTCGGCAAGCCGCGTTGCCGCCGCCTGGCGTTCTTCCTGTTGGCGCGCCTGCTCCTGCTGTTGCGCCACGGCGCGTTGCTGGGCTTCCTCGGCGGCGCGTGCAGCGGCTTGGCGCTCCTGTTCCGCCCGCGCCGCTTGCTGACGAGCAGCTTCCTGCCTCGCCTGCTCCTGACGCGCGGCTTCCTGCCTCGCCTGTTCCTGGCGCGCCTGCTCCTGACGGGCGGCCTCCTGTCGGGCTTGCTCCTGCCGCGCGGCCGCTTCGCGCTGGCGCGCCTCCTCGGCTGCCCGGGCGGCCGCGGCCTGACGTTCCTGCTCCTGACGAGCCTGTTCTTGCCGGGCCTGTTCCTGGCGGACCTGTTCCTGGCGGGCTTGCTGCTGACGGGCCTGCTCTTGTTGCTGCGCGGCGCGCTTCTGCTCGTCGGACCGCCGCGCCTCGGCGGTCTGTCGTTCCTGCTCGCGCTGGCGCGCGGCCTCGCGGGCTCGCTGCTCCTCGGCGGCCCGGCCAGCAGCGATCTGCTCTGCCACCCGCCGCTCGTCCTCGCGCATCCGTGCCTCACGCGCAGCGGCATCCTCCACCGGCGGTAGCGGCATCACCTGATTGCGCGGCGGTACGGTGGCAAGGTCGGCTGACGGCACCTCCGGATAGTTGTTGGCCGCGCTGCGCCGCGGATCGTTGGCGTTGTTGGCCATGTACCCGATGCCGCCGAGCGCCAGCGTACCAAGCACCAGGACGCTGGCCACGCCGGCCGTGGCGTAGATCCAGGTGCGGGAGCGCTCCTGCGGCGGTGCGAAGCCCGGCACGTAATCGTCTTCGTCGTCGTCCGCGTTCTCGGGGTCGCGCGCCGCTTGCGCCTTGGGAGCGAGAGGCCGGTCGAGCATCGGCCGCCATTCGGCGACGGTTTGCGGCCGGTCCTCTGGGCGCACGACCAGGGCCGCATCGATGCCGCTGAGGAAGGTACGGCTGAAGCGCCCCGATCCGGCCTGAGCGGCGGGCAGAAGCCGGTCCTCGAGCAGACGGGCCGGCGCATCGAGCGGATCCTTGCCGGACACCACACGATAGAGAACCGCGGCGAGACCGTAGAGATCGGTCCACGGCCCCTGCGCCTCGTGCGAGGTGTATTGCTCGATGGCCGCATAACCGGGGACGAGCGCGATCGAGGCGCGGCGGGTCAGGCCGGTCGCGGCGCGGGCGTTACCGAAATCGAGCAGCACCGGCGTGCCGTCGCTGCGCAGCAGGATGTTGCTCGGCTCGACCTTGCCGTGCAGGAACGACACCTCGTGCACCGCCTCGAGCGCTTCGAGGAGCGTGAAGGCAAACCGGCGCAGCAACGGCTCGTCGGCCAGCGTGTGCGCACCGGTGAGTACGTCCGCCAGCGTCTCGCCGCTCTCGTGCTCGAAGACCAGGTAGCCCGTGTTGTTCGCCTCGAAGGCGTTGTGGGCGCGCACGATGCTGGCGTGCTTCACGCGCTGCAGGCGCTTGCCCTCGCTGAGGAACCGTTCGCGCCCGCGGCGCAGGAGATCGTCGTCGGCCGCAGTCTCGCCGCGCAGCGCCGTGCCCTCGCGGGTCACGATGTCGGAGGGCAGATACTCCTTGATGACCACGCGCCGGTTCTGGGCGTCGAGCGCCAGATAGGTGATGCCGAACGGGCTGATGCCGAGCACGCGCTCGATGCGATAGTCACCGAGCCGCTGACCCGCAGGCACGGCCAGCCGGTGATCGCCCCCTCGGGCGCGGGCGGAGCCGCCGCGATCAGCCTTGTCAGACATCCATCCTCCTCGGTCCGCAGTTCAGTTCGGCGCGGTGCTCAGGCGAGATCCTGGCGGTGGCGTGGGACCCAGGTTGCGGAAATCCGCCTGGTTGGCGGTGTACCGCCGTCCGTTGCCAACCGGGGGCTCCGCCTTCACGCCGATCTGCGGATCGACGCCGAGTGCTGCCAGTGCCGTGGCGATGCGCTGCACCATCTGCGGGGTCGTCGGATCGTTGGGATTGAGATAGAGGCCGCAGCCGTCAACACGGTCGGTCTGTGGCACCTCGTATTCGATATCGAGCATCATGTCGCCGCGCAGGCGGCGGTAGACCACGAAGGCAGCCCGGGTGTAATCGGCGCTGTCGTGAGCGCGGGCCTGGGCGCGCGCGATTGCGTTGTTGATGACGCGCTCGCGCTCGTCGAGGGCCCGTCCGCGTTCGGCCAGAGCGCTGCGCTCCTTGGCCATGGCGGCTTCGACCGCCTGCAGCCGGCTGGCCAGCTCGCGGCGCTCGCGCTCGATCGCCGTCTGGGCGCGTGCGAGCTGGTCGCTCGGCAAGCCCCGGGCCTGCAGCCAGCGTTCCGGGCTCTGATGCTCGGCCTCAAGCCGGCGCTGCTCATCGGCCAGTTCGATAAAGCCGTTACTCCGCATCCAACGCGTGCGATCGCGCTGGGACTCCTCGACGCGGCGCTGCTCGCGCTCCAGCGTCTCGCGCTCACGGGCGACGCCCTTGAGCTCGGCGCGCTGGGCATCGACGACGCGCTGAACGTAGGACGGATTGGCGGCGGCGACGCGCAGGCCGTTGCGCCGGAATTCGCAATGCTCGTTGTCGGGACGCAAGGCGACCGTGCTCGACCCGGCCGGGAGGGAGCGCAGGAACTCGACCGCCATCTCGGGCGGCAGCAAGGCGGCTTCTTCGGGCTGCACGGCGAAGGGCACGGCCTCGCAGCCGCCGAGGGCGGCGAGCAGGACAAACGCCCGTGTCCGGGACATGACGCGCGTGAGCCACATCGATGTCACGTCGGTACGCCTCATCGATAGGACAGCCATGGAGCAGATAAAGGAGGGGACGGCCAAGGTTTCAACGGCGTTGCCGGTGAGAAAATTGGGGCATACGGGGTGCTAAGCGCTTGATCGGGCTACCGGAGCAGTTGATACCGCGGCGCCGCTGGCGTAGGCTCGGCGCCACTTTACGAACAGCGGACCAGCATCATGGACTTGACCGGCGAAGTGCGGCTCGCCGCGCCCCGCGAGACGGTGTGGCGTGCCCTCAACGATCCCGAGATTCTCAGGCAGGCGATCCCGGGCTGCGAGAGCGTGGAAAAGCTCTCGGACACCGAGTTCAGCGCCAAAGTGGTGCTGAAGATCGGGCCGATGAAAGCCAAGTTCGCCGGCAAGGGCACCCTTAGCGATCTCAACCCGCCCAACGGCTACACCATCACCGGCGAGGGCCAGGGCGGCGTGGCCGGGTTCGGCAAAGGGTCCGCCAAGGTCGAGCTGGTCGACGAGGAAGGCGGGGCGACGCTTCTGCGCTACAACGCGGCCGCCCAGGTCGGCGGCAAGATCGCCCAGCTCGGCGCACGGCTGATCGACGCCACCGCCAAGAAGCTGGCCGACGAGTTCTTCACGAAATTCGCCGCGGTGGTGAATGGCCAATCCGCACCCGCCGCCTGAGCCGGGCCGCCTGCGCCCGTTCGTGTGGATCCCCCTGCTGGTCGCGGCGGTGGCGGTGGTGCTGGGAATGGCCAGCCGCTCTTGACCTTGCCCCGGCGGCGGGCGGAAACTTGACTGCAAGAACGTCTGGGAGGGACTACATATGCCTCAGGTATCGCTGACGGTGAACGGCAAGAAGGCCTCGGCCGAGGTCGAGGGCCGCACCCTGCTCGTGCAGCTGCTGCGCGAGAAACTGGGTCTCACCGGCACGCATGTCGGCTGCGACACCAGCCAGTGCGGGGCCTGCGTCGTGCACGTCAACGGCAAGTCGATCAAGTCGTGCACCATCCTCGCCGTGCAGTGCGAGGGCGCCGACATCCTGACCATCGAAGGCGTCGCCAAGCCCGACGGCACGCTGCACCCGATGCAAAACGCCTTCCGCGAGAACCACGGCCTCCAGTGCGGTTTTTGCACGCCGGGGATGGTGATGAGCGCGCTGGACCTCGTAAAGACCAACGCCGCGCCGAGCGAGAAGGACATCCGCGAATGGCTCGAGGGCAATCTCTGCCGCTGCACGGGCTATCACAACATCGTCAAATCGATCGAGGCCGGCGCCCAAGCGATGAGAAAATAGGGGCGATGCGCAAATAACCGCGCAACGACCCTCTGGGAGGAGGACACCATGGCTGATGGCATCGGGGCGTCCGTCCGGCGCAAGGAGGATTTCCGCTTCCTCACCGGCCGCGGGACCTATGTCGACGACATCAACCGCCCGGGCCAGCTCTACGCCCATATCCTGAGATCCCCCCACCCGCACGCCGCGCTGAAGACGATCGACACCGCGCCGGCCAAGGCGGCGCCCGGCGTGGTCGCCGTGTTCACCGGCGCCGATCTAGAGGCCGACAAGATCGGCGGCCTGCCCTGCGGCTGGGGCGTCAAGTTCAAGGACGACACGCCGATGAAGGAGCCGCCGCACCCGGTGCTCGCCCTGGGCAAGGTGCGGCATGTTGGTGACCCTGTAGCGGTCGTCATCGCCGAGAGCCGCGCCCAGGCCAAGGACGCCGCCGAGCGGATCGCCGTCGACTACCAGCTGCTCCCCGCCATCCCCACGATCGCCGACGCGATCAAGAAAGGCGCCGCCGCGCTGCACAGCGAGGCCCCCGACAACGTCTGCTACGACTGGCATATCGGCGACAAGGCCGCCACCGACGCCGCCTTCCAGAAAGCCCACAAGGTCGCGAAACTGGACCTGGTGAACAACCGCCTCGTCCCCAACGCCATGGAGCCGCGCGCCGCCATCGGCGATTACGACCTGGCGACGCAGGACTACACGCTCTACACCACCAGCCAGAACCCGCATGTCATCCGGCTGCTGATGGGCGCCTTCGTGCTGCACATCCCGGAAAGCAAGCTGCGCGTCGTCGCCCCCGATGTCGGCGGCGGCTTCGGCTCGAAGATCTTCCACTACGCCGAGGAGGCGATCGTCACCTGGGCCGCCGGCAAGGTGAAGCGCCCGGTCAAATGGACCGCCGACCGCTCGGAATCCTTCCTCTCCGACGCCCACGGCCGCGACCACGTCACCCACGCGGAGCTCGCGCTCGACAAGGACGGCAAGTTCCTCGCCCTTCGCGTCGCCACGCTCGCCAACATGGGCGCCTATCTCTCCTCCTTCGCGCCCGCCGTGCCGACCTATCTCTACGCCACCCTGCTGGCCGGCGTGTACACCACGCCCGCCATCTACGCCGAGGTGAAGGCAGTGTTCACCAGCACCGTGCCGGTCGACGCCTATCGCGGGGCCGGCCGTCCCGAAGCCTCGTATCTTCTCGAGCGCCTCGTCGACATCGCCGCGCTGGAGACCGGCATCGACAGGGTCGAGATCCGCCGCCGCAACTTCATCCCCACCTCCGCCTTCCCCTACCAGACGCCGGTCGCGGTCAACTACGACAGCGGCGATTACGGCGCCACCCTCGACCAGGCGCTCAAGGCCAGCGACTACGCCGGCTTCGCCGGCCGCCAGGCCGAGGCGAAGAAGCGCGGCAGGCTGCGCGGCATCGGCGTCTCGACCTATATCGAGGCCTGCGGCGTCGCGCCCTCCAACGTCGCTGGCGCGCTCGGTGCGCGCGCCGGCCTCTACGAGGTGGCCAACGTTCGGGTCAACCCA
>Ga0196963_10000288_pt1 | contig 46766 bp, 55 predicted proteins | sample S1_5metaG_FD_148600 | JGI IMG/M metagenome (GOLD analysis project Ga0196963, IMG submission 148600) | Soil microbial communities from Anza Borrego desert, Southern California, United States - S1_5 | ecosystem: Environmental > Terrestrial > Soil > Desert | place: USA: California | collected... | reverse complement strand
TGACCTCGTTCGCCTGGTTGAGCACCCCGGCCACGCGGCCGTCCTCGCCGAGGATCGGGAGCAGGTGGCAATTCCAGTAGGTCTCCTCCTCGACTCCGCCGCGGATCAGACGAAGCGGCTGCTCGATCAGGAATGCGCCTTCGCCGCTGGCCTCGACCTCCTCGATCACCGGCGCCGCCAGCGGCCAGAGCGACTGGGCGACGTCGGTCGCGGGCAAGCCGAGCGCCGAAGCGCCGCCGACCAGCCGCCGCCACGCCTCGTTATGGACGAGCGTTCGCTCCGGCCCCCAATAGAGCGCGGTCGCGAGCGCCGATCGCAGGCAGAGGCCGACGGCGAACTCGAGGCTCGGCGGCCAACCCGGCCGGGGGCCGAGCGGCGTCTCTTCCCATGCATAGTCCGGCACGCTCTCGCCGGGCGGCGCGTCGACCGGCGGCAAGGGCGAAGGTGAGGCCATAAAGGGAAGCTCCGTCGTCTTCACCTGTGATAGCCTTAGGCGCCGCGCCGACAAAGCCTTGAAAACAGGGCTCGACGGCGGCGGCGCGGCTATTCGGCGAGCGCGAAATCGGCCCTGATGTGGACCTCGCGGGTGGTGATTCCCGGCCTGACCGGCGGCGGCGCGGCGAGCATCGGCGCACTCGTCTGCTCGGCCATCGCGGCGTCGCCCTCGTACGGGTAGGGGCCGGGGACCCCGCCGCCATCACGGATCGCGAGCACCCGCGCCACCCTGAGGCCGGCCGCCTGGGCGTAGGCCTCGGCCCGCGCGCGCGCCGCGCGATAGGCGGCGGCATAAGCGGCGCGGGCGGCGTTTTCCGGATCGGAGACGCGCAGATCGGGACCTGAAAGGAGGTTCGCTCCCGCTTCGCTGATCGCGGCGATCGCCTCGCCGGCACGCTTGATGTCGCGCACCTTTATCTCGATCAGATTGCTCGCCTGGAAACGGCCGCGATTGGGGCCGTAGCCGATCCGCGACAGGGTGATTGAGCGGCTCTGCAGGTCGTCCTCCTTGACTCCGAGGCGCTTCAGCGCCGCGGCCACCTTGTTGATCGTGGCGCTGTTCTGGGCACTCGCCGCCGCGGCCGTCGCCGCGATCGTCTCCACGCCGGCCGTGAAGCGCGCCTCGTCGGGGCGGCTGTCGGCACGGCCCGAGGCCGTTACCTGGACCAGCACCTCGCCACGCCGAACTCCGCGCGGATCGGGCGCGGGCTGGGAGCAACCCGCAAGGGTTGCGGCAAGGACAAGGGCCGTCGACGGAAACGGGCTGCGCATTGCTGCTTCTCCACCGGAGTTGGTTCGTTATAACATTACCGTCTGCGGTTGCGCCAGTCCTGTCGCCCACCTCTTGAAATATGGCCGGATTGTGGCTATCTATCTGTTATGCAACAATTTATCCGTTTCGCAGCGCTCGCGCTGGCCGCCGTCTGTGCGACCCTGGCGTCGCCCTCGCTCGCCCAGGAGCGCGCCGAGGGTCAGAGCAAGGCCGACTATCTCGCATGGTTGTCGCGCGATCCCGGCGCCCGCGCCCAAGTGCTCTCGTTCAAGGCCTATCTCGGCGCCGCCGGCGTCGCCGACGTCGTCCCGACCTGGCAGCTGGTCCGCACCGCCAGCAAGTGGCGCGATTGCGGCGGCCCCCGGTTCGAGGTCGCGCCGGCAGATGAATGGACGCATATCGCCGCCACGCTACGCTTCGTCAAAGCCGAGGTCGAACCGGTGATCGGTGACGTCCAGCCGGTGTCGGGCTTCCGCAACGAGGAGCTGAATCAGTGCGCCGGCGGCGCCAAGGCGAGCGCCCACCGTCATTTCTACGCGCTCGATCTCGTTCCCGCCGACGAGCATCTTGCCCGTGCCTCGCTGATCCGTGACGTCTGCCGAATCCATGACGCCGCGGGTCGCGACTTCGGCATCGGCCTCGGCTTCTACAGCGGCATGCGTTTCCATCTCGATTCGAAAGGTTACCGCCGCTGGGGCGCGAACGGCAGTGGCGCCACCAGCCCGTGCGTCACCGGCAACTACGCCTGAGCCCCGCAGGCCGCCCGCTCGCGGACGTTGATCCTTCACTCATGCGGCTTCGCTTCGCCTCCCGGGGGGAACATATAGGCTGCCGCAACCGCGCCCAGGCCCGCTCCGATAAGTTGCGCCAGGATGAAGACCGGGACGTTCCCCGGAGCAATGCCGGCGAAGCTGTTGGAGAGGCTCCGAGCCACGGTGATCGCCGGATTGGCGAAGCTGGTCGAGGAAGTGAACCAGTAGGCGGCGGCAATGTAGAGGGCGACGGTCCCAGGCACCCATCGCGGCCGATGGCGCACCGTCCCGAGGATGGTGAGGATGAGGCCGAAGGTGGCGACCGCCTCTCCCGTCCATTGACCGAGCCCGGTGCGGGCCTTCACGGAGAGCTGAAGCGTCGGGAGCTCGAACATCAGGTGCGCCGCCCAGGCGCCGAGAATTCCGCAGGCGAACTGGGCCAGAACGTAGAGGGCGCCGTCCCGCCAGCCCAGCTCGCCGCGAGAGGTGGCAACGAGGCTGACGGCCGGATTCATGTGGGCTCCGGAGATCGGCCCGAATATGGTGATCAGCACGAACAGCATCGCCGCCGTCGCGACGGTGTTGGCGAGCAGGGCTATGGCATCGTTACTGTGGGACAGGCTCTCGGCCATGATGCCGGACCCGATCACCGTTGCGAAAAGGAGGAAGGCGCCCAGTCCCTCGGCGGCGACTCGCCGGGCGAGCGGCGGCTGGTCAGCCATTGCCGCGGCCGGTAAAGACGGAATCGAGCTCGCCCTTCGGCACGCTGCCGGCGGAGAAGCCGTGCAAACGGCCGTCCGCGTGACAGTTGGGGATCGCTTGCGCCGGCCTCGAGCGAGCCGCACTGCCGGTATGGAGAAAGCGAATGTCGTCGGCGCCCTCCGCCATCGTTCAGCCGCAGCAGGGGGCGTCGGCGGGGAGGCGCGGCTTGGGTTCGCAGCAAACTCCCTGCGGCGTCGTCGCGTCGCAGCAGGCAGCGGCTTCCGGCCCCGGGCGGACATCGTTCGCGGGAGCGCAGCCGTTCATCGTCGCCGCTGTTCGTGCGATCGAGTCCAGGGCCGGACCGCCGCCGTAGACCGTGGCATGGCCGCTGGTGAAGAAAGCCTCCCACGCCACGCCATCGGGATCGGCGATCCAGCTCTTCTCCGATTTGGCGTAGCAGCAAATGGTCTTTCCCTCCTCCAGCACCGGCCGGTCCGCGGCTTTGAGACGGCCATAGACCTCGTCCAGCTCCTCCGCGCTCTCCACCTGGATGCCGAGATGCTCGACCCCAATGCCGGGGTTCCGTCCGGAAGAGATGGCGAAATTGACTCGGGGATCCTCAAGCATCCACTTGGCGTAGTCCGCCTTCACCACCGTCGGCTCCGCGCCGAACAGGGCGGAATAGAAGCCGATCGAGCGATCGAGGTCGGCGACGCCGACATGGACGTGGAGGCGCTTCATGCTTTTTCCCTTTCCCTGGTCGGCGTGCAGGCCGGCTCGGCCGCGCAGGCTGGGCCGCCCCCGCAGCAATTCTCCATGAGATAGCCGATCAGCGCGTTCATCGTGACATAGTCGGCGCGGTAGATGATCGAGCGGTGCTGCCGTTGCTGCCGGATCAGACCCGCCCGGCTGAGCTGCGCCAAGTGGAACGAAAGCGACGAGTTCGGGACGCCGAGGGCCTCGGCGATGGCGCCCGCCGCCATCCCGGCTTCGCCGGCCTGGACGAGCAACCGGAACAGCGCCAGGCGGTGTTCCTGCGCCAGAGCTCCGAGCGCCAAGATGGCCGACTCTGAATCGATGTCGTTGCTCGTTTCCATAGATCTCGAAATAAGCCCGCGGCCGACACCAAGTCAAGGCTAATTTCGACTTTCATCGTAATGACGGCCTAAAAAAGCCAGCCCCGCCGCAACCCGGCGCCGTTCGCTCCGTAGCTGGCGGTTGATACGCCTCTCGCCATCCGGGAGAGGTCGACCGGGGGTTTGGGAGCCCAAGCCGCCATCGATTGGCGCCGCTGCTCGATGAGAATGGCGGAGCGGGAGGGATTCGAACCCTCGATACGGTTTTGCCGTATACTCACTTTCCAGGCGAGCGCCTTCGACCACTCGGCCACCGCTCCGCATGCCCTGGAGGCGACGCCCATCTAGAGGCGGGCCGCCGTCAGGGCAAGGCGGCCGCGAAGCCCTCCATCGCGCGGGCCAGCGCGATGTCCTTATACGTCACTCCGCCGGCGCTGTGGGTGGATAGGGCGACGGTCACCTTGTTCCAGCTGTTCGACCAGTCGGGATGATGGTCGGCCTTCTCCGCTGCCAGCGCGGAGCGGGTCATGAATGCGAAGGCCGCCGAGAAATCGGCGAAGGCGAAGTCTCGCAGGATCGCCCCACTCTCCTCCTCGTAGCGCCAGCCCGGCAGCCCCTGAAGCGCCGCCGCCCGCTCCTCGTCGCTTAGCGTCATTGTCTCTCCCCTCAATTCCCCTCTATGTCGCGCGGATGACCGGCGAGCGTCAAACACTTGCGCCCGACGCGGCGGAGATAGAGCGGCTGGCCGAGGCAGCCATCGCCCGGATGCCGGACCATTTCCGGCGCCATCTCAAGGGCGTCGTCCTCCGCGTCGACGACTTCGCCGAGGACGATGTCCTGGCCGAACTCGGCATCGAGGATCCGTTCGAGCTCTCAGGCCTCTACACCGGCCGGCCGATCGGAGAGCAATCCTCGATGCTGTCGGGCGAGCTGCCGGCGATGATCCACCTCTACCGCCGCCCGCTGCTCGACGAATGGGTCGAGACGGGGGTCAGCCTTGAAGCGCTCGTCACTCACGTCATCGTCCACGAGGCCGGTCACCATTTCGGTTTCTCCGACGCCGACATGCACGCCATCGAAGAGGCGGCGGGTTGAGCCTGCTCGCGCTTCGCGGGATCACCTGCGTACGCGGCGGGCGGCGGCTGTTCGAGGGACTCGATCTTACCCTGGAGCCAGGCGGCGCGGCCTTGGTCACGGGCCCCAACGGGGCCGGTAAATCGAGCCTGATCCGGCTCGCCGCCGGCCTGTTGCCGCCCGTGTCGGGCACGGTCGATCGCGGTGTCCCGGCGGCGCTGGCGGACGAGAACCTCGCCCTCGATTCCCGGCTTCCCCTGCTCCGCGCGCTTGGGTTCTGGGCCGGCCTCGACGGCGCCGATCCTGCCTCGGCGATGACCGCGATGGGACTCGCGCCGCTCGCCGGCGTGCCGGTACGGATGCTGTCGGCGGGCCAGCGCAAGCGGGCGACACTGGCTCGGGTTTTGGCGAGCGGCGCGCCGCTCTGGCTGCTCGACGAGCCGGCCAACGGTCTCGATGCCGACGGCGAGGCGCGTCTGGAGGCGGCGATGGCGGCCCACCGCGCCGGCGGCGGCGCGATCCTCGCCGCCTCGCACCAGTCGCTTCCTCTGCCGGGCGCCGCCGGCGTGAAGCTCGGATGACCGCCCTTGTCCTGCGCGAGCTGCGCCTTGCCGCGACCGGCGGCAGCGCGCTGCTGCCGCCGATCTTCTTCCTGCTGGTGGCGACGCTGTTTCCGTTCGCGGTCGGGCCGGACGCGCCGGCCCTCGCCCGCACCGGCGGCGGCGCCCTGTGGATGGCGGCCTTGCTCGCCGCGCTGCTCCCGGTCGACCGGCTGGTCGAGCCGGACCGGGCCGCGGGCGTGCTCGACCAGCTGACGATCCGCGGCATCGGCGAGGAGAGCGTGGCCTTGGCCAAGCTCGCCGGCCACTGGCTGAGCTTCGCCCCCCCATTGATGCTCGCCGCGTTGCCCGCCGCCGCCCTGATCAAGCTGCCGCCGCCGGTTCTCCTGCGTCTCGAGCTCGGTCTGCTCGCGGGCACGCCGGGCTTGGCCGCACTGAGCCTGATCGTCGCCGCGCTGACGTCGGGGCTGCGCACCACCGGCACGCTGGCGGGTCTGCTGATGCTGCCCCTGGCGGTACCGATCCTGATCTTCGGCGCGGGCCTGATCGAGCCGGAAGCGGACATCGGCGCGCTCAAGCTGCTCGCCGCCGTGTCCCTACTCTACGTCGCTTTGGCTCCGTTTGCCGTGGCGGCGGCGATCCGGGCGGGCCGCGACTAGCGCGACCACCGCGCGAAGATGGCGGTGGGCAGCAGCAGGCCGCGCGCTTCCTCGCGCACCGCCATGTCGCCGCATTCCACGTCGCCGCCCAGCCCGGCCAGCGCCTGGTTCAGCAGCGCGCCGATCGCGAGCGCCGACATCCGCACCGCATAGACGGTGAGCACCAGGAAGCGGCTGTCGGCGTCGAGCAGCCGGCGGCAGTCGGCGATCAGGCCGGGCAGACCGTCCTCCAGCCTCCACAGCTCGCCGTTCGGGCCGCGGCCGAACTTGGGCGGATCGAGCATGATGCCGTCGTACCGCCGCCCCCGTCGAACCTCGCGCGCGGCAAATTTGGCGGCGTCGTCGACCAGCCAGCGCACTGGCCGGTCCTCCATGGCGGAGAGCCGCGCATTGTCCTTCCCCGCCTCGACCGACTTCTTCGAGGCGTCGACATGGGTGACTCGCGCGCCCTTTGCCGCCATCGCCAGCGTGCCCACGCCGGTATAGCCGAACAGGTTGAGCACCTCGGCCCCTTCTCCGAGCCGTTCCCGCATCCACGCCCATTGCGGGGCCATGTCGGGGAAGAAGGCGAGGTGCCGGAACGGCGTCGCCTGGGCCCGGAACCGTACGTCCTCCCAACGAAGCTCCCAACCCTCGCGAGGCACCGGCCGCTCGAATTGCCAGCGCCCGCCTCCCTCCTCGTCGGAGCCGGGCACGAACTCGCCGTCCCCATCCCACGTCGTCGTGGCCGGCGCCCACATGGCCTGCGGCTCGGGCCGGACCAGGCGATAGGGGCCGTAGCGCTCGAGCTTGCGGCCGCCGCCGCTGTCGAGGAGGCCGTAATCGGCCCACGGCTCGGCGATCAGGGTGGCGAGGGTCACGCCGCGCGAACGGCAGGGAAGCCGATCGTCGCGCGGGCGCGCGGCCCGGCGAGCATCTTCCGGCCCGCCTCGCGGACCTGGTCGACCGTCACCGCCTCGAGCTGGGCGATCACCTCGGCCGGCTCGACCAGGCGGCCGTGCACGGCGAGCTGGCGAGCGACATAATGGGCCTGGCCCCACGGGCTCTCGATCGACATCAGCAGGGCGGCGCGCGACTGGGTGCGCACCCGGTCCACCTCGCGCGCGGTCGCCGTCGCCGCCGCCTCGTGGACGATCTCCTCTATCAGTTGCGCGGCGGCGGCTGATTCGCGCCGGGCAGTGGCGGCATAGATGTAGAAAATCCCCGAATCCGCATAGGGATGGAGCTGCGAGTAGACGGAATAGGCCAGGCCCCTTTCCTCCCGCACCCGCTGGAACAGGCGCGACGACATTCCGCCGCCGACGAGGTCGGAGAAGAGCCGAGCCGCGAAATAGTCCGGATCGAGCTGCGCCGGCGCCGGGAAGGCCAGAGCGAGATGGGCCTGATCGGCGGCGGCGCGTCCGACGCGGGTGCCGCCGGTGAACCGGCCCGGCTCCGGCGGATCGACCTCGCCGCCGGGGAGCCCGCTCAGATAGGTTTCGGCCAGCTCGACCAGGGGTCCGTGCTCGACCTTGCCGGCTCCGACCAGAAGCAGGCCGCCGCCCCGGCACAGGCCACGCCGCCATGCCTCGAGGTCGTCGCCCGTGATCGCGGCGATGGTGGCCTCGTCGCCGAGCACCGGGCGGCCGAGCGCCTGGTCGCCGAAGGCGGCCGACCAGAGCTCGTCGAAGATGATGTCGGACGGCGTATCGCGCGCCTCGCCCAGCTCCTGGAGGACGACGTCCATCTCGCGCTCGAGGTCGGCCGCGGCGAAATGCGGCTTGAGCACGAGATCGGACACCAGCTCGACGCCGAGCGGAACATGCTCGGCCAGCACCGAGGCCATGAAGCTGGTGCCGTCGCGGTCGGTGCAGGCGTTCAAGTCGCCGCCGACATCCTCGATCGCCTCGCTGATCTCGCGCGCCGAGCGGCCGCCCGCGCCCTTGAACACCATATGCTCGAACAAATGGGCGATGCCGTTCAGCCGCGCCGGCTCGTGGCGAGAACCGACTTCGGCATAGAGACCGACCGCCGCCGTCTCGATGCCGGGCATTTCCCGGCTGGCGACCTTAAGGCCGTTGGCAAGGGTGGTGAGCTGCATGTCAGGCGCGGACTTAGGCGTCCGCCGAGATGGCTGCAACATCGGCCGCGGCCAGGGTCGGCACGCCCGGGCCGACCAATCCGGGCATACCGGCCTCGAATCGGGAATCAATTGGGTGACGGTCAGCAAACGCGCATCCTTTGGGTCGAAAATAGTCAAAGGCGGTGTCCCGCTGGGCGCCCCCTTCGCCGATCACGAATCCGCTTTCGCGGTCGTTCAAATCGGGGTGCCCCCACTGCCGTTGTCCGGCGCGCTCGTGCGGGACTGCCGGCGCCTCAGCGCGAGCAAATAGATGATTGCAGCCGCCGCGGCGAAGAAGAACCACTGGAAAGCGTAGAAGAGGCTGTTGTTGGCGACCGGAGGGACGGGCGGGGCGCTCGCCTCGAGCCCCGCCGCGGGCCGCTCGGCGACGATCATCGGCCGCGGTGGCGAAGCCTTGCCGATCAGACGGTCGAGGAGCCCGCCCGTCGGCGGTTCGGCGACGATCCGACCGGTGACTTCGCCGCCCCGCCAGGACGGCTTCGCCCTGGGATCGGCGGAGACGCCGACGTCGGCGGCAAAGCCGGGCCCCTCGGCGCCCGTGCGGCAGTCGGCGATGAAGCGGGTGCCGCCCCGGCCCGAAGCGGACTTGCCGCCCGACTGCCGCCAGGCCGCCACCTCGAGGCAGAAAGCGGTGGCGCGGCGATAGAGCAAGGTCGGGTCGGCCACCGCCCCGCTCGGCAGCGCCATCGGAGGGAGGACGAGGTTGCGCTCGTAGCGCACGCGCTGCGCCTCCCGCTCCTCTGCGCGGCGGAGTTGCCACAGGCCGAGAGCGATCATGGTCGCCACGGCCGCCGCCACGAGCAGGGTGGGGAGGAAGGGAAAGCGCATCAGGCGCCGCCGGTGGTCCGCCCTTCGCGGGCGCGATGCCGGTATTCGAGCGCGAGCAGCAGTCCCTTGGCGAGCCGCAGCGAGCCGATCACCAGCGCTGCCGTCAGCGGCGCCCACAAGGCGACGTGCAGCCACCAGGGCGGCTCGACGGCGAGGTCGAGGGCGATGGCGAGGCCGGTGACCAGCCCCCCGATGATCAGGATCAGGAAGGCCGCCGGCCCGTCGCCGACATTGAACTCAGCGAAGTCGAGCCCGCAGGCCCGGCATTTCGGGGTGAAGCCGGCGAGACCGCGGTAGAGCGTCCTGGCGGCGCAGCGCGGGCAGAGGCCGCGCAGCGCGACGGCGGCAGCGGTGGGTTCCTTCACCCTTTCGTCACCCCGCGACGGACCCGATCAAAGGAGTAGTTTGATGGGAAGCCGAAGGCCTGGATCTCAGGTCGGAAAATCACAGCCCTTCTCCCTGGGCTCCGGCCTCCGCCGGGGTGGCGGATCACCCGTGATAGGTCGCGCCCCACCCGCCCCAGACGTAGATGCAGATGAATAGGAACAGCCAAACGACGTCGACGAAATGCCAGTACCAGGCGGCCGCCTCGAAGCCGAAATGCTGGTCGGGCCGGAAATGCCCCTTATAGGCGCGGACCAGGCAGACGATCAGGAAGATAGTGCCGATGATGACGTGGGCGCCGTGGAAGCCGGTCGCCATGAAGAAGGTCGAGCTGTAGATATTGTCCTTAAAGCCGAACGGCGCGTTGGCATATTCATAGGCCTGGACACTGGTGAACAGAAGGCCGAGCAGGATCGTGCACCACAGGCCCTTGATCAAGCCTTCGCGGTCGCCGTTGATGAGCGCATGATGCGCCCAGGTCACGGTCGTTCCGGAGCAGAGCAGCACCAAAGTGTTGAACAGCGGCCAGCTGAACGGATCGAGCACCTCCATCCCCTTGGGCGGCCACACCCCGCCGACCGCGTCGACCGTGGCGGGGAACAGGGCGGCGTTGAAGAAGGCCCAGAACCAGGCGAGGAAGAACATCACCTCCGAAGCGATGAACAGGATCATGCCGTAGCGCAGGTGGAGCTGGACGACCGGCGTATGGTCGCCGCCATGCGCCTCGCGGATCACGTCCGCCCACCAGCTGAACATGGTGAAGACCACACCGATAACGCCGGCGCCCATCACATAGCCGCCGCCCGCGATGCTGTGCATCCACATGACCAGCCCGCCGAACAGAATGAGCGCCGAAAAGGCCCCGACCAGCGGCCAGATGCTCGGGTTCACCAGATGATAGGGGTGGTTCTTGGCTCCGGCCATGTGTCGTCCTCGTTGCTTGGCGGCGTTGCTCTAGCTTCCCTCTCCGGCCGAATCCACCGGGTAAAAGGTGTAGCTCAAGGTGATTTCGCTGATCGCTCGGGCGTCCGGATCATCGAGCATCTTCGGGTCGACGAAGAACACGACCGGCATCCGCGCCGCCTCGCCCGGCTTCAGAACCTGCTCGCTGAAGCAGAAGCACTGGATCTTGTTGAAATATTTGCCGGCCTGAACCGGGCTGACGTTGAAGGTAGCGGTCCCCTTCACCGGCCGCGCGGAGAGGTTCCTGGCCGTGTAGAAGGCGATTTCGCGGGCGCCGAGGGTGACGATCTCGCGGCTCTTCTCCGGTTCGAACCGCCACGGCAGCGAGCGTGCTGTGTTGGCATCGAACCGAACCGCAACCTCCCTGTCCGCGACCGGCCCCGGCGCCGCCGTGGCCCGCATCGTGGTGCCGTCGAAACCGGTTACCTGGCAGAACAGTCGATAGAGGGGCACGCTGGCGAAGGCGAGGCCGGCCATCGCCAGCACCAGTAAGGCCGCGAAAGCGGCGGTGCGGCCGTTGCGGCGGGCGAGGCTCGTCATGGCTGCACGCTCATCTTGGCGATGGTAATCGCGTAGACGAGAACGACGAAAGCGCCGAGCAGCACTGCCATGATCAGCGCCCGCGCCTTCTGGCGGCGGCGGATCTCGTCCTGGCGCGGATCGGTCACGACACCGTCCAGCGGTCGAGCACGAGGACGCCGAACAGCGCGAACAGAAAGAGGATCGAGTAAGCGAACAGCTGCTTCTCGGGCTTCATGCCGGCCGGCTCGACCGCGCGGTTGGCGAGGACGCGCAACGCCAGAGCGAGGAAGACGAGGCTGAACGCGGCGGCCGCGATCCCGTAGAGCGGCCCGGCGAGCCCGAGCGGCCAGGGCGCCACCGCCGCCGCCGCCATCGGCAATGTGTAGAGCGCGATCTGGCGGCGGGTCGCGAGCGCGCCCGACACTACGGGGAGCATCGGCACGCCGGCCGCGGCGTAATCGGAGCGCACGAACAGCGCCAGCGCCCAGAAATGCGGCGGCGTCCACAGAAAGATGAGGATGAAGAGGAGGATCGGAAGCCAGCCGATGTCGCCGGTCGCCGCCGCCCAGCCGATTAGCGGCGGGAAGGCGCCGGCGGCGCCGCCGATGACGATGTTCTGCGGCGTCCGCCGCTTCAGCCAGATCGTGTAGACGAAGACGTAATAGAGGATCGAGACGGCCAGAACCGAAGCCGCCAGCCAGTTCGCCGCCAGGCCCATCAGCAGGACCGAGAAGACTCCGAGGCCGACGCCGAAATGAAGCGCCGCCTGCGGATCCATCCGTCCGGCCGGAATCGGCCGCGACGCGGTCCGTTTCATCTTGGCGTCGAGATCGGCCTCGTACCACATGTTGAGCGCCGCCGCCGCGCCGGCGCCGAGCGCGATGCACAGGATCGCGGTAAAGCCGAGCACGGGATGGATCGTCACAGGGGCGACGAGCATCCCGGCGAGGCTGGTGAAAACGACGAGGCTCATCACCCGCGGCTTGGTCAGCGCGAGCAGATCCCGCCAGTCGGCGGGGAGGGGGGCGTCATGATTCAGCGTCACGGTGCTCATGTCCTGTTCCCGTCGCCCCAGCGAAGGCTGAACCCCGGAGAGACGGAGTCAGCCCCTCTCCCCGGGTCCCGGCCTCCGCCGGAATGGCGCCTGCAGCGTCAATCCACCTTCGGCAGGGTCGAGAATTGGTGGAAGGGCGGCGGGCTCGACAGGGTCCATTCGAGCGTCGTCGCACCTTCGCCCCAGTAATTGTCGGGCGCCCGGCGTCCGGCCATCAGCGACCAGAAGATGTTGAGGAAGAAGAACACCATGCCTGCGGCGAGGATGTAGAAGCCCCAGGTGGCCACGTCGTTCCAGCCGGCATAGGCGTCGGCATAATCCGGCACGCGCCGCTGCATGCCCTGCAGTCCGAGGAAATGCATCGGGAAGAACAGGATGTTGACGCCGACGAAAAACAGCCAAAAGTGCAGCTGGCCGAGCACTTCGTTGTACATCTTCCCGAACATCTTGCCGAACCAGTAATACCAGCCGGCGAATAGAGAGAAGACCGCGCCGAGCGACAACACGTAGTGGAAGTGGGCGACCACATAGTAGGTGTCGTGGACGTTGTTGTCGATGCCGCCGTTGGCGAGCACAACGCCAGTGACGCCGCCGACCGTGAACATGAAGATGAAGCCCAGGGCCCACAGCATCGGCGTCTCGAAGGTCAGCGAGCCGCCCCACATCGTCGCGATCCAGCTGAAGATCTTGATGCCGGTGGGCACCGCGATCACCATCGTCGCGGCGGTGAAGTACATCTTGGTGTTCACGTCCATGCCGATGGTGAACATGTGGTGGGCCCAGACGACGAAGCCGATCACGCCGATCGAAACCATCGCATAGGCCATGCCCAGATAGCCGAAGACGGGCTTGCGGCTGAACGTCGCCACCACCTGGCTGATCATTCCGAAGCCCGGCAGGATCATGATGTAGACCTCGGGATGGCCGAAGAACCAGAACAGGTGCTGGTAGAGGATCGGGTCGCCGCCGCCGGCCGCATCGAAGAAATGGGTGCCGAAATTGCGGTCGGTCAGGAGCATTGTGATCGCCCCTGCGAGGACCGGCAGCGCCAGCAGCAGCAGAAAGACGGTGACCAGGATCGACCATACGAACAAGGGCATTTTGTGCAGCGTCATGCCCGGCGCTCGCATGTTGAAGATGGTGGTGATGAAATTGATGGCGCCGAGGATCGACGAGGCGCCGGCAAGGTGGAGCGAGAAGATCGCCATGTCGACCGCCGGGCCACTCGATCCCGAGGTCGAGAGCGGCGCGTAGACCGTCCAGCCGACGCCGGCGCCGTTGCCGGTCCCGCCCGGCACGAAGGCCGAGCCGAGCAGCAGGATGAAAGCGGGGACGAGCAGCCAGAAGCTGATGTTGTTCATCCTCGGGAAGGCCATGTCCGGCGCCCCGATCATCAGCGGCACGAACCAGTTGCCGAAGCCGCCGATCATCGCCGGCATCACCATGAAGAAGACCATGATCAGGCCGTGGGCGGTGATCAGCACGTTCCAAAGATGGTTGGCCTCGTCGACACTGGCGCCGGCGCCTGTCCAGCTCTGCAGGAACTGGAGGCCCGGCTCGGCGAGCTCGGTGCGCATCAGGCCCGAGACGAGGCCGCCGATGATCCCCGCGACGATCGCGAAGATCAGATAGAGCGTGCCGATGTCCTTGTGGTTGGTCGACATGAACCAGCGCACGAAAAAGCCGGGCTTGTGATCGGCCTCGTGGTGGGCCGCATGGGCGCCATGCGCTTCGAAATGCGTGGCGTTGGCAGTCGTGTCGGTCATGTCAGTTCCCGCGGCTGGATTCGGCGGCCTGGTTGGTCACCGGCGGGGTGGCCGTTCCGGGCGTCAGGGTTGGTTCTGGGGTCGCTTCGCTGCCGCCCGGGGCGGGAGCCGGGTTGGTGACCGGCGAGACGGCGGTGGAATCGGGGCCCGCCGGCGGGCTCGCGCCCGGCATAGTGCCGCCCTTCGAGGCCACCCAGGCGGCGAACTGCGCCGGCGGCAGCACCTCGACCGCGATCGGCATGTAGGCGTGGCGGGCGCCACACAGCTCGAAGCACTGGCCGTAATAGATTCCGGGCCGGTCGGTCTTGAACCAGGTCTCGTTGAGCCGGCCGGGCACGGCGTCCATCTTCGTCCAGAAGGCGGGGACGCCCCAGCTGTGGATGACGTCGGAGGCGGTGACGATCACCTTCACGGTCGCGCCGGCCGGTACCACCATGCGCTCGTCGACTGCGAGCAGCCGGGGCTCGCCTCGCTTGCGCGCGTCCGCGTCGCTGAGGCCGTTGGAGACGATCTCGAAGCCACCATGGTCCGGATAAGTATAGGTCCAATACCATTGGTTGCCGGTCGCCTTGACCGTGATGTCGGCCTTGGGCGGGTCATATTGGTGGGCCAGCAGCCGGATAGAGGGGACCGCGATCGCCACCAGGATCAGCACCGGCACCAGCGTCCACACCACTTCCAGTGCGGTGTTGTGGGTCGTTCGCGAGGGCACCGGGTTGGCGCCGCGGCGGTAGCGGACGATGACGAACAGCAGCAGACCGAGGACGAAGATCGAGATGGCGGCGATGATCGGCAGCAACAGCACGTCGTGGAACCAAAGCGCTTCCTGGCCGATCGACGTCACCTGCGGCTGGAAGCCCATCGCGCCGGTCGGCTGGCCGACCGCCGCGTCGGGCGCGGTGCGGGCCGCGCTGCTCGATAGCACCTGGGCGTTGGACGGCTCCTCGTCCGGCGTGACCGGAGGGCTCATCGCCTCCGGCTGGGCGGGCGCCACCTGCGAATTGGCGCTGATCGCGTCGGACGGGGCGGAAGCGGCTGGAGCGGAAGCCGGCGCGCCCTGAGCCAGGGCGCCGGCCGGCGCCAGCGCGAAGGCGGCGGCGGCGAGGATCAGCTTGAGCGGAGTCTTCATCTAAACCCTTCGGGACCTGGCGGCGGAGCGCAACGGATTCGGGGCCGAGGCGGCGGAATGGCGCGCCTTATAGGCAGGTGGCGCAAGCGCCTCAAGGCTCTTGGATCGCCTTGAAGCCGCCCTTTTCGCGCCCTATCAGACCGGCGGCCGCACCGGCCGGGAAAGGCTCCATGGACGAAGAGGACATCCTCGCCGAATTCCGCGCCGCCGAGGCGCTGCTCGAGGGACATTTCATCCTCTCCTCGGGCCTGCACAGCCCACGCTATCTCCAATGCGCGCGGGTGCTGATGGATCCCGCTCGCGCCGCCCGCCTCGCCTCCGCCCTCGCCCACCGCCTGCCGCTCGAGGTGAGGGCGCGGATCTCGATCGTCGTCTCGCCGGCGATGGGCGGGATCATCATCGGCCACGAAATGGGCCGCTCGCTGGGGCTCGAGGCGATCTTCCTCGAACGGCCCGCCGGCACTTTCGAGCTTCGCCGCGGCTTCCGCGTCGAGCCGGGGCAGAAGGCGCTGCTCGTCGAGGATGTGGTCACCACCGGCCTCAGCTCGCGCGAGGCGATCGGGGCGCTGGCGGCGGCGGGCGCCGAGGTGATCGCCGTGGCGGCCCTGGTCGACCGCTCGAACGGCCTCGCCGATCTCGGCGTTCCGTTCTTCCCGCTCATTCGCCTCGACGTGCCGGTCTATGAGCCGCAGGCGATCCCGTCCGACCTCGCCGCCCTGCCGGCCGAGAAGCCCGGGAGCCGCAGGGCCGCGTGACCGCCCGTCTCCGCCTCGGCGTCAACATCGACCATGTCGCGACCATCCGCAACGCGCGCGGCGGCGATCACCCCGATCCGGTACGTGCCGCCTTGCTCGCCGCAGAAGCCGGCGCGGACGGCATCACCGCCCATCTGCGCGAGGACCGCCGCCACATCCGCGACGAGGACATCTCGGCGCTGATGGCGCGCCTCGCCATTCCCCTGAACCTCGAAATGGCGGCGACCGAGGAGATGCTCGAAATCGCGCTCCGGCACCGCCCGCACGCCGCCTGTCTGGTCCCCGAGAAACGCGAGGAGCGCACCACCGAGGGCGGCCTCGACGCCGCCGGCCAGGACAATCACCTCCTCCCCTACGTCGCCCGGCTCGCCGAGGCGAACATCCGCGTCAGCCTGTTCATCGAACCCGATCCCCGCCAGATCGAGGCGGCGATCCGCCTCAAGGCGCCGGTCGTCGAATTCCACACCGGCCGCTACGCCCATCTCGAAGGTGAGGAACGGGCGGCGGAGCTGCGCCGACTCGCCGACGCGGTCGCGCTCGCGGCGAGGAACGGTATCGAGCCCCATGCCGGCCACGGCCTCACCTTCGCCAACGTCCAGGCGATCGCCGCCATCCCGCACCTTCGCGAGCTCAACATCGGTCATTTCCTGGTCGGCGAGGCAATCTTCACCGGCCTCGGCCAGAGCGTCGCGCGGATGCGGAGCCTGATCGACGAGGCGCGCGGGTGAAGAGGAACCGGCACCCCGGCGAGAACTCGCACTGGGACCCCGACCTTGGCCGGGGGGACGACCTGTGGGGGCCGTCATGATTGTCGGCATCGGCTCGGACCTCTGCTCGATCGAGCGAATCGAGCGCTCGCTCGCCCGTTTCGGCGAGCGTTTCGTCCGCCGGGTCTTCACCGACACCGAACGCGCCAAGGCGGAAGGCCGTCCGCTCACCCGCGCCGGCACCTACGCCAAGCGCTTCGCAGCCAAGGAGGCCTTCGCCAAGGCGGTCGGCACCGGCTTCAAGCGCGGCGTGTTCATGCGCGACATCGGCGTCGTCAATCTCCCCTCGGGCGCGCCGACCCTGGCCGTCACCGGCGGCGCGCGAGCGAGGCTTGACGCCATCACCCCGGAGGGCCACCTCCCGCAAATCCATTTGACGATGACGGACGACTATCCTTTCGCTCAGGCCTTCGTCATCATTACCGCCAGCCCATGCGTAAGGAGCTAGAGGGTGAGCAGCAGCGACCCCGCCATGACCGACACGCCGGACGCCGCGCCGGAGGCGCCCGGTGCGCCCGCGACCGAGAAACCGGGGACCGACTGGTGGGCCGAGCTGAAGGCGATCTTCTGGCTGATCCTCGCCGTCCTCGCCTTCCACAGCTTCATCGCCAAGCCCTTCTACATCCCGTCGGAATCGATGATGCCGGGTCTGCTGAAAGGGGACCGGCTGGTGGTCACCAAATATCCCTACGGCTGGTCCTGGGTCTCGCCCAGCTTTCATGTCCTGCCGCAAATCGGGGGCCGCCTTTTCGGCCGCATGCCAGAGCGCGGCGACATCGTGATCCTGACCCCGCCCGGGAAAAGATCCGATTATATCAAGCGGGTGATCGGACTCCCCGGCGACACGATCGAGATGGTCGCGGGCACCCTCTACATCAACGGCCGCGAGGTGAAGCGCGAGGCGCGGCCCCCGGCGATGGTCGAGGTCGACGCCAACGTCCCCTGCGAGCTGGACGTCAGCGGCGACCACAAGGTGGTCGGCGCCGACGGCAAGCTCTACTGCCGCCTGCCGGTCTTCCGCGAGACCCTGCCCAACGGCCGCCGCTACGACACGATCGACCTCGGCTATGACGGCCGCGTCGACGATTTCCCGAAGATCCGCATTCCCGCCGGCCATGTCTGGGTGATGGGCGACAATCGCGACAAGTCCGCCGACAGCCGGGTCCCCGCCTCGAACGAGGGGCTGGGCGGTCCGGTGCCGTGGGAGAATATCGGCGGCCGCGCCGAGTTCATAACCTTCTCGCTCGACGGCTCGTCCAGCTACTTGAACCCGATCAGCTGGCTGACGGCGATGCGCGGCGGCCGCGCCGGCACCTCGCTCCGGCCCGAGCAGGGCAAGGCGCCGTGAGCGCCGACGGTCCTGGCCATGTCGAGCAGCCGGGACCGGCGGAGATGCGCGACCCGCTCGTCCGCCACGAGCTGAAGCGCGCCAGCGTCTGGTTCGGTCTGGCGCTCGCCATCGCGGCGGTCATCGTCCTTGCCCAGCCGCTCCTGCTCATCTTCGCGGGCATCGTGCTGGCCTCGATGCTCGACGGCGGCACCCGCCTCCTTGGCCGGGTCCTGCCGATCCGCCGCGGCTTCCGGCTCGCTATCGTCACCCTGCTCGCGGTCGCCTTCATCGCCTGGACTTTCTACTATGCCGGCGCGACGCTTGCCGCCCAGGCCGAGAGCCTGCGCGCCGCCGTCACCCTTCAGGCGAACCGCCTGCTCGGCTGGGCCAACGAGCTCGGCATCGTCCAGGGCGGAGTCGGCGTGGAGCAGCTCAGCGGCCAGCTGATGGGAACGCTGGGCCGGCTCGGCTCGGCCGTGTCGAGCGCGGTCGGAGTCGTCACATCGATGGTGATGATCCTCGTCATCGGCATCTTCATCGCGGTCGAGCCGCGCCTCTACCAGCGCGGCGTCGCGTGGATGCTGCCGGTCACGAGCCGCGACCGATTCTACGCCACGGCCGAACGGATGGGCTTCACGCTTCGGCGACTGATGGCCGGCCGCCTCGTCGGCATGGCGGTCGAGGGCGTCGGCACCTGGATCCTGCTCGCATTGGGCGGGGTTCCGATGGCGGCCCTGCTCGGCCTCATCACCGGCCTGCTAGCCTTCATCCCCAATATCGGCGCGATCATCTCGGGCGTGCTGATCGTGCTCGCGGGCTTCAGCGTCAGCGTCAATGCCGGCCTGTGGGCGATCGCCGTTTATTTCATCGTGCAGAATGTCGACGGCTATCTGATCGTCCCCTATGTCGCGCGGCGCACCGTCGACCTCGCCCCGGCGCTGGTACTGAGCGCCCAGTTGCTGTTCGGCGCCCTGTTCGGGCTGATCGGACTGATGCTCGCCGATCCGATCGTCGCCATGCTCAAGGTCGCCCTCGAGCAGAAATCCCGCGACGACGAGCACCAAGACAGCAGGCCGGCGGCCGAGCCGACCACGGCACCCTGAAGCTGATTGGCGTCTATCCCCTTCCGCCAAGTAAGCATATATGTGGTGGCTCCAGCAAGGCAAGCGGAGTCGCGGCGTGGGGAAAAAAGTCACTACCATATCGGGGATCGTGGGGCTCGGAACGCTCCTCGCGGGCGTGGGAGCGCCTAAGGTGATCGAAAGCCTTCCGCCTTGGGTCAACGTCGCCCTTCTCGCCATTGGAGCGGCGCTGATCTTGGGCGCGTTCCTTTCGCACCTAATGACCCTTAGGAAGGAGGACGCGGACACGGGGACCAGCATTCGGCAGAAGCTAGAGGGCGATCACGGTACCCAGATTGCCAACGCTCGCGACGTTCACATTCACCCCCCTCTGGCGCCTGCCCACCCGCCTATACAGGCCGTTGCGCGGCCCATCGCGACGAGAGGAAGTGGACGCGGCGAACAAATCGTTAGGCGCAGGTTGGCCGAAGAAGCCAAACGGTGCCCCGAGATGCCGATTTGGAAGGCTGTCGAATACGTCGCCGGCATCATCGGCGACTCCTACGAGAAAGACGATTTTGCTGAAACGCGGCGGCAGCTTAGACAAGCCGCAGCGGACGACCGGATTGAAGTGTGGGGCAAGAAGGATATTCCGCCAGCGCACATGCAAGACGAGCGCCATAGCGCCATTTGGACGCCCATTGAGCCGACATACTGGCACGCCTACGAATTGACTCCGCTCGCCACCGTCGACCGTTACGACGATAGAGACCACACTTGGTTAGAGGAACTACCAAGCAAGCGCGGCAACCGGTACTGGAGCCTCAGGGTCAGAGAACATCAGATCAAGGCACGGTGGCACGAGGCCAAGTCTGCGGCACTCAAGTCCAATCTGCCTGATCTGCCGCTCGATGGATTTATAGACCGAGTGTACAAGGCGCTGGGCGGCAAGCTTGGGCACAGTCCTAATCCAGCATTCGACCACAGGGTCGATCTTGCAATCCTAGATGCCATTACTGAGCAGGGTCTGCGCGTTTGGGGGCGGCAAGGGAACAGTGGTCGCCAGCAAATCCCCGCGGATGTCCTGAAATACGCCTCGTGCAACCATCGTAAGGGCTCGATCACGGCTCATCGCGGCTACGCAAGCTATTCAGACCTGAAATTCATATCGGCTGAGGTTGATCGAATCTGGCCGAAGGACCCGGAGACGACGAATGTTGGAAGACCCTAACGCCCGCTTCGACCGCCTCTTGAAGGCGATGCTGGCCGGTCCCCCGCCTAGCGCGGGAAGGAAGCCATCAGCCGATCAAGCATCAGGTGAGGAACAGCCCTCATGTTCCAGCGATACTCAAACTCCCCCAGATACTTCGGAAGATGTTTCCGGCTGACATGAATATGCGTGCCGTTGATCCCGCGCTTGAGCGCCGCCCAGAAGCCCTCAACGGCGTTCACGCCAGCGCCGCACGGCTTGGCGTACTCGCCGCGCGCATGGTTGACGGTGACGTGCCGATAACCGCTGTCAGCGATGTCCTTGTAGCCGCCGAACTCGTCGGTGTGGATCGTAGAGCCGGGGAGGACGGTCGAGACGATCAGTCCTTGCATCGCGGCCTTGTGGCGGGCGCTGACGACGCGGGTGACGAGTTCGCCGCCCCGTTCCATCATGCCGACGACGCACGTTTTGTTGCCCTTGTAGCCGCTTCCCATGCCGCTGACGGAACCGCCGATCAGAGTCTCGTCAATCTCGATGATGGAGCCGGGGCCGCCCATGGGATCGTCGCTGTCGAGGCTCGCCATGTACTCGCGGATTTGATGGCACATGCGCCACGCGGTTTTGTAGGTGACGCCAAGGTCGCGCTCGATCCGCTTCGCCGCAACGCCGTTCCGCGACGTGCAAAACTGGAACATGACATAGAACCAATCGCGGAGCGGGGTGCGGGTGCGCTCGAAGGGCGTTCCGGCGGTCGGATAGACTTGATGGCCGCACCACTCGCAAGCGTAGGAGCGGCGAGCCTTGACCCGATAGAACCCGGCTTCCCGCGCACACCCCTCGCACTCGTGCCGGTCGCCGTACCGGTTGCGCATAAGGTGATCGAGACAGATTTCCTCAGTCGGAAAGCGATCCTGAAACTGGCGAAGGGTGGGGGCTTTCGTGCTCATACATATTGTGTATCAGAACGTTCTACTTGTCGCAAGGGGATAATTGCCAAGCTGATTCAGGATCCGGTCGATTGGCAGTTCGGGAGGCGGATGACTGGAACCCGGAACAAGCCGAGGAGGACGATCAGCGCGCGCCCTCCGGCGGCCCCTCAGGCGCTCCGCCCTGCATCTGCTGCATCTGCTGCAATTGCTGGAGCTGCTGTATGCGCTGCATCTCGAGGAACCGCGGCCCCGCCCCGGCCTCGACCTGGAGGACGTCGATCTCGAACACGAGGGAGTCGCGTGCGGTGAACGGCGCGCCGGGCGGGATCGGCCCCTGCTCGTGGGTGCCCGGAGGCAGCGTCAATATGTAGGAGCCGCCCGGGCGCATCTGCTGCAGACCCTCGGCGAAGCCGGGATAGACGCCCTCGGTGGTGGTGACGAACGGCTGGCCGGTTTCGCGGCTGTCCTGGATGACCGGCGCCTCGAGGTTCTTGGCGTGCAGCTTGTAGTGGAGGGCGACGACGTCCTGGGGCGTGATCTTGGCGCCCGAGCCGGCGCTGACGGTGCGGATGCCGACGCCACTTTGGGTCGTCATCGACTGGAACGGGCTCGTCCCCCACCAGGCGAAGGCCGCCGCCAGTGCGCAGAGCAAGGCAAGGGCGATCCAGAGCTTGGCGACCGAGCCCTTCTTCAGCGGCTGCAGGGGGACTCTTGTGGCCGACATGGACGATCCTTGCGAAAATGCGAAGGGCGGCGATAGCTCGCCGCCCTCACGTCTTGCAAGCGCCGGTTTGCCGACGCCGGCCTTGCTAGCGGGCGCCGCCGCCGTCGCGCTCGGCGCGCTTGCGCTCGAGCTTGCGGGCGCGCCGGATCGCGGCCGCACGCTCGCGGGCGCGCTTCTCGGACGGCTTCTCATAGTGGCGGCGCAGCTTCATCTCGCGGTAGACGCCTTCGCGCTGGAGCTTCTTCTTGAGCGCCCTCAGCGCCTGGTCGACATTGTTGTCGCGCACGATGATCTGCATAAAGTCCCGTCACTCCGATCGAAAAGCGTTTCCCGGCAGCCGCTTGCGGCTGCCCATCGCGGAAACGCGGATAGCACAAAAATCTTGTCGTCGCGAGCCGGTGCCCGCGCCGCTGCGAGGGGGGCCGTTAGCAGGCGAGGGCCGCCGAGGCAAGGGTGCGCCGGCGGCACAGGCGGACAGCCGGGGCGATCCGACCGGCTGTCTTTCATGTCTTTTGAAGCCTAGTCCGCGAGGTCCTCGAAGTCGGCCGTCGTCTTGTCCAGCCGCGCCTGAACGGCGGCGGCGAGGTCGGCGCTGACCAGGGCGCCGGCGTTCCACAAGGCGACGTGCCCAAGACCCTCTTCGACCGTGCGGCCGCGGCTGTAGTTGAGGCTCATCTTGGCGCCGGCGACGGCGAGCGGGGATTTGGCCGCGATCGACCGCGCCAGCTCCCATCCGGCCGCGACCGCCGTTTCCCGGTCAGTCTCGACCCGGTTGACCAGGCCGTGCCGCGCCGCCTCCTCCGCGCCCATCCGGCGTCCGGTATAGGCCAGCTCGCGGACGATTCCTTCGGGGATCAGGCGGGTGAGCCGCTGCAGCGTTCCGAGGTCGGCGGTGATGGCGACGTCGACCTCCGCGACCTGGAAAAAGGCGTCGGCCGAGGCGAGGCGGATGTCGCAGGCGGTGACGAGATCGACACCCGCGCCGATGCAGCCGCCGTGGATAGCCGCGATCACCGGCGGCCGTGCCTGTTCGGCGGCGGTGAAGCAACCCTGTAGCCAGCGGATGTGGCGAAGCCGCGCCTCGGTCGCCCGGCCGGGATCGTCGCTCGGCGGAAACTGGCGGGAGGCATATTGGAGATCGAGGCCGGCGGTGAAGTGGCGGCCGCGCCCCGAGACCAGGATTGCCCGCACCGAAGGATCGGCGCCCAGGGTCCGGAACGCCTCGCCGATGGCGGCGAACATCTCCCCGTCCACGGCGTTCATCCGGCTCTCGCGCGCGAGCTCGACATGGGCGACGCCGCCGTCGCGGCCGACAATGATCCTTTCGCTTCCCATGATCGTCGCACCTCCCTTAGAAACGGCGTCGATGAGCCGCTTTACCGTGAACGGACAGCCGGTCCACTATCGCCTCGACCCGGAGACGCCTTTGCTCTGGGCGCTGCGCGACGCATCCAACCTCACCGGCACCAAATATGGCTGCGGCACCGGCCATTGCGGCGCCTGTACCGTCCATGTCGACGGGCGGGCGGTGCCAAGCTGCCGGCTGCGCATCGCCGACCTCGAAGGCCGCTTCGTCACCACCATCGAAGCGCTGTCCAGCGACCGTTCCAACCCGGTGCAGCAGGCGTTCGTTGCGCAAGGCGTGCCGCAATGCGGCTATTGTATCCCGGGCATGATCATGGCGGCGGCCGCACTGATCGACCGCAATCCGGTCCCGACCGACGCCGAGATCGATGCCGCGATCACCAATATCTGCCGCTGCGGCATCTATCCCCGCCTGCGCGAGGCGATTCGGGCGGCCGGAAGGATGCGCAGCGGCGAAGACCGCATCTCGGCGGCGCCGCCGCCAGGCATCGACCCGGTCGACGCCGCCCGGCAAGTCCCGGCCCTGCGCGCGCCGCGACCCTGAACCCCGTCCTTCATCGCGGTTCAGCAACGGCTCATCCGCGAATCGGCACAGCATCTCCCGATCGGGAGCGGCGCGAACCGCCGGCCGGGGTGAAAGGAGTTTTCGATGCGTAAGGCTTGGTTGGGGATTTTGATGGCGGCGACGGCGGCGATGCCGGTCGCGGCCCAGGCCCAGGACGGCGACGAATTCGCCGAGCGCCGGGCGGAAGCGCGCGCCGAGCGGGCGCAGGAGCGCTACCGCGCCGCCGGCGAGCGCAACCAGCAGCGCTCCGAGCGCCGCCAGGAAGCGCAGGCCCAGCGGGTCGAGCGGCAGCAGCTCCGTCAGGAAGCGCAGGCCCAGCGGGTCGAGCGGCAGGAAGCCGCACCGCGCCAGTACCAGCGCAGCGAGCAGCCCAGCGGACAGCAGCGGAGCTGGGACGGCCGCCGGGGCGGCGACGGCCCGCGCAGCGAGCGCTGGGGTGGGCGCAACGGCCAGGACGAAGCCCGCCGCGAGGCCTATCAGCGCCAGCTCGAGGCGAGCCGCGAGGCTTCACGCCGCGGCATCGCCGAATCGATCGGCGGAAATTACGCCCGCCAGGGCCAGCGCAACCAGGAACGCTACGAGCGCCAGCTTCGCGAGGAATATGGAGTCCGCGAGCGCGACCGCCGCGGCGGCGACTGGAATCGCGGCGACCGCGACGGCCACTGGGGCGACCGCAGGGGAGGCGACTGGAATCGCGGCGACCGCGACGGCCGCAACGACCGCTGGGGCGACCGCCGGGGAGGCGACTGGAATCGCTGGGATCGCGACGGTCGCAGCGACCGCTGGAGCAATCGCGACAGCCGTCGGAGCAGCTGGAATCGCGACTGGCGTCGCGACCACCGGTACGACTGGCAGCGTTATCGCCATTCGAACCGCAACCTGTTCCGCCGTGGCGGCTATTATTCGCCCTATCGCGGCTACAACTACAACCGGCTGTCGATCGGCCTGATCCTTGATTCGCTGTTCTATTCGAACCGCTACTGGATCGCCGATCCCTGGCAGTACCGGCTGCCACCGGCGCCCTACGGCACCCAGTGGGTCCGCTATTATGACGACGTGGTGCTGGTCGACGTCTACACCGGCGAGGTGCTCGACGTGATCTACGACTTCTTCTGGTGAAGAAGTCATCCCCGCGGAAACAAGAGCCCGGGACGCGAAAGCGTGCCGGGCTTTTTGCTTGTCAACGCGGTGACGCCGCAGCATCAAGACGCCGCTTCAAAAAAGGTGATGGATGCGCTTTCAGTTCCTGGCCTGTTTGACCCTCCTCGCCGCGGCGCCGGCCGCCGCGGAGACAGTGGTGGTCCATGCCGGTCGCCTCATTGCCGACGCTTCGCTGCCGGCCGCGGGGCCCTCCACCATCACCATCATCGGCGGCCGTATCACGGCCGTCGCCGCCGGCCTGTCGCCGCCGCCCGCCGGGGCGAGGTTCGTTGACCTGTCGTCGAAGACAGTGCTGCCCGGCCTGATCGACATGCACGTCCACCTCTCCGGCGATCCCGGCAGCGACTATCGCGACGAAGCGGTCGATCCCGACGAGTGGGCGACGCTGGTGGGAGCCAAGAACGCCCGTCTCACCGCCCTGGCCGGCTTCACCACCGTGCGCGACCTCGGCTCGCCGCCCCTGGTCGGGTTCATGCTCCGCCGCGCCACAGCCCAGGGCATCATCCCCGGTCCGCGCATCCTCGCCTCGGGCCCGGCCATCTCGATCATCGGCGGCCACGGCGACGTCTCCGGTTTCCGCCCCGAGGTGTTGCGGGCGATGAGTATCGACAATACCTGCACCGGCCCGGAGCAGTGCGCCGCGCGGGTCCGCGAATTTTCCCGCGCCGGCGCCGACATCATCAAGATCACCGCCACCGGTGGCGTCCTCTCGCAGCAGGCGCGCGGTCTCGGCCAGCATTTCACCGACGCCGAGATGAAGGCGATCGTCGACACCGCCCATTCGCTCGGTCTCAAGGTCGCCGCCCACGCCCACGCCGCCCGCGGCATCGAGGCGGCGGCGCGGGCCGGAGTCGACTCGATCGAGCACGGCACCTTCGCCGACGCCCGCGCGATCGCGGCGATGAAGGCGTCGGGCTCGGCCCTGGTGCCGACCCTGATGGCCTTCACCGGCATCAGGGAGCGGCTCGGAAAGGGGATCTACACGCCGGTCGTCGAGGCGAAGGTGCGCGAGACTCTGAGCGAGGTCGGCAAGGCCGCGCGCGCCGCCCGCGCGGCCGGGGTACCGGTCGTGTTCGGCACCGACGCCGCCGTCTTCGAGCACGGCCGCAACGCCGAGGAATTCGCCCTGCTGGCCGAACATGCCGGGATGAGCCCGGCCGAGGCGATCGCTTCCGCCACCACCGGTGCAGCGAGGCTGCTCGGGATGGGCAACGAGCTGGGCCGGATCGCCCCGGGCTATTCGGCCGACCTGATCGCGGTGAGCGGCGACCCCTTGCGCGACGTCCGCGCCCTGGAGCATGTCGACTATGTCATGGTGAAGGGCAAGACGATCCAATGAGCACGCGCGCGATCGGCGACCCCGGCGCCCTCTACCGCATCCAGATCGGCGACTTCGTCAAGCAGCGGATGCTGTCCACCCCCAACGCGATCAAGATCCCCGCCCAGGGCCTCGACATCTTCGTCGTCCGCCAGTTCCTCTCGCCCGAGGAATGCGGTACGATCATCGAGCTGATCGACAAGGACCGAGTCCCCTCCGGCCTTCTCGCCCCCAGCGACGATCCGGAGTTCCGCACCAGCGAGAGCTGCAACCTCCGCGTCGAGGACCGCGCCAACCAGATGGTCGAGGCGAAGATCAACCGCCTCACCGGCATCGACCCGCGACACGGCGAGACCATCCAGGGCCAGCGCTACGCTGTCGGCCAGCAGTTCAAGCCGCACCACGATTTCTTCTACAAGAGCGAGCCCTATTGGCCCGATCAGGAGCGGACGGGCGGACAGCGCACTTGGACCGCGATGATCTTCCTGAACGAGCCCGAGGCCGGCGGCCAGACCTTCTTTCCCAAGGCCAATGTCCGGGTGACGCCCCGTACCGGCAATCTGCTGTTGTGGAACAATCTCGACCAATATGGCGAGCCCAACATGTTCTCGCTCCACACCGGCTGCCCGGTCGAGGCGGGGATCAAATACGTCATCACCAAATGGTATCGTGAGCGCCCGTGGGGCTGGTATGCCGAACACGGTGTGAAGCCGATGGGCCCCTATTGAGCAAGATCGGTCGCTTGTCGCCGCCCCGCCACGCGTATTAAGAGCACAATACAGCTTCCGCGAAGAGGTCCCCCATGAGATTGTCGCTGTCCCTGTTCGCCGCCGTTTCGCTCGCGGCGGTGACCGCCGGTGAGATGCCCGCTTCGGCGCAGACCTCTCCCGCGGCGGCGCCCGCCGCGCAGGAAAGCGAAGGCGCCAAGCTCGCGCGCCTGTTCCACGAAAGCGACGAGGCCAACCTCAGGCGCAACCCCGTCGGCGCCATCTTCCGCGGCGACCTGCGTTACGCGGATCGCCTCGGCGACTTCATCACCGATGCCTATTTCAGCGCCGAGCGTGCCGCCTCGCAGGCCGATCTCGACGCCCTGCACCGCATCGACCGCTCCAAGCTCAGCGAAACCGACCGCATCGCCTACGACGTGTTCGAATGGCAGATCCGGGACACGCTCAAGAATCTCGACCCGCGCCTGCTTGCGCTCGGCATCGTCCGCCCGATCAACCATTTCTCCGGCTTCCACACCTTCTATCCGGCCTTCGCTTCCGGCGAGGGCGCGGCGCCGTTCAAGACGGTGCTCGACTACGAGAACAACCTCAAGCGCCACAAGGATTACGTCCTCTTCCACGACCGCGCGATCGGGCGCTTCCGCGAAGGCATGGCTTCAGGGGTGTTCGAGACCAAGCTGACCACCCAGAACGTCGTCGACCAGCTCACCCTTCTGCTCGACCAGAAGGTCGAGGACTCGCCATTCTACGGTCCGGTCAAGCGCTTCCCCGCCGATTTCTCGGACGCCGACAAGGCGCGGCTGACCGCGGCCTATCGCGCCTCGATCGAGAACGAACTCTATCCGGTTCACCGCCGCGTCCGTGACTTCCTCAAGACGGAATATCTGCCCAGGGCCCGCGACGGCTTCGGCCTGGTCCACATGAAGGGCGGCGAGCAAGTCTACCGGCGGCTGATCGAGAGCACGACCACGCTGCCGCTGACCGCGGAGGAGGTCCACCAGACCGGGCTTCGCGAGGTAGCGCGGATCAAGAGTGAGATGGAGGCGGTCAAGAACCGGACCGGCTTTACGGGCACGCTCGCCCAGTTCTTCGAATATCTGCGCACCGATCCCAAGTTCAAGCCGGAGACGAAAGAGGCGCTGCGCGATGGCTATATCGCGATCGGCCGCCGCGTCGACGCCAGGGTGCGCGAGCAATTCTCGACCATCCCCAAGAGCCCGCTGGAGATCCGGCCCGTCGAGCCTTTCCGCGAGAAGACCGAGGCAGGCGGCTCCTACCAACAGGGCACGCCGGACGGGTCCCGGCCGGGCATCTTCTACTATAACAGCTACGACCTTCCCTCGAGGCGCCTCTGGGGCATGGAGACGCTCTTCCTGCACGAGGCTGTTCCGGGCCACCATTTCCAGATCAGCCTCGCCCAGGAGAATGAGGCGCTGCCTGCGTTCATGCGCTTTGGCGGCAACACCGCCTTCGTCGAGGGCTGGGCGCTCTACGCGGAGACCCTGTGGGACGAGCTCGGCATGGAGACCGACCCCTATCAGCGCTTTGGCGGTCTCAACGACGAGATGCTTCGCGCCATGCGCCTCGTCGTCGATTCCGGCATCCACGCCAAGGGGTGGACCCGTGAGCAGGCGATCGACTACATGCTCGCCAACAGCGGCATGAGCCGAACCGAGGTCACTGCCGAGGTCGAGCGCTACATCGCCATCCCGAGCCAGGCGCTCGCCTACAAGGTCGGCGCTCTGACCATCCAGCGCCTCAAGGCCAGGGCGCAGTCGGCGCTCGGCTCGCGCTTCGACCCGCGCGAGTTTCATGCACAGGTGCTGATGACCGGATCGTTGCCGATGGCGGTGCTGGAAAAGAAGATCGACGACTGGATCGCGGCCAAGAAGGCGAGCTGATGCGATATTCGACCTTGGTTTGGCTTGCGGCTTCCCTGCTCGCCGGCTGCGCGGCGTCTTCCGATCCCCCCTCGCCGGCGGCCGCCGAAGCGACGCCCGCGACCCCTTCTCAGGCGCTCGCGACTCTGTTCCGAGAGAGCGACGAAGCGACCCTCCGGCGCAATCCCGTCCAGGCGATCGCGCGTGGCGACCTGCGCTATGCGGACCGCTTCGGCGATTTCTTCAGCGACGAATATTATGCGGCCGAACGGGCGGCGGCCCGCTCCGAGCTGGCGGCGCTTGCGGCAATCGAACGGGAAGCGCTGACCGCCGACGAGCGCGTCGCCTACGATGTCTTCAAGTGGCAGCGGAGCATGGACCTGAAGGGGCTGGAGGGCGAGATTTTCGCCGCCAGCGTGGTCCGGCCGGTCGACCATTTCAACGGCTTCCACACCTTCTTCGCGGAGACCGGCTCAGGCCAGGGCATCGCGCCGTACAAGACCGTCAACGATTATGACAACGGACTTTCGCGGTTCGATGACTTCGTCAAACTGGCGGACGACGCGATCGTCCGGATGGAGGAAGGCCTGGTGGCCGGGATCGTCCAGCCGAAGCTGGTCATGTCCAACGTCCTCGAGCAACTCGACGCGATGCTGGCGGAGGGGGTGGAAGGCAGCAGCTTCTACCGCCCTGTTGCCAACTTTCCCGCCGAAATACCCGAGGCCGAGAGGCCGCGATTGCGGGGGGCTTATGCCGAGGCCGTTTCAACCAAGATCCGCCCCGCCATCACGCGCCTTCGCGATTTCGTGCGCGACCGCTATCTGCCGCGGGCGCGCGACAGTGTCGGGCTCCAGGACATGAAGAGCGGCGCGACCCTCTACCGCCACCTGGTGGCGCTGAACACCACCACCGACCTGAGCCCGGACGAGATCCACCGCATCGGCCTTGCCGAGGTGACTCGCATCCACCGGGAAATGGAAGCGGTTAAGGCGCAAGTGGGCTTCACCGGTACACTCCAGCAATTCTTCGAGCACATCCGCACGGACCCCAAGTTCAAGCCGGCCTCACGCGAGGCGCTTCAGCAGGGCTATGTCGCAATCGGCAAGAGGCTCGACTCGACGCTGCCGACCCTTTTCTCGACCATTCCGAAGACGCCGCTCGAGATCCGCCCGGTCCCCGCCTTGACCGAGAGGGGCGCGGCGCGCGGCTCCTACCAAGGCGGCACGGTCGACGGCTCGCGGCCAGGAGTCTTCTATTTCAACGCCTACGACCTGCCGTCGCGGACCACGCCCGGCATGGAGACGCTCTACCTCCACGAAGGCGCACCGGGGCACCATTTCCAGATCAGCCTGGCCCAGGAAAATGAGGCGTTGCCGAGCTTCATGCGCTTCGGCGGCAACACCGCCTATGTCGAGGGCTGGGGCCTCTATGCCGAGACGCTCGGCAAGGAGCTCGGAGTCTACACCGACCCCTACCAGTATTTCGGATATCTCGATTCGCAGCTGTTCCGCGCGATCCGGCTGGTGGTCGACACCGGCATTCATTCGAAAGGATGGACCCGCGACCGGACCATCCAGTACATCCTCGACAACAGCTCGCGCGGCCGGAGCAACGCCACCGCCGAGACCGAGCGCTACATCGCCATTCCCGGCCAGGCGCTCGCCTACAAGATCGGCCAGCTCAAGATCAGCGAGCTGCGCGCCCGCTCGGAGAAGGCGCTCGGCCCCCGCTTCGACATCCGCGAGTTCCACGCCCAGGTGCTGATGACCGGAGCGCTGCCGCTGTCGGTCCTGGAGAGGAAGATCGACGACTGGATTGCGGCAAAGCAGGGCTAGGCGGTTGCGGATGTAACTGGGCCACCCTCGACTCCAGGCGCCATGCCGGACTTGATCCGGCATCCATCTTGTTTCGCCCGGGAACGGCGAGTTGAACAGGTGGACCCGGATCAGGTCCGGGGTGACGATGCCCACTCCGCGGCCTCTCAGCCGAAAGGCACCGTCTCGATCTCCGCCTTGTCCGGGTAGAAAGCGAGGTGGCCGGCGATGTCCGCGACCGCGGGAAGAGGGTTCTCGTAGCTCCACGCGACATCCGCGGGTCCGCCCGCGGCGCTGAAATAGGAGGCGTCGCCCTTGAACGGGCAATGGCTGGTGGTCGCGCTCGGAACGAGTCGCTCGAGATGGACGTCGCCGCGCGGGACGTAGAAGACCGGCGGCAGCGACCCTTCCTCGAGCAGCAGCGCGTGGGCGGTGTCGGCGACGATCCCGCCGCCGACGCGCACCCGCACCCGGCCGCCGAACGGCGCGATCTCGATGGCGGGGGCAGAGGTCATGGCGGACCATCTACTCCCATCGTCCGGCCTTGTGTACCATCCTCCGGTGACTCCGCGCCCGCAAAGACCGCTCTGGCCTTGCCCCGCCTGCGGCCGCGCCTTCGCCAACGCCAACCAGAGCCACGCCTGCGGCCGCCACGACCTCGACCATCATTTCGCCGGCAAGCCGCCGCTCGTCCGCGACATCTACGAGGCCTTCCTCGCCATGCTCGAGGATTTCGGCCCGGTGACCGTGCTCCCCGAAAAGTCCCGGATCGCCTTCCAGGTCCGCATGTCCTTCGCCCAGCTGACGGTGCGGCGGCGCCGGGTGATCGGCCACCTCGTCCTCGCCCGCCGAGTCGAAGACCCGATGTTCACCAGGGTCGAGACCTTCTCGCCGCGCAACCACGCCCACCATTTCCGCCTCGATTCCCTCGCAGAAGTGGAGCGGCTCCGCGGCTTCGCTCGCGAGGCCTATGCCGTCGGACGGCAGTATCATTTGGAATGAGACATACCCTCGCCTGGCGAGTAAGACCTACGTAGGTGGAGCTTGCGAGACGAACAGAGTCGGTTCAGTTGTCAAACACGATTTTCCCCTTGCGAAGGGGCTTCTCAATAATATCAGGTATTCCGTTATTGTTGTCGTCACGGCCTTTCAATATCGTACCGGCGGGAGGGCGGCCGGATACCCGCCCGTTAAACGGGATGGAGTCATTGAACGTAGATGCTCTGGTCGTTTGCACGGTTGCGTAGCCGTTTCCCCTGCTGATTACGCGCAATCCGCCAGCCATATTAAACCTCCCCTTCGAGGAACTGAGATGCCTCGGGCCACTCCCAATCGTCTTCCACGTAGACTTTTTCCTCGTTCTGAGCTACGTACGCGCCGGAGCTGTCGGTCACCATGGCCGGTTGTCCTGATTGTCCAGTATCTTCAGTTCTTCAGGACTTAGAGCCTTGGCGGACCTCCTAGTTTTCGACTACTTAGACGAGTCGCGGGTGAGTATACATCACTTTTTACATTAGGTTAGGCATCTTCCAGGAGATACCCAATCATGCTTAGCTTACTGCCAGTGCTGCTTACGGCGAGCGGTGGCGAGTGGAATTCGCGCCACGTGCCAAATGAGTGTACCACGGATGTCAAAAGACTCGAGCGAGCTGTGATTTCGCGACGACTCACACTCACCGACTGGATTGCGTTTCGTAACGTGGCGAAAATTCGTGTGAAGAAGGGCCTCGACGGCTTACCGGGATTGATTGGCTGCGCCGACTTGACGAATGCAGCAGCCGAGTTGAGGTCAGACCCCGCAACCCGGTCGCTTCTTCGGCAAGGAAGAATATCGGCCCGGGATTATATCGAGATCGGATGGGCTCTGCTTGTAGCCTACGATCCGGAGACCTTTCCGACCCCTGCTAGCCCCGTCGTCACGGCCAACATTGCTTTCGTCGCGGAGCATCGATCCGATATCGAGTCTCTCCTGCACGATCGCTGAAACGGCACGAGCGAAGCGCTCCGCGTCCATCTTGTCGTACTTCGTTCGGGCGTTACCGCGAGGCGAGCGCCTCGGCGATGAGCCTTCGGCTGTTGGCGATTCCGTAGAGGGCGATGAAGCTGCCCATGCGGGGGCCCTGGCTCGTGCCGAGCAGGGTCTCGTAGATCGCGCGGAACCAGTCGCGCAGATTGTCGAAGCCGGCGGCCTTGCCGATCTCGTAGACCTCGGTCTGGATGGCCTCGGCGGAGGCGTCCTCGGGCATTTCGGCGAGCCTGGCGTCGAGAGCGCGGAGCGCCGCCGACTCCCGCTCGTCCGGCGCCCGGCGGCGGAGCGAGCCGGCGACGAAATCGCGGAAATAGGCGAGAGCGTGACCGATCAGGGCATCGAGCTCCGGATGGGTCTGGGGCGAGGCCTCGGGCGCGTAGCGTTTCACGAACCCCCAGAGCAGCTGCTTGTCGTCGGTCGAGGCCACTCCGACCAGGTTGAGGAGCAGAGCGAAGGTCAGCGGCATCCGCGCGTCCGGCACCTTGCCGGCATGGACGTGATGGACCGGGTTGCCGAGGCGCTTGTCCCATTCCTGCGCGCGGTAGGCGGCGAGGAACTGATGATATTCGTCGACCGCCCTGGGGATGATCCCGAAGCTCAGCTGCTTGGCCTTCCTCGGTTCACGGTAGATGTAGAAAGCGAGGCTCTCCTGGGGCGCGTAGGTCAGCCATGCGTCGATCGTCACTCCGTTGCCCTTGGTCTTCGAGATTTTCTCGCCATTCTCGTCGAGGAAGAGCTCGTAATTGAAGCCCTCGGGCGGGCGGGCGCCGAGGATCCGGGCGATCTTCGAGCTCTGGGTGACCGAATCGATCAGATCCTTGCCCGACATCTCGTAATCGACGCCGAGCGCGACCCAGCGCATCGCCCAGTCGACCTTCCACTGCAGCTTGGCGCCGCCGGCCAGCACCGACTGTTCGACCTCCTGGCCGGTCGCGGGGTCGGCGTAGCGCACCAGACCCGCCTCGGCGTCGATCACGTCGACCGGCACCTGCAGGACCTTGCCGCTCTCCGGGCTGATCGGGAGGATCGGGGAATAGGTCCGGCGCCGCTCCTCGCCCAGGGTCGGAAGCATCACCTCCATGATCGCATCGTAGCGGCGGAGGACCTGCCGCAGGGTCTCGTCGAAGCGACCGGAGGCATAGCAGTCGGACGAAGCGAGGAACTCGTATTCGAAACCGAAGCGGTCGAGGAATTGGCGGAGCAAATTGTTGTTGTGCGCCGCATAGCTTTCGTGGCCGCAGCCATAAGGATCCGGCACCCGCGAGAGCGGCTGGTCGAGATGGGCGTGCATCATGTCCTGGTTGGGCACGCCCGGCGGCACCTTGCGCATGCCGTCCATGTCGTCTGAGAAGGCGACCAGCCGGCTCGGCCAGTCGACCATCTCCGCCAGCGCGTGGCGGACCATCAGCGTCCGCGCCACCTCCTGGAAGGTGCCGAGATGCGGAAGGCCGCTCGGGCCGTAGCCCGTCTCGAAGACGATCCCGCCCGAGCGCGGACCTTCCGGATAGCGTTTCAGGAGCTTGCGCGCCTCCTCATAGGGCCAAGCCTTCGACACCAAAGCGGCGGCGCGGATCGCGTCCTTGTCCTCCATGGCGCGCTCCTAGCGGAGCCGGAACCGCTCTGCTAGCGTCGCCGGCCGTGCGTCCGGTGTCCGAATACGCCCAAGTCGATCGCGCGCGGTTCGAGCGCGAAATCGTTCCCGCCGGCCGGCCGGCGGTGCTGCGCGGGCTGTGCGCGGACTGGCCGATGGTGCAGCTCGGCGGCGGCGAAACGCTCGCCGCCTATCTCCGCCAGGCTGCTGGGGAGGAGCCGTTCGAGGTCTGGTTCGGACCGCCCGATATCGAAGGCCGCTTCGGCTACGCGCCCGACTTCCAAGGCTTCAACCACGACCGCCGCCTCGCCAATATCGACCAGCTGCTCGACCTGCTGCTTCGCCAGCGCGGCCACCGCCATCCCTTTTCCATCTATGCGGGCGCCATTCCGATCCCGCGCCACCTGCCCGGGCTGACGGCCGACATTCCGATGCCGCTGCTCGATTCGGGCCGCGAGAAACTGGTCTCGCTCTGGCTCGGCAACCGGACCCACACCGCCGCCCATTGGGACCTGCCGCAGAACCTCGCCTGCGTCGTCGCCGGCCGCCGCCGCTTCACCCTTTTCCCCACCGAGCAGGTGCGAAACCTCTATGTCGGCCCGCTCGACTTCACCCTGGCCGGACAGCCGACCAGCTTGGTCGATCTCGAAGATCCCGATTTCGAGCGCCATCCGCATTTCCGCGAGGCGCTCGACTCGGCGGAGACGGCCGAACTCGGTCCGGGCGATGCGCTCTATCTCCCGAGCTTGTGGTGGCACGCCGTCGCCTCGCTCGACGAGCTCGGGGCGATGGTCAATTTCTGGTGGAGGGACGGCGAGCCGCCGCTGCTGACGCCCTTGAACGCCCTCTACCACGCCGCGATCACGATCAAGGACCTGCCGCCGCGCGAGCGGGCGGCCTGGCGGAGCCTGTTCGACTTCTACATCTTCCAGGACCATGGCGACCCGGCCGCCCACCTGCCGGAACCGGCGCGCGGCATCCTCGGGCGACGGACGCCGGAGCTGGTCTCCCGGGTCAAGGCGCTGCTGGCGCGCGCATTGGGGCGGTAACGCCTCACTTTCCGTTTGGTCGTTGGCGAGCGAAGGGGAGCAATCCGGCATGGCGTCAACGCGACAGCTGCGCTCGTCGCAAGGACGGAGCCGCCTGTTTCACTTTCGTTCCGGCTGATTTATGAAGGCGGGATGACCTCGCCTTTCCCTTATCCCGCCCTTCACGCAACCCATGGCGGCATCTGGCTGGCGAGCCCCGACGGCGAGGTTCGCGGACTCGGGCGCGGCGAGGCGATCGCGCGCGCCGCCGAAACGCCCCTGGTCATGCTCAACGCGCCTTTGATCGGACAGCGGCTCGGCTATCCTGATTTGTCCGGGCTCGACTTGCTCGAGCTGTTCGCCTTCGTCCATCCGGCCCGCTTCGCCGTGCCGACCCCGAAGGGGCTGGGCGAGGCGCTCGGCCTCGAGCCGCCGGCCGGCGAAGCCGCGGCGGCGCCGTTCCTGCTCCGCGCGGCGGAGTCGCTGCTCACGGGGCTGGAGCGGGACTGGCCCGAGCGGGAAGGCGCCTGGGCGTCGGCCCAGGCGCTCGGACGACTGCGCTGGTCGTGGGCGCCCGCCGTGGCGCAGAGGCTGAAGCGGCCGGAACGCGACGAGCGCTGGCTGTTTTCGAGGCTCGCGGAATGGGAGGAGACCGGCACCCGCCCGGCGCCGCGGACTGTGCGCGTGTCGAAGGAACAGGTGCTCGAGCGGCTCGCCCGGCTGGTGGGCGGCGACGCGGAAGTCCGCGAGGGCCAGCGCGATTATGCGGCCGCGGCCGCCGGCGTGTTCGACCCGCGCGCAGTCGAGGGGCAGCCGAACCTGCTGCTGGCGGAAGCCGGCACCGGCATCGGCAAGACGCTCGGCTATCTCGCTCCGGCCTCGCTCTGGGCCGAGAGCGCCGATGGGGCGGTCTGGGTCTCGACCTTCACCAAGGCTCTGCAACGGCAGCTCGACCGCGAGGGATTGCGCCTCTTCCCCGATCCGGAGACTCGACGGAAAAAGGTCGTCGTCCGCAAGGGGCGCGAAAATTATCTGTGCCTGCTCAACCTCGAGGATGCCCTGCAGGGCGGCTTCACCGGCCGCGCCGCAATCCTCGCCCAGCTCGTGGCGCGGTGGGCCGCCTATAGCAAGGATGGCGACATGGTCGGCGGCGACCTGCCCGGATGGCTGCCGAGCCTGTTCCGCCGCGCCGGCGCAACCGCCCTGACCGACCGGCGCGGCGAATGTGTCTATGCCGGCTGTCCGCATTACCGCAAATGCTTCATCGAGCGCTCCGCGCGGGCCAGCCACGACGCCGACATCGTGATCGCCAACCACGCCCTGGTGATGGTCAACGCCGCCCGCGGCCGCGATGGCGGCGCCCCGCCGACCCGGATCGTGTTCGACGAGGGTCACCACCTGTTCGAGGCGGCCGATTCGACCTTCGCAGCGGCGCTGACCGGACAGGAGGCGATCGAGCTGAGGCGCTGGATCGTCGGCCCCGAAGGCCGCTCGCGCGGCCGCCGCCGGGGCCTCGCAGCGCGGCTGATGGACGTCGCCTCATACGACGAGGCCGGAGCGCTCGCCCTCGACATGGCGGTGCAGGCGGCGGGGCTACTCCCAGGCGACGGTTGGCTGCAGCGAGTCGCGGAAGGGAATGCGTTCGGGCCGCTGGAAACCCTGTTCGCGGCGGTTCGGGGCACGGTCTACGCCCGCGCCACTGCCCAGGACGCGGGCTATGGCCTTGAGACCGAGATGGCCGAGCTCGGCGGCGACGTGGTCGCCGCGGCGGCGCCGGCGGTCGAAGCGCTAGAGCAGCTGATGCGGCCGCTCATGTCGCTGGCGAGACGGCTCGAGGCAGTGCTCGAAGATGCGCCCGACTGGCTCGATGCCCAGGCGAGGGCGCGGATCGAGGGCGCTATCGGCGGGCTCGCCTGGCGCAACCAGACGATCGCCGCCTGGGTGGCACTGGCGGGCCGGCTCGGCGGGCCGGCCGACCCCGATTTCGTCGACTGGCTCGCCGTCGAGCGCATCGACGGCCGCGAATTCGACATCGGCCTCCACCGCCGCTGGCTCGACCCGACCCGGCCGCTGGCGGAGGCGGTGCTGAAGCCGGCGCACGCCATCGTCGTCACTTCGGCGACTCTGCGCGGCGCGGAAGGCTGGCAAGCCGCCGAGGCCCGGACGGGCGCGGCACATGTGCCGGGGCCGATACGCCATTTCAGCGCCGCCAGCCCGTTCGACTATGCCGCGAACAGCGAGGTGCTGATCATCACCGACGTCAAGCGCGGCGACGTCGCGCAGCTGGCCGGCGCCTATTCGCGGCTGATCGAAGCGGCCGAGGGGGGAACGCTAGGCCTGTTCACCGCCATCCAGCGCCTGAAGGCGGTCCACGCCCGGATCGCCGACCGGCTGGCCCGCGCCGGGCTGCCGCTCTACGCCCAGCATGTCGACCCGATCGACACCGGCACGCTCGTCGACATCTTTCGCGACGATCCTCACGCTTCCCTGCTCGGTACCGACGCGTTGCGCGACGGAGTCGACGTTCCCGGCCACTCGCTCCGCCTGGTGGTGATGGAGGGCGTGCCCTGGCCGAGGCCGACCGTCCTCCACGCCGCGCGGCGGGCGGCGGGCGGCGGCACCGCCTACGACGACCGCGTCGTGCGGGCCCGACTCGCGCAGGCGTTCGGCCGGCTGATCCGTCGAAGGGAGGACCGCGGCCTGTTCGTCCTGCTTTCCGCGGCGACGCCCAGCCGCCTCCTGTCCGCGTTCCCGCCGGGAACGCCGATCCGCCGGGTGAGCCTCGCGGAGGCGGTCGAGCGGGCCCGCTCCCGCCTTTCAAGCGGGCGAGCTTTGGGGCATCACCCGCGCGGGGAGAGGCAGGGCGAACGAGCTGAATGAAGATCCTGACTCTGCTGCGCCATGCCAAGTCCGGTTGGGATGATCCCGTCCTGCGGGACTTTGACCGGCCCCTCAGCGCGCGTGGGCGGGAGGCGGCGCGGCGGATCGGGATCGAGATGAAGGCGCAGGGCCTCGCCTTCGATCTCGTGCTCGCCTCACCGGCGCGGCGCGTGGTCGAGACTCTCGACGAGGTCGCCACCGGCTATGGCGGGCTCCAGCCGCGATATGACGAACGCCTGTATCTCGCCGCCGCAGAAGCCCTGTTCGACCTCGTCCGGCATACGCCCGACTCGATCGAACGACTCCTGCTCGTCGGCCACAACCCCGGGCTCGAGGAGCTGGCGCTGCGCCTCTCGCGCCGCAGCGAAGGCGAGCTGCGCGGCCGTGTCGAGACCCATTATCCGACGGGAACGGTGGCGGAGATCGAGCTGCCGGCGGATCATTGGGCCGATCTGCGCGAGGGCAGCGGCCGAGTCGTCCGGTTCATCCGGCCCTGCGATCTCGATCCGGAGCTCGGTCCGGACGGGAAGTGACCGCCCAAACCCAACTTTTTCGCTTGCAGGGTTTAGTCTTCCAGCGCCTCGGCGAGGGTACGACGAATCGCCTTCAATTGTTCGAGCGGGAACGGATTGTGCTGGTTGGCGGGAGTGGGGCCGGTCGCCGCGACCGCCGCTTCGGCCGAATCGCCGTCCGCAACGCCGCTGGCGAGCAGCTTCTGGACGCCACGGATCGTGTAGCCGTCGCGGTTCAGGAGGCGGTGGATGCGGCGGGCGAGCGCGACGTCGGCGGGCCGGTAATAGCGGCGGTTGCCGGCGCGCTGGAGCGGCTTCAGCTGGGGGAAGCGGCTCTCCCAGTAGCGCAATATGTGCTGGGGAACGTCCAGCTCGGACGCCAGCTCGCCGATCGTCCGGAAAGCCTGGTCGCTCTTGCCGCTGGCCTCCGCCATCGCCCGCGGCCTCAGCCGCCCTTGGCGATCCGTTCGCGCATGATCTGACTGGCGCGGAAGGTAAGGACGCGGCGAGGGGCGATCGGCACTTCGACGCCCGTCTTCGGGTTGCGGCCGACGCGCTCGCCCTTGTCGCGCAGGATGAAGCTGCCGAAACCGGAAATCTTCACGTTCTGACCTTCCGAAAGGGCATGGCACATATGGTGGAGGATGCGCTCCACGATGCCGGCCGATTCGGCTCGAGAGAGTCCGATCTCGCGATGAATAACGTCCGCCAGGTCGGCGCGCGTCAAGGTCCCGGCGTCCGTCCGCCTGATGGTTCCCGCGTCGGCCATTTCTTCTCCCTCCCCCCGAGGCAATGAAAAACCATAGTCCAGCTTGTACTTAAGTGCAAACCGACATTGCGGCAGAATGCCCTCAGTAACGGACGACGGCGGCACCCCAGGTGAAACCGCCGCCCATCGCTTCGAGCACGATCAGGTCGCCGCGTTTGATCCGCCCGTCCTTGACCGCGGTGTCGAGCGCCAGCGGAACCGAGGCCGCCGAGGTATTGGCATGCTGGTCGACGGTGACGATCACCCGCGCCGGATCGAGGCCGAGCTTTTTCGCCGTGGCGTCGAGGATGCGCTTGTTCGCCTGGTGCGGCACGACCCAATCGACCTCCGCCGCCGTATGTCCGGCCGCCTCCAGCGTCTCGTTGAGGACCGCGGCGAGATTGACGACCGCGTGACGGAAGACCTCCTTGCCCTTCATCCTCAGTTTGCCGACCGTGCCGGTGGTCGACACGCCGCCGTCGACGAACAGCAGGTCGTTATGACGGCCGTCGGCGTGGAGACGGGTCGCCAGCACGCCCTTGTCCTCGGTGTCTTCCGCGCGCAGCAGAACCGCTCCAGCGCCGTCACCGAACAGGACGCAGGTCGTCCGGTCCTCCCAGTCGAGGATGCGGCTGAACGTCTCAGAGCCGATGACCAGCGCGTGATCGGCCATGCCGCCCTTGAGCATGTTGTCGGCGACGGAGAGGGCGTAAAGGAAACCGGTGCAGACGGCGGCGACGTCGAAGGCTATGCAGTCGTCGATGCCGAGCGCTGTCTGGACGCGGGTCGCGCTCGCCGGGAAGGTCTGGTCAGGAGTCGCGGTCGCGAGGACGATCAGGCCGATCTTCGACGCCGGCACCCCCGCCGCGGCGAGGGCCTGGCGGGCGGCCTCGGTCGCGAGCGTGGCGGTGGTCTCGCCGTCGCCGGCGATATGCCGCGCCTCGATCCCGGTGCGCTCGACGATCCATTCGTGCGTCGTCTCGACCCGCTCGGCGAGCTCGGCATTGGTCACCCGCCGCGGCGGCAGCGCCGAGCCCGTACCGACGATGACCGATCGGCGGCTCATTTGGCGGCGATCTGCGCGCGGTGCGCGGCTATGTTGTCGAGATCCTCGATGATCTTGCGGGTGAGGTCCTCGCGCACCATCCGCGCAGCGACCCGGATGGCGTTGGCAACGCCCTTCTCGTTGGCGCTGCCGTGGCTCTTCACGATCAGGCCGTTGAGGCCGAGGAAGACCGCGCCATTATGGTTGTTGGGATCGAGATGGTGCTTGAGGAGCTCGGTCGCCGGCCGCGAGATCAGGAAGCCGATCTTCGAGCGGACCGAACTCTGGAAGGCGCGGCGCAGCAGATCGGTGACGAAACGTGCCGTGCCCTCGAGCGACTTCAGGGCGATATTGCCGGAAAACCCGTCGGTCACGACGACGTCAACGTCGCCGCGCGAGAGCTTGTCCCCCTCGATGAAGCCGTCGAAGCGCATGCCGAGATAATCGGCCTCGCGCAGAATCCCGGCTGCGTCCTTGAGCTCATCGGTGCCCTTCAGCTCCTCGGTGCCGATGTTGAGCAGCTGGACGCGCGGCTTCTCCAGATCGAGCACGACGCGGGCATAGGCCGCGCCCATCACCGCGAACTGGACGAGGTTTCTCGGATCGCACTCGGTGTTGGCGCCGAGATCGAGCATGACGAGGTCGTTCTCGCCCAAGGTCGGCAGCAGCGCCGCCAGCGCCGGTCGGTCGATGCCCGGCATCGTCCTGAGCGCGAGCTTCGACATCGCCATCAGCGCGCCGGTATTGCCGCCCGAGACCGCGGCCTGGGCGTCGCCGGACTTCACCGCGGCGATGGCAAGGCCCATCGACGTCGTCTTGGCGCGCCGGATCGCCTGGCTCGGCTTGTCCTCCGCGGTGATGACGTCGGTGGCGTGGACGACGTGGCAAACCGGCCGGAGCGCCTCGTGCTTGTCGAGCTCGGCCCTGAGAAGCTGCTCCTCACCGAACAGGATGAAGGAGAGGTCCTGGCGCCGGCGGAAGGCCCGCGCGGCACCGGCCAGCATCACCTCGGGGCCGATATCGCCGCCCATCGCGTCGATTGCGATCCGCGGCCCGCTGCCCACCTATGCCGTCTCCCGAAAGCCGTTGGCGGCCGTCTTACGCTTCGACCGGCCGGATTTCACGCCCGTTATAGTGACCGCAGGCGGTGCACAGGTTATGCGGGAGGTGAAGCTCGCCGCAATTCTTGCACTCCTGATAATTGACCGGCTTCAGCGCATGATGGCTGCGGCGCATGTTGCGCTTCGACGGCGTTGTTTTTCTCTTGGGGACGGCCATCCTGGCACCTGTTCAGTCTAGGGTTCGTGATGTGGCGAGCACGTGGCCAATGGTCAACGGCGTGGGAGGCCGCTGGCCGTGCGGCCGGGATGCGCGCTGAGCGGTGCCGCCTATAGCGGATTTCCCTGCAGTTGCAAGCGCGGGCGCCGCATGCGATTCCTAACTCCATAAGGGGGAGGCTCGACATGATTCTGCCGATCACGCTCACCATCACCGGCGCGGCGGCTCTGCTCAACATCTGGCTCGCCCGGCGCATCGGCCAGCTGCGGCTGACCCACAAGGTCTCGATCGGCGACGGCGGCAACGAGGCTCTGGTCGCCCGGATGCGCGCTCAGGCGAACTTCATCGAATATACCCCGTTCGTTCTGATCCTGATCGGCTTGATCGAGTTGGCCGAGGGCTCGCGGCTCTGGCTGTGGATCGTCGGCGTGGTCTACATCCTTGCCCGTATCGCGCACGGTTTCGGAATGGACCGGCCCCGCCCGGATCCCCTGCGACTGAGGATGATCGGAATCATCGTCACCGCTCTGATCCTGGTGGGCCTCGCCCTCTATGCCATCCTCCTTCCCTACCTGCACCGGACGCCGGCGACGATCATCTACGCCGCTTCCTCCTGGTGGGGCGGGACGAAGGCGAGCTGAGCGAGGCGCCAGCTGCGCTCCGGCGCGCCCGGCCACAGGGCGCGCAGATTCTGGCGGAAGTCGGGATCGACGCCGCACACTTCGGCGTGGATGTAGCGCCCGGTCTCGCGCAGCCGGATCACAGCGCCCGGATATTGGCGCTCGAGTTTCGCCATCAGCAGCCTCGCCTCCGGGTCGGGACCGATGCCGCCAAGCGCGCGCGGTACTCCGTCGACCAGCTCGGCAGTCGCGATCCTGAGCGCCCGCCAGCCATCGGCGATGATTCCGATGGAGATGAAAGCCGCGGCGACTGAATCGGCCCACCACCAGCCGAGGCCGAGGCCGATCACGCCGGCGAGGCCGGCCGCGCCGGTTTGCCAGTTGGCCTTGTTCATCTTGGAATCGGTGAACAGCACCTCGTCCTGCATCGTTCGGGCAAGCGGCATTTCGAGCCGACCGATGATCAGGGGCGGTACGATCGAATAGAGCTGCGCGCCGAGCATCAGCCACCCCAGCCAGAGGTCGCGCCCGAAGATGTGGATGGAGGCAACCGTTGCGTGCTCTCGCGCCGCGAGCGTGCTCACCGAATCCCAGAGAAGCATCGCTCCGACCAAGGCGAGAGCGACCGCGGCGATCAGGAAAGCGAGGCTGTGGACTCGGGCGAAGCCGAACGGAAAATCGCGCGCCGCGCCCTTCCGCTCGAAGCGGATTGCGACCAGAAAGACGATGGGCGGGATCAGGCCGAGAGTGTCCTCCACCCAGGCGGTCTTCATCGTCTGGCTGTTGCCGAGGACGAGGCCCATGACGATGACGATGCTGATCGTGAAGCCGATATTCCACCATTCGAGCCTGACCGCCCGGCGCATCGGCTCGTGCAGCTCCGCGGGCACCGCGCCGTTCGCGCTCACGATCCCTCCCCCGCGAGGGTTGCGCGGGCCTCGGCTTCGAGCAGCATGATCCAGCGATTCTCGCCCTTGCGCGCGATCGGCGTCAGCACGAGATGCTGCGGGGCGCGGATTTCACCGATCGGCCGGAGTAGCGCGACCCTGTCGACCCACGGGCTTTCGGGCGACAGCGGGCCGATGACGAGGTCGAGCCCGCCCTCCTCGAGCTCGAGCAGCAGCGGCTCGGAGGCGCCCTGCTTCAATAGCGGGGTCGCCCCCGTCGCGCGGGCGACGCGGCCGAGAAAGACGCTCTCCAGCTCGGCGCCGGTCGGCGCATCGCCGGTGGCAATGAGGCCGACACGAAAGCGCTGCTCCGCGCGAATCCTGTCGAGCGTGCCGTCCGGGTCCCTGGGAAGGCGGTCGCATCCCGCCAACGTCAGGGCCGCGCCCAAGGCGAGGCGCCATTTCATTACGGGCGCAGAACGCTTTCCCGGCGGGCGCGTTCCTTACCTGGATCAAGCGTCCCGGCGAGCCGGGCGCCGCTAGGCCCGGGTCAGCACCCGGTCGGCCACGAAGGGATTGGTGCGTCGCTCTTGGCCGAAGGTGCTCATCGGGCCGTGGCCGGGCACGAAGGCGGTGTCGTCACCGAGCGGCCACAGCCGCGTGGTGATCGCGTCGATCAGGTCCTCGTGGTTGCCCATCGGGAAGTCGGTGCGGCCGATCGAGCCGCGGAACAGGACGTCGCCGACGATGGCGAGCTTCGAAGGCGCATGATGGAAGACGACGTGGCCGGGTGTGTGGCCGGGGCAATGATAGACGTCGAAGACGAGCTCGCCGACCGTCACCCGGTCCCCGTCGACTAGCCAGCGGTCCGATTCGAACGTCTTGCCGGTGATGCCGTAACTGCGCCCGTCATCCTCGAGCCGGGAAATCCAGAACCGGTCCGCCTCGTGCGGCCCCTCGATGTTGACGCCGAGCTCGTCCGCCAGGATCTTGGCCGAGCCGCAATGGTCGATATGGCCGTGGGTGAGCAGGATTTTCTCGACGGCGACATTGTGTTGCCTGGCCGCCGCCTTGAGCCGGTCGAGGTCGCCGCCGGGATCGGTGAAAGCGCCGCGCATCGTGCTGGTGCACCACAGGAGGCAGCAATTCTGCTGGAGCGGCGTCACCGGAATGATGGCGGCCTTCAAGGGCATCTGGGTCATGGCGGTCGAGATGGCGCGGCGGCGCCGAAGTTGCAACCGCAGCAAGCGGACCTCTAAGAGGCGGGGCGAGATGACGCTAACCCACCTCCAGCGGCTCGAGGCCGAGGCGATCCACATCCTGCGCGAGGCCGCGGCCGAATGCGAGCGGCCGGTGATGCTCTATTCCGCCGGCAAGGACAGCTCGGTGCTCCTCCATCTCGCGCAGCTCGCCTTTGCCCCAGCGAGACCGCCCTTTCCGCTGCTCCACATCGACACGACCTGGAAGTTCCGGGCGATGTACGAGCTTCGCGATCGTGCGGCGGCGGCGGCGGGCATGGAGCTGATCGTCCATCGCAACCCTGAGGCAGAGGCGCGCGGCATCAATCCGCTCGACCACGGATCCGCGCTCCATACCCAGATGTGGAAGACTGACGGTCTCAAGCAGGCGCTCGACCGCCACGGTTTCGACGCCGCGATCGGCGGCGCCCGGCGGGACGAGGAGAGGGTGCGGGCGAAAGAGCGGATCTTCTCGTTCCGCGCCGCCGGCCATCGCTGGGATCCGAAGCGCCAGCGCCCCGAATTGTGGCGACTCTACAATGCCCGCAAGGCGAAGGGGGAGAGCTTCCGGATCTTCCCGCTGTCCAACTGGACCGAGCTCGATGTCTGGCAATATGTCGCGGCGAAGCGGATCGAGGTGTCTTCGCTCTATTTCGCGGCGCCGCGGCCGGTGATCGAGCGCGACGGCAATCTGCTGATGGTGGACGACGACCGGCTCCGGCCGGCACCGGGAGAAGAGCTGGAGAAGCGCTGGGTCCGGTTCCGGACGCTCGGCTGCTATCCGCTGTCCGGCGCGGTCGAGAGCCGGGCGACGGACGTAGCCGGCCTCATCGAGGAGTTGCGCGCCGAGCGCCAGTCCGAACGGCGGGGCCGGCTGATCGACCGTGACGGCACGGCCTCGATGGAGCGCAAGAAGCGCGAGGGCTATTTCTGAGATGGCCGAGAAGACCCTTCTCCGCCTGATCACCTGCGGCTCGGTCGACGACGGCAAGTCCACCTTGCTCGGCCGGCTGCTCTACGAGACCGGCTCGGCCTTCGACGACGAGCTCGCCCATTGCGGCGGCGACCTCTCCCGGTTGGTCGACGGGCTCGAGGCGGAGCGCGAGCAGGGCATTACCATCGACGTCGCCTACCGCTTCTTCGCGACGGACAAGCGCAAGTACATCGTCGCCGATGCTCCCGGCCACGAGCAATATACGCGCAACCTCGTCACCGGCGCCTCGACCGCCGATCTGGCGCTGGTGCTCGTCGACGCGGCCAAAGGAGTGCTCACTCAGACCCGGCGGCACAGCTACCTGTGCCGGTTGCTGGGCGTCACGCAATTCGTGCTCCTGGTCAACAAGATGGACTCGGTCGGCTACGACCGCGCCGTCTTCGACCGGATCGTCGCCGCCTATGCCGCGCTTGGCCACGCTTTCACCGCCATCCCCATCTCCGCGCTCGCCGGCGACAACGTCACCGAGCGCTCTCCGGCGATGCCCTGGTACGAGGGAGAGGTTCTGCTGGACCACCTCGAGGCGGCGTCGCCCGACGACGAGCACGACGGCGGCTTCGCGATGCCGGTCCAGTGGGTCAACCGCGACGGCGGCCGCGGCTTCGCCGGCCTGGTCGTTTCCGGCGAGGCGCGGCGGGGCGACCGGATGCGGGTGATGCCGGCCGGCACTCCGGCGACGCTCGCCCGGATCCGGCTCGGCGACGCCGAACTCGACTCGGCTGCGGCCGGGCAATCGGTGATGCTCTCCTTCGCCGAGGAGGTCGACTGCTCGCGCGGCGACGTCGTCGTCGCGGGTAACTCTCCGCCGCCCGTCGCCGATCAGTTCGAGGCGACTCTCATCTGGATGTCGGAGGAGAAGCTGGTCGCCGGCCGCCAATACGTGCTGAAGCTGGCGACGCAGAGCGCGCTGGCGACGATCCACACCCCCAAATACGAAATCGACGTCGACACGTTCGAGCAGGTGCCGGCGCACGGACTCGGGCTCAACGGCATCGGTGTTGCCAATCTGTGGACTGACCGGCCGCTGGTCTATTCGGAATATGAGGTCGGCCGCGACCTCGGCGGCTTCATCCTGATCGATCGGGTTACCAACGAGACAGTCGGCGCCGGGCTGATCCACCACGCCCTGCGGCGTTCGCAAAACCTGCATGCGCAGGCGCTGGAGGTGACGCGCGAGGCGCGGGCGGCGATCAAGGACCAGCGTCCACGTCTGCTCTGGTTCACCGGCCTCTCTGGTGCCGGGAAGTCGACCATCGCCAATTTGGTCGAGAAAAAGCTGCACGCCGCCGGACGACATACCTTCTTGCTCGACGGCGACAATGTCCGGCTCGGCCTCAACCGCGACCTCGGCTTCACCGAAACCGACCGGGCCGAGAACATCCGACGGGCAGGCGAAACGGCGCGGCTGATGCTCGATGCCGGCCTGATCGTGCTCGCCGCCTTCATCGGGA
>Ga0196963_10000287_pt1 | contig 46814 bp, 79 predicted proteins | sample S1_5metaG_FD_148600 | JGI IMG/M metagenome (GOLD analysis project Ga0196963, IMG submission 148600) | Soil microbial communities from Anza Borrego desert, Southern California, United States - S1_5 | ecosystem: Environmental > Terrestrial > Soil > Desert | place: USA: California | collected... | reverse complement strand
CCGGTGAGCGGGTCGCGCATGCGGTCGAGGTCGAGGCGCGGCCGGATGAACTCGGCCCAGCGCTCATAGCCGGCGCGCAGCAGGGCGCCCGGCTCATGGAATTGCGGCAGGTAGCGGCCGAGATCGCCGATCTGCCCGCCCGCGGCGTTGAAGCGCTCGCGCAGATGCTCGAACACCCGGGCGACCGCCTCACCCATGCCGCGCGCCGCCTCGTCGCCGGAGGACTCGCCGAGCACCTCGCGGACCACGTTGTCGACGCCCGGCTTGTTGAAGCGGCGACCGGTCAGGCGCGAGCGGCGGAAGGTCGAAAGCATGTCAGCGAGCTCGCCATGCGCGAGGGCGGTGATCGCCTTGGCGCGACCCGCGACGGACGAGGTGCCCGCGCCGGTGCCGAAGTTCTCGAACAGGTTGATGATGCCGCCGAACACGTCAGGGCGGCCCTTCACGTCCCGGTAGCCCGAGAGGTAGGCCGAAAGCTCCTCCTGCTTCGCGGCCGAGAGCGCGGCCAGCTGTGCCTTGCGGGCGGCCTCCTCCTCGAGCTCGGCGATGACCGCGGTGCGCGCGCCGCCCTCCGGGTCCGCCTCGCCGGCGCCGCGCCGCGCCTCCCAGTGACGCTGCCAGCGGCCGATCAGGTCGTCCGCCTCGTCTTCGCTAAGCACGCCCTGGTCGCGGGCCGAGATCACGCAATCGCGGAAGCTCATTTGCAGGCCCTCACGAGATCTGCCAATTCGGTCTGCCGCTGGCCCACGCGCGCGACGTCGCCGCGGCTCAGCAGCGCAGGCGTACCGTCCTCACGCACAAACGGCACCTTGTCGAACGGGTCGCCGCGGGGCCGCTTCTCCGGCTCGGCGTCCGGCTTCGGCGGCGGCACCGGCTCGCCGTCGGCGCCGCGGTAGGCGATCGGCTCGTCGATCTCGGCGCGCGCCCGGTCCACCACGTTGCGGGTGCCGATCTCTTCCATGGCATCGGTCGCGACCGCACGCGCCTCGGCAAGGCTGCGCGGCTGCGCCTCGGCGACTCGGGTCGCGATCGCAGGGTCCTGCATGGCCTCGGCGACCAGCGCGGCGGGCGGCGGGTTGGCTACAGGATCTTCCGCGTGCCGCACGGCGGCGGCCACGAGGTCGTCGTGCAAATCGGGCGGCACGTCCTTCGGCGCCTTCCCGATCGCCGCTGCGTCCGCATCCACGGACTCAGCCGCGACCCGTAGCGCGCTCACCGTCTCGGGGGGTATGTCCATGACCCGGGCAGCCGTGACCGCATCCTCGGGGCTCCCAGCCCCGGCAAACACCCGTTCAATGGCAGCCCGCTCTGCTCCCTTGATTTCCCTTAGCCCCTGGATCGGCCCGCCGATGATGGCGCCGAACAGGGCGGCCATGCCGATGTTCTCCAGCGCCGGCACGATGCCGGAGCGGATGCCCGCCTCCTCGCGCCATGCCTGGACCGCTGGCTGGCTCAGAGCCACGGCGCCAGCATTGTAGAGCGCCTCCCGGACCGCGACCTGGGCGATGCGCGCCGCCGCAGTGCCGGCCGTGCCCGCGCCGCCGCCCGCGAACAGGGTCGAGACCTGAAGCGGGTCGCGGAACGACCCCGCGACGCCGCCCGCCAGGCTCCCGAAAAGCGCCCCTCCAGCCGAGAGGTTCGGGTCGGCCAGTGCCGCCTTCAGCGCGCCTTCAGCCTCGCGCGCGATCTCCCGGGCGTCCTCCTCGATCGGCACGTTCGCCCGGATCACGTCGGCAAGCTCGGGGTGCTTCTGCTGCAGCTCGATCAGCCGCCGGTCGAATTCCTGGCGCGGGCTCTCGCCGGTCGGCTCGTCCGGGACAAACCCGGCCATGGTCGAGGTGGTCGGCGGCACCCGGGCAAAGTTGCGCAGCCGCTCGCCGGTCGCCTGCTCGATCGCCTTGATCCGGCGGTCCGCCGCCTCTTCGAGCGCCTCCTGGCGCGCATAGGTGTTGTCCACCACGACCTGCGCCCGGTAGGCCGCGCGCGCCGCCTTGAGCCACGGGCTGTCGTCCGCGGGGCTGTCGCCGGGGTCGAAGCCGAACATGGTCCCGACCGGCGTCTTGATCGGATCGTCGCTGCGGAAGCCGTCGATCAGGGCGGCCGTGAACGATCGCCCTTCCCCGGGCTCAGCGAAGGTCGGGGCGAGGTCGCGCGATGTCTCAAGGAAGGGAAACAGCGCCATCAGCGGCCACCCATGAAGGCGCCCGGCACGCGCTTGCGCAGCTCCGGCTCGAGGCGCGCGAAGTCCAGCACGAACGGGTTGCCGTCGGCGCCGCGGATCCACTTCGGGTCGGCCGACTGCGGGTCGCCGAGCGCAAAGCGATAGCCGTTTCGGTCAGCCACCGGCGTGGCGGCCTGCAGGTCGCGCGCCGTGTAGGCCCGCCCGTCAGCCGTCTTTGGGGGTGTCGGCAGCGCGGCGAGGTCGGCGTCCGAGACAGCGCTGATCACCTTATCGAAACTGTCCGCGCGCACGTTCGCGGGCACCAGCACCTTCGCGGACGTGCGGCCCGTGAACGATCCCCAGCCGCCTACCGTGCCGATGCCGCCGTACTGCACGCCGTCCGCGTTGAAGCGCGCGCCGGCCGCCTCCTGCAGGGCCCGGTCATAGGCCGCCCGCGCATCCGAAGATTCCTCCAGGATCGGCGACAGATTGCGGCGATAGGCGCGCGCGAAGAACGCCTGCTGCGCCGAGCCCTCGGCCGCGCGCATGGAGTCGGGGCCGAGCACGAACGCCCCGCCGTACACCTCGCTGCGGCGCGCGCCCTGAGACGCGCGGATCTTCTCCGGCGGGACATCCAGCCAGCGCGGCAGCTTGAAATTCGCGTCCTGGCGCAGCTTCACGGCCTCGGCCACGTCCGAGAGGAAGTTGACCGAGCCGCCGTGCGAGTAGAGCGCGCCCATGTGCGCGAGCACCGGCGCCTGCTTCGACACCTCGGCGAACACCCGCGGCGCCCGGTCGCCGAAGCCTTCCGAGATCGCCCGCGCGGCCGCCAGCATCGGCGCGCCGCCCTGGGCGGTGGCAGCCTCGAGCGCGGCCGTCTCCTGCGGGGTGAGATAGGTCGGCTTGATCCCGTAGTGCTGCGCCACGGTCTCGGCGCGCGCCACGCGGTCGCGCATCGAGGCGGGATTGTTGACGTCGATCGGCGGGATGTCCGTCACGCCCGCGCGCACCGCCCAGGTCAGCGGGTCGCTCTCGATGCCCTTGCGCATCGCGCCGAGCAGTTTCGTGCCCGCCGCCTTGACGGCGAGGATCTCGGTGGGCGGGCGGCCCGCCATGGTCTGATCGAGCGCGTCGATCGAGCGCTCCAGGTCGCCGGGCCGCATCGTGCGCGCCGTGTCGGTGAAGCGCACCACAGCCTCGGCGCGCTGCATGCGGGCCGTCAGGTCCGGATTGCTGAGGCCCGCCACGCTGGTGCGGACCGCCGCGAGCTGTGCCTCGGGTACCTTCTCGCCCGCCGCAGACAGCGCCTCGACGGCCGCGATCTCGTTCTCCTGGCGATTGACGAGGAGGTTCTGCCCGGAGCGCTTCAGGTTGATCTCGCCGACCACCTTGTTGAATGCGGCATAGCGTTCATCCGCGCCCAGCTTCAGGCTCGTATCGGTCTTGATCGCTTCGGCGGCCTTCAGCGCCTCCTCATAGCCCTTCTTCTCGAAAACGCCGCCCTCGCCGACGATGCTGTGCGACACCGCGGCCAGTTTCACGCGGCTCATGCTGCGCGCGTCGTCCGCGTCCGCCTTCTCCTTCGGATAGGCGAGGCGCGGGTTTGCGGTCAGCTCGCGGCGCAGCGTGCCGATCGTCTCCATCGTCTCCCTGAATTTCGGGGACGACGTGTCACCATTGCGCGCGAGCGCCTCGGCCTCCGCTTCGGCCTGCTCAATGCGCGTCTGGATCGAGGTCGTGGCCCGCTGGAGATCGAGCCGCTCCTTCTCGTTCTGCAGCGTGCGGTAGACGTCCGTGGTCGAGGAATCGATGGCGCGGCCGAGCGCGATCGCAACCTCCTGCCCGGCGGCGCTGCCGTACTGCCTGATCTTCTCTTCGCGGTACGACGTCGCGGCTTTCAGGAAGCCGTCCGGGTCGTTGTGGAACTTGGTCCGCATGTCGAGGATGTCGCGGCGCGCCGTGCCCTCGCCGTCGGCCAGCGCCGCGATCTTCACCGCGCGGCCATATGCCGGCGCGGCCTTACCCATCAGCGGCAGCTTCTGGACCTGGACGTTGCCCTGCTCGTCGTGCGTCACGGCCGAATAGCCGGCACTCTCCGCGAACGGCACCGAGATGTCGTCGAGCGTCTCGCCGATCGCCGACAGGTCGCCGGCGAGGCGCTTGTAGGGCGAGGCAATGTCCGCGCCGGTGAGCGAGGATTTAGGCGCCTCGACGAGGGTCAGCCGACGAGGGCCGCGCGGAGTCGATGCCATCAGCCGCTCCTATCGGTAATTGCTCGCGAGCGTGCCGGCCCCGCCGACAAGTTTCGCCAGCGCGCGTGTGTTGCCGGAGCGCAGCGCATCGGATGCGACCCGCTGCTTGTAGAGCGCCGTGCGATCATCCTCATCCGCCTGCGCCTGGATCGAGAAGACGCGGTTGCGCCGCTCGCGATCGGCGACGCGCGTTTCCTCGCCGGCGAGCGCGAGCGCGGTCGGGCTGTCCGGGCTGACGTTCTGCGCGGCGCGCACCGCCTCGATATTGGCGAGCGTGGTGGAAAGCTCCTCGCGCAGCTGCGCGTCGGTCTGATCTGCGCGGATGCGGCCGTAGGCGGCGGCCCGCTTGGCGCGGTCGGCCTCAAACTGCGCGGCCGCGGCGTCGCCTCGCGCCTTCTCGCGCTCGGCCTGAGCCGAGAATCCGACCGAGGCGATCGAGGCTCCTATGGCAATCGGTGCAGCAACGGCGCCCATGTCAGACCTCGGGGTCGAAGGAGATTTCAAGGATGCGGTTCGGGCCAGGCACGTCGCGCGCGACCTCGAAACGCGGATCGAAGTCGGAGCCGTTGACGGGCACGACCCACACCTCTTCGCGCACGGTCGGTTCCTCGTCCTGGTTGTCGCCAACGCGGTAGGGATCGATCCGGCGCAGCAACGTTCCGTCGGTCTTGCGCACCAGGAAGCCGACCGAGTTTTGCACCGCGATGGCTGCGTTGCCGAGATTGCGGCGCTGCATGGTCTGGTTGACCGACTGCCCCTCGCCGACATGCGGGACGAAGGGCTCGATGACCTCTTCCCACTTGAAGCCGGTGACCAGCGTGGCGACCGTGAGGTCGTCGCCCTCCTCGGCCGTGACGTCGCCGTCCGCTTCTACGGCGCGGTCGCCGAGATACGAGAGCCCGTCCATCATGTCGATCGTCTGACTCTCCAGGAACCAGAGCGAGCCCGTGCCGCCGCCGCTCGCCGCGCGCGTCAGGCCGGGCGTGTGAAAAACCACCTCGGCGACCGACATCGTCGCGGCAGCGCCAGCCTGCGTCACGTACACCCAGACATGCGTGTAGGCGGTCGCGGTGTCGCTGGAGTTGATCGTTCGGCCGGAGGATTCATTCGCCGTGTCGGTGAACGTCGTGGAGCCGAGCGACGTCCCGTCTGTGCCGTTCGCCGGCGCCGAGCCGTTCTTGCCGTAGAGCGTGATCGTCACGGAGGGGTTCGCGCCCGACACGTAGCCGGCATCGCTTGAGCCGTGCACCACGACCTTCTTGATCGGCAACGCCGTGGTCAGCGTCTTCCCGATATAGGCAGTCGTGGCCGACGACTTGCCGGCACACGCGCTCGCGGCCTGGCTCGTCGTATTGTCGAAGCCGGCGGCAAGGCCCCCGGACGCCGTCATGTCGCCGATGCGCGAGCCAGCCCAATGAGCGAATTGAATGTCGCTGTCGGTGCCGGTGCCGAGCGCCGTCGGGATGCTGTTGAGCGTGACCTGCGCGTCAAGGTAGGCGTCCGCGTCGATCACCTCGGTGAGATAGCGCGAGCCGTAGAGCGAGGTCGTGAGAACATCGCCGCCGAGCGAGGATACCCAGGAGAAGGTGCCGGACCCGCCGCTCTCCCATGGCGTCCAGCCGATCCAGTCCTTCGCGGCGTTGAGCTTGCCCACGGCCATCGTGCCGTCGTCGTTGAGCGCGTAGATGTAGCGGTCGACGACCTCGCCCGCGCCCGACGTGACCGCGAGTTTCTTCACGCCCGAGAACAGATGTCCGTGCATCTCGGAGACGTCGCGGACCACGTAGGGACGCGCGCTCTGACCGGTGCCGACGACCACCTTCACGCGGTTCTGCGCGTCGTTGACGAAGAACACGCCCTCGTTCGTCGGGATCGGGCGGACCTGCGACGCAGGCTCGTCGGTGATCAGGTTGAATGCGACCGAGCCGGGCGTGAGCGGGTTCGACACCGAGATCGGAACATTGCGGATACCCTGATCGGTGAACACGAATTCGTCGGACAGAGCGCCCACGACGTCATAGACGCGTGGGTTGCCGGGCACGATCTCGGCGATCGCGCCGTCCGCATCGGCGGTCACCTTGAAGTCGTAGGGGTCACCGATCGCCGACCAGAGCACCGCGCCCGGCACGCTCACAAGGTCGGAGAAGATCAGGCGGTTCTGATCGACCGACACCGACTGCGGCCAGCCGCGATAATCCGAGATGATCTGTTCGTCCCACACCGGGCTCGGCGAGTTACTTGCCGGGAAGGTCGACGCGCCCGAGGTCGCCTGCTTGCCACGCGGGCCGACGATCAGTTCCGCGGCGGCGCCGGAGAAGCCTGTCATGCGATAGGTCAGGATCACGGACAGGTTGTTCGTGCTGATCGCCGCGATATAACCCTGCGCGCCAGTGTCGGCGCCCTCGACCACATCGCCCACCGAATAGTCGGCGCCCGACGTCACACCGACGGTGCAGGTCGGCGACAGCGCTTCGAGCGCCGTAACCGTGACCTGCGTCCCGGACGTGTAGCCGGTGACCCGGAATAGCCGCTCATGGAAGCGGAACACGACGCCGACATGCGATGAAACGAACACGCTCGACGAGGCCGTAACCGTGAGCGACCCGGTCATGCCTGACGCCGAAGGAGAGCCGGAAATCGTCAGCGTCACGCCGCTCGCGGCGAAGCGATAGAACGGCATGCGCGGAACGCCATCAGGGCCGTTGCGGAACGCGAATTCGGCAAACGTCCATGTGGACGAGCCGTCCCACGTCGCGACGATCGGCTTCATCGCCGTGAAGCAGATGAAGATGTCGTTGTTGTAGCGGGCCCAGCGGATCTTATCGAGCGCCGCCGTCGTCCACGGCATGCCGCCCAGGGTCGCAACCACCACACCGGACGAGTTGCGGATGCGCAGGACACCGGCCGCGAAGCAGAGGCGATAGGTGACGGTGGCGGACATCCGCACGTCGTCGACACGCGCGCCATCGCAGAACAGCGCCGACCGGCCAGGTCGTTGCTCGGTGCCGCCCGTCTGTAGGATGCGCCGGTTCTTGAGCTGACGGCAGCCGGCGCGCACCATCTCGAGGTCGTCCCGGCGCTTGGCGTAGGGGACGATCTCGCCGCCGGAGAAGTCTCGCTGCCGGAAAAGCTGGCGCTGCCGCTGGGACACTATCCCCTCCGGACAAGGCGGGCGGTGCGGTGCCTCGTCTTGAAGAGAGCGCGCTTCGGCTCCTGCTGGTCGGTGCGCGTTTTCGCCCGGGTGAGGAACTCCAGCGCGCTCGCCTGGTGCGCCATCTGCGCTCTGGTATCTTTTTTCAGGCCACCCTCGATCCCGGCGAACACGTACTCCTGCAGCGCGGAGACGAACATCGGCGGCCAGTCGTTCGGGTCGGGCTCGAGCACGACCTTGGCAACCACCTCGCTGTCGTCATCAGTCAACAGGATCTTGTTGTTGACGACCTTCCAGTCGGTACTCTCGAAGCCGGAATCGACGTCGTCCGCGTCGTCCGTCAGCTTCACCCAGACGATCTGCAGCGTGCCGGCCGGCTTCTGGTATTCGTCCTCATAATTGTGGTCCGGGCTGTCACCGAGCCGGGTCAGCTGGATGATGTCGGTGGCAAACTTCCAGTCGTGCTCCTGCAGGAGGTGCTTGGCGCCTTGGTCATAGGCGGCCGAGCAGACGTTCCACTCCTGGGAGCCGTCATCCTCTTCGTTGACGGTGTTCTGGCCCTTCAGCAGGAGGGCGGTGTTGATGATGCTGAGCTTGGAATAGGCCATGCTGGGACGATCCGCCCCGGACCCGCATGTGGCAACGCACCCCTATCGGTCGAGAGCCGCCTCGATCTCCTCGCCCCAGCAGATCAGCACGGCGAGGCAGATCGAGAAGCCGACCGTGGCGATCCACCACCACATCAGCGTGTCCCCGGGTTGACGTTGACCGAAAGAACGATGTTGCGCCCAGGCTGCAGAGCGGAAACAACGCCGAGCTCGCGCTTGGCCCCTTCCATGTCGCCCGCCTCGATCAGGAAGCCCGCCAGATTTCGCCGCAGGTCGGCCGAGAACGGGTTGACCCGCAGTTCGGCGCGCAGCGCCGCAATGCAGTCGGGCCCGGAGCCCTTCCAGCGCGTCTCGGAGCAGAACACCGCCGGCGCCTGCCGCAGCCGGAAATCGAGCGGGAAAACCCCGGCCGAGCGCTGCAGCAGCAGCATCGCGGCTGGGCGATGGGTCTGAGTGAACGCGACGGCGTGAAGGATCTCAGCGGTGAGCAGCGCGGCCGCAACCACCATCCCGCTCGCGGCAAAGGTGCCCAGCAGCCAGGGCCGCAAGGAACGCCGTAACGGGCCAGCGAAGCGGGAAGCCAAAGGCGCCCTCGATCAGGAATGCGAGCAGCATCGCCCGCGCAGGAGTGAGAGGGCCCCACATCAGGATCACCAGCAACGCACCTATCGGCGCGGCGCCGATCCCGAACTCGTAGACGAGCTCAAGCGGGTCGCTGTGCGCGTGCACGGGGCGGTGCTCGAGCAGCGGCCACGACGGCGCATGAGACGGGAACCGCGCATAGAACGAGCCGATGCCGGAACCCGCCCAGGTCAGGCCCGCAACTGTGGATTTCCACAGGTCGAGGCGCTGCGCCATGCTGGCGTTGTGCGCTGAGAACGTGAGCGAAACCCCGATCATCCCCAGGGCTATCAACCACAGCGCCGTCGCGCGCGACCTTGTCCACAGCCACGCGGCACCCACGCCAGCGAGCGCCACGGCCGCGCCGCGCGCGGTGGGCAGCACCACGGCCGGGACCAGCGCCACCGCGAGCCACCAGAGCCGATAGCCGACGGCGCCGACCAGCGCGAGCACCGCGGCCTCGGCGAGGTAGTTGCGGTTCACGAACAGCCCGGCCGGGGCATTGTTCTGCGGGATGCCGCGCCAGCCGAAGGCCTGCGCGATCGCGAGCGCACCGCTGATCGCCAGCCCGATCCCGGCCGCGATCACCACCGGCCGCAGCGACGGCAGCCGCGCCCCGACCACGAAGCAGCCGGCGAGCAACGCCCACTGCCAGAGCAGCCATGCGCCCTGATAGGGGTCGGGCGCCCAGGCGAGCGACGCAGCGGCGTAGGCGAGGAAGGCGAGGCCGAGGAGCGACGCATATTCAGCGTGACGCACATTCCGGCCGGAAATGTAAAGCAATGCCGGCACCGCCACGCTCAGCAGCGCCCAGCGCGGCGCGGTCGCGGCGTTCGTGAACCAAGGGACGAAGGCGACGGTCAGCAGAAATGCAACGGCGGCCGGGACGAACCCGACCGCCGCTGGCCCCATTTGCTGACCCGTGAACGCTCCCACGAACGCGGGTCAGTAGTAGGCGTAGAAAATCGTCACCGAGACCGCGCCCGTGCCGAACTGGCCAGTCGTGTCGACGTAGATCGTCGTCGGCGAGGACGGCGTGTAGTTCGTAATCGCGAAGTGCGCCTGGCTCAGGATCTTCGCGGTGCTCGCCGGGATGGTCATCGTCCCGTTGAACATCTGCGTTCCGCCGTTCGTCGTGCCGAGCTTCAGGTTGCCCGAGACTGTTCCGCCCGACGTCTCCTGCACGATGCCGCCGACCGGAACCGCGCCAGCCGGAATGACCAGCGTGTTGCCGCTCGCCGACGTCGTGATGCCGGAACGGACCACCGAGCCGTGCGGAGCGTCGAGCACAAAGCCCGCCGCGACCGCGTCGCCGTTGTCCGTGGACGAGATCAGGGCGCACCCGCGGGCATTCAGCCCGTAGGTCGTGCCGGAGGTCGGCGCAACCCAGCGAGCCGGGCCGAGCGCGGCACCCGCGCGGGACGGGGCGCACATCTGGAGGGAGGCGGCATCGGCTGGCGAGCGCCAGCCTTCGACAAGGAGCCCGCCGAGCGCGAGCGCGGCGAGCGTCACAAGCGCGAACGCGCGGCGGATCATGGTCAGGCCTCCTTCTTGCCGTCGGCCTTCGCCGCCTTCGGCTCCGGCTTCTCGGACGAATAGCGCTTCGAGTCGTTCTTCAGGGCTTCGCGCGCCTTGATGGCGAACATGTCCACGAAGTCACCCTTCTCGGCGTCCCACAGTTTCACGATCGCTGGCATCGCTGTTCTCCGATCACTTGCCGGGCAGCGGCGCAACGAACGCCGTGTAGTTGATGCCTGTGGCGATCGAGCCCGCGACAACCGTGTAGACCCGGATGTAGCGGTAGACCGTATCGTCCTGCTCGTTCGTGAACAGAAGCTCGTAGCGACCCGTGGTGCTGTCGATCGCGCCGCCCTGCCGCACCTCGGTGGCGCCGAGGTTGAGCTGGCCCAGGTTCTGGATGTCCGACGCGAAGGACGAGGACGAGGAGCCCTGCACGATGATGTCGTATTCCTCGTCGTTCGACGCGATCTCGATTGCGGTCACGTCGACCACCAGCACGCCCTCGAAGCGGCCGGCACCCATGTCGAGGATCTTGTTGGAGCCGCCAACCTGAGCCGCAGCCGAAGCTGCGACGAGGCCGGCGTCCTTCATCAGCTGGTCGTTGTCGTAGTTGTACGTGCGGCGACCCATGGGGCCCTCCTCTTGGTCAGGCGACAATCGCCGCGTTGGTCCACGACGTCAGTCGGGCGAAGGAATACTTGTGGCCGTCGACAAGGCCGACGTCCCAAGAGAGATGCGTCCGCATGGTGATGCGGTCCTCGAGGAGGCCGACATCGTCGACCGCCATCGGCGACTGCTGCAGGCCGTGCACCTTGCCCTCGCCGAAGCAAACGACGTAGAGCGAGGCCGTCACCGCCGATCCGCCGCCGCTGCCGACCTCGTCGAAGGCCAGCACCGGGGTGTGGTCGTCCTTCTCGTAGCCCCAGAGGAACGGCAGGCCGCCGTAGCTCATCTTGGGCTTGCCGATCTCGTCCCATGTCTGGATGACGAAGCCGGAGAGCGTGGTGGTGCGCGCGGCCGCGATCCAGAGCGGGATCGAGTCGAACGGCGCGATGATGTAGCTCTTGCCGCCGCTCTTGTTGACCATGTTGATGGCCTGATCGAGCTTGGCGAGGGAGAGCGCCGCGCCGCCCGAGGCATTGGAGTTCGCCAGCGTGCGCGAGTAGAGCGCGGAGCGCGCCTGCAGGCCGTTGAACTCGCGCGGCTCGGTGGCGTTGTCGCCGCCGATGAAGGTGTCGACCCACTTCTTGCCGGCGGCCGCGATCACCATGCGCTCGTTCTGCGCGCGGCGCTCCTCGCCGTAGCGGCGGACCAGCGCGATATCGATGTCGATATCGTGGTCCATCAGGTAGCTCGCCTCCTGGAAGGGCTCCAGGCGGCCGGCGCCGGTGGACGAATTCTCGTTGATGCCGCGGAAGGCCGGAGCAGGCAGCGAGACCTGGCGGTGGTTCTCATAGACCGGGCCGTTCATGCCCTCGAAGGGCAAGGCCTGGAAGATGTCCGACGACTCGGCGAACATCTCGATCACCGCGCGCCGCGTGCCCATGGGCAGGCCCTTGGCGTATTCGTTGAGCGTCATCTGTGCCATCTGTCAGGCCCTTTCAGCGACCGGTGGTCTGTTCGAGTTTGCGCCCGAGAGCGAGGCGTGCGCTCGGGTTCAGCTTGTTCCACTCCTCTTCGGAGGGCTGGTTCGTCGGCCGTTCGCGGTTCTGGTTGCTGAACGGCACGACATTCGAGAACGCCGCCATCAGTTTCTCGTAGGCCTCGATCTCGGCCGCGATGACGGGGCGCTCCATGATGATTGCCGCGGCCTCCTCACCGAGGCGCGCCTTGAACCAGGCCTTCACGGTGTCGACGCGGGCCGGGCCGTTGGCGCCGAGCTTCTCGACCTGCTTCGCGCTCTCGGCCTGGACGAACTGCGCCTCGGCGACCTTGTCCTGCACGTAGATGTCGAGCAGCTTCGAGAAGCCGGTCTGCGAGACGCCATTCGCCTGCGCGAACTCGCGCAGCGCGGCGTAACCCGGATTCGCGGCGTCGAACTCGAAAGCGAAATCGTCGGGCAGCTTGAAGTCGGACGAGTTGACGAGCTGATAGTCGTCAGGCTTCGCGGGCACCGCAGCGAGGCGCGTCTTGTTCTCGAGGTCCACCGCGGTGAGGCGATTGAGCTCGGCCGAGAAGTCCTGCTCCTTGACCGTGTTCGCCTGCGGATCCCAGAACTGCTCCGGGATGTAGGACGGACGCTCAGCCTTCGGCGCTGGCGTCGGGTCCGGCGTAGGGCTGGACGCGGCGCTGGGTGCCGGAGCGGCCGGCGACGGCGACGGGCTGGCGGGGGACGACGACGACGGGCTTGTCGGGGTCGTGACGGGATCCGGCACTCGCGTTCTCCGATAGGGTTCGGTCCATGAGGACCTTCAAATCGTGCGCGAGACTGCGGCGACCCTCCTGCCTGTTCAACGCACCGGGGTCGGTGGACGGGCTGACCTCCATCAGGATCCGCTGCAGGCGGACGTAGAGCGCGCGCCCATCATTCGTGAGCGCAATCCTCCCGATCGCCTCGTCGACCTCGTGGTCTTTCAGAATCACAGGCCACCCGCGGCTTCAGGTCCGGGCGGCTGCACGCGCTGCCGCCCCTCGATCAGCTGGCTGATCATGCCGACGACCTCCTGCTGCTGCTCCTGGGTGCGGAACTTCACCAAGCCGGTGACGCGCATCTTCTCGGCGATCGCCGTCATCGTGGCGCCGCCGTCGACCATCAGCCGAAACTCCTCCGGCCAGGTCGGGCCCGCGATCTGCAGGAAGCGCAGCGCCATCGCCACCTCCTGCTGCTCGGCCGCGCGTTGAGCCGGATTGTACGGCTCGAGCGAGACCATCTTGCCGTTCACCTTCACGGGCTCGATGCGGCCGCGCTTCTCGAGGAGATGCTTGAAGCGCAGGAAAATCTGCGCGGGCCCTTCCTTCCAGAACGGCATGCCGGGCGTGCCGATGCGGCGCTGCTTCTCGATCATCTCATCGATCCACTGCGTCGCGGTCGGCGGCGTCTTGCCCTTCTGCTGCGGGAAGCCGAGGAAGAACTTGCGGCGCAGACGATCCTCGATCGCCGCGGTCTCGAACAGGGCGCCATCGATGTCGCCGCCCTCGAAGATCGGCTTGATCGCGCCCTCGCTACCCGACCGGATCGGATAGGCCGAACCGGGCTCGATGCCTTCCTCGACCGCCGCGAACGAGTCGTCTGGGAAGCCGGTCGGCGGGCGCAGGCTGATCTCGATGTGGTCGATCTTGTCGCCCTCGATCGCGTCGAGGAGGCGGAAGTCGGGGAGCGCCTCGATCAGCGGGCCCGTGCCATACGCCCACTCCGGCGACGGGTTGAAGCGCATCACGATCAGCTTGCAGGCGCCCTCGCCGATCAATTCGAGCTTCTCGACCACGACCTTGTCGATCATCACGACATGGCACCACACGACGTCGTCGCGCCGGTCCCACAGGCGCCAGAAACCCCAGCGCACGATGGTGCGCTCGTCCGGCTTGCCCTCGATCTTGGTCTTCACGTTCTCTGGGATCTTCGCGTAGATCCCTTCGCCGACCAGCGCCTTGACATGCTTGTTCTTCGTGTGGCGCACCACGAACCGGTCGTCGATGTCGCCGAACGGGCCGATGTTGATCTCGAGCTCGTGCAGCGGCACGGCCTGCACGACGATGTTCTCGTTCGGCCGCGGGTCGTCGATCCAGAGCGCCGCGGTGCCGATCGCGATGTCCGGCGCGAAGGCTTTCGGCACCTCGGAGTAAAGGTTGGATGCGCGGATCGCGTCGAAGATGATCGGGTCCTGGTCGGCCGCGATTTTCTTCGCCTGCTCCTTCACCTCGTCAGGCAGGTACATGCCGGGGCGCCGCTCGGCCCACGGCTCGGCCGGAGGCATGAATGCCTCGACGAGCTCGGTGACGAAATCGCGCGAGAGCTCGGAGGCAAGGCCGGTCTGCAGCTCGCCCTCATCGCCGCGCTTGATTGAGGACGGCGCGATCGAGGATCGGATCTCGCGCGCGCGATGCGGTGCCGCGAAGAAGTAGCTTTCGCGGATGTCGAGGTCGAAGACCTCCTTCTGCTTCACGCAGGCGTCGAGCCGCGCGCAGGCCTCTTTGCTGATTTCCTCGTAGGGCCCAGCCGCGGCCGGTGCGGGCTTCTTCGCCACGGACTAGGCCCCCATGGCGAGGGGCGGCTGCACCGCGGCGCCGGACAGTGCGGCGCGCGCGCCATAGCGGCGCAAGAGGGACATGGTCTCTTTCGAGACGCGGTCCTGGATCGCGGCGGCCTTATCCTGCTGCGCCTGCGCCTGGATCGCTTCAAGCTGGGGATCGCGCTGCGGCGTCTGCTGCGGCTGCGGCGGGCTTCGCATCATCGAACGTTCGGGCTCCGTGCGCGACGAGGTCACGCCAGAGCCGGTCAGGCCGCAACGCACCGCCGGGCAGGCCAACGAGGTGCTTCACTGCCGTGACGCATGACCAGACCGGCCAGCGCGGCAGCCCGCCCGCCTCCCGCCGCTCGAAATGCAGGACGTCCGCGCCAGCGATCCATGCGGCGATCAGTTTCTCGGCCGCCGGCCCGTCGCGAGCGACCTGCAGCGTGACCCCCTTCAGCGTCACGTCGTAGAACACCCAGAGGTTCATGCCGCCGATCGCCGCAAAACAGCGTACATGGTCGTAGCGCCCGCAGGCGAGCCACCTCACCCACCAGGCCTGCGACTCCTTCACGAAGCAGATGAACCAGTGTCGCGGCTCGCCGACGTCGTCGAGAACGCGGATCATGCCACCCGCCGCCGCGTGCCGCGGCCCTTGTGGTAGCGGACCCCCTTCGGCACATGTCCACCCATGGTGACGGCCTTGCCCTCACCGCCGCCGAGCAGCATGTTCTCGCCTGCCTCGCAGACGTGCGAATACTGATTCTTCTCCGGCTCCTCGGCGTAGCGCTCGCCCGACACGCGGATGCGGCGCAAGTGATAGCCGCCCGCCATGCCGGTGATGAACGTCACGCAGCGCGGATCGACGAGCAGCGACGATGGGCGGCCAGTCTGCGATCGCCGCATCATCACGGCGTTCACCGCCTCATGCCGGACCGAGAACTGGTTCTGCGGATTCGGCGCCGGCCGCACGATCATGCCGTGCTGGCGGAACACGTCGAACGGCGTCTGGTCATTCGCCTGGCCGCGCTGCGCGCCCGCCGGGTCGCCCCAGAACACGAAATCGAAGCCGGGGTAGTGCTGACGCAGGAAGCTCTTGAGCGCCGGTGCGAACTCGCTCGCCGAGATATCGCGGCCGATAAACTCGCGCTGCACGAACCAGTCTGCGCGCAAGCATTGCCCCGTCAGCGCCGCGGGCTGCCGGCCGAAGTCGAGCCCGACCACCACCGGGACGCCGGGCACCGGTTCGAGCGGCCGATCGCTCACATGCACGTCGCGGCGGAACTGCGGATAGACCGGCTGACCGTCGACCACGACCGACGAGCGGTTCATGATATTTGCGTCGATCCAGCTCTTGGTCTGCCCCGCGATCTTCTCCATGTAGAAATTCGGCGGCAGGTACCTGAGGTTCTCGGCCTCAGGGTTCGGCCGATACTTGCCCGTGAAGTTCCCCTTGTCGTCGTAAATCTCGATCAGCCCAGCCGGCTGCGTGTAGAACTCCCAGTTGTCCGGCTTGACCAGCGCCTTGCGCTTCTCCTCGGTCATCCAGTCCGGCGGGGCAACATCACCCCGCATGATCGGGATCCAGTGGTCGGCCGGCGGGGCGTTCGTGTCGAGGATCAGCCCGCCCCATGCACAGCCGCCGTCCTTCATCGCCGGATAGCGCGGCGGCGACACGCGGCCGACCGCCTCGCGGATCACCTCGTATTGCGCGAACTGACCCTCGTTGAACCAGATCAACGACGTCTCGAGCGACATGAAGAACGCCTTCGCGTCGCTGATGTCCTCCATCGCGACAAACGTCACGTCGAGCTCCAGCGGGCCAACCCGCACCTCGTGCAGATAGGGCCGCGTCTCATAGAACCGGCCGAACTGCCCCGGCCCCGTCCCGGGCGGGAACCAGTCCTTCCAGGTCTTGATCGCGGTCTCCTCCAGCTTCGAGTAGGTCTCGCGGAAGACGTGCGCGCGGAACCGCTGCTTGCCATCCCGCTGCGTCGGCTGCGCGAGCGCCCGCTGGAAAATGTGCAGGCAGCACACCGTCGAGGTGCCCGACCCCTGCGGCCCCTGGATGATCTTCACCCGCGACGTCTGGTCCCGCATGAAGGCACGCAGCACCCTGCCGTCAGGCCGAAAGATCGGGAAGCCGGTCTGAGGATCGTGCTCGATCATGCGCCGTCCTCATGGCTCAGGATCGATCGGCCGCGGCGAACACGCGGCGGCGGCTGATGCGACTCAAGAACCTCCAATGTCGTGATGCAGGTCTGCCCGTTGTCGAGCTCAACCTCGACCCGCTCGCCGCGCACACGCTTCACGGTGCCATCCGCACCGTTCCACAAAACCCGCGCGCCCGGCGTGAGATCGACCATCAATGCAACATCTCCGCCGCCAGATCCCGCACATGCCGCCGGATCGCCTCCTCGTCCGCATCCGTCGACGGCGAAATCACCAGCCGCGTCGCCCCATCAGGTCCACGCTCCGGCTCGGCAATAAGCCTCACCCCCACAATCCGCTTCGCCCCCGCATGAATGATCAGCGGCTCAACCGGCTTCCGCAGACGAACCGTCCCGATCTTCCCAACCTTCGCCAGATCGCGACCCCACGCCCGCAACTGCGCGTCGTACACCTTCACAAACAACTCAGGGATCCGCTCGAAAACCGCGTCCATCACACAACCCCCCGAGCAGAAAAAAATCCCACACGACGGTCCAAGGAAAAATCGGGAGAGGGGGAAGCCAGATGGCTGAGGCGTTTTCGTTTTTGCCCCCACCCCACCCCGGCACGGGCGAGGCCTGAGAGACCCACCCCGCCCCCTCTGCTGCGGTGCACGGTCGCCAGCCATTGCCCCTCATTCCCCATGGTCGTTCCTGACTGTCTCGTGTTCAATCAATGGCTTAGCATCGGTTGCGCGGTCATGAGCCATGACTGCACCACTGGCGCCTGGCTCGCTCAGGTCGATGACGTAGCCAGCTTTTATGTCAATGTTCACAGAGACTTGCGCATCGGCGCGAGGCTTGATGCCCTCGATCGCCAGCACGTGCTTGGCTGCGTCGAGGCTGACGTGCTCGGATCCGGCGTCGACCAACTCCAGCATGCGGATGGACGCTCGAGCGGCGCCCGTGGCGATGGTTTTGCGCGCTTCCTGAGCGATGAACATCCTTACATGAGGCATTGCCAGCGATCTGCTCAGGTGCTCTGGGCTCAGTCCGACGCGGGCTGCGGCGGCTTTCTGGGTCTTGCACTCACCGGAGGCGAGCAGATTAACGGCTTGACGGACCTTGGGCGGGATGCGCACCCGGCGAGCGGTCTCGGGTGCTTCGTGGTCGGGGATGGTTGCTGGGAGGCCTTGGCGTGGCATGGGCGGGAGGGTGGTGCCGTGCTGGGCGGGCGGCAACGCACCAGCGGGGGCGCTGAGCGAGGGGAGAGGCTGGGGGGATGCGCGCGCGAGGCAGGCCTAGTGGTGGTCGCATTTCGCGGCGTGTTGCTCAACGCACCCATTTCGCATGTTGTGGTCGGCATCGAGATTGGCTTTGCGCGCCAATCGCTTGGCTATTGGTCAGCCCTGCTGCCGCATTTAATTTGTGAGTTGACGGATGCTGGCACGCTTTTTGCCCTGCTTTGTCAGCTTGTGAGCAAAAGGGTGCTTCGCGCATCAATCCATCGCGGCTTCATAGGCGGCAAGCGCCGCGCGCGCCTCTTGCCGGTAAGCCTCGCGGAGCTGCTCGGGCAGGTCCGACCATGCCCGGCCGGCGGGTCGGCCCCTGCGATCCAGGTTGCGGTTGCCGAATGCGTCGCGGATTGCGATCGCGGCGAGCTCAATCTGTCTGTCTGTTGCCATGCTGGCGAGTTGTGCCCATTTGGCGCGGGTTTCCAACGCACCATGATGCTCGGCGCGAGGCTGTTACATTTCGTGATCAGGTGCCAGATTGACACTCACGGCATGAGGTGTCATATTGGCACCACTGAGGCGTTGGCGCGCCTCTTAACCGCGAGGAACCCAGGATGTCCACCACCTACCCGTCATACAGCGACGCGGCCGCCCAACTCCCGGCCGACGCGCGCTGGTCCGCTTCCTTCGGCAATCCCGGTGAGGGCGGCTATTGCGAATATCACCGCGACCAGGCCGGCCGCCGCTACATCATCTCGAATGGCAAGTGGTGCGATCTCGGCACCGAGTGGACCGTGCAAGAGGCCTGATCATGATCACCTCCAATGCCTTCGGCTTCGCACCTCTGGCCCATAAGGAAAGCCGCATCGTGCACGAAGGCCCGTGCGCTTACGTGATCCAGACCGGCGAATGCTTTGAGGTGATCGTGTTTTCTACCTCATGCGTGACACACAAGCCCGCAGGCATGACCGCCGATCAGGCGCGGGCTTTCCGGACGTGCGACGGGCTCAACCGCTACCCGCTCCAGACCCGCAAGGCTTTTGGACTGCTCTAACCCTTCCCCAACGGGCCCGTTGGCGCGGGCCCTCAACACCGCGAGGAACTACCATGTCAGCTTTCATCGTTTCCCACGACCACATCGACGCGCTTCTCACCTTCGCGAAGCTGCATCGGGTTTCGTACTACGTGCCGCAGCGCATCTGTAACAAGCCGGGCGGCACGCGAGTCGATATCGACAGCGACACCGTTACCGAGGTGGGGCGCATCCTGCTCGATGAGAACGAGCGCTCGGTTCGGCACCGCTACCGCTCAAGCGCCGACCTGCCTGGCACCATCGGTGAGGAGGCGGCAAGCTACACGTTCCGCGAGTTCGCCGAGCTCTATCGGCTGCCGAAGGGCAAGCAGTGTGCGTGGATCCTCAACGGCTGCCGCTGCTACGACTACCAAGCCTGCGAGACCGACGACTACGAGGAATCACTGGCGCACCGGATCATTCAAGAGATCCAGGCTGCGGCAATCCGTGCGCTGCCTCACATCGAGGATGCGCCTTGGGAGATCAACCGCGAGACCGCCAAGGCGTGAAGCACGCGGCCCGGGACGGTTGGCGCCGTCCCGGGCCACTTGCCGAACGACCTATCCCAAGGCCCGCGAGGGCTCACCCGGAACTGATCGAACGACCAAGGCGAATTTATCATGGCCACGCGAGGGAACGCTATGACCGCACCCGAGTTTAACGAAGCGCTGGCGGCGCTCGGCCTGACCGCCCATACTGTGTGGCCGATTATCGGGATTTCCCGGCGGACGGCCTTCCGGATGTCGGCCGGGACGACTTCGATTCCTGGGCCGGTGGCAAAGCTGCTGCGACTGATGGTTCGGCTGCAGCTTTCACCTTCCGACGTCGCCGCCATCTGAGGCGCGCGGCACGACGCGCGAGGCGCCGGCGCTCTGCGTCGGACATCTTCACGAGTGATCGCGCGCGCATCAATTTCGCAAACTCCGGACCCTTCGGAAACCTCCACCGTTTGCGCCTTTTTGTGGTCGGCATCTTGTGGTCGGCATCGGCCGGAATTGGGCGCTCTCGGAGCTGCATTTGGCTCGCGATCCGGGCCAGCATTTCGGCATCCTCAACCACGATCAGCATGAGCCCGAGTGCGCCGAGCAGCGGCCCCATGGACACGGGCCCGATCGCCTTGATCGGCACCGGCGCGAGCAGCTTGGCGCAGTAGCCGTTCTGCAGGCCGGATACCGCGTCGAGGCCTTCCCGCGTCACCTGGAGCTCGTTGGCGCGCGCCCGTAGCACGGCGTGCAGCTCGTCGTATGAGCGGACAACGGCGATGCGGCGGCCGTTGTCGCTCATGCCGACTTTTCCGCATCAGCGGGCCGCGCTGGGGCTTGGCGGGCATACCAGGCGTCGACCCACGCCCGATAAGCCGCAATCGCCTCCTCGTATTCGCGGAGCTGCACCTCGATCTGCCGCTTCACCAGCGGGATGTCTTCGCGCCCGTAGTTGCGCATCAGCCAGCGGCCCCGTATTGGGGCGTGAACAGCCCGGTTTTGTCGTCCACCTTGAAGAAGCACTGGCCGAGCTTGCCGGCGCCGATCTCGCGCACCTTGGCGCTCACGACGCGACACGTATTGCCCTCGGGCTCGCGCACCACGATCAGGCCGTTATCGGCCTTGTTGTACCAATTCATCGAGCCTTCGACGTCGGCGAGCGTAGGCTGGCGGCCGTGCTCGACTCCGGCCTTGGTCGGATGCGCCACGACCACGACCATGGCGTGGTACGCGCGGCAGAACTGCTTGAGGTACATCAGGCATTTCCCGATGTAGTCCGTCAGCAGCATATCCGGCGGCTTGGCGCGCTCGAGCTCGTTCCACGGGTCGATGAACAGCAGCCCGACCCCATCGTTCTTCATCGAGATCACGGCCTTGTCGAGCACCCATTCGATCGTCTTCGGCTCGTCGTCGTAGTGCTCGGGCTGCGCGCTCTGCACGTAGCACTGCTCGGTGCGGAAGTAGTTCCAGCCGTCGCGGTTGCCCCAGATCGCGCGCAATTTGCGATCGATCAGAACCTCGTTCTCCGGCACGTACATGAACGACCGGATCCCGCGCTCGCCGGCCGCTAGATTGCAGATCAGGTTCAGCCACAGCGTCGACTTGCCGCTTCCGGCGAGGCCCGTCGTGATCGTGAACTGCCCCGCATAGAGCTTGAAAATCTGGTCGAGCTCCCACCAGCCGGTGCCAATCGCGTCCAGATCTCCAGCGGCCTGCGGGAGATCGGCAAGAGTAAAATATCCAGCCTGACCGTGCCGCCCCTTCGCGAACATGCTCATAGCGCGAGAAACTCCCTGAATGAGGATTGCTGTTGCGCCGCGCTCGCGGCGTGATCGTTCCACGCCTCGGCGTTGAGCCAGGTCGTGGGCATCTTCACGTATCGAGGCTCTGTCCGAAGGCGGGCGCATTCGTCCGCGTAGCGCTTGGCGCCAGCGATGATGACTTCCGGGTCAATGCCTTTTCGGACAAAGGCCTCGAACTTGGCCTTGGCCGGCTTCTTCGGGCTGGTGCCTTCGCGCCTTGGGTACGACGCCCAGAAGCGATCGAAGGCTTGATCGACCATCTCTCGCGGCAGAGCCGCGCTATTCTTTTCTTTTGTGGTTGTGGTTGTTATAGGTTGAAGGTCACGTTCAGCGGCCGTTGACGCCAAGTCATTGTTATTATTGATAGCGCCGCTGCGCTTGCGAGCCGACGCTCGGCCTGCCTCTTCGGAGGATGCGATCCTCAGTAGGCCCTTATCTACCTCGGCATCTGCCCGGGAATTACGCAACATCCCGTCGGCGAGATACAGTTTCCCGAGGCTGAGAAGACGCTCCCGGATCCGCTTCCACACTCGGATGTCGCAGCGGCACCACCCGGCGAGGAACCGCATGTCGTCAGCCACCGCGCCGTCGCGCGCATAAATCAGGTCGAGCACCGTGTTGTAGGCGCCGCGCTCCTCAAGCGTGAGCTCCATCATGCCATCCAGCGCGGCATGCGGGTCTCGCTTGTACCAGCGCAGCTTTCCCACTCTACGGCCTCCCGATCGCTTCAGCGCCGTAGCGCGCGATCAGCGCAGCCTCGGCGCGGCCGTGGTCTTTCTTGCGGGAAAACCAGCCGGTGCCCGGCCAGAGGCGAATGGCGAGCGCCCGAGAGCGCTCCTTGTCCTTGTCGAGGCTGAAATGCCGCTTCCACACGGCCGGACCGACGATGTGCTGCGGGATCTCCAGAGCGGCGACCACGGCGCGCAGGGCACCATAGGCTGCCCCGAACTTGAACGTGCTCGAGACACCCTGCCCCGGCATCGCGCCGGCGCGCTCGATCACCGCCATGCACGGACGATATGTGCGGATTCTGGCGGCCAGCGAGTCAACGTCAACCTCGCCGCCGGCCACGGGGATGTCTTCGGCGACAACGCGGCCGTCCGGGTAGAGGTACGCGATCCCGCCGGTCACGCCGGGGTCAATGCCCAAGATCACGCCGGTGTGCACGGGCACCGCAAAAGGCGGGTCTGTCATCGACGGGGAGTGTTCGCCCATCAGTGCCCCGCGCGCGCGATCGCAGCCTGGCCCAGCGGGGTGTCGGCGAGCATGCCGAGCGCCACCATATAGGTTCCGATGAGCGCCTCGTGCTCGGCGAGCGCGGCCTTGTCCTGCTTCCGGCGCCGCACGATGGCGCGCAGAGCCTTCACGTCGAAGCCGTTGCCCTTGGCCTCGGCGTAGACGTCGCGGATGTCGCTGGCGAGGGCGGCTTTCTCTTCCTCGAGCCGTTCGAGGCGCTCGACGATGCTCTTGAGTTGATCGCGCGCGACGAGTGTCGCGCCACTGTTGTGGCCGATGTCCGACATGGTGATGTCCCCCCGACAGAAACGCCGCGTCGGCCGGCACTCACGACACAGGGCAAGGCCCTCCCGCGCCCCGGGAGGGCCCGCCGATCAGTCAGCGTCTGGTTTTGCCGGCGGCCGCAGCCACGGCGCGATGCGGTACGCGGCGCTTTGAGCGCAGCGCATCAATGCCTGGGCGATGAAATTCCGGATCGTGAACAGCCACAGCCTCGGCGCGTGCGATGGCGGCGGTGAGATCGGCGTCGGCATCCATAGCCCCCTTGAGCATGCGTTCGACCTTGCGCCGGGCCGCGAGCTGCGCCTGCTGCACGTCGGCAAGTTCCATCAGCGGCTTGCAGACCCGCCACCAGAGCGGCGGCCGCTCGCATTGCGCCATGATCGCGGCCACGACCTTGAAGCCGAAGGGCTGGTGCAGCAGCGCGGCGATTTCGTCCGCCGTGAACTCGCGCGTGGTGGCCATACGGTGCTTCGCCGAGCGCTCGCCAAGGCCGAGCAGAGCGCCGATGTGCGACCAGGCTTTTGCCGGGAAAATCTCCCGCAAAACCTGGGAGATCGCAGCATTCGTGCCCCCATTCTGGGCCGAAACGGTGCACGTTTCGGCACCCACCGAATTCGCAAGAACTCTCGTCATGTGGTTCCCTCGCTGTTGCACGCGTCGCCAAACGCGTTTCGTAAAGCCGTGATGATCGCCCTCTCAGGAGAGCTGCCGCCGATGGACGCGACCCGACGGATGCGCTCCGACATGCGCTCGCAGAGCTCGATCCGGATGCGGGAGCGTTCCGAATTCGGAACGGGGTGTTCCGAAATGCTGTCGAGGGGCGCGTTCAACGAACGTCCCCTGAATTACGGTAGTATGCAGGTGTGGAATGTGGCTGGAAGGGGGCCGGGTGGGACGCTGCCCCCATTATCAAATGATATAGAAAACTGTGGGTTTCACCGTATAGAACGGTTAAGACAAGGTTTCTACCTTGGGGTGATCGGCCGCTCCTGGCCGAAAATCGGGGAAACCAAAAATGGGAGTCGTGGTGAAGTTCCTGGCGGGGCGCCGTCATGCGCGGGCCTCAGCAGGCTCGGCCGGGCGTGCGGTGGCCAGGGCCTCAAACGTGATATGGCTGCATCCAGCCTCGGAGGCGAGCCGGACGATCTCGGGCCACCGCCTCGGCGGGATGCCGCGCGAACGCCAACTGCTGACGGTAGGGGCTGGGAGGCCCAAGCGCGATGAAACCGCGCCAGTGCCCCCAAGGTCGTCGATGACTGTGTCCGGCGTGAGCATGTCGCAGAACATAGTTCGCAACCTGCGAACCAGTCAAGAGTTCGCAACACGCGAAACGACTTTAGCGGCAGGCCATGTTCCACTTGTCCCCATGGCCGAGACCGTAAAAAATATCGCCCGCCGACTAGTCGAGACCCGAGAAGCCCTGGGCTTTTCCTCTCAAGCGGAATTTTGCAAAGAGATCGGCGTCGAGAAAAACGTCTACAATCCCTTTGAAAAGGGCAAGCGGCGAATTACCCTCGACGTCGCGATGAGGATCAAGGCGCGGTTCAATATACCGCTCGACTGGATCTATGTCGGTGACGCTTCTGCGCTTCCGGCTCAGGTTTACCGTAGGATAGGCAGCCTCGCTGCCTGACCGATTTTCCCCAAAAGATTCGCAACTTGCAGACAGAGGTTCGCATGTTGCGAATTTTTTTGCTTGACGCGTTCGCAAGGTGCGAACTATCCTCCGGCTCAGACATCGGGGGATGCACATGGGCGAGCTTACAGACAATGAGATCGATCGCATGGTCGCCGAGGCAATGCCCGGCGCCACCTTGGGCGAGTTTGCGGCTGCAGCCGCCTTCCTGACGCTGACCCGCTCCCGTGAAGAGGCTGACCGGATCCTGGCGAAGATCGTCGCCAGCCGGCCAGCGCACGCGCGGAGGGCCGCATGAGCCCTGGGGAGATGTACGCCCGCCGCTCCGGCCGGCTGCTGGCCACCGTGATCGGCTCAAAGATCAGCCTCGACACGATCGAGCGCCTCGTTGCCGCCAAAGAGACTGACCTTGCGCGGGAGTGGATCGGCTATATGCGCGCCGATTTTGAGCGCGAGATCGAACGCGCCAGGCGCGAGGACGACGAGATCGTCGCGGGCACCTCCGACTGCCGCACCGCGCCGATCAGCGCGATGATCCTGCTCGGCTGCGTTTTCCTGGCTGGCGCTGCCTTTCTGCAATGGAGCGGCGCATGAAGCCCGGCGCGCTCCGTCACCTCTACTGGCCGCTGCTGCCGCTTCTGGCTGTCCTCGGGGCGCTCGCCTGGGCCGTGATCTGCTGGCCGTTCAGCGACCGCTCGCTCGGCCTCACGGTCATGTCGCTGAGCATCATGGGCATTGTGTTCGCCGCCGCCGCGGTCGGCTGGCATGCGGTGCAGTTCCTCACGGCGGTGCCGCAATGAGCGGGACGTGGCGCCTCACCGAGTTTCAGCGCGAGGCGATCTTGCGCGACTACAGCGAGAGCTCCGAGAAGATCGAATTGATTGCGCTGCGGCATCGGGTGCGGATCGGCCACATAACCTATCTGGCGCGGACGCGCGGCGTGCCGCTGCGGCGCCCAGACCTGAGCACGAAGTTTCGGCGAGCATGGCAACGGAGGCGCGCGTGAAGATCGACCAGCCCGGCATCTACGTTGACTTCGACCCCGCCGCTTATCATGCGGATCCGTGTCCGAAGCCGTCGTTCACACAGAGCATCGCCAAGGTGATCCTCGACCGCTCGCCGGCGCATGCGCGGCTTGAGCATCCGCGTCTCGCGCCTGTCGTCGAGGGTGAGGAGGAAGCCGAGAAGTATGTCGCCGCGCAGGCGATTGGCAACGCAGCGCACGCGCTCATGATCGGTCGCGGCCGCGTGGTCGCCGAGGGTAAGTTCGACGACTGGCGCAGTAAGGCAGCGCAAGCATTCAGGCTTGAGCAACACGCCGCCGGCAAGATCGTCATCCTGACGAAACACCTCCGGCGCGCCGAGGACATGGTCGCGGAGGGTCGCGTGCAGCTCGCGCGCGTCGGCTGGAAGTCGGCATTCGACCAGGGCGCCGGCGAGGTGGTGATCGCCTGGCAGGAACACGGCCTGTGGTTCCGGTCGATGATCGACTGGATGACGTCCTCGGTCGAGCTCTACGACTACAAGACCAGCGGCAAGTCGACCGCCCCGCACACCATCCCGTTGCTCGGCATCGATGCCGGCTGGGACATCCAGGCCGCGATGCACGAGCGCGGGCTCGACGTGCTCGACCCCGAGAATGCCGGCCGCCGCAAGTTTCGCTTCGTCGCGCAGGAGAACGAGCCGCCCTACGCGCTGACGCCCGTCGAGCTGACCGAGGCGTGGCTCACGATGGGTCGCAAGAAGCTGCAGCGCGCGATCGATGTCTGGCGCGACTGCCTCACGCGCAACCGCTGGCCCGCATATCCGGCCGTGCCGCTGCGTCCCGAATATCCCGAATGGCAGGAGCGGAAGTGGCTCGAGCGCGAGGAGACCACGGCGTTCCACGAGAATGTGCAGGCGCTCGCCGAAGGGCGCCGCGCTCCTGCTGAGATCCTGTTGCCCGGAGGATGATCGTGAAAGCGAGAGAACGGCAGAAGAAGTTTGAGGCTCACCAAATCCTCATTGGCATTCTTCGCGCGTCCATGCGCGGCAAGTCCGTAATAGGCGAGCCGCTGCGGAAGCGCAGCAGGCACCTCTATCTGCACCGCGCCCGAATGCTGGTCTTCGCAGAGTTGGCCGCCAAAGAAATGGGTGCAGAACCATGAACGCCCCCGCTCGCTTTGAAGCCAAGCCAGCCGTCCGCGCCGAGGAGCCGCTGCTGCTCGGCATGATCGGCCCGCCCGGCGGCGGCAAGACGCTCTCCGCCTTGAAGCTCGCCAAGGGCATTCAGTCCGTGCGCGGCGGCGACATCGTGATGATCGACACCGAGGCCGGACGCTCGCGCAAGTATTCCGACCTGATCCCGTTCAAGATCGTCGAGATGCCGCCCGACGCGCGCTCGACCGACTTCCTCGCGGCCATCACCGCGCAGATGCCGAGCAACCCAGCCGCCATCATCGTCGACTCCATGAGCGACGAGCACGAGCAGTACCTCGCCTGGCACGACGAGATGGTGCCGAAGATGGGGAATAACGAGTGGGCCGCCTGGGCGAAGCCGAAGGCCGCGCGCAAGCAACTCATCAGCGGCATTCTCAAGATCAAGGTGCCACTGATCTTCACGTTCCGCGCGCGCGAGAAGACGAAGCAGGACGTCCAGAACGGCAAGAAGGTGGTCACGAACATCGGCTGGCAGCCAGTCGCGCCGCTCGAGATCGTCCACACCCTCGATCTGACGTGCATCCTTCCGCCGCGCGCCGACGGCGTGCCCGTGTGGCATTCCGACAAGATCGGCGAGGACTTCATCATCAAGCTGCCGAACTATCTCGCGCCCTACATCAACGAAGGCAAGCCGCTCTCTGAGCAGATGGGCGCCGCCTTCGCGCGATGGGCAAAGGGCGATCAGCCTTCGCCGCGGCCCACGTCCCCCCAGACCCCAGCGGCGGACCCCGCCCCGTCCAGCGCCCAAGACCTCCCGGGTGCTGGCGGGGCGGATGCTGGGGTGCCGGGGATCCCTGCCGGTTACGAGGTCGCCGACAAGGATCTCGCGGACGCGGCAAGGAAGGGCATGAGTGAGCTCAAGGCGGCGTGGAAGGAGATCAGCGCCGAGGCGCGCGACGCGCTGCGGCCCCGCCTCGATGGCGTGCACAAGAAGACAGCCGAATACGTCGATGCGAGGGCTGAGCCATGAGCAACGAGGACATCATCCGCAGAACAATGGCGTGGGCCGGAACGTGCGAGATCACTGGCTGCATGCCGCACGTCATCACCACGGCGCGACAGATGCAGGCGCGCGGAGAGGTGATCGTGCGCGAGAACGGCACGGGAGGCGTTTGGGTCGAGCCTGTGCCGCGGAGCAGAGATTCGGAATGAACGCCAATGGCGAATCTAGATGAACACCCTCTGCGCTATGCGGCCATCACGAACACGGTCGAGCAGATCCTATTCCGTCGCTCTCTGGAGCGTCGCCTTGGCGGCTACACGCTCGAAACGGCGCTGGAGATCGCGGAGGCGCTGGTCGGGACCGGCAAGCGCGTCACTGATGATGAATGAGCGCCGGAGGGCACATGGAATTCGACTTTGTTCGGTTTCTGATCGGTCTTTTCGTCGGCGGCGTGATTGGCACGCTCCTCACGAACTTGGCCTTCTACAAAGGATGGTGGCCGTTCAACGGGCCTGAATGGCGATGATGAAGCATCACAACAAATGATCAAGCCCGGCGATAGCCTAGACCTCATCCTTGCCGAGACGGCGGTCCCTGACCTGATCGTCACGGACCCGCCCTATGCCTTCGGCGGCTCTGGAAGCGAGCACGCGATCTCGGCGACCGTGGCCGTAGTGCTGCGGGAAGCAGCCACACGGCTCGCCAAGGGTCGTTGGATGCTCATCATGTGCGCATCGAGTTGGCGGTCCACCGCCTACATGGTGGAGGCCGTCCGCGGCATTGTGGAGCCCGTCCGCATCGCGACCTGGTGCAAGCCGGCGGCGCGGACCAAGGTCGAGACCACCGGCTGGAAATGGGCCAGCGTCAACGTGATCGCGTGCCGAAAGGGCAAGGCGATCGACGACTGCGCGGCTTCGGATCTCGACCACATCACCGCCCCGCCAATCATCAACGGCCGCCGCGCCGAGCTGCCGCCCGAAGTCGCGATGTGGATGGTCAAGCCGTTCGCGGTGCCGGGCGGCGTGATGCTCGACCCGTTCGCCGGCAGCGGCGCGATCCTCCGGGCGGCCGAGGAGTGCGGCATGACGGCCATCGGATACGAGAAAAACCCGCCCGCCGAACGGGCCGCGTAGATGACGGAACAACGCGAGAGCGCATGAATGTCCTCGACCTCTTCAGCGGAATCGGCGGCTTCAGCCTCGGCCTCGAACGAGCCGGGATGCGAACCGTCGCGTTCTGCGAGATCGAGCCGTTCTGCCGCGCCGTCCTCGCCAAGCGCTGGCCAGGCGTCCCCATCTACGACGACGTGCGAAGTCTTACCGCTGAGCGGCTCAGCGCAGATGGAATTGCTCCCGATGTCATCTGTGGCGGCTTCCCCTGCCAGGACATCAGCCTCGCCGGAAAAGGCGCAGGCATTGAGGGCGAGCGCAGCGGCCTATGGTCAGAGTACGCCCGACTTATTGGCGAGCTACGACCGCAGTACGTCGTCGTGGAGAACGTCTCAGCTCTGCTTGGTCGAGGGCTTGACCGTGTTCTCGGAGACTTGGCCACGCTCGGGTTTGATGCGGAATGGCACTGCATACCAGCTTCCGCCGTTGGTGCCCCTCACCGAAGAGACCGGCTCTGGCTTGTGGCCTACCCCAGTTGTCCCGAACGGGGGACGGTCGGTAGCGCACGTCAACGAGTGGCGTGGGCGGACTGCCTATCACAATGGCAAGAAGGTTCAGGTGGATCTGGCGCAGGTTGTGAAGCGGTGGCCAACGCCGGTGGCGCGCATGTGGAAGGACAACGGCAGCCCATCGGAATACAGGCGCAACGAAGTGCCCCTAGCAGCGCTGGTTGGTGGCGCACTGAACCCGACGTGGGTCGAGTGGCTAATGGGGTTCCCGCTCGGGTGGACCGACTTAAAAGCCTCGGCAACGCCGTCGTCCCGCAAATCCCCGAAATCATCGGCCGCGCCATCATGCGAGCCGAACGCAGTGTCTGATTGAAAACGCGAGAGCCATGACCGTCACCATCCTCAAAGGCGACTGCCGCGAAGTGCTCCGGGGCCTCCCGGACGAGAGCGTGCATTGCGTCGTGACGAGCCCGCCCTACTTCGGCCTGCGGGACTATGGCGTTGCGGGGCAGATCGGACTTGAGCCGTCGCCTGCTGACTTCGTAGCCGAGATGGTTGGCGTCTTTCGGGAGGTGCGCCGCGTTCTGCGCCAGGACGGGACGGCATGGGTTAACCTGGGAGACAGCTACAACAACCGGACGAAAGTCCGCACCAGCAGTCACCAGCCTGCCCTCAACGGCTTTGTGGACGACAACTGGGCCGAACGCGCGGCGCGCGGCGGCGTCCGCATGTCCCGCAGCGATGGAGACCTGAAGGAAAAGGACCTGATCGGGATCCCGTGGCTCGTCGCCTTCGCCCTCCGGGCTGATGGCTGGTATCTGCGCCGTGACATCATCTGGCACAAGCTCAACCCCATGCCGGAGAGCGTGCGGGACCGGCCTTCGACCGCACACGAATACATCTTCCTGCTGACCAAGGGCGTCCGCTACTTCTACGACGCCGAGTCAATCATGGAGCCGGTCAGCCCGAACACGCACGCCCGGCTATCGCAGGACGTTGCCGCTCAGGTGGGCAGCGCACGAGCGAATGGCGGCCGTAAAACGAATGGCAATATGAAGGCGGTTGGAGCCGGGCCAAAGACTACTGCGGCCGGCAGCGGGATCAAGAACAACGAGAGTTTCACGGCTGCGTGCAGCCTTCCCGTCACGCACCGCAACAAGCGCAGCGTATGGCCTGTGACCACCGAGGGTTTCTCGGAGGCGCATTTCGCGACGTTCCCGCCCGCCCTGATTGAGCCTTGCATCAAGGCGGGGTGCCCAGTCGGCGGAACCGTCTTGGATCCCTTCGGGGGCGCCGGCACAACGGGACTCGTAGCAGACCGCCTGCAGCGCAATGCGATCCTGATCGAGCTGAACCCCGAATACGCAGCCATAGCTGAACGGCGCATCCAGGGGGATGCTCCGTTGTTTGCAGAGGTGTCGCAATGATGGAGTGCGAGAACAAGTTCATCGACTGGCTCAGCATCGAGATCATGCGCGCCCAGGACAACGCGCACGAGAGCAGCCGCATTGCGCAGAACAGTTACGGCGCTGGCTATGACACGGGCCGCAAAGAGGCCCTGACCGAAGTGCTTTCCAAAATGGGTGAGATATGGCGGACAAAGTGAAAGTGCTGCCAGTCGTGCGCGTTGAGCAGTGCGACGGCTCGCACGAGCACCCGGAGGTCCAGCGTCTTCGCGCTGAGATCGCAGAGCTAAAGAGCCAGATCGACGGCTGGAAGACGAATTACTCCGAGCTTCTCGATTCCGTCCAGGAAATGCTGGACCGGAAGGACGCCGAGATATGCGCCTTGCGGATGAAGCTTGTCGAGCCGCAGTGACTTCTACTCAAAGCGAGTCAAAGTGATGGATGCCTATGCCCCGCAAGAGATCGAGCGCAAGCCGCGCACGAAGAAGCGCGGCGGGCTGTTCGTCACCGACGCCGAGATGATCGAGAAGCTACAGGTGCCTGAGAAGGTCGCGCGAGAAGCAATCGCTATGCTCGATAAAGATCCGCGCAGCGGCTTTCCGAAGAAGCAAAAATTGTGGGGGGATCGGCGCTACTGGCCGGCTGTTCGGGCTTACCTGGACGCCACGAACGGACTTAAGATCGCGCCCCCATCTAACAACGGGAGAGAGCGATGACATCTAATGGTCCTCCGGTGATCGAGAATGCACCGGGGCTAACGTGGCGCCCACGCCTAGTCGGCTGGGAAGCGCGCTGGCAGGCTCGCACGGATCTGGTGAAGCGTGGCTTCACGCCCAAGACGATCCGGCTGTGGAAGGGCACCGTGCCCACGGCCGCGGAGATCGCGTTCATTCAGGACCGCTGCGGCAAGCTGCAGGCCGAAATGCTGGTCTGGGGCCGCGGTGGCCTGCCCGATGCCACCAGCTTCACGGGCACGATGCGGAGCCTGATTGCCTGTTATGAAACAGACCCGGACTCATCGTACCGCAAGCTGCGCTTCCACACTCGCGAGCAGTACGGCAGCCTGACGCGCCGGCTGGTGCGCGACTGCGGCGAGATCGAGCTGCACAGCATCAAGGCCCGCGACATCCTGCGATGGCATGAGGGCTGGACGGCCGGCGGCCACATTGCCATGGCGCACAGCCTGGTCGGCATGCTCCGCACGCTGTTCAACTTCGGCGCCACCATCCTCGAAAACGACGAATGCGAGCGCCTTGCGGGCGTCCTGCACCGCATGCGCTTCAAGATGCCGAAGCCGCGCAACGAGCGTCTGACCTACGAGCAGGCGTGCGCCGTGCGCGAGAAGGCCCACTATCTCGGCCTGCACTCGATCGGCTTCGCCCAGGCGATGCAGTTCGACCTCATGCTCCGGCAAAAGGACGTGATCGGCGAGTGGGTGCCCATGTCTGAGCCGGGCCTGTCGGACACGACGTTTGGCCAGGAGAAGTGGCTGCGCGGCGCCCGCTGGGAGGAGATCGACGCCAACCTCGTGTTCCGGCACGTCACCAGCAAGCGCCTGAAGGCGATCGAGGTGGATCTGCACAACTGCCCGATGGTCATGGAAGAGCTCGGCCGCATCATCAAAGAGCGCGGCGCGCTGCCGACCTCCGGGCCGCTGATCATCTACGAGGCGACGGCCCTGCCCTATCACTCCCACCAATTCCGCCGGGAATGGCGCATGGTGGCCGACGCCGCCGGCCTGCCGAAGACCGTCCGCAACATGGACAGCCGCGCGGGCGCGATCAGCGAGGCCACGGACGCCGGGGCCGATCTCGAGCACATCCGGCACGCCGCGACCCACAGCGACATCAGCACGACCCAGAACTACAGCCGCGGCTCGGTCGATAAGGTCGCGAACGTGATGAAGATCCGGGTCGAGCACCGGAACAAGAAGCGAACGGACGGCTAGAACGAGACGCGAAGGGTGATGACTGACGATGACTTACGGGCCGATTGAAATGTCTCAGCAATTCCAATTCTGTCGGTGCCCCGTGACGTGGGTCACGTTGTTGAAAAATAACGGACTAGTCAGTCATCGCCCCTTCCCCAAACGCCATGCGGCCCCATGGGGCGCTAGCATGGTGACAGCGCGAGAGGAGCAGGCATGAGCGATCCCCTGACCATGATTGAGCAGAAGTTCGCGGCCAAGCGCGCCCAGATCCTCGATCGATATTTGGCGCTTCTGGACGACTGGAGCGAAAGCGCCGGCCATACCAGAGCCGTTCTCGACGGCCGGATCTCGCAACTGGACTTGGACCTGATGGTGGTCCGAGCCGCGCTCGGTGCTGACGCTGCATCAACGCGAGAGGAAACGGCATGAGCGCAGAGAAGGACATCCAAACAATCCGTGAGGCCGTCGCCCGAGAGGGCAAGGTGGTCGGCGGCCAAGTGGTCGTGCCCAACGACTTCTTCGACCGGCTGAACGACGACCTGAACCCGCGGGGCGAAAGCGTATTCGATGTGCTCCTGCGGATGGCGGCGGAGGAGAGGAGCGCACGATGACGAAGCGCCTCGCAGTGCCCAAGGAGGCGGATGAGTACGTGGACGAGTGCCACTGGAGCCGATCGGGCTACGCCATCTGGAAGCGGGTCGAGAACATGGAGCCGCTTCACAACTACTGCACTTGCCGACCCGCGAGGCGCCCCCGTCGCACTGCCGCGGCATCAACGCGAGACAGCGCATGACCCGCGAGCAGGAGCTTTATGCGAAGGCCGGCGAACTCGCCCGGATCGCCATGGGCCGGGAGAAGTGGGGCCGCGGGCGCGGCACGCATCGCTACTGGGTCGCGGATGAGGACCCGCTGGCATGGTGGGAATTGACTGAGTGCATCGCCAGCATCGCGATGTGGTTCCGCGACCCAAAGAGGAAGCCGCACAATGGCAATTGAGCTTGTCGAGACTGGCCGTGGGTTCCTGCGCGGCGAGTTCAAGGACCGCTACGGAGCGGAGTGCAGCATACAGAAAAGCTCTCTGGCGACGGAGGACTGCATCTGGCTCGGATGCGACCACGAGGAGCGCCATCACGTTACCGGTGAACCGTGCGGGGCACGGATGCATCTGACACGCGACATGGCCGCCGACCTCATCCCGCTCCTACAGCACTTCGTCGAGACGGGCGAACTGCCTCGCGCTGGCACGGTATCACCGAGGACCCAACCATGATGCAAGACGACCTCGCGGGCTACACGGCCGCCGAGCGCCGGTATCTGCGCCGCTACCTCTGCGGCTGGTGCGACCACAGCCTTGGCAAGCCTGGCTGCAGCGCGTGCTTTGAACCATGCTCGCTCGAAACGCGGGAGCGGCGGCGCCGCGATTGCCTGGCCAACCGCCGCCCGCGCCGCACTGCCACAGGATCACCGAGGACCGACCGATGAACAACTACGTGCCGCCCTGGGAAGTCGTGCAGTGGGCCGAGGAAATGTTCGGCCCTGTCGCCCGCGACAAGCACGAGCGCGCGCACCGCTTCCTTGAGGAGGCGATCGAGTTGGCGCACGCGGCCGGTGTGGATCTTCGCACCGTCGACAAGATCAGCCAGCGCGTCTACTCGCGGCCGGCGGGCGAGATCGCGAAAGAGATCGGCCAGGCGCGCATGACCCTGAATGCCTTCGCTTGGAACATCGGCGTCGAGCCTGAGGCCGAGGAGCGGCGCGAGTGGGACCGCATACGGGCGATTCCGAAAGAGGAATGGCAGCGCCGCCACGCCGCCAAGATCAAGATCGGCATCGCCGGCTGATCGACGCTGACCACAGGAGACCGAGCGATGAAGCTTAGCGGCCCCCAAAGATCCCTGCTCCGCGAGCTGTCGGAGAAGCCCCGATACGTCTCCGACACATACCCGCCCCTGGTGAAGCTGCGGGATGCCGGTCTCGTCGAGGTGGTGGAGGGTCGCTGGTCAAGCACCACTCACGTCACGGATGCGGGCCGCGAGGCCCTGGCCCGCGCAGAACAGTCGTGAGCGCGCTTGTAACAATTCGTGACAATAGGGCCACTTGCCCTATAGGCTCTTTGGCCCTATATTGTGTGCATCAGCAGCGGGCAATGACGCCCCGAGATGGAGAGCGAGATGACCGATACATGGGCAGCCTTCAAAGCAGACCTCAAGTTCATCCTCAGCACGCGCGGCCCCCTTCGTCAGCAACTGCTTGTGCGGTCCCACTTCTGGCGGCGCCTTCGCGAGCTGCAGGGGCTCCCGGTTTGACCCCCAACCAGTTCCGCTCTGCGCTCGACCGCCTCGGCCTCTCGCAGGCCGGGGCGGCGGCCCTTGTCGGCGCCGATCCTCGCACCGGCCGCCGATGGGCTCTCGGGGAGCGCGCCGTGCCCGAATGCGTGGCGATCCTGCTGCGCCTTCTGATGGCCGAGAAGATCACGATTGAGGACATCGACGCTGTGCGCCGCTCGCGATGACAGCAGCAGACCGCAGACGGAGAACTGACCATGTGGCGCTACAGCTTCGACAAGGACGCGCAAGGACGCCCCGGCTACCGGATCGATAGCGACGAGGTGAGCCTGATCGCATGGCTGCCGGTCGGTCATGGTGCAGAAGATGCGGAGCAGAACGCGCGCCTCATCTGCGAAGCCGTCAACGCGCGCCGCGCAGCGTCCAGTCCTCAATAGGAAGCGCGGCCCGAATGAGCCCCGAAGAAAAGGACGCGATGTTCATGTCCTACCTGGACAAGCTGGAAGCCTGCTACGCGGAGGGCCACAAGTCCTATGCCATGAAGGTGAAGCGGTGCCCCTACCCGAGGGGAACACCGGAAGCTCAGCACTGGCAAGGCGGCTGGGACGACGCCGAGTGGGAGGAGACCGGCACCCCTCCTGCGGAAGAGGGCGACGAATGACTCGCGAAGAGATCGGCTGGCTACGCCACGTCGCGAGCATGGTTCGCGCCGGCAGCGTACCAACCATGGGCCGCTGGAACCCGTGGCAGAAGGATCAAGTAGCCGACCTGATCCTAGGTCTTACGGGGCATCCGGTGCCGGAGCCTGAGAAAACGCCCAGCCCGCGCGTCACCATTCGCCCCGGCGATGAGCCGGGGATGTGGCGCCAGAACGGCGGCGGCTGCAAGGACGACTTCTGCAATTTCCCGAAATGCGACTGCGGGTGGTGAGAATGGACGACTTGGAGCCGAAAGTTACCCCGTTGCCTGTGGTGCGCATCGAACAGTGCGACGGGAGCCATGAACACCCGGAAGTGCGCCGACTTCGTAGGGAGCTCGCGACAGCCGTCGCGTTCGTGGACCAATGCAAGCGTGACTACGACACGCTCCGGCAGTGCAACAGAATCCTGCGCGACGCCCTCCTGTTCTACGTCAATCCACGGAGCGAGTGCGACGACATCCCAGACTTCTATTCCGAACTCGATTTCGGGGACCGAGCGTTCCGCGCCATCATGGCCGAAACAGAGCTGGCGACCGGCATAAAGGTCACGACGGACGCCGCTCGCGCTGACATCACACAACCGCCTCAGGAGGGCTGACATGGAATTGAGCGACGGCATCAACGACAGACATCGCGCGCTGCGCTCCGAGGCCGAGATCAAGGTCAAGAGCATCTTGCTCGACCTGGAAGCCGCAACGGGCTTGAGGGTCGGACATGTGGAAGTGGACACCCACAACTTCACGAACTGTGAAGTCGAAATCTGGTTCAAGGAGCCGCAGTCTCGATGACTCACCAGACGATGCTTGAGCGGGTCGCCGCCGCCATTGATGGCGCTTCGCAACCTCCAGGCCTGCCGGACGACACGGTTCTGTTGGAAAATTGCGCCCGCGCGGCAATCCAGGCGCTGAGCGATCCGACAGACGAAATGATGGCTGCCGCTTATGAGGCCATGTTCGACGACAAGTGGGACGGAACGCAGGCGCCGATGATGGGCGCGGCGATCAAGGCCGCTATGGAGGCCGCCCTTCGCGGTCACGGTGAGGAGGAGGAGAAGCGATGACACACTGGGCCACGATCGACTCCGCACCCGAAAACGTCCCGGTGCGCACCTGTATCCTGGACAAGGACGGCTTTCGCAACGACCAGCGCCTAGTCCGCCGCGGGCGCCTTTGGTGGTTCGAGGACGGCAGCATGTACGTCTACTACACGCCGACCCATTGGGCGCCTCGCGGTCACGGTGAGAAGGTGCAGACCAATGACTGACGCGATCCGCGTTTACCTGCCATGGCTCCTGTCCGGCATCACGATCTGGATGACGCTGCTCGCCGGCAACGTTCATCGCAGCGCATGGCTTGTCGGGCTCGGCAATCAAGCGCTGTGGCTGATCTGGATCGTGGTGACGGGAACGTGGGGCCTGATCCCGCTCAATGTGGCCCTTTGGATCGTGTACGCGCGCAACCACTTCAAGTGGCGGCGGGCCGCGTCCAGTTCTACCTGATCACAAGACGAGGAAACAATGGCCGCCATCCATACCGCTCTCGAAACGCTCAACCGCGAAAAGGGCGAACTGCACGCCGAGAACGAGCGCCTGCGGGCTGCGATCCGGTGGGCGCTCGGCGAGGCGCCTGACGACAACGGCGCATGGTTCGGCGATCTTTGGCCAGAGCCACAGAAGGCTCGGCCCTTCTGGTGGCGCACCAACTTGCGCCGCATGGCCGGCATGCTCCTGGTTTACGACAAGGAGAAGCGGACGATCGTGCGCGCTGATGAGCAGTCACACAAAACGGAGATCTGAGATGGCAATGAAGATGGACATCACTGCCTGCGCCAACGCGCTGAAGGCGGCCATGGCTGAGCACGACACGGCGAAGGCCGAGAACGACGCCACCGAGCGGCGGCTGTCCGAAGCGCGCAACAAGGTAAATCAAGCGCAGAAGGCATTCGACGAGGCTGTCGCCGAGATGCGCAAGGCGGCGCCATGGAACACTGACTGGCACAGCGCCGACCGCGGCCGGCTGCACGTCGCGTAGATAAGCGATATGCCAACGATGGAACCGACCGAACGCGATGCGGACGACCTCTGGCGCTGGATTGGCGCCACGAGCATCCGGCCGCCGTACACATTTACGGTGGCCGTTGAGGGCGACGGCCTGCACGTAACTACGGACGCGGACCCTCGCGCGCTGCACGACTTCACGCCGCGCTGGAATGGGTTCGGGGTGAAGTGGACTTTTGCTGATGGGCAATCACAGGACGGAGGAACCAATGCCAAAGGCTAAGCCTGACGAGTCTGTGCGGCCCGCGCGCAAAATGTGGGCGCTGCTACGCGACGGCGAGATCTATGTGGTGCGCCCGACCTACGCCGCCGTGCGCCACGAGCTAGCGCTCTACCGGCCTGGCAGCAAACACACATGGCGCTGCGAACAGGTGCGCGTCCATTTTGAGTGATAGATGAAGAACGTGCCCGACCTGTTGAACAAGACGGTGGAGATCAGCGTCCTTGCCGACGTTGTGACGGTCTCCATCCACTGCGGCGATGCCTATCAGGCGCAAGTGCTGTACGATGACATGAAGGATAAGATGGACTCGGGCGACGGAATTGCGCTGACCTGCAAGCCGCGGGCAGCCTCTTTGAGAGACAAGAGATGAGCGCGAGATGAAGCCACTTCCGATCCCGCAGAAGAATTGGCGCAGCCGATGGCTCGTGTTGCCGCGATGGGGAGTCCTTCATCGAGTCGCTGAGATCGAATGGGATGACGATGACCCCGCCGAGATGATCGTAGGCGATGGAACGACGGTCTGCGGTCGTCGCGGGAGGCTGGCCATGCCCGGCTTCGTTTCTCGTATGGGGCTCAAGCGATGCCCGAAGTGCTGCAAGGCTATGGGAATCCCGCAAGGCGACGGGGCGCCAATGAACCAGGGGATACTCGAGCCGGGAGACGAACCTACGAGTGAGGCTGAGCGGAGGGCTATCCAGAACGCCATCGCTGCAAAGCTCGGTAATGCCTAAATAACAAAAAAGAAGCCCCGGCTTGTGACCGGGGCAAGTTCTAAGGGGAGGTCTCGGCGTGGTGTCGACGCCTCCCGCACGGCACCAGCCGTGTGGTTCATGCATCCTGCCGGATGAATCCGCGGCCGCGACGGAGGTCTGAGAGTTCGTCCTCGAGACGCCCAATCCTCTTGTCCTGCTGGATGATCTTCTCGTCCTGGCGGGCGGTGGTGATGAGGATTTGCTCGACCTTCAAGAGCGACGCCTCGACGTCGGTCATCCTGCCGCCCAGCGCCTTGAGATCGCCGCGCATGGCCCAGATAACGCCTAGGCCGCCGACGGCGATAACGCCGACCTGAATGAGGTGCCCCAGGTTAACGCTGGTGTCGAACGTGATCATCGCTTAGTCGCGGCTCCCTAACGGCTTCGAAATGGTAGCGGGCGCCGGCTCCGCCTTCGTGACCTGTACCCTGGGCGCGGTGACGGAAAGTGTGGCGGCCATGCTCTGCTGGTTCATGCGATTGAGCATGCGGTTGCCGAACCAGAAGCCCATGATCGCGGCGAAGATCGCCTGCGTCGGCTCGTCCCAGATCAGCTTGTAGAGCTGCCCGATGTCGTAGCCCTGATTGATGCCGTAGATCAGCAGCGAGAGCTCGATCGCCAGCCACAGGTGGAACATCACCATCGTGATGTAAGGTCGGACAAGTACGGCCAGCGCGTCCACAAAGCGATACCCAGAAGCGCCGCTTGCGAACCCATAAAGATTGTCTGCCTGTCGAACATCAGCCTGAGCGCTCGCGAGATCGATCTGTAGCGCCGTGCCCTGGCGAGCAGCTTCGAGCTCGAGCTTTCGGACCGCGAGTTGCTGCGCATTGTTTTCCTTGAGGGTGAACAGCTGGACGAGCGCCGGTCCGACCGACGCCAGGAACCCGAGGATGGCTGTAATCGCTGCGATCATGGCTTGCTCGCGAGGCTCTCGATCGCCGCGTCCTTCGAGCTCGACCCCGCCGAGGAGCCAATCCAGTAGGACACCACCGAGGTGAAGTTCGACGCCAGCGCGCCGAGGAGGATCGCGAGGATCTCAGGCACCGCGCTATTGCTGAGCTTCTGCGTCAGGTAGAGCAGCGTCACCAGGATGAAGCCGGCAACGACGAGGATCGAGACAAGTACCCTGCCCCAGTTTTTCAGGTCCCACATGGCTCAGCCCTTCGTGCTGAACAGTTGCTTTACTGCCGCCCAGAACGTCGGCGTCGGCGGTAGATTGCCGCGCGCACCGGGAGAAGGCAGCACGATGTCCGGCGCCTTCGGCGGCATTGGCTCGATGTCGGGCGGCGGTGGGATGCGCACCTCGGTCGCCGCGGCATGGGCGGTGAGCAGCGCACTGTGGAACTGCTTTGCGTAGCCCGCGACCTTCTCGGCACTCTCCGTTGCATTGATGATGCGGCGCGCGTTGAACCAGTCCTCAGTGTCGACGTCAAAGTAGTCGCCGAGCTTCTTGCCGGTGAACTTGCCCTCGATCATGCCGATAAACATCACCGGGATCGCGTTCTCCATTGCCAGCATGAGGTCCGGGTTTTTGGTGAACGGAATGCCGGTCGCCTCCTCGGCCCAAGCGTAGTTCTCTAGGTGTGTGACCTGCGGCAGGCCGCGCCCGAGCCACGAGAGCCCGCTCTTGTCCTTGCGCCAATAGGCCCGTTTCACCCACGGCATCTTGCCGTCGCGCCAGGCGCGCTCGAGGCGCGCGATCGCTGTGTCGACGCTCGGGTTCTGCGTCTCGCTGAGCTGCCGCGTCTCGATGACGGGCTGCATCGCGCGACCGGTCTCGTGGAACGCCGTCGCGAGAATGTAGGCAAGCCAGCGCAGGTCCGTGAGGCGCCGGCGTTGCCACTCGTCGAGAATGGCCTCTACGCCGGAGACCTGTGTCTCCGACATGCGCCCGTTGAACAGCGGGCCGCGCAATGCGGAGAAGAGGACCGCGCGGTTCATCTATCAGGTCTCCGGGGGCAGGACGACGCAGAACAGCGTGCCCTTCGGATAGAGAGGACTCGGCTTCGGGAAGCACACATGCGCGCCGCCGTCGGGCGCGGTGACTTTCTGGATCACCTCGGGCGGGACATCCGTCCACTCGCCATCCACCATGACCTGGTGGCGCGCGCCGACCATGCGCGACTGGGTCGGCACACAGTCCGAGAGGTCGCAGCAGCTCGTCTTCGTGTCGTTGCGCTTCAGCTTGGAATAGAACTCGCCGTGCCAGCGGTCATGTCCGTGCCCGTGGCGCCCTTGATAATCCTGCGCGCGTGCAAGATGCCGAACCCCCACAACGAACATCGCCGCCAGAGCCAGCGCGATCAGCGCATCCTTGTGAACCCGTGTCATCGTCTCAACCCCGCGTATCTGGTGCGCGCTTTCTTGCGCGCCTTACCCCTGCGCCGGTCCCAATTGCGGTACTTCCCGGAATCGACGTGGATCGCGGCCATCCGATAGAGGCCGACCCCGCCCCGCTTGCGCATGAGCGGGTGATGGCGCACCCACCTGGCCAGCGCGTCCTTGTTGACGGGCGCGCCCTCGCGCTCGACCACGAAGTCGAGCGCCTTGCGGGCGATGTGCATGGAGCGCTTCGCGCCGCGGACCCGGCGGTTATGGGCCTTGCTGCGGTAGCAGCTGGTCAGCTTCGCCACGCCGCGGAAGTGCGCGGCCGCGTCCGAGACGACCCGCTTCACCCGTGCGTCGACCGTCTCCCACTCGCGGCAGTTTCCCACCGGCTGCAGGAGTGATGCCTCATAACGGGCGAAAATGTTCGCTCGATCGGCTGACGTCGCGATCGGGGCAGGTTTCGCTGGGTTCACTTCGGCTGCAATGCGGTCCCACGCCGCCTCGAACGCCGCGTCATCAGCGGCGGCCTGACACATCAGGGAGGCCCAGAGGCCGATGGCGAGGAGCAAGCGCATGGCTCGCATGGTGCCGAGCGAGCAGCCGGCGGCAACGCACCGTTAACTCTCGCGGAGACTATTGGAACATTCGCGCCGAAGTGGTAATCAATGCGCTCATTAGGAGCGAAGCCATGCTTGATGTATTGGTCCCGGTGGGTGCGGCGTCGCTCGTTGCGCTGCCTGCTGTCACGGCGTTTTGGCTCAGCGATCACCCGGTCGTCGGCTTCGTTCGATGGGCCATGATCCCGATCAACTTTGTGGTCGCCGCCTACATCATCGCCGTATGGTTTTCGCCGGATCAAGCCAACGTCGTTGCGGCCCTGGCCGCGGCCGCGGCGTTGATCGTGGCTGCTGCCCGGGTGGCCCTCTCGTACATTGACAGGGTGGCGGACGAAGGCGCCAGGCATGCGCTGGAGCGGGCCCCTCCGGACGAGGCTTAGACCTGCTCGTAGATGGTCATGTCGCCCATGTAGATATGGCCGAGCGAGCCGCCCGAGGCGCTGAGATAGGCCCACACATAGCGGAAGGCCTGCGGGGTCGCGACGTTGACGGTCACGAGCGACGTCGTGTCAGCGATCGAGCCGGTGGTGCCCAGCAACGTGCCCTCGGTTCCCGCGCTCGGCGCCGAGGAATGCCCGCGGATCTCGATCGTGACGTTCGTCCGTTGCTCGCAGAAGCCCAAGTTCGAGGTGCCGAGCATCTCGACCTTGGTAACTTCCTTGGTGCTGCCAGCACCCCAATCCTTGCCGACGAACCCGGTGTCGGAGTTGGTCTTCTGGACGCGGTCGGCGTCGGTGGATGCTTCGGCCACACCGTCGAAGGCGTTGCTGAGCGCACCGACCGCGTTCATGTCGCCGATCGCGGTGCCGGTGGCGCCGGCTACGGCGACAACGGACTTGCCGCCGGCGCCGAACCCGGCGAGGTGCGTCAGCATGAACATCAGAGCAGCGCCTTGATGGCGGCCCGGAACTGCGCGACCGTAAGCGCCGACTGCCCCTCGAGTGCGCGCACGCGATTGTTCAGGTTGAACAGAACGCGCAGCAGCGGCGAAAACGGCACGCCATTGATGCCCTCAACAGCGCGATCCTTGGCGTCGCTGAGCTCCTGCGCCGTCATGGCACGCACCGTGTAGCTCTCGGTGACGGACGATGCGCCGACCGTGAATGTCGGACCTTCCCTGACTTGCGCCGCCGGATCATACGACGGCGGCGTGACGACCGGGCACGGCAGCCAGCGCCATCCCACCCTTGTCTTCACGGCTGGGTCGATGCCGCCCTTGCCGTCCTCGGCAAGCCGTTCGATCAGGTTGGTCGGTCCTACCAGGGCGTATCGCATCAGTCGTCCGTGGGTGCATTCGTGGTGATGTACAGCGTGATGCCGATGAAGTTGGCATCGCCCGCCATGTTGTCGTTCGCAACGTCGCGCGAAATCTGGAAGATGACGAGATCCCCCTCGGCGGGCGAGCCCCCGATGGTGATCGCACCAGACTCCGAGGTCTTGTGCTCGTCGTTCTGAGCGAGCCAAGTATCGTCGATATTCACGGCCGTTCCGAAGGTGCCGTTGAGCGTGTCGTCGTCCGACACTGCCAAGCCGGCGACCGTCCAGCGCACGGTCTGCGTCGAGGCGCCGCCGGTGTTCGTCCAATGGATGACGGCGGTCACCGTCGACTCGTTCCACGCTTTCGGCATGGCGATCGGACAGGTGTGGATGTATTCCTGCGATGACGTATCGAAATCGAACGTCGCGATCGTGATGTCGTTCGAGCCGGAGTCGTAGGTCGAGGAGCCCGCGCCACTCGTCGCGCGCGCCTTGCACGCCCCGGCGGGGATCCAGATCGGCTGCTTGCCCACGGACGAGAGGCCACGCTCGGTCCCGGCGTCATCTTTCTCGTAGAGGCGCCCGTCCGTCTTGGCGTAGAGGTGCACATTGCCGGAGGCGGGCGTGCTTGGCGCCGCAATTTCAGCGAAGCGGTCGAAGCCTCCGGAGCTGCGCCGGATCTCGCCGGTGGACAGAACGCGCAGCCGTTCCGCCGCGGTAGCGCCGGCGGCCATGGTCTTTAGAACGAGGTCGAAGTCTTCGCTGGTCGACGTCACGTCGGAGGTCACCGCCTCGATCGTGGCGCCGACCTCGTTGTTCCCCGCGGCGGTCTCGACCTCGAGCTCGATGCCGGTGCCGATACCGGCGGCCGGCGTGCCCGACGAGGTGCGAGTGACCTTCAGGCCGTGCACCACCGTGTTTGTGGTGGCGTCCTCATAGTTGACGGTGACCTTGCCTGCGTCGCTTTCGGTGGTGCGCCCGCCCTGCAGCGTCGTCCCGCCGACACCATCCGCGCGAGGGAATGCGTTGTCGGTCGTTCCCACCGTGCCGCTGATCGTGCCCGAGCCGTCGCTGCCGGACGTGTCCACCGTGATGTAGACGGTGTCGCCGTCGGCCAGCGAGCCAACCAGCATGCCGCCGGACACCGTGAAGGATTTCCACGCGCCGTTATCGGTCTCGGCCGAGGTGATGGTGAGCAGCAGGAAGTTCGTCGCGTCCTTCGCGATCTTGACGCGCGCCTTGCCGCTCGCGTTCGTCGCGTCGTCCCAACGCGCGATCTCAGACGCGATGCCGTTGCTGTTCGCGTCCGTCTCGGAGATGTAGAGCGCCGTCGCTGAAGCGGGCGCTGCATTGTTGACGCTGACCTTGCCGCTGCCAGGGTCGGAGGCAGCGGTGTCGGATTCCCATGTGTATTTGAACGCCAGCGCCGCGGCAGCCGCGGCCGCAGCCGTAGCGCTCGACGCCGCAGCCGTCGCGGAGGTCGAAGCGTTCGAGGCCGACGTGGAGGCAGCGCTGGCCGAGTTGGAGGCGTTCGTGGCGCTGGTCGAGGCGGACGATGCCGAAGCCGCGGCGGCCGCCGCGCTCGCGGCGGCATCGGTCGCGCCGCCTTCGATGGTCGTGACCGTTTCGCCGTGCGTGAGATGCCCGCTGGCGTCGAACTTGGCGTAGCGGCTGGCGCGCGTGGCGGCCGCCGAAAGCACGTTCATGGTCTCGCCCGGTGGGGCCAGCACCGCGCGCGAGAACTTGTCCCACATCTCCCGTAGCCGGGCGACCAGCTGGGTATAGGTCCGGTTCTTGTTCGCTGCGCTCTCGCCCGTGCCTTCGGTGAGCTGCACGGTGCGCCGCGGGCGGTCGGCGCCGACGATGTCGATGGTGCCGGAGCGGGCGGTCGTGAACGTGATCCGGGCGTCGGTGATCGGCCGCTCGGTGGCGGTGGCGATCGAAACGGTCGGGCTGTCCATCGTCCAGTCGGTGACGCCGGTCAGCTTCACGCCGTCGTCCCAGACCTCGATCCAGTTCTGATAGTCGGTCCCGTTGCCGTACAGGTCGAAACCGACGTCGAAGGGCCCCGTCGACGAGGAAACCCCCGTGTAGCGGGTGCGGCGTTCACTATCGGGGAGGGTCGGCACCGTCATGCCGCGACCGTGCGGCGGGAGGGCTATACCCGCAACGCACCGCCTACGGAGCCGTCAGGTTGACCTCTGGTGCGCGCGCGGGCGCGGCCTCTCCGGGCGGCCACCAGTAGCCCTGATGGGTCTCGCGCATCGTGCGCCGCTGCGCGTCGCGGAACGCCTTATGGGCCTCCGGATCGGCGAGATATTGCAGTTGATCCAGGAACACGCGCCGGTAGCCGAGCCGCGTGTACCAGAGCGAGGAGGCCACTGGGGTGTAGCGACCGACGAAGTTCACCGCCTCGCGGCCGGCGTTCGTCTTCTTGCCCTGGATCGCCTGCTGGATGTTGCCGACCGTCAGTTTAGAGATGTCGGAGAGCGCGCCGACCGTCGGGCCGAGCAGCTGCTCGCCGAGCGAATGGCCGAAGCGGTTGACGTCCGAGAACATGAAATCGCCCATCAGGCCGAAGCCGCCGCCGGTCTGCAGCGCTTGGATCCAGAATTTCGGGTTGTCCATGGGCTGCGTGTCCTTGCCGGCAATGATGCTCTTGAGCTGCATCGCCAGCCCGCCGCCGAGGGTGAGTGCGAGCGCCACCCCGCTGGCGTAGGCTGCCCCGCGCGCCCCCCCCTGGTGGAGCTCGCGCTGGATTGCCTGGAACTGCAGCGTCGTGAACGAGAGCGCGAACGACTTGTATTGCAGCCCGCTCTCGAGGATCTCGCCGAAGACCGAGCCGCGCGGCGCTGTGCCTGTGATGAACGACCGGGCCCGTGCCGTGCCGGTCGGGACCGCCCGCTCCATCTGCCCGTAGATCATCTCAAGATACTTTTCGGCCACGGGGCGCGAGCGCTTGGCGACGTCGATCGGCCGCAGGATGCCTGCGCCGCCCTCCGGCCGGTCCGGCTCGATCTTGCGCATGATGTCCCACGCGCGCGCATCGAGGCCGTAGTCCTCCATCGAGCGCCGCAGATAGGCCGGGAGCGCGTCGAACGCTTGGCCAGCGTGGTCCGCGAAGGCCGCCTGGAAATCGAGCGCGAAGACGTGCCGGCGCGCCTGCGTCATGGGCTCAAGGCCGGACAGATTGACGGTCCGGTCAGCGAGCCAGCGCGACCACTCCGAGCCGCCGAGCGTGCCCGCATAGCGCGCCTCATCGCCCAGGATGTGCAGGAAGTCGTCGAGGATCAAGCCGGAGCGGACCGCCTTCTCCCGGGTCATGCCGGCGCGGCCCGGGAGCGCCTCGACGATGCCGGCGAGCGCCTTGGTCATGGGCAGGCCCGACAGATAGCGCGCTGCCATGTCGAGGAACGGGTCGGTCGCGGCCGCGAGCACCGAGGCGGCGCCGAGTTGCGCCGAGGTGAGGAAGTTGCGAGCGTTCGCGAAGCCGGTCGCCCATCGGCCGGAGACCTGCTGGCGGCCGCGGACATAGTCCCAGACCGACTGAATGCGCCAGGGCAGATAGTCCAGCTTGTCGGCGATCAACGGCGGCGCCTGCGACGTGCCATAGAGCGACGGCTTGCCCGCGATCGCCTTGGCGGCCTCGCTCTGTGCGACCTGCTTCAGCCACTCCACCGTGGCGCTCGGGTTCGGGCCGAGCACTTCCATGGCCGCGATGTCGCGCGCCATGCCGTTGATGTGCTGGAAGATCGCTTTCAGCGGATCGCCGGCCCCGAACTCGCGGTTATACGCGAGCCAGTCGTCCGCGGTGCGGAAGTGCAGGAACCGGTGCTCGCTGCGCTGGTTCGCGAGCGCACCCTTGCCGAACGGCCGCGCCGTCGGCTCGCGGTCCGACCAGCCGCCCGTCGTGATCCGCTCATAGGCGACACGCAGGCTTTCCTCGAGCCGCTCCGGTGAGAGGCGCCCGCCGGTGAGCGGGTCGCGCATGCGGTCGAGGTCGAGGCGCGGCCGGATGAACTCGGCCCAGCGCTCATAGCCGGCGCGCAGCAGGGCGCCCGGCTCATGGAATTGCGGCAGGTAGCGGCCGAGATCGACGAGCCGATCGCCTACCGCGGC
>Ga0196963_10000286_pt1 | contig 46960 bp, 62 predicted proteins | sample S1_5metaG_FD_148600 | JGI IMG/M metagenome (GOLD analysis project Ga0196963, IMG submission 148600) | Soil microbial communities from Anza Borrego desert, Southern California, United States - S1_5 | ecosystem: Environmental > Terrestrial > Soil > Desert | place: USA: California | collected... | reverse complement strand
GCAGCCTTCCTTGCCCGAGGTTTACAGAAGATCGGTTCTGTATTTTTCTTTGTATCTGCCTCTATTAGAATCAATAAATAATAGTTCTAAATCTGGAACTATTATGGGCGAGGTGCATTGAATTAAATGTCAGGCTTCTAAGCGGTTATTGTAATCGATATAGCGGGGGCCTTGAATTGGTAATTGCGGATTTGACCCTGATTGGCCGCCATTCCTCAATAGATATTTTCTCGTTTGATCTCCGCTGCCTGCCCATTTCGGGTCGTCGATGGATATCTCCGAGGGCGAGGTGCAGTCCATCCCCACGCACCCGGGGACTCAAGGAGCATGTTCATGAGGACGATTTTCCCCACCCTGGCGGCGCTGGCCGCCATCGCCGTCGCGACGCCCGCCGCAGCGCAGCCCTGGGGCGACCATGGCGAGAGCGACCACGGCACGCGCAGCGGCGAGCTGCAGATGCAGATCGACGCCGGCGTCCGCAGCGGATCGATCTCGCGGAGCGAATTGCCGCCGTTGCGGCATGGCCTTTTCGAGTTGGTCCGGCTCGAGCGCCAATACGGCCCGGGCGGCATTAGCGGCCGCGAACACGCGACCCTGCAGCAGCGCAGCGCCGCCCTCCGCCAGCAAATCGACCGCGCCGAGCAGACCCGCACTCGCCGCTACGGCGCGATCGGGCGCGGCGACAGGGAAGGCCGTATGGCCTGGGAGGCCAGCTACGATCGCGACCATCGCGCCGCCTGGAACGAGCGTTACGACCGCGAGCGCCTGGCCGCATGGAACGCCCGTTTCGGAGCCGATGATCTAATCTCCGGCGAGCGCTTCGATCGGCCCAATCGCGGCGACCGCTTCAATGGCGATGTCCGCATCGGTCAGCGTTACTCCGCCCGCATGGTTGCCCTCCCGGCCGAGTACCGGATCGAATATCCGGACACCGACCGTTTCTATCATGGCTTTGATAATGGCAGGATCTATCGGGTCGATCGCAGCACCAGCCTGATCCTGGGAATGCTAGACCTTTCCAACTGATCCACGGCGGCACAAGCCGATCTTGTAATCGCTAGGAAAAGCGACCAGTTTCTGCCGGGCGTTTTTTTAATTGAGGGACATGTGGGGGGCGTAACATAAAGATATATTATTGCGGCGCCCTCGTTTTGGCGGTGCGGTGCCCCATATAGGGTTCATCACCTGCGTTTCTTCGCAAGCGTCCTGTGACAGAGAGACCATCGAACTCTCGCTTGCATATCATAAGGGGCGAGGCTTATGGACAAGACCTATTGGATCGGGCGCCAAGCGGCCGCGAGCGCGATGGCGCGACGCGCCGCCAGCGCTAAGGTCCGCCTGATCCATTACGAGCTCGCCGGCCGCTACAGCGTCATGGCGGCTTCATGCCCCCCTTTCATGCGGCCGGATACGGCGCCACCGACCGGCGGCGCGAGGGCGGTGTTGCACCTGCCGGAACCTGCGACCGCAGTACCGCCTGTTCCCGCCCGCTACGACGAGGCCCGCGCCCGCCGGGATCCATCAGCGAACGATGGGACGGACTGATGAGCGTCCGCTTTTTCAGGAAGCGGCCGCCCGGCCCGGTCCTTTCGCGGGACCAGTTCAGCCGCCAGGGGCGGGCCGTCCGGGCGGCGACCGCAGCCCTGGCCGACAATGAGTCCGTTCGGGCCTTCCTCAACAGCCACCATGACGGCCTTAGCGGCCGACCGCTCGACCTCGCCGTCGCCAGCGATGCCGGCCTCCTGGCGGTGGAGTCGGCGATCGGCGAAGCGGCGCAGTTCGCTTCCGGAGGGGGCTGAGCCACCGTTCTGCACAGGCAAGGAGAAAGATCATGTTCGGCTTCCAAGGTGGCGAAAGCGCCGAGACCGTCGCGCGCAAGCGACTCTACATGGAGGACGCCCGGCAGCGCTGGCCCTTCCTGACCCATTTCGATGCCTCTACGATCCGCAACGAGCCGCAGCTGATCGCGATCGTCAAGGACCGCAGCGGCCGTACGCGCCCCGAAGCCGAGGCCGACGTGCAGGCCTGGATGTCCGGGAAGCTGTTCCTATGAGCCTGCACGGCTGGCTTGGCCGTCATGCCCCCGACCTCGAGTCCAGCCACTGGGACCGGGGCCACTTCGTCAGCTGCTGCACGATCTGCGGGCGGGCTATGATCAAGCTGCCCGGCCTCGCCTGGCAGCTCCGCGCGGCGGCCGCCTGAGATGGCCGCCGCCAACGCGCCGTCGGCGATCAAGGTCCTGAATTACGGGCTGCTCGCTCTCCTGGTCATGCTTCCCACGCTGATCCTCGGCTATAAATGGGCGACGGGAAACTAGGGACGGCCGCGACCCGCCGGGTTCGGCTATTGGGGCACCCGCCTTTCCGACAATCCGTGCCATTCACGTGGCCGCCGCCGCATCCCTGCGTCGAAGCGACATCGCCGGGCGCCTTGGACGCGGTGGAGCGCGGCTGGAGCCTTGGGCGAGGCGCCGAAAGGCCGCCGACCGACGCGAACGGGCGCGGCCGTGGTCAAGGCGGTCGCGTCGGCATTGCGAATCCCGGCGGCGGATGCGAGGCTTCGAGGCATGGGAGACGAGAGCCCGCCGGCCGGCGCCGGGCCGCCCGCCGCAGCGGGCGGGAGGGGATATGGAGCCGCCGCGATGGCGCTGCATTGGGCGCTCGCCCTGCTGATACTGGTCGCCACCGGGCTGGCCCTGTTCCGCGAGGCCTTCGCCAGCCAAGGGGTGTGGATGATCTCCGCCCACAAGGCCACCGGATTGACCGTCCTCGTGCTGGCGCTGGCGCGCCTCGCCTGGCGGCCGGGTCCGCCGCCGCCGCCGCTGGCCGGCGAGATTGGCCGCCGCGAGGCGGCGGTCGCCCGGGCCGTCCACCATCTGCTGCTCGGCCTGGCGGTGCTGGTGCCGCGCGCCGGCTGGGCGTTCGTGTCGCTGGCGCCGGACGCGCGGCCGCTCGATTATCGCGGCCTCGCCAGCGTTCCGGAGCTTCCGCTGGCGGAGGAAGATTCGGCCTCTTTCGCCTGGCACGAGGCGCACGAGCTGCTGGGCTTCGCCCTGGTCGGCCTGCTGCTCGTCCATCTGGCGGGCGCGCTCCGGCATTCGCTGCCCGGCCGGGAAACGCTCACCGAAAGGATGCTGCCGCGCCGGCCGCGCTGGCTCCGCCGGCTCGTCCTGTTCGCCCTCCTGCTGTGGCTGGCCGGGCTCGCACTCGATCTGGCCGGGATCCGGCTGACGTGACGGAGGGGGCGCGCGACGGCGTCAGCGGCCGAACGCGCGGTCCCAGACCGCCCCCTCGACGCATCGGCCTTCGGCGCAGATCCGCTGCCGCTCGAGCGCGGCCCCGACCGCCCGCACGCTCGCGCAATCCGCGCCGGCCGAGACGCGCACGATCAACCAGGGCGCGGGACGAAGCTCGCTCATCACCGGCAGCAGCCGCTCGAGCTCGGCCAGGCCAACGACGCGGTCGGCGCCGGGGAAGCCGCGCCAACGTATCCTGCCTGAGCCTTCCACCGAAAACTCCTCGCGCGGCTCCTGAGCGTCCGGAAGCATCGGCGGCATGGCCTTCGGCCAGTTCGGCGCCGCGACCGAGCAGTCCGGGCCGCCGCACGCCGGGAGCGACGGGGCGGCCAGCAGGCAGGCCGTCACCAGGCTGAGGCGTGCGCGCATGCTCGCTTCCTAAAGGTTGCGGCGCGTCAGTCCAGCGGGGTCCGGCGTGGCCGCTTGCGGCGGCGGGACGGGGAAAGGCGAGTGGGGGGCTAGGGCTCGGTCCGGCGACGCCGCGGCGTAAATTAACCTGGAGTGTAGCGCCCGGGACGCTAACCCCATGAAAAAAAGGCGAAATCGGTGATTTTTCAATTGACGGGCCAGCGGCGGCCTCTTTAGGCCTGTCGAATCATTTAAGTCATTGCGAATGAGAGGTAAGTTGGTGGCTAAGGGACAAGTGAAGGACAATCCGGCGAAGGGCGGCGGCAAGTCCGGCGGCGGCAAGCCGCCGAAGGGCGTCACGCTGTTCGGCACGGCGGAGGCGGATACGCTCACCGGCGGCGACGGCAACGACATCCTCGACGGCGGCGGCGGCAACGACCTGCTGATCGGCGGCCTCGGCAACGACTATCTCGTCGGCCGCGAGGGCGACGACGTGCTCGACGGCGGCTCCAATTACGACCAGATGGACGGCGGCTTCGGCAACGACACCTTCATCGTCGACCATTGGGGCGACTATATCATCGAGCGGATCGACGGCGGCACCGACACGGTGATGAGCTCGGTCGGCTGGACGCTGATCCCGGAGGTCGAGAATTTGACCCTGACCGGCGGCGAATCGATCCATGGCACCGGCAGCTGGCGCGACAACCGGATCACCGGCAATACCGGCGACAACCGGCTCGACGGCCGTGAGGGCAATGACGAGATCGACGGCGGCCTCGGCGCCGACACGCTCATCGGCGGCCTCGGCGCCGACGTCTTCGCCTTCACCGCCGCGCTCGGCGCCGGCAATGTCGACACGATCGTCGACTTCGCCCCGGGCGCCGACCGGATCGCGCTGGACGATGCGGCGTTCGCCGGACTCGTCCCGGGCGCGCTTCCGGTCGAGGCGTTCGGGGTCGGGACGGCGGCCGCGGACGCCGACGACCGCATCCTCTACGATCCGGCGACCGGCGCGCTTCTGTTCGACGCCGACGGCGCCGGCGGAGCCGAGGCGGTGATGTTCGCGACCGTGCAGCCTGGCCTGTTGCTGAGCGCGGCCGACTTCGTGGTCATCTAGGCCGGCGCCCGCAAAGCCCCGTTGCATTTGCCGGCGCCGCGGCCATGATGGGCCGCACTCGGAGGACCGGGGGGTTATGCGCGGACAGGTGCTGGGCGTGGACAGGCGGACCGGGGACGGGGTGGTCGCCGGCGAGGACGGGCGGCGCTACAGCTTCCGCCCGGACGACTGGGCGGCCCGCGGCGAGCCGGCGGTCGGGATGCTGGTCGACTTCGAGACCCACGAGAATCGGGCGCTGACCCTGTTCCCCGTGCCGGGGACGTCGCCGGTGCCGGCGCGGTCCCCGGCCGTCCCCGATCCGGACGAAGGCGACCGCAACAAATATGTCGCCGCGTTGCTCGCCTTCTTCGTCGGGCCGCTCGGCATCCACCGTTTCTATCTCGGCCGGATCGGCTCGGGCACCGCCATGCTGCTGCTGAGCTGCACAGTGATCGGCCTGATCGTTTCGGCGCCCTGGGCGCTGATCGACGCGATCCGCTATCTCTTCATGTCCGATCGCGAGTTCGCCGTCCGCTACGCCCGGCTGGCGGGCTGACCGAAGCCGCCTCGCCGGCGGCATGCCGTCTTGTCGTCTCTGGGGCGCAAGAGCAGGAATCGGCGAGCTTGGCCCCTCCGGGCATTGCCTGTAGGGTCGGGAGATGATCGGACGGAGTCTTTCGGCCAGGCGGGACGGAGCGCGCTTCGAGCCCGGCTTGCCCGTGCCGGGCGACCGCTCCGCGATCCTGCTCGTCTGGCTCGCCTCCCTGTTCCTCGCCTTGTTCGTCGAGCCGAACTACCAGCGGGCGGCGGCCCCGGAGCTGATCTATTACAGCGTCTACAACGTCGCGGTCGGAGCGTTGGTCGGTTTCCGACTGTTCGACCGGCTCGCCCGCAGGAGCCTCGTCCGGTTCGCCGCGCTCGCTGTGGCCACGATCGGCGCGGGAACCCTGGTCAACGAGGGCTTCGTCGAGGCGAGCCTGTTCCGGACCGGGCCGATCAACTTCGAGGGCGTCTATTACGGCCTGCTCGAAGCGGCAACGACCGCGACCCTGTTCCTGCTCCTGCGCCTGTTCAGGTCGCTTCGCGGCCCAGCAGGCGACGCGACCGAAACGGTGGCGCTCGCGGCAAAGCCGGCGGAGTCCGGGGATTTCTTCGTGCGCATCGGCAGCGAGACCCGCCGGATCCGCGTGGCGGACGTCCTCTACCTCAAGGCGGAACGGGATTATGCGCATATCGTCTGCGCCGGCGGCCGCTACTTCGTCTCGGAAAGCCTCAAGGACCTGCTCGAGAAGTCGGGCCCGCTGGGGGTCGTGCGAGTCCACAAGAGCTTCGCCGTGAACCTGCGGCGCGTCGACCGGCTGACCGCGACCGAAGCCGGCTTCGGCGACGAGTTCGTCCCGGTCGGACGGCGGTACCGGCAGGCTGTCGCCGAGGCCTGGCGCCGCGGGCGGCCGGCCCCGGTCGAGCGCGCGTCGATTCAGTCCGGAGCGCGCGTCTCGGCGGTGGCGAGCTCGTAGCCGGAGCCCTGCAGGCGAAGCTCCGACCGGAAGTCGCGGCCGACGGCCCAGGCGGGACCGGACGGCACCCAGTCGAGCCTGAGCAGGCCCGGCTCGGGCCGCGCGATCCGAACCGTTCCGGTCATCAGCGCCCGCCGATCGTCGAACGAGACGCCGAACCGGACGAGGTCGCCGTCCCGTGCCCGCGCCGGCGCGGGGAGGGCGGGGCGGAAGGCGAAGTTGAGCGAGTGGCCGCGGCTGAAGTGCGCGTAGCGGCGCAGGCCGCCGTGCCGGTCGACATCGAACCGGATGAAATTGTCCGGCCCGAGGACCTGGCTGCGGAAGCGGCGCGCTCCCCCGGCGGGCGTAAAGGTGCGGCCCCAGCTGCTGTTGGTGAGTACGCCGTCCCGCCAGCTGAAGGTGGCTTTGCCGTGGACGAGGACGGCGCTGTAATAATCGGGATTGAACCAGCTGCGCGTCCCGGGCGTGCGATCTTCCGCCGGCCGCTGGGAAGCGTAGTCGACGCCCCCGAAACGGACCTCGTCGTCATGGGTGTCGGCGGTGCGGGTGCGCAGCGCGAACAGCAGCACGCCTCCCACGCTGTGGATGCTCGGGGTCAGGCCGGCGCCATGGTCACGAAGCCGCGCTTCCGGACCGAAAGTCACTCTCCAGCGGATCGGCACTCCATCCTTGTCGGTGAAGGCGACAAGCAGGTTCTGCGGCCGCCCGGGCCCGCCGCTGCGGCTGTACTCGATGTCGCGGAAATGGGAATTGGCCCGCGACCGGCGGGTCTCGGCTTCGTTGTCGAGGTAGAAATATTGCCGCTTGCGGCCCGCGCGCTCGGTCAGGAAGATCCGCACCAGGCGATCGGAGGGGTCCTTCGGATTCTCCCAGGCCGTGAGCTCGATCATCTCGTAGACCGGATGGTCGGGAAGCCAGGTCGCCCAATAATGGGTCCAGTAGCTCCAGAAATTCGAGTTGAACGGGATGAGCGGCGCCGCCGCCGGCCGCTCGACCGGAGGGTCGGCCCGGCCGGGGGCGGGCGCCGCGAGCAGGAGAGCGGCCGCGAAGGCCGCTGCCGCGGGTCGCGAGCGCAGGCGGTCCGTCCCGACCGCGGAAATCGCGTCCATATGCGCCTCCCTATCAGTGTTGCACCGGCAGCCTGACCGGGCGGCGGCGGCGGGCAAGGGCGTTTCCGATCAACGCCGGAACGGCTCGACGATCGACAGTGCGCGCCGGGCGTTCGGGGCCACGACTTCGGCCTTCTCAATGGACGTTGGCGGCGTTGCCCGGGTCGGCGGCGTTGGCGAGCTGGTTCAACAGCGCGTCCGCCTCGTTGTCGAGAGGGGCGACCTGGGCGGCGACGTCGTTCTCGGCCTCCGCCTCGATCTCCTTGTAGCGCTGCTCGAGAGCTCGCGACTGGCTGTCCGCCTTGGCCTGGATGTTCTCGGGCTCGGGCTCACAGGCGCAAAGGAGAAGGAGCGGGGCGAGGAAGGGGCTACGCATGCGGCGCCTCATACGACATTCGCGCGGAGGCGGGAATCCATTCGCGTGCGGGCGACGGGAAGTTGGGGAGCTTCTGTTGCTCGGTGCTCCCCGTACCGCCGGTGTCCGCTTCTGTTGCCCGGTGCGGCCCCAACCGCGCTTTTGACCTTGTAACTCAGTCCGTGAGGACCTTGTTACGCGGCAATCGCGAGCGCCTCGTTGTCGTTGGCACTTGTGGTTTTGAACGGTTTTACGGCGCATTCAGGCCGGGCGAAAGCTGCGCTTTTCAACACACGTCGATCCTAGTTCGGCCCCATCAGCTGAGCCGCTCGGCCGGCACGCTCATGCGTGTCGGGCGAGACGCCCGGCCCACCTGGTGGAGCCGCCGGGTACCGCCCCCGGGTCCGCTGCGCCTATTGCACGCCGCAGTTTATCGCCATAGCCGGCCGAAACCGGCAATACCCATATAGGCGTTTCGGGCTGAATTTAAAGTGAAGAGGCGAGCCCCGTTGCGGGGGCGCATCGAAGTCCCTACTTGCTGGTTCTGACCTGAACGAGGGGATATCCATGAAGCGCACTTCCCTGATGACCGCCCTCCTGGTGCCGGTGGCGGCGGTTTCGCTGTCGGGCTGCGGGGTCAATTCGATCCCGACCGCGGAAGAGAATGCCAAGGCGAAATGGGCCGACGTCCAGGCCGCCTATCAGCGCCGAGTCAACCTCATCCCCAATCTCGTCGCGACGGTGAAGGGCGCGGCGGCGTCGGAGGAGAGAATCCTGGTCGGAGTGACCGAGGCGCGCGCCAACGCGACCCGGATCACCGTCTCGCCGGACCAGCTCAGCGACCCGGCGGCGATGCAGCGTTACGCCGACGCGCAGAACCGGCTCTCGGCCGCGATCATCCCGCTGCAGCGGCTTCAGGAAGCCTATCCGCAGCTCCAGAGCCAGGGCAATTTCAGGACCCTGATGGACCAGCTCGAAGGCACCGAGAACCGGATCAACATCGCCATCCGCGACTATAACGCGGCGGTTCAGGCCTATAATACGGAGATACGCACCTTCCCCTCGGTGATCGGAGCCAAGGTCATCTACGGCGCCGAGCCGATGGCGACCTACCAGGCGACGAGCCCGAACGCGGAGGTCGCGCCCGAAGTGAATTTCGACACCAACACCAGCCGCTGACGCGGACGGTGGCGAGGGCGCTCCTACTCCCGCTGCTGCTGCTCGGCGGTGCCGGCTGCGAGCGCTCGGCGCCGCCGCCGCCGGTCGTGGTCGCGCAGTCGCCGGGCTTTCCCGCGCTCAGCGGACGTGTGGTCGATGCCGCCGAGCTGCTGACGCCGGACCAGGGAGCCCGTCTCGAGCGGCTGCGCTCGAAGGCGAGCGACGCCGAGATCCGGCGCCTGGACGGAGTCGTCGCATGAGGCTGTTGCGGCCCTTGCTGCTGCTCCTGGTCCTGGCCGCCGCGCCGGCCGCGGCGCAGACTTTCCCGGCGCTGACCGGGCGGGTGGTCGACGCCGCCAACATCATTCCCGACGCCGACGAGGCGGCTCTGACCGGGCGGCTCTCCGCGCTCCAGCAGGCGAGCAGCCGCCAGCTGGTGGTGGCTACCGTGCCAGACCTGCAGGGCTATCCGATCGAGGATTACGGCTACCAGCTCGGGCGGCACTGGGGGATCGGTCAGAAAGGCGCGAACAACGGCATCATCCTCCTCGTCGCTCCGAACGAGCGCAAGGTGCGGATCGAGGTCGGCTACGGGCTCGAGCCGATCATGACCGACGCGCTGTCGAGCCAGATCATCGCCGACCAGATCCTGCCCGCCTTCAAGAAGGGCGACTTTCCGGGCGGCATCAATGCCGGCGCCGACGCGATCATCGCGCAGCTGCAGGCGCCGCCGGAGCAGGCCGAGCAGAAGGCGCTGGAAGCGCAGCAGGCGAGCTCGCGCGGCATGGACGAAGAGGCGATCGGCAACCTCCTGCCGCTGGCCTTCTGGGGTATCGTCTTCGTCTTCGTGATCATCCCGATGATCGCGCGCGGCGGCCGCCGCGGCCGGCGCTATCGCCGCCGCGGCGTCTGGGTCTGGGGGCCGGGACTCGGCGGCGGCTGGGGCGGCGGCTCGAGCGGCGGCGGCGGCTGGGGGAGCGGCGGCGGCGGCTTCGGCGGCTTTTCCGGCGGCGGCGGCTCGTTCGGCGGCGGCGGGGCGTCGGGAGGATGGTGATGCCGGTATTGAGCGAGGCCGATCATGTCCGGGTCACCGAGGAGGTCGCCCGTGCCGAGCGCGCCAGCGACGGCGAGATCGTCACCGTCGTCGCGCCGCGCTCGGACGCCTATCACGACGTGGCCTTGCATTACGCCCTCCTGGCCATGCTGCTGGTGCCGACCGTTGCGGCTCTGGCGCCGCAATCCTGGATCGACTGGGGGCTGACCCTGGCGTTCGGCTGGAATGCGACCTTGAGCTACCGCATGCTGATGCTGGTGCTGGTCGCCAAGATGGCTGTGGTCTTCCTGATCGTGCGTTTCGCTCTGGCCTGGCCGCCGCTGCGCATCGCGCTGACGCCGGCGAGCACCAGGACCCGCCGGGTCCGCCGGCGCGCCGTCGAGCTGTTCCGGGCCGGGACCGAGAAGAGAACGCAGGGCCGCACCGGCATCCTCCTCTATCTGTCGCTGCTCGAACGGCGAGCCGAGATCGTCGCCGACGAGGCGATCCACAGCCAGGTCGAGCCTGACGTTTGGGGCGAAGCGATGGCGGTGCTGGTCGAGCAGGTGAAGGCCGGCCGTACCGGCGAGGGGATGGCGCTCGCGGTCGAGAAGATCGGCGAGGTGCTCGCCCGCTGCCTGCCGCCGACGCTCGACAATCCGAACGAATTGCCGGACCGGCTGATCGAGCTGTGATTCCCGGACAGGCTCAGGACGATCACGGCGAGCCGGAGGTCGTCTGGCGCGGCCGCTTCATCGAGGCGAAGCGGCTCGGAAAATGGGAGTTCGTGTCGCGAACGCGCGGCGTCAGCGCGGCGGTGATCCTCGCGGTGGACGACGGCCATGTCCTCCTCGTCGAGCAATATCGGGTGCCGGTCGGCGCGCGCTGCCTCGAGCTTCCGGCCGGCCTGGTCGGCGACGACGAGGAAGGCGAGGAAGCCGCGGCGGCGGCGATCCGGGAGCTCGAGGAGGAGACCGGCTATCGCGCCCGGCGCATGGTCGAGCTCGGACGCTTCCACGCCTCGCCCGGAATGTCGTCGGAGGGCTTCACCCTGCTTCGAGCGCTGGATCTCCGCCGGACCGGGGATGGGGGCGGAGTCGCCGGCGAGGAGATCGAGGTCCACCGAGTGCGGTTGGAGGCGGTGCCCGACTTCGTCGCCGCCCGCCGCGCGGAGGGCGTCGCCGTCGACGCGAAGCTGCTGTTATTGCTGGCCGGTCGCCTTCTTCAGCCAGGCGGCTGAACGCGCCACCGCCTCGACGGTGAAGGGGGCCGGCTCGTCCTCTTCGAGGCTGTGGCGCCAGCTGCGGCCGGAGAGGGCGGCGCCGATGCAGCGTTGCTCGTCGATCCGGTGGCCCTGGCCGTCGGCTCGGACTGTGTGGATTCGGACGTCGCCGGCGGCGACCTCATAGGGGCCCTCGACCGCGTCGAAGCCCCGGCCGCGCGCCTCGCCGGCGCTCGCGGCGAGGAAGGCCTTGCAGGCGGCGGCATCGGCGAAGCTGCGCTCCGAGGCCTCGAACGGAGCCTCGCCGGCGGGAACGGCCGCCGCGCCGACCAGCAGGAGCAAGGCGATCATTTGAAATTGTCCGCGTAGGACTGAAGCTTGAGCTTGCGCTCGGCGGGGGGAACGACGTGGCAGGCGATCCCGTATCTGTCGGCATAGGCGCGGGCCGCCTCGAGCGAGGGAAAGGCGATCGTCACCTGCGCCTGGGTATCGCCGCCGCCGGACCAGCCGGTCAAGGGATCGGGGACGTGCGGGCGGTGCGATTCGAACTCGAGCAGCCACTCGTCGGTGCGCGCCTTGCCCGACTGCATCGCATTCTTGGGCCGCTGGAAGATCCGTGCCGCCGCCATCGCCCTCGCTCCTTCTGCCGACCCCTTCGTGCCCCGGTTTCCGAATTGAATCAACCGCATCCCCGTCAGTGGGCGCGCGCCGAGCCTTTCTTCGTCCTGAGCGTCGGCTCGGCCGCGGCCGGGTCGTCGGGCCAGGGATGCTTCGGGTAGCGGCCGCGCATCTCCTTCGCCACCGCCGTCCAGCTGCCGCGCCAGAAGCCGGGCAGATCGCGCGTGGTCTGGATCGGCCGGCCGGCCGGAGAGGTGAGGCTGAGGACGAGGGCCACCCGCCCGTCCGCGACCGCCGGATGCCGGTCGAGGCCGTACAGCGCCTGCACCCGAACCGTCACGGTCGGTCCGGCCTCGGCTTCATAGTCGATCGGGTGGCTGCTGCCGGCGGGGGTTGCGAAATCGCGGGGGGCGAGGCGGTCGACCGCCTTGCGGCCGTCCCACCCGAGGCGGGCGTCGAGCACGCCGGTCAGCTCCACGGGATCGATCTCGTCCAGCCGGCGCCGCCCGGCGACGAGCGAGGGCAGCCAATCGTCGAGCTCGGCGAGAAGGGCCTCGTCGGACAGATCCGCGACGGCGGCGTCGTGGATGCGGGCGAAGGCGCAGCGGCGGCGAAGCGAGCGGGCGGAAGCGCTCCAGGGCAGGAGATCGAGGCCGTGATTACGGACGCCTTCGACCAGAGCGGCGGCGATGTCCTCGGCCGAGGCTTCGGCATCCTGCCCCTCCGCGAGCGTGACCGCACCGAGGCGGCGGTCGCGGCGGGCGCGCACCGTGCCCGTCGCCGGATCGAAAGCGAGCCGGGCGCCGCTCTCGATCCGATCGCCGAACAGCGCCTCGACCTCCGCCTCTCCGATCGGGGCGGCGGAGAGGATGCGGGCGCCGGCGGCGGTGCCGCTGATCTCGCCGACCGCCAGCCAGGTCGCGCGGGCGAGCGGCGAATGGGGATCGAGCCGGAAGCCGCGCCCGCCGGCGCTGATCCAGCTCTCGCCGGTGGGGTCGCGGCGCTTGGCGAGCCGGTCGGGAAAGGCGAGGGCGACGCAATAGCCCAGCTCCCGCTCCCCTTGAGGGGAGAGCGCGGGGGAGAGGAGACGTGAGGGCAAGGATTCCGAGACCCCCTTTCCCGGCCCTTTCCCCTGAAGGGGAGACGGCCCGATGAGCCGCCGCCAGCTTTTCGCCAGGCCCCGCGCCGCCTCCGCCCGCTGACCCCTGTCTCCCCGCCAGCGCCTCAGGCGCAGCTCGAGGTCGACGTCATTCCCGCCCAGCCCGCGCTCCGACAGCAGCACGGCCGCCTCCGCGGCGGTCCGCCCCCAGCCGCGCGACTCGGCCTCGACCAGCATGTGGGCGAGGCGCGGCTGCAACGGCAAGGCGGCGATGGCGCGGCCGTGGGGGGTCGGGCGTAAGTCCTCGCCGAGCGCGCCCAGCGACCGCAGGCGGCGGCGTCCCTCCTCGACAGCCGCGGCCGGGGGCGGATCGAGCCATTTCAGAGTTCGCGGGTCGGCGACGCCCCAGATCGCGCAGTCAAGCAGGAGGGCGCTGAGGTCCGCCTCCAATATCTCCGGCGGGTCGAAGCGGGGCAGGCTCGCCGTCGCCGCTTCCTCCCACAGCCGGTAGACGGTGCCGGGCCCCTGCCGTCCGGCGCGGCCCGCCCGTTGCGTCACTGCCGCCTGGCTGGCGCGCTCGGTGACGAGGCGGGTGATGCCGGCGCCGCGGTCGTAGCGGGGGCGTCGGGCGAGACCGGAATCGACGACGACGCGCACCCCGTCGAGGGTCAGGCTGGTTTCGGCGATCGAAGTGGCGAGCACGAGCTTGCGCCGGCCGGGCCGCGGCGCAGCGATGGCGGCGCGCTGAGCGCCCGGCTCGAGGCTGCCGTGGAGGCGGTGGACATCGACGTCCGGCGGCAGGCTCTCGAGCCGGTCGGCGGTGCGCTCGATCTCGGCCACTCCGGGGAGGAAGGCGAGCAGGCTCCCTTCCGCCTCGCCGAGCGCGAGGCGGATGGCGGCGGCCATCTCGTCCTCCAGCCGCCGCTCGGCGTAGCGGCCGAGGTGGCGGATCTCGACCGGGAAGGCGCGGCCCTCGCTCTCGACCACGGGGGCGCCGCCCATCAGCGCGGCGAAGCGCCCGCCGTCGAGCGTCGCCGACATGGCGACGAGCCGGAGGTCGGGCCGGAGCGCCGACTGGGCGTCGAGGGCAAGGGCGAGGCCGAAATCGCTTTCGAGGCTGCGTTCGTGGACCTCGTCGAACAGCACGGCGGACACTCCGGCCAGTTCGGGATCGGCCTGGATGCGATTGCGGAATATGCCTTCGGTGAGGACGAGGATTCGGGTACGGGCCGAGCGCTTCGAATCGACCCGCACCCCGCCCCCCTCGACACCGCCGACGCTCTCGCCGGCCAGTTCCGCCATCCGCTCCGCCGCGGCGCGCGCGGCAAGGCGGCGCGGCGAAAGGAGCAGGATCTCGCCCGTGCACCAGGGCTCGGCAAGGAGGGCGGGGGCGACGGCGGTGGTCTTGCCGGCACCGGGCGGGGCGACGAGCACCGCGTTCGGCTGCGCGCGTAAGGCGGCGAGCAGGTCGCCCAGGACGGCATGGATCGGGAGTGGTGTTGTCATTGCGAGCGCGGCGAAGCAATCCAGTCGGCGTGGGTTGAAAGCGCCGCTACGGGATTGCCGGGTCTGCTCGCGTGCCGCAACGACGGCGTGGCGTCACGCCTCAATGCGCCCGGGCGATCGCGAACTCGACGGCTTCGACGAGCGCCGCCTTGGCCTTGCCGGCGGGGAAGGCGCCGAGCGCGTCGATCGCGCGCTGGCCGTAGGTGCGGGCGCGGTCGATCGTGTCGGCGAGGGCGCCGCTCTTGCCGAGCAGCCGGATGGCGCGGCGGAGATCCTCGTCGGCAGTCCGGCGGCCTGCCATCGCCTCCTGCCAGAAGCGGCGCTCGGCTTCCGAGCCGCGGGCATAAGCGAGAATGACGGGGAGGGTGACCTTGCCGTCGCGGAAATCGTCGCCGACGCCCTTGCCCATCGTCTCGGTGTCGGACGCATAGTCGATCGCGTCGTCGACCAGCTGGAAGGCGATTCCGAGGTTGCGGCCATAGCAGTCGAGCGCCGCCTCCACCTCCTCGCCGCGCTCGGCGACGACCGCCGCGATTCGGCACGCGGCGGCGAACAGGGCGGCCGTCTTGGCGGCGATGATGTCGAGATAATGGTCCTCGCTCGTCTCGATCCGGCGCTGGGCGGTGAGCTGGTCGACCTCGCCCTCGGCGATCACCGCCGAAGCGCGGGAGAGGATCTTGAGGACGCGCACGCTCCCGTCCTCGACCATCAGTTCGAAGCTCCGCGAGAACAGGAAATCGCCGACCAGAACGCTCGCCGGATTGCCCCAGATGATGTTGGCGGTGCGGCGGCCGCGCCTGAGGCCGGATCCGTCGACGACGTCGTCGTGGAGGAGGGTGGCGGTGTGGATGAACTCCACCGCGGCGGCGAGCTTGTGGTGGCGGGCGCCAGGATAGTCGAGCAGCCGGGCGCAGGCCAGAGTCAGCATCGGCCGCATCCTCTTGCCGCCCCCGGCGATTAGATGGCCGGCCAGCTCCGGGATCAGCGCGACCTGGCTCTGCATGCGCTCGAGGATGACGGAGTTGACGTGGTTGAGGTCGGCCGAAACGAGCTGGATCATCGGATCGAGCGAGGGAGCGCGGGCCGGGCCGAGACTGTGGAGCGAGGCGGTCATCCGCGCGCGCCTGTGCGCGATAGCCAAGGCGAAGGCAAGCCCGCCCTTGATCTGCGCGATTGCACATTAGCGCCTGATCGGGCAGCGACGATATCAGGTCGGGAGGGGTGCTGATGCGCGTCGACGGCATTGCCGGACCATCATGAGGCTGCAGCGCGCTCATTTGATCATTGGCGTGGCAGTGGTCCTGCCCGTGCTCATCTTCCTGGGCCTGCAGCTCGCTTTCTCAGCCCGCGACGAACGGGCCGCGGCTGAACTGGACGCGCGGACCATGAGCGAGCGGATCATCGCCGAAGCCGACGCTACTTTGCAGCGCACGCTGGCGATGCTGGACGCCTTCGCCGTCGGACCCGCCGTCGCCACCGGCGATTGGGCGGCGCTCCACGCCCGCCTCAGGCGGGTGCAGCCGGCCGAGCAATTCTGGAAGACGGCGCAGCTGACCGATCTCGCCACCGGGGAGACCATCTTCGACCTCCGGCAACCCTATGGCGCACCGGTGCCGGACGGCGGCTTCGCAGCGCCGCGGCGCCCGTCCTGGCCCGCCAAGGCGTTCGTCGGGGGGATGGGGGGCGTCCGTCCCGACTGTCCGTGCGCGCTTGTCCACCGGGTGCTCCGGCGAAACGGACGGCCCGCCTTCGTCCTCACCATCGCGCTCGACCCGTCGCCTTTCTACCGGATCCTCGACGAACATACCGGCGAAGGCCGAGTCAGCGCGATCGTCGACCGCGACGGGAAATTCGTCGCACGATCGCTGGAGCATTCGCACCGGGTCGGGACTCCCGCGACACGTTACGTGCGCGACGCCATCGCCGCGGCGCCCGCCGGCATCTACAAGGGCAGAACCTATGAGGGGTTCGAAAACTATACGGCCTTTTCCACCTCGCCGCTGAGCGGTTGGTCGAGCCATATCGCGTTCAGGCCGGGCCTGCTCGATTCGCCCCGCTGGCGTTCGCTGGCCGCCGTCGGGCTCGCCGCGCTTGCCTCGCTGATGCTGGCGCTGACCCTGGTCTGGTTCACGCTGCGCCAGCTCGCCGAAGGCCGCCGCGTTCAGGAACGGCTGCAGGAAGCGCAGAAGATGGAGGCGCTCGGCCACATCACCGGCGGCATCGCCCACGATTTCAACAATCTGATGACGCCGATCCTGGGCGGCCTCGACATGCTGTCGCGCGAACCGCAGCTCAGCGCGCGCGCCCGCCGGCTCGTGGAAGGCGCGCTGGGATCGGCGCGCAAGGCGGTCAAGCTGACCGGCCAGCTGCTCGCCTTCTCACGGCGCCAGAAGATGGAAATGAGGCCGGTCGCGCTTCGCAGGCTGTTCGACGAGCTGAAGCCGCTGCTCCAGCAGTCCGCGGGAAGCGGCATCCGGATCGAGACCGAGGTCGCCGACGACGCGCTCTGCGTCCTGACCGACGCCAACCAGCTCGAGCTCGCCATCCTCAACCTCGTGCTCAACGCTCGGGACGCGATGCCCGACGGCGGCCTGGTCCGGATCAGCGCCGGGGCCGAACCGCCGCGCGGCCATATTGAGCGGAGCGTCGCCATCGCCGTCCGCGATTCGGGTTCGGGAATGCCGCCCGAGGTAGTGCGGCGCGCGACCCAGCCCTTTTTCACCACCAAGCCGCCGGGCAGCGGCACCGGCCTCGGGCTCGCTCAGGTATACGGCACGGTCGAGCAGTCGGGCGGCAGTCTCGACATCGAGAGCGAACCGGGGCGGGGGACGACCGTGATCCTTCGCCTTCCCGGCTGCGATCCGGCGCCGGCCCCGGTTTCGCCGGCTACGGACGACGAAAAGGTTTGCGAAGCGCGCGGAGAGCGCATCGTCCTTTGCGACGACGACGACGAGGTGCGTTCGTTCGTCGCACGCGCGCTCGACGAGGCGGGCTATGTGGTCGAGACCGTCTCCGACGGGCGCACCGCGATCGAGGCGATTCGCCATTTTCCCGCAAGGTTGCTCCTGGTCGATTTCGCAATGCACGGCCTCAACGGCGCCGATGTGATCAAGGCGGTCCGCCGCTTTCGCCCGGACCTGCCGATCCTGCTGATCACCGGCTATTCGGACACCGGAGCGCTCGCCGACGCCGGCGAGGACGTCGCGGTGCTGCGCAAACCCTTCGCGGCCGACGTCCTGCTGACGGCGGTGCGGCGGGCGATCGGCGGCCTCAGCCCGCCAAGGGCAGCTTGAGCCGCGCCAGCAGGCCGCCGAGATCCTCGCTCTCCTCGAGGTGAATCGAGCCGCCGTAGATCTGGGCGACGTCGCGGACGATGGCGAGACCGAGGCCCGTGCCGGGCTTGCCGGTGTCGAGGCGGGCGCCGCGGTCGAAGATGGTCTGCCTTTCGCCCTCGGGAATGCCGGGGCCGTCGTCCTCGACCTCGATCTCGACGCATTCTGGGGTCGTCTTCGCCGTCACGAAGACTCGGCCGCCGCCATATTTGGCGGCGTTCTCGATCAGATTGCCGAGCATCTCGTCCAGGTCCTGGCGCTCGACATGGACGGCCGCGTCGCGGTCGCCGGCGAGGTCGATGGTGACATTGTCGTAGAGCCGGGTGACCGCCCGCTCGACCGCCTCGAGCGACGGCCAGCCCGCCGCCCGCGCCTGGGCCGAGGCGCGGCGGCCGATGGCTCGGGCTCGGGCGAGATGGTGGTCGACCTGGCGGCGCATCGTCGTCGCCTCGCGGCAGACGGTGTCGGCGAGGTCGGGGGCGCGGGCGGTGGCGGCGTTGGTGATCACGGTCAACGGCGTCTTCAGCGCGTGGGCGAGGTTGCCGGCGTGCCGCCGGGCTTCCTCGGCCTGTTTCTCATTATGCTCCAGGAGCGCGTTCAATTCCTCGGTCAGCGGCTCGATCTCGGTCGGGAAGCGCTCGGCGATCCGCGCCCGGTCGCCCGAGCGGATCGCGGCGATAGCGCGGCGGACTCGCCGGAGCGGCCACAGACCATAGAGCGCCTGCAGTGCGGCGAGTACGATCAGGCCGAGGGCGAGGATGCCGAACGAGCGCAGCAGCGTCCGCCGAAGCACGCTGATCTGGTCGTCGAGATCCTCGCGGCTCTGAGCGACCTGGAAGCGCCAGCGGGTCGGCGAGCCGGGCAGGACGATGTCTCGCTCGACCACTCGGAGCGTTTCGCCCTGGAGCTCCCGGCTGTCGTAGGTGTGGAGGCCGACGTCGTTATGCCGTCCGCTCACCTTGAGCTTGCGGTCCCACAACGAGCGCGACGGCAGGTCGATGTCGGTCGAGGCGCGGGCCGGGCGGCCGGCGACCGCGCTGATCTGGAAATAGAGGCCCGAATAAGGCTCGAGGAAGCGCTGGTCCGCCGGCGGCCGGTTGAGGAAGGCCTCGCCTTCCGGGCCGACCTCGGCCGAGGCGATCAGTGCGGTCAGCACATATTCGAGCTGAGCGTCGAAATTGCGGGTGATCGCCGAGGTGAGGACGCGGTCGAGCGTGTAGCCGCCGACGCCGAGCAGGACGAGGATCCACAGGGCCGAGACGCCGATCATCCGCCGGGTCAGCGAGCCGGTCCGGGCGGCGCGCGGAACGCGGCGGAACAGACGGGGGAGACGCGGGCGCTTCATGCCCCCGTCATTGCCGCGAAAGCAGGAATCCAACCTGAACCAGAGCCCCGCACCGCCGCCGCCTGGATTCCCGCTTTCGCGGGAACGACGATTGCCATCCTACGCGCCCGGATCTTCCAGCGAGTAACCGAGGCCGCGGATGGTGGTGATGACGTCGGGGCCGAGCTTCTTGCGGATGCGGGTGACGAACACCTCGATCGTGTTCGAATCGCGGTCGAAATCCTGGTCGTAGATATGCTCGATCAGCTCGGTGCGACTGACCACCTTCCCCTTGTGGTGCATCAGATAGGAGAGCAATTTGTATTCCTGAGCGGTCAGCTTCACCGGCTCGCCGTCGAGCGTCACCTTGCCCGAGCGGGTGTCGAGGCGGACGTCGCCGGCGGTGAGCTCCGACGAGGCGTTGCCCGACGCGCGGCGAATGAGCGCGCGCAGGCGCGCGATCAGCTCCTCGGTCTGGAACGGCTTGGCGAGATAGTCGTCGGCGCCGGCGTCGAGGCCGGCGACCTTGTCCGACCAGCTGTCGCGCGCCGTCAGCACCAGCACCGGCACGGTGATCCCCTCCTTGCGCCAGCGGTCGAGGACGGTGAGGCCGTCGATCTCGGGCAGGCCGAGGTCGAGAATGATCGCGTCGTAGCTTTCCGTGGAGCCGAGATAATGGCCGTCCTCGCCGTCGGTGGCGAGATCGACCGCATAGCCGGCGCCTTCGAGGGTCGCGCGCAGCTGGCGGCCCAGATTGGGCTCGTCCTCGACGATCAGAACCCGCATCTCACTCCCCTATTGCTGTCGTTGAGCGCTTCAATAGCGGCCCAACCGGCATCGTGGCCAATTGTTTCATAGCCGTTCCGGGGACCGGTGCCGTTAGAAGCCCGACCGGCCGATCACTTCCCCGGTGCGGGCGTCGACGTCGACCCAGACCACCCGCTGGCCGCGCAGGAACTTGAGTCGGTAGCGGCCGAGCTCGGCATAATATTCGGGACCGATATAGGCGAAGCCGCGCATCTGCGGGACGATCCGGGCTTCGATCGCCCTCAACGGGATGATCCGGCCCTCGCGCGTGCCGCGAAAGGCTTCCGCCTGCTCGCGCTCGCGCGGACCGGCCTCGACCGGGGCGGAGACGGCGGCGGTCATGCCGAGGACGGCGACGACAAGAGCTGCGAACGGACGCATGGAAATTGGTTTTCGGCTGTTCGGGAGGTGGCATAGAGGCCCGCCATTGAATAGCCCATGAATGCGCCGGTCAGCCAGGGCTCAGGTCGCGGAAGCGCGACGATTTCGCTTGGCTTTGCGGCGCGGGCCTGCTGGGAGCGCACGATGCGAAGGCTGGGACGAGCGGCGGGATGGACGGCGGCGGCGCTGCTCGCCGGCTGCGCGGGCAAGCCGCCGCCGGCGCCGGCCCCGGCCGTCCGTCCGGTCGCCGTCCCCGCGCCCGCCACGCCAGCGCCGCCGCCGGCCGACTGGACCGACGCCGCGCCGACCCCCGGCGACTGGCGCTACTCGGACGGCGAAGCCCGCTTCGCCGGCTTCGGCCTGCGCTGCGATCGCGCCCGTCGTCAGGTCGTCCTCTCCCGCGACGGGACCGACGGAGCGATCCGGGTGCGGACCTCCTACGGGGACCGCACGCTGGCGTCCGGGGCGGCGCTTGCGGCCGGCGATCCCCTGCTCGACGAGATCGCGTTCAGCCGGGGACGCTTCGCGGTCGAGGCAGAAGGGACGGACGCGCTCGTCATCCCCGCGTGGCCGGAGCCGGCGCGGGTGGTCGAGGACTGCCGGACGTGAGATGTTCACGCCGCGCTCTCGGGCCGCGGGCGAAGCGGAAAGACTAGCGCCGAAAAAGATCAAAACAAGTCTTGCGTGCCGATTCGCGATGATTCATCCTCGTTTTGCCATCAACAAAGCGAAAGGAGGTGATCCGATGTCTCATGGTTCAGCAGAGAGGTCGGTTCGGCTCGTTCGGGAGATGGAGGCCTAGCCTTCGCGGGTCTTCCGGGCTGGAGCCATCCGGCCGCTGACCATGTTCGGAGGGTCGTCGCGCTTCGGCGCGGCGGCCCTTCAACTCGTTCGGAGGTGCGAGGAACGGCGGGCGCGGGCCGAGCGTTTATCCGCCCGTGACCAGCATCCTTCCCCCCGACCAGGGCCGCGCGCGCGGCCTCTACGACGAACAGCTCCAGCGCCAGCAGCAGGAGAAGATGCTCCTTCGCGGCAGCCGCGAGAACCGGCCGGACCTGTTCGCCGACCCGTTGTCCGAGCGAGCGGCGACGGGCGCGCGCTGAGGCGCGCCCGCCCAGGCATCATCCGTTGGCGCGGATCGTCCGGTGGAGCGACTCCCACTGGTCGTGGCCGGAGCGCACCGACGGGTAGCATTCGCGGAGCAAATGCTGGGTCTCGGCCGAGAGTTCGGTGTCGGCCAGCGCCGCTTCCCACTTGGCGTTCAGGTAGCTTTCGCCGCGATCGACCTCGGCGATCACCGCTTCGTCGTTGCGGCTGCTGACGGCGTCGCGCAGCGACAGGAACCGGCGGTGCACCGCGGCGAGCAGGCCGCCTTCCTCCTCCGGCGTACCGCCGAGCGCGCGGACCCGCTCGCGCAGCCGCGCCACCACCTGCTCGCGCTCGCGCGCGCGTTGGCGGAAGATGTCGGCAAAAGCGCCGGTGGTCGCCTCGTCGGCCGAGTGGCGGTAGCCGTCGACGCTGTCGATGGTGGTCTCGATAAGGCTGTTGAGGACGTTGACCTCATGGTCGTTGAACATGGCTGTCTCCTGGCTGGGGTTCGTCCGGCTCAAACCGCGGTAAAGCGGTAAAGGTCCGTCGCGGAACGCGGAGAAGCGGCAGGACGTTCATCCGGCCCAAGGAGTCGAGATGATGGCGGACAGCGACGGCGAACGCGGGCGGCCGGCGAGCTTCGATCCGAAGAGCGGCGAGGTGCACGGGTCGGGCTCGGGCGCCGGAGGCGGCGGCAATCCGGACGAGGATTACGACCAGGATCCGGTGGCCGGCGCCGGCGCGGAGCCGCCGCACGGGCCCCGCGCCGCCGACGAGGCGGTCGAGCGTCCGATCGATCTTGGCGAGGGGACCTGAAATGGCGGGCAAGGGCCATCCCCTGCCGGCCAGCGACGAGGCTCGGCACAACGAGATTCCCGAAGACGTGGCCGCGGCGAAAGGCGAGGGCGATGATTCCAGGCCGCTCGTCCAGCCCGGGCGCGACGCGGCCAATCCGGACGGCGAGTCCTATCGCTACGACGACAACGGTCGGGCCGAGAAGAACTAGGGTACGGCGCGGCGTGCGGGCGCACCATTCCGCCGCGCGGCCGGGACCCGGCCTCCATTCCTGGCGTTGATCATGCTCCCAGTTCAGCAGCAGGAGCATGAACATGACTAATCAGAACAACCAGGGGGGCGGCGCCGGCGGCGGCCGGCAGCAGTCCCAATCGGGCGGCGGCAGCGGCGATTTCGGCGGCAATCGCGACCAGCAGCAGGGCCAGGGCCAGCAGGGCGGCGACGCGTCCGGCTCCGACTTCGACCAGGCGGGCGGCAGCGGCGGCGCCGGCGGCTCCGGCACCTCGCAGGACAGCCAGCAAGGCGGTCAGGGCGGCCAGGGCGGCGGCGACCTCCGCCAGGGCGGCGGCAGCTCCGGCGGCCAGTCGCGCGGCGAGGAGTTCGACGAAGCGGAAGGCGGCGGCTCGGACGAGCAGCAGGACCAGGGCGGCCAGACCGGTCAGCAGGGCGGTTTCCAGCAGGACCAGCAGGGCGGCCAGCGTCAGGGCGGCGCCGACATCGAATTCCAGCAGGACCAGAAGTCGCACCAGGATCGCGGCCAGGGCCAGGGCGGGATCGAGTTCGAAGGCGACCAGCGCTAGCGCCCCCGTCGGCGCGAACGAACGGAGGAGGGTCGCCCGCTTCGGGCGGCCCTTCCTCATGCGCGGCGCCCGCAGCGCAGGGAACCACTCGCGCCTCCGCTCGTCTGTTACGCGCCAGTTACAAGATTGGGAGACCGACATGGCGAATCAGAATTCGGACCAGGGCGGCTCGGGCGGCTCCAAGCGCCAGGGTGGCACGTCGTCCTATACCGACGCGCTCAAAGAAGCGGGCCAGCGCGCCGCGGAGCTTGCCCAGAACCCGGTCGCCCGCAGCATGCTCGCCGCCGGGCTGGTCACCGCCGCGGCCGCGCTCACCGCCAATGCGCGGGTGAGGAAGACGGTGCGCGACGCCAGCCGCGACGCGCTCGACACGGCCGAGGCCGCCGCCGACAGCGCCAGCAAGATCGGGGCGGCCATCGTCACCGCCGCCACCGAGGCGGTGCGCCGGCTTCTTTCCGGCGACGAGGGTGCCGTCCCGTCGGGCGGTAGCCAGCGGGCGTCGTCGGGACGCAGGACCGGCGGCGCGGGCGGCCGCAAGCCGAGCGCGAAGAGCGCGGCCTCGGGCGGCCGGTCGAAATCGTCGGGCACGCGCGCCAAGACCGCCTCGGCCGGAGCGGGCGGCGCCGCGGCCAAGGCCTCGGGCGGCCGGGCGAAGAGCGGCGGCCGCGCCGCGGCCAAGCCGGCGGCGGCGTCGAAGAGTGGCGGCCGCGCCTCGGCCAGGCCGGCCGCAACGGCGTCGAAGAGCGGCGGACGCGGCAAGCCGGCTCCGTCCGGCAGTGCCGGCACCGGCGGCAAGGGACGTTCGGGCGCGAGCGCCTCGACCGGCAGTTCGGGCCGGCGCGGCTCCTCGGGCGGCGCCACCGGCCGCGGCCGTAAGGGCGCCGGCGCGGGCGCTTCCGCCCCGGGCGGCGGCGGCAGCGGTGGCGGCGGCGGTGCTGGGGGAGGTTCGGGCGGCGCGGGCTGAGCCGCTGGCCTGAAGCGATGCCCCGCGGAGTCCGCCCGGGACGATCCCCGTCCCGTGCGCCGAATGTCCGGTTTCGGACTACCCCCTTGACGCGGGGCTTCGCATCGGCTTTGTGGCAGCGCCCATTGGGGGGCAATTTTCCTGAGGAATGTCATGCACTTGCACAAGCTTTCTGCGCGCGTTTCCTGCGTCGCTCTGCTTTTCGTGGGCGCCGCCGCCCCGGTCGCGGCGGCCGATTCGGTCCCGTCGCCCTCCAATCAGGCGGCCACCGCCGATGGCCCGAGCCTTCCCGCCCACGCGACCAAGGCGGAGGCCGGCGAGCCGAAGCGGATTTGCCGCAACATCGAGACGACCAGCTCGAGGCTCAAGTCGAAGAAGATCTGCCTGACGCGCGAGCAGTGGCGCAACGCCAAATATAATTGACGGATCGGTCCGACGGGTCGGGCGGCGAGCCGGACGGTCGGGCCTAGAAGCTGAGCCGGCCGCCGAGCGCGAAGACCAGCACGCGCTGGTCGGCGGCGCGGCCTTCGGTCAGCACATCGGTCTGCGCCGCGGTGCTGGCGTAGAAGCGCTCGTCCCGGGTGATCGGACTGTCCTCCACGTCGGTATAGCCGGCCGCGGCGTCGAGCCAGAGGCGGCCGCTCAGCCGGTAGCTGGCGCCGAAATTGTAATCGATCCGGTCGCCGTCGGGCACACGCGGATCGCGGCTCGGGCCGCGGGTCGGGGTGGGGTCGATCTGGAGGCCGGCGCGAAGGGTCAGCCGCTCGCCGAGCGCCTGGTCGGCCCCGACGGCGACGCTCCACGTATCCTTGTAATTCTGGACGATCGCGCTGCCGAGCGGCGCCGCGATCTCGATCCGGTCGAACCGGCTCCAGCCGAAGCGGACGGCCTGGGCGTTGAGGGTCAGCCTGCTTGTGACGCCGAGGCGGGCGCCGAGCGTGAGCTGCCAGGGCGTGGTGAAGCGCGCGACGGTCTGCGCCCTGACGTTGCGCTCAGCCAGCGGGCCGGCCAGGCCGGTGATCTCGACCGGGCCCTCGAGCTTGTGCTCGACCGCCGACTTGTAGGCGATGCCGATCGTCATCCGCGGCGCCGGGCGCAGCTGGAGGCCGGCGCTCCACCCCAGATCCCAGCCGCTGCCGGTCAGCCGAATTCGGCCGTCGGCCGAGCCGGGCGACAGATTGGGGAGGGCGTTGGAGAGCCAGGCGTCGCTATATTGGACGTTGAGCGCCGCGCCGAGGCTGAGCCAGTCGGTGGCGGCGAAGGCCAGCGAAGGCTGGACGTCGAGCGTGATCAGGCGGCTGCGGATCGCGGAATAACGCTGCCATCCGGACGGGTCGTAGTCGCTGGTGAAGCTGAAAGGGGCGGTGACGGCGAGGCCGATCGCGATTTTGTCCCCGAGCGGTAGGGCGAAGGCGTTGTTGGGCGCGAGGCCGCGCTGGATCGGATCTTCAAGTCGCGAGGTTCCCCCGACCGGGACCGGCGCGACCCCCGGCCGGTCGATCAATGTGCCCGCATCCTCGGCCCTCCCGCGCGGCAAGATGGCGGTGGCGCCGAACGCGGCCTCGGGCTCGGTCGCGCCGGCAATGGCTGCAGGGTTCCACCACAGCGACGCCGGGCCGCGATCGGCGACCTCTCCGGAATTGGCCCGGCCCCATCCCCTAACCGATTGTTCCTGAAGATAGAAACCGGCGGCCTCGGCGGGCCCGGCGGAGGTTACAACCAGCGCCGCCGTCGTCCCGAAAAGCAACAGGCGCCCTTCAGCGCCGAGACGTGCCGCCGGTCTACCTGCCATCCTGCCCCCCACAACCTGCCCCACGCGGCGGTACGACCGCCCCCGCGAATTAGTGGCGAAATCTTTGTATCTCAACCTTTTTTGTTTATATCCGAAATGGATATTTGGCGTTGTTAAGTCTGGACAAAGGCGAGTCTTCGGCGCCACACCTGTACAGTTAACGCGCCGAAACCATTCAACGCCGATTGTTCCCTCCGGCCTTCTATGCTTACCTGTGCCCACATCAAATCCTTGGGGCCAAACGATGAATCAACCGTTCAGTCTTCCGCCTTCGGACGAGGCGATCACAATGGGGGTCGCCGCGGAGGGTAGGGCGGGGACGCTGCCCCTTCAGCATCGCGACTGCCCGGCGGGCACGCGCCTGTTCGACCTCGGCCAGCTTGACGTCCGCTGGGAGGCCGCGCTGGGAACCTTGTGGACGTACATGACGCCGCTCGACCGGCCCAACTTCAACCAGCCGATGCTGCGCGACTTCCAGCGCTGGCAGGCCGAGATCGGCCGCGAATTCGCCGATCCGGAGGAGGGGCTCAAATATCTGGTGTTGGGCTCGCGCTTCCCGGGCGTGTTCAACCTCGGCGGCGATCTCGAGCTGTTCGCCGGCTTCATCGCCGCCGGCGACCGCGAGGGCCTGGTCCGCTACGGCCGCAGCTGCGTCTCGATCCTCCACAACAATCTGCGCCAGCTCGAGCTGCCGATCGTCACCATCGCGCTCGTCCAGGGCGACGCGCTCGGCGGCGGCTTCGAGGCGGCGCTCTCGTTCAACGTTATCGTCGCTGAGAAAGGCGTTCGCTTCGGACTGCCCGAAATCGCCTTCGGCCTGTTCCCGGGCATGGGAGCGCACAGCCTGCTGTCCCGCAAGGTCGGCCTCGCCCGCGCCGAGGAGATGATGCTCTCCAACCATCTCTACTCGGCCGAGGAGATGCACGAACTCGGCATCGTCCATATCCTCGCCGAGCCGGGCCGCGGCGAGGAAGCGGTGCGCGCCTATATCGCCAAGAACGGCCGGCGCCAGCCCGGGCATCGTGGCATCTATCACGCCTCCAGCCGTTCCGATCCGGTCACGCTCGAGGAGCTCAACGCGATCGTCGAGGTCTGGGCCGACAGCGCGATGTGCCTCAGCGAGGGAGATCTGAAGCTCATGCGGCGGCTGGCGGAGGCCCAGATCAGGCTTGCAGCCGCCTGAGGCCTTCGACCGGCGGCTCCACATCCATCCAGCCCTCCCCGCGCCCCTGCGCGTCGAGCCGGCGGGTGATCTCCGATTTCGGCACCGGCCTGCCGAGGAAGAAGCCCTGCGCCGCCGTGCAGCGCGCGCCGGTGACGTAGCCCAATTGGGTCTCGGTCTCGATGCCCTCGGCAACGATCTCCATGTCGAGCTCGGCGGCGAGGCCGACGAGGGCGTGGATGATTGCCCGCGCTTCGCGGCTCTTGGTCACGTCGGCGATGAAGCTGGTGTCGATCTTGATCTTGTCGAACCGGTATTTCTTCAAATAGGTCAGCGACGAATAACCGGTTCCGAAATCGTCGATCGACAGCTTGAGGCCGATCTTCTGGAACTCGCGGATCAGCGAGTTTGACTGGGCATTCTCCTCGAGCAGCACGCTCTCGGTGATCTCCAGCTCGAGCCGCCGCGCCGCCAGACCCGAGCGGTAGAGGGCGGAAAGGATCATGTGGCTGAGGTGGAGGTCCTTCAGCAGGGCCGGCGACATGTTGACGGCGACGCTGACGTCCTCCGGCCAATTCGCCGCCGCCGCGCAGGCCTCGTAGAGGACCCAGTGGCTGATCGGCGAGATCAGTCCGGTGCTCTCGGCGAGCGGGATGAACTCGGCCGGGCTGACCATGCCGAGCTCGGGATGGTGCCAGCGCAACAGAGCCTCGCAGCAGCTGATCTTGCGCGTCTTGAGATCGACGATCGGCTGGTAATAGACTTCGAGCTCGCCTCTCTCGATCGCCTCCTTGAGCGCCGCCTCGAGCCGGCGCTTCTTTTGGAACTCGTCCTGCATCGCCGCCTCAAACATGCAGAAGTCATTCCGGCCGTTCGCCTTGGCGTGATAGAGCGCCATGTCGGCATGCTGCAGCAGCGTGTCGGCCTCGGTGCCGTGGCCGGGCGCCACCGCCGCTCCGATCGACCCGGTCACCTGGATCGACGAGCCCTCGATATTCATCGGCACCGACAGGCCCCGCATCACCTCGCGCGCCAGCTCCTCGGCGAAGAAGGGCTTGGCACCGCGGGCGAGCAGAACGAACTCGTCGCCGCCGAAACGGGCGACGCTGCCGCGCCCGTCGACGATCGAAGAGAGCTGGCGGGCGACCGTGCACAGCACGCCGTCGCCGGTCGGATGGCCCAGTGAATCGTTGATCTCCTTGAATTTGTCGAGATCGATCCAGAGCACGGCGAGCTCGCCGCTGCCCGAGCCGAGCGCGGCGAGCTCGGTCTGCAGCCGCTCCTGGAAGGCGCCGCGATTTTCGAGGCCGGTCATCGCGTCGTACCGGGCGAGCCGCTCGAACCGCGCGGTCAGCCGGCTCTGCTCGCGGGTCGCCGACATCGCCTTGAGCACCGCCGAATAGGTCTGCAGGGTGATGTCGACCATGCCGACAATGAAGGCGCAGTTGACGCCGCCAAGGACCCAGCGCAGCGGATCCTCGCTGAGGAAGAGGCCGAGCGACATCGGCGCCGAGGCGAGCGCGAGCTGGCCGATGGCGATCACCGGCCGGCCGGCGTTGCGACCGCAAATGCCGGCCGCATAGCCGGTGGTCAGCACCGCCGCGAGCAGGTGGTAGAGCGCTTCGTCGGTGCGGATCAGGGTGAGCAGGGTCATTGAGCCGAGCAAGGCGGCATAGGCCCACGCGCCGATCTCGTAGATCGTCTCGGAACGGGCGCTCTCCAGCGTGTCCTGGTCGCCGACGCGGTGGAAGAAGACGGCGTGCGAGAGCCTGAGCGCCCCGGTCAGACCGATCGCGACCGCCATTGCGGTCAGCCACGGATCGCCGCTGGCGATGGCGATGGCGGTGCTGCAGGCGGCGCCGGCGACCGCGCCGGCGCCGAGCGAGGTGGCAGAGGCGAACAGGGTCTCGACCAGCGAACGGCGCACCTCGTCGGCGACCGTCCGGTCGATCTTCGCGATCTCGCGCAACTTCGCAATGATGCTGGCCACAGCTCTCCCCCGAGGAGCGGCCCTTGTGGCCGAAACTTCTTTATCTTGAATTAAGGGCGACCGGGCGCGCGCGGGCGCGCGCGAAGGAACCGGAGGGGGCGCGCGCCGCTTGTTCCGGCATGTCTGGCATGCCGGGCGCCGCGCGCGCCACCCCGCCCCGCAGACGTTCGAAGGTCCAGCTGATGCTGCGCACGCCGGAGGGCGGCCAGTGGCGGCTGACGCTGTCGCGCGGGATGGAGCGCTTCATCGGCCATTACCCGCGCGTCGCCGGCCTCGGCTCGGGCGGACCGCTGCTCCGCTACAAGTCGCTGGACGCCGGCTCCGCCCGCTGATCGGCGGCGTCAGCCGGCGGCGGGAAGGAAGCCGTCGAGCCGCGCGCCCGCGCTCTCGAACTGCGGACGCAGGCGGTCATTGAGCGGCCGGTAATTGTAGAAGGGCACGGACGGCCACAGATGGTGGCCGAGATGGAGGTTCTGGCCGAGCAGCACGCGGTGGGCGAGCGGCCAGTAGACCCGGGCCTTGCCATAGCGGTCGGTCTTGTCGAAAGGCACGTGCGGCAGCCACTGGAAGAAGACGTTCAACAGGACGAGCCCGATCATCATCGGAATCCAGTAGAGCAGAACCGCGACCTGCGCATAGCCCAGGGCGATCGCCACCCAGAAAGCGAGCTGCAGCGCCGTGACCGTGATCGCATGGACCTTCATCTCGTGCGCAGAGAGGCGCGCCTGCTTGATCGTGTAGCTCGCCGCCGGCACGAGCCGCACGATCGGCAGCGGCAGCAGCAGCAGGGTGCGCAGGAAGATCACCCGCCCGACGCTCTTCCACAGCGGACCGTGGCACAGATTGTAGTCCGGATCGTCGCCGGTGTTGGTGTGCTGGTGATGGAGTAGGTGGATTCGGCGCAGCGCCGGATAGCTGGTCATCATGTTGAGCGACCCCCACCAGCCGAGCAGCTGGTGGACCCAGGCCAGGCGGGTGTCGCGAACGACGTTGCCGTGAATGCTTTCGTGAACGAGCGTGTAATACGCGAAATGAATGTAGCCGAGCGGCAGGATAACCAGCCAGATGGGCAGGAGACCGGTCAGCGCTCCGGCAAGCAGCCCCGCCTGGGCGGCGGGCAGCAGCAGAGCGAGGCGCAGGGTCGGCCACGCGACGGGCGGCGACAGCGCCTCCGCCACCTGCCGTTCCTCTCTCATCGACATCGCCAGCATGCCCTGCTCCCCGATCGCCGCCGCGCGGCCCACGCTTGGTTTACCGGGGTTTTACCACTTTTGCGGGCCGAAGGAAGCATTCCGCGGCCGCCGGCGCGGCGGCCAGGGCCGCCGTCGCAGGATGAGACACAGGCGGATCGACGATTACGGCGGCGGCCGGCAACCATTTGTGAACCTGTCGCTGCCATTGTCGCCCCATGCGCGACGCCCGTGCCCTGTCCCGATCGCATGTGGAGCTTAGGCTCCGGCTCGCCGACGGCAGCCCGTGGCCGCTGACGATGTCGCCGGGCATCGAGCGCTTCATCGGCTATTATCCGTTGATCGACGGCTTCGAGGCCGGCGGGCCGCTGCTGCGCTTCCGGACGGCCGACGCCGCCTGAGGGAAATTGCCGCGCTCACCGGCGTTGGGTGAGCGATGACCGATATTCTCCCCGAAGGAGACCGCGGAGGCCGCGCTCCGCGCGCCGCCCTGTTCGACGTCGACGGTACTCTGGTCGATACCAACGACCTCCACGCCGCCGCCTGGCGCGAGGCCTTCCTCCATTTCGGCCTCGACAGGCGGTTGGAGGAGATACGCTGGCAGGTCGGCAAGGGTGGCGACAACCTCATCCCGTCGCTCTTCCCCGATTTGCCGGAGGAGCGCCGAAAGGCGATCGAGGACTTTCGCGCCGAGATGTTCAAGCGCGATTATCTGCCCCGCGCCACGCCGTTCGCCGGCGTGCGCGCCCTGTTCGAGCGGCTCGCCGCCGACGGTGTGAGGATCGTCCTCGCATCCTCGTCCCATAAGGAGGAGGTCGATTTCTACCGCAGCCTGATCGGCTGCGAGGATCTGATCGCGGCCGCCACCTCGAAGGACGATGTCGAGAGTTCCAAACCGTGCCCGGACATCTTTGCCGCCGCGCTCGCGCGGGTGGCCCCGCTCGGCGCGGACGAGGCCGTGGTCGTCGGCGACACGCCGTGGGACGCCAAGGCGGCGGCCCGGATCGGGCTTCGCACGGTCGGCTTCCGAAGCGGCGGCTTTCCCGACGCGGCGCTCGCCGACGCCGGAGCGTGCGAGCTGTATGACGGTCCCGCCGACCTGCTCGACCGTTATGCCGGTTCGGTGTTCGGCCGTGGCTAGGAGGCGCCCGGCCCGGACCTTGCTGGCGGCCGACGCCGCGGCGGCCGATGCCGCCCGGCCCTATCAGGGCTCGGCGGCGATGACCGCGCTCGGAAATTTCGCCTCGCTCGGCGACCAGCCGCCGTTGCGGGTGCTGTGCGCCTCGGTGATTCTGGCCGGACTGGTCGGCGGCGACCGCCGCCTCGCCCGCGCCGGCTGGCGGATGCTGGCCGCCCACAGCCTGGCCACGTTCGCCAAGGATTTCGTCAAGCGCCGAGTCGACCGCACCCGGCCCCGTTCGAGGGCGAGAAGGGGAAAGGACCACGTGCCGAGGCCCGGCCGAAGCGAGGCCAAGGAGGAAACCAGTTTCCCGTCCGGCCACAGCGCGGGCGCGGCGGCGATCGCCCGCGCCTTCGCCCGCGACTATCCCGAGCATTCGGCGCCAGCCCATGCCGCCGCGGCAGCCCTCGCTCTGGCCCAGATCCCGCGCTGCGCCCATTACCCGAGCGACGTCGGCGCTGGCCTCGTGATCGGCGTCGCCGCTGAAGCGGCGGTGGACATCGCCTTCCGCCTGGTGGAGGAGCGCCGAAGCCCCGAATAACCGTCAGGAGCCCCGCCTTGCGTCCGTTGCTTTTCACCGCTCTCGCCTGCCTCGCCGCCTGCTCGCCGTCGGCCGACCAGGCCCAGTCGAACCGGCAGGAGGCCGCCGCCCCGGTGGTGGCGCCGGTCCTCGACACGCCCGAAGCCGTCGACGCGCGGAGCTACGCCCGACCGCTCGAGGCGCGGGTCACCCATGTCGCGCTCGATCTGGCCGCGGACTTCGAGCGCAAGCGGATCGCCGGTACCGCCACCCTCGACGTGCTGGCGAGGCCCGGCGCGGCGGCGATCGTGCTCGACAGCAAGGGGCTGGAGGTGAGCGCGGTCACCGACGGGGACGGCAGGCCGCTGGCTCATGCGTTCGGCAAGGCCGATCCCGAGCTAGGGGCGCCGCTCACGGTCCAGCTGAACGGCGCCCGCAAGATCCGCATCGCCTATTCGAGCGCTCCGGACGCGGCGGCGCTGCAATGGCTGACGCCGGACCAGACCGCCGGCAGGAAGCACCCCTTCCTGTTCAGCCAGGGCCAGTCGATCCTCAACCGGACCTGGATCCCGACGCAGGATAGCCCCGGCATCCGCCAGACCTGGGAAGCCCGGATCACCGTGCCGGCGCCGCTCAGGGCGGTGATGAGCGGCGAACGTCTGACCCCCGAAGGCGAGCCCGCCGCGGGCGGCGCCCGCGCCTTCAGGTTCCGAATGGACAAGCCGGTCGCGCCCTATCTGATCGCGCTCGCCGCCGGCGACATCGCCTTCCAGCCGCTCGGGCCGCGCACCGGGGTCTACGCCGAGCCGGCGACGATCCGCTCCGCCGCCGCGGAGCTGGCCGACACCGAGAAAATGGTCGACGCGGCCGAGACGCTCTACGGTCCCTATCGCTGGGGGCGCTACGACGTCATCGTTCTCCCGCCCGCTTTCCCCTATGGCGGGATGGAGAATCCGACCCTCACCTTCCTCACCCCCACCTTCCTCGCCGGCGACAAGAGCCTCGTCGGGCTGGTCGCGCACGAGCTCGCCCACAGCTGGTCGGGCAACCTCGTCACCAACGCGGTATGGCCCGACTCCTGGCTGAACGAGGGCTTCACCTCCTATTTCGAGAATCGGATCATGGAGGCGCTCTACGGACCGAAGCGCGCCGCGCAGGAAGCGGCCCTCTCCTGGGCGGACATGGAGAGCGCGCTCAAGGAACTCGGCGCCGACGCGCCCGGAACCCGCCTCCACGACGACAGCGGCGGCGACGGCGCCTCGGGCATCGTCTACGACAAGGGGGCGACCTTTTTGAGGACGATCGAGCGAACGGTCGGTCGCACACGGTTCGACGCCTATCTGAAATCCTATTTCGACCGCCACGCCTTCCAGCCGATGACTTCGGCCCGCTTCCTCGCCGACCTTCGAGCCCACCTTATCAAGGGCGACAAGGCGCTGGAGGACCGGCTCAAGCTCGACGAATGGGTCTACAGGCCCGGCCTTCCGGCCAATGCCGCCCGCCCCGATCCGGCCGCCTTCGCGCCGGTCGACGCGGCGCTGCGCGCCTTCGCCGTCGGCGGCGGCGCCCCCGCGGCCTGGTCCGGCTGGACGACCGCCGAGCGGCTTCGCTTCCTGAACGGACTACCGCGCGAGCTGTCGAAGCCGCGCCTCGCCGAACTCGACCGCGCCCTCGGCCTGTCGGCCAGCGCCAACGCCGAGATCCTGTCCGCCTGGCTGCAGCTGGCACTGGCCAACCGCTATGAGCCCGCCGTGCCGGCCGCGGAGCGCTTCCTCCTGTCGATGGGTCGCGGCAAGTTCGTGACCCCGATCTTCCGGACCTTGTGGGGGGAGGGCGAATGGGGCCGCCCGATCGCCCAACGCCTCTACGCCCGCGCCCGCCCGCTCTATCATTCGGTGACGATCGGCCAGGTCGACAAAGTCATGCGGCGCTAGGGCTCCCGTCCGTCATGCCGGACTTGATTCGGCATCCCCCACTCTCGTTCCCGGCGAATGACTTGGAGAAGGTGGCGAGGCCGTCACCGCCTCACGCCGGCAGCAGCGCGTAGCCGCGCTCGGCGACCGCCGCGACCTGCTCGGAATATTCGGCGTGGCAGCGGTCGCCGGGGCGGATCAGCCCGTACTCCGCTTCGGCCCGGCGGCTGATCGGGAGCAGCACGATCGGCGTCGACGCCGGCATCAGCTGAGCGCCGGCGCCGGCGGCGAGCGTGGCGAGGACGCCGTGGAGCGCGCCGTCCCGCGTCGGCCGACCGAGTATGGCGACGCGATACTGGCCCTCGAAATTGGTCACCAGATAGATGTGGCCGGAAAGATTGGGGAAGGAGACGAAGCCGTGCTGCTCGAAGTCGCGGTCGAGCCGCGAGCTTTCGTGGAAGGCCAGGCACGCTTTGGCCTCGTCCCAGGCGAGCAGCGTGCGATAGGCGTAGATCGCGCCGGCCTCGCTGAACGAGCGCCGCAAGGTCAGATATTCTCCCTCCAGCCAATGGACCGCGGCGCGCGAATAGGCGCCCATCTCCTCGGGCGCGAGCGCGCCGGCGCCCTCCGCGCCCGGCTTCGGCGCCGGCCCGCGGCGAAGGGCGACGCCGAGCGCCCCCTCCAGCCGCACCACCGTCGCCAGAGTGAACGGGCGCTGGCCGGAAAGCGCCTTTTCGAGTGTCGACAGGCTCACCCTCGCCTCGTCCGCGAGCCACTGGCGCGACAGCCTGCGCCGGGCCAGCTCCTCGCGGATCCGGATCGCCGTCGCGCTGCTTTCCTCGTCGGTCTGGCTGCCGAGCACTCAATCTCTCCCTCGCGCCAATCCTCCGCACATTTGCGTACTTTTCGTCAACTCCCTGCCACTTTCACGGCCTTGCGTGGCAGAGTCGGCAGACATTTGTCCAACTCTCCCATGGATGCGGAAATCCGCCCTGCTATCCAGAACCGCGGCATAAACCCGCGTTCGCCCCGCGCCGGAGGAATTGTGATGATTCGCGCCGCTCTGTCAGTCGACGATGGCAGCGCCTCGCCGTTCCGCTTCGTCAAGCATCCGAAGATCGGCGACCGGATCGGCCTCTCCCGCTGCGGCACCCCCACGGTCGCTACCATCGTCGGGCTCGGTCTCGGCGAAGGGGCCGACGGCGGCGGCACGCTGCTCGTCTTCGCCCGCTCCAGCTGAACCGCCGCACCGGCGAAAGCCGATCGCTCGCCAGGATGGGCTCGCGCGGCTTCTCCGCGCGGCGCCGGCTCGACCGGCACAAGGGGCGTCGCCGCGTCGCCGATTTGCGACGAAATACTGGTGGATAAGTCATTTACCGTCTTGGCGGCGGAATCGAATTGAGCCACTATGGCTAGTGGCGCTGCCGAGGGGGCAACGCAAGAGCTTGTAGGCAGCGGCTGCGCCTCCTATATCCGGCGCAGGCGGAATCCGCTTGTCCTGTGGATATCGGGGACAAGCCGAAATGAAGCGCCCGCGTCCCCTCGAATGCGCTTAAGGTGGAGCTGAATCCACTGGAACGAAGAACGAACAAGGGGTAGAGCGATGGATCTGTCCGGCAGCAGCGAAACGGGAGCGAGCGACGTGGCCACCACCGTCTCCGAATCGCCGAAGAAGGCGAAATCGGGCGCTCGGACCCCCGGTCCGAAAATCTATCCGGTCGAGGTCGACCACAGCCGCGATTCGCTGCTGACCGAGTTCGGCAAGGAGACTCTGTCCGACCGCTACCTGCTTCCTGGCGAGACCTATCAGGACCTGTTCGTGCGGGTCGCCTCGGCCTATGCCGACGACGCGGACCACGCCCAGCGCGTCTACGACTATATCTCCAAGCTGTGGTTCATGCCGGCGACCCCGGTCCTGTCCAACGGCGGCACCGGCCGAGGCCTGCCGATCAGCTGCTATCTGAACTCGGTCCCCGACAGCCTCGAGGGCATCGTCGACACCTGGAACGAGAATGTCTGGCTGGCCGCCCGCGGCGGCGGCATCGGCACCTACTGGGGGGCGGTCAGGGGCATCGGCGAGCCGGTCGGCCTCAACGGCAAGACCAGCGGTATCATCCCGTTCGTCCGGGTGATGGATTCGCTGACCCTGGCGATTAGCCAGGGCTCGCTCCGGCGCGGCTCGGCCGCCTGCTATCTCGACATCTCGCATCCGGAGATCGAGGAGTTCCTCGAGATCCGCAAGCCATCGGGCGACTTCAACCGCAAGGCGCTCAACCTCCACCACGGCGTGCTCGTCACCGACGCCTTCATGGAGGCGGTGCGCGACGGCACCGAATGGACCCTGAAGAGCCCCAAGGACGGCTCGGAGCGCGCCACCGTCGACGCCCGCTCCCTGTTCCAGAAGCTGGTCGAGACGCGCCTCGCCACCGGCGAGCCCTACATCATCTTCATCGACCGGGTGAACGAGAGGATGCCGCGCCACCAGCGCGAACTGGGCCTCAAGGTGTCGACCTCGAACCTGTGTTCCGAGATCACCTTGCCGACCGGCAAGGACCATCTCGGCAACGACCGCACCGCGGTCTGCTGCCTCTCCAGCCTGAATCTCGAGACCTGGGACCAGTGGCACGGCGACAAGCGCTTCATCGAGGACGTGATGCGCTTCCTCGACAACGTGCTCAGCGACTATATCGAGCGCGCGCCCGACGAGATGGCGCGGGCCAAATATTCGGCCGAACGGGAGCGCAGCGTCGGCCTCGGCGTGATGGGCTTCCACTCGTTCCTCCAGGCCCGCGGCCTGCCCTTCGAGGGGGCGCTGGCGAAGAGCTGGAATCTGAAGATCTTCAAGCACATCGCCGCGCAGGTGAACGAGGCCTCGATGATGCTCGCCAAGGAGCGCGGCGCCTGCCCCGACGCCCAGGACCGCGGCGTGATGGAGCGCTTCTCGTGCAAGATGGCGATCGCTCCGACCGCGTCGATCTCGATCATCTGCGGCGGCACCTCGGCCTGCATCGAGCCGATCCCGGCCAACATCTACACCCACAAGACGCTGTCCGGCTCCTTCTCGATCAAGAATCCCTATCTGGAGAAGCTGCTGGTCGAGAAGTCGAAGAATTCGGAAGCCGTGTGGTCGTCGATCCTCGAGCGCGGCGGCTCGGTCCAGCATCTCGATTTCCTGACCCAGGACGAGAAGGACGTGTTCAAGACCAGCTTCGAGATCGACCAGCGCTGGCTGATCGAGCTCGCCGCCGACCGCACGCCGTACATAGACCAGGCGACGTCGCTCAACCTGTTCATCCCCGCCGACGTCGACAAATGGGACCTGCTGATGCTCCACTACCGCGCCTGGGAGCTCGGCATTAAAAGCCTCTATTATCTGCGCTCCAAGTCGGTGCAGCGGGCCGGCTTCGCCGGCGGAGTCGAGGCCGACAACACGCCCGACCTCAAGGAAATCCCGCTCGCCACGACGGATTACGACGAATGCCTGGCGTGCCAGTGACAACCCCCCTCTCCCTGCAGGGGAGAGGGACAGCCGGCGCGAAGCGGCGGCAGGGTGAGGGCACGCCGCTTTCCCTCACCCCGGCGCTTCGCGCCACCCCTCTCCCCTGCAGGGAGAGGGAAGTATCATCCTCTCCCCGGGCGGGGGGAGAGCGCCGCGCCTGGCTCCCTTCGGCGCGGCCCCTGGCGGGGAAGGGCCGGTCGCGATGAGGCGCGCGGATCCGCATACGCGCGCCTTGCGTAACGCGCCGCCTTTCCCCGCTTTTTGTGCGTTGCTCGCGTCGTCGCTGCTGCTCGCCGCCTGCGCCGCGACCCAGACGGGCGCCGCGGTGCAGCCGGCCGCGCCCGGCTTCCTCTACGGGGTCTGGCACGGCTTCATCTTCCCGATCGCCTGGATCGTCTCGCTCTTCATGCCCGAGGTCAGCGTCTACGCCGTCCCCAACAATGGCGGCTGGTACGATTTCGGCTATTTCATCGGGATCGTCTTCCTGGGCGTCGGCGCCCGCCAATCGAGGAGAGGCTGATGCCCGATCCGATCACCCTCGGCCACCTGCTGATGCTGCTCGCTGTTCTGGTCGCGCTCTACGCGCTCTGGCAGGCGTCGATCTGGCTGAAGCACCGTTCCTACGTCTACGGCACGCCGCAATATGCGCGAGCCCGCGACGGCAAGCGCTTCGCCATCTGGAGCCTCGCCGTCGCCCTCCTCCTCTACGTCGTCGGCTGCTTCACGCCGCTCGCCGACCTGGCCATCGCCTAGCCCCCGCCATGGCGCTCACCCTCAGCCTGCTCGCCTTGGCGCTGTTCGGCCTCGCCGCCGGGCTCGCCATGCTCGCCCGGCCGGAGCGGGTCGCGGCGGCCACCGGCAATTCCTTCTGGCTCCGGTCGGCGCGGCGCCGGGCCCTGTTCCGCTATGGCGGCGGCGGCGGCTTCCTCGCTCTCGGCGGCCTCGCCTTGCTCGACCTTCTTTCCGACTCGCTGTCGATCCTCCCCGGAGACTGACCATGCCCCTTCTCGAAGCCCGCAAGCAGTACAAGCCCTTCGAATATCCCTGGGCGTTCGACTTCTGGAAGCGCCAGCAGCAGATCCACTGGATGCCCGAGGAGGTGCCGCTCGGCGAGGACTGCCGCGACTGGGCGCAGAAGCTGACCGACCACGAGCGCTCGCTGCTCACCCAGATCTTCCGCTTCTTCACCCAGGCCGACGTCGAGGTCCAGGATTGCTACCACGACAAATATGCCCGGGTGTTCAAGCCGACCGAGGTGAAGATGATGCTCACCGCCTTCTCCAACATGGAGACGGTCCACATCGCCGCCTACTCGCACCTGCTCGACACGATCGGGATGCCCGAGAGCGAATATTCGGCCTTCCTCCAGTACAAGGAGATGAAGGACAAGCACGATTACCTGGCCACCTTCTCGGTCGACACCGACGAGGACATCGCCCGCACGCTGGCCATGTTCGGCGGCTTCACCGAGGGGCTGCAGCTGTTCGCCAGCTTCGCGATGCTGATGAACTTCCCCAGGTTCAACAAGATGAAGGGCATGGGCCAGATCGTCAGCTGGAGCGTGCGCGACGAATCGCTCCACTGCGAGGGCATCACCCGCCTGTTCCACGCCTTCGTCAAGGAGCGCGGCTGCCTCACCAAGTCGGTGCGCGACGACATTCTCGACGTCTGCCAGAAGACGGTGCGCCTCGAGGACGCCTTCATCGACCTCGCCTTCGAGATGGGCCCCGTACCGGGCATGACCCCCAAGGAGATCAAGAAATATATCCGCTACATCGCCGACTGGCGCCTCGGCCAATTGGGCTTCCAGCCCATCTACATGATCGACGACCACCCGCTCCCGTGGCTCGCGCCCCTGCTCAACGGCGTCGAGCACGCCAACTTCTTCGAGACCCGCGCGACGGAATATTCGAAGGCCGCGACCCGGGGGAATTGGGGCGAGGTGTGGGACAATTTCGACCGACGCAAGAGCGCGAAGGCGGCGAATGATGGGGGATCGGGCGCCGCGGCGGAAGGTGGGGACGATATGTTCACGCGAGCGGGCGTGGCGGCGGAGTAGGCGAATAAGTGGGTGCTGCAATCCGCAACTGCGCCTAGACGCTTTCGAAGCCCTCGAGGACTCAGACTACGCGATCGTTCAGCCCTCATCTTCGACGAGCGTCTCCCGGAGGAGTTCCAAGTGACGAATGAGACGTGCGTACGCGGAGGGTGTGACTTCCCCTAGGAAGCGCAACTCAGCTTTGCACCCAGCCCCTAACGGTAGTACAATAAGCTCGCCTTGTTCAGAACCGCTGGGCAGAGACGCGGAGGATTGAGGCGCCGGTCCAACGCCGACTAGTGGGCGTGCAACAGAACCAACTACATCGGATATTTCTCCCGATCCGGCTGGGGCTTCCGCCTCTGCCTCTTTTGAGGCTTCGTGCGGCAAAGCTGCGAGTGTCTCTCGGAGCGCCTGAATCAATTCGTTTGCACCCGCAGGCGAAAAGCCTTCTTGGCGAATTAAGAAGGCGCGCACCGGCTCATCCGAGGCCGGCAGGGTACCGCCAAACTGCGTTAAAATCCGACTGAATATTTCTGGCTTTTGTGCGGCTTCCCGCAGCGCCCCAATGCGCTCCTGATCGTTCATCGGTTGAAGGATCCGCATAGCTAAGTCGGAAACCGCCAGATCACCCCTCAGCCCATCGACCAAGCCAAACTGCCGCAAAGCACCGATTGCGCTTGCTGCGGCCCCGCCTGTGCTGCTTGCATAGCCGATCACGCGAGCAGCGGTGTCGACATCGACTCTGGACTGGTGGGCGCCGGAAAACAATTTTCCAGTCATTTCAAGAGCCTTGGATAAATTATGGCGTGGGTATCGTGGGCTTCTCTTTGCCATAAAGTTGCTCCTGACATTAGCTGTTTCACGTGGAACAAGTGAAGCTAGAAGAAGCTTATAACTAGTAAGGTTTCACGAGACAAGTTAGATCGTAAGCCTCGTCATGCCTGCGGAGTGCCGAAAAAAAAGCGCACAAAGGCGTTTTTCGCCTTGCGCGCGTGAGGGGGCGGTGCTAGATCGGTCCTGCGAAGGCGGGACCGTCTCGTAAACGGCCCCGCCCCCAGGTTGAGATGCGCGGTGGTAGCCACGCGCTCTCAATTTGGGTGAGGAGTAGACCTCGGCCCTAGCCCGTTGGTCTTACTTCCTGACTCGCGCCAAAGCAACTGGCTGCCGGAGTAACACCTATGAGCACCCGTCCCTTTCCTTCCTACTGGATCTATCGCGACAGCCGCGGCGAGTGGCGCTGGCGGTATGACGCGAGCAATGGACGCACCATCGCCGTAAGTAGCGAGGGCTATGTCCGTAAGGTGGACTGCGAGCGAGGCATCGAGATCATGAAGGCGTCGTCGAACAGCGAAGTCTGGATCCCGACCGTCGATAGCCAAGCCGCCTAAACTCAGGGGGTGAGTCTTGCGCTCACCCCCAATTCCCGGGAATCTGGTGACAGTGCATCAATTATCGAGGCGGCAGCGCCTTGAGCGACGGCGGGACGACGGCACCCGCATCCGGGCCCTCGTCCAGGAACCGCACGCCCGCCGCTTCGAAGCTGCGCCGGATCGCCGCCACCTTCTCTGGCTGGATGTCACGCTGCTCGTTCTCTAGGCGGAAGATCGTCCGGTAGCTCACGCCGGCCGCCCTGGCCGCCTCGTCGAGCGACCATTGCAGCGCCGCCCGCGCCATTCGGCATTGAGCGGGCAGGAGCGAGTCAGCCGTCAGAACAATTCCCCTTGACGAGTTTCTTCGCGGTCAATATTCTTGACCACGGAGAAAGGACCCTCAGGCATGGCTGCCGCGAGGCATAACCTGTCGCGCCGGGCGTTGCTAGGCGCGGGCGTCGGCGCTTGCGTCGCGCTGGGGGGCGGCGCGGCTTCGGCGGCTCGCGGCGGCAGTCTCCCCTTTCCGTTCGCCCTGAGCCTGTCGAAGGGCTTGCCTTGCCAATTCGAACCTCGGGAAGGGGGCGGGCTTCGACAGGCTCGGCCCGAACGGAAGTCTCTCGATCCGGCGGCGCGCCGGCGCTGGGAGCGCGTGCTGGCGGCCTACCGGAGGGCCGAAGCGCGGGTCGCCGCCTTCGAGGCCGCGGAGGCGCTTCTGGCGGCGGAGCGACGGGCCTTTCCGTGCGAGTCGCTGGAGGCGAGGTTCGGCCGGCTCGACGGCCTCCGCCTCGCGGCGTTGCGCCGCCTGCTGCGCCTGCCCGCCCCGGACCTGCCCGCCCTCGCGCTCAAGCTCGACCTCGCCGTCGCCGATCAGGCCTGGGAGCTGGGCGGCTGCGAGACCTGCCTCGCACTCGCCGCGGCCGACGCTCGGCGGCTGTCCGCCTCACGTAAAGTGTGACGACAGAGAAAGCCCGCCGCCCATCCTGCTGCATCCGAATTTCGCGAGTTCGCTGCGCCGGCTTATCTCCTGCTCATGCCGACCGTCCTGCGCCTCGCCGGCTATCGTTTCTACTTCTACAGCCATGAGCCGAACGAGCCGCCGCACGTCCATGTCGACAAGGCGGAGGCGACGGCGAAGGTGTGGCTCCGGGAGGTCGGCATCGCCAAACAGCGCGGGTTCCGGTCGAGGGAACGCAATGCTAATCCTGAACATCGTGGAAGAGCATCGGGAGGCGATGCTGGAGGCCTGGCATGAACATTTCGGCTAGAGTGGGCGATGAGCGCGTGGCGGACGTGCGCTTCGACTCCGGGCGGCTGATCGTCGACCTCGCCGACGGCCGAACCATCGCCGCCCGCTCGCCTGGTATCCGCGTCTGCTCAATGCCACTCCGAGCCAGCGCGCCAACTGGCAGACGGCCGGGGGCAGCTTCGGAATCCATTGGCCGGACGTCGATGAGGATCTCAGCGTCGCCGGGCTGCTCAGCGGCACCCCGGCCGCGGAGTCGAGGCGAAACACCTAAGTTAAATGGCCGCCGCGGCAAGTCGCCCCGCCCGCCGCCCGCGCCGCCCCTGTGCCGCGTTGCTATACCTCAGATGAACGCGACGTAGTCTCCCGTTCATGAAACGGCCCGCCGCGCCCGGGCGTTTTGGCGGCGCGTGCCGTGGGCACGCGACGAAGGAGTGAGGTGAGATGCGTAAGCTGCTCATTGCAGCGGCGGCGTCGCTCGCAGCGCTCGCGCTTCCCGCCGCGCCGGCGCAGGCCGACCATCGCGACGGGGTCCGGGTCGGAGTGAGCTTCGGGGTCGGACATCCCTGGCACCGCGACTGGCGCCACCCGCGCTGGCGCGGCCATTGGCGCGACCACTGGCGCTGGCGCGACGACTGGCGCTGGCGCGGCCGCTGGCACCGGCCCGTGCGGATCTGGCGCTCGCCCGGCTGGGCGTGGCGGACGCGCTGCCGGGCCTTGTGGTGGGACGGCTGGGCCTGGCGCTGCCGCTGGTGACCCGGCGAAGGGCGGGCCGGGCCGCCCGCCCTTCGCGAGACAGGCGCCGTCGCGGCGCGCCTCGCGGGCCTGGGAGCTCGCCGGCGGCGCAACCTGCCCCGCCCTCCTCGCGGCCGACGCCCGCCGGGTCTCGCCAATAACGCCTGAGTGCCGCGACATGGACGCGATAAAACCGACACCGGCGGCCCCCGCGTAAAGCGGGACGTCGTCAAGGGAGGCGTCTGCTAAGCCTGGTCAGGATCCCGCGCACGGCCGGACCGGACTGTTGATCGGGAGCCCGACTTGGAGGACAATGGTCGGCCGGGAGCCGCGGAACCGTGGAACGTCCATGAGCCTCGATACGGCCACGCTGGAGCTGGCGATCCTCGCCCTGCCGGGCGTGCTCTGGGCGATGGTGGACGCCGCCACTCGCAATCCCCAGCAGACGGATCGCTTCGCCTTCCTGCTCCGCTCGTTCCTCTTCGGGCTCTTCACCTACGCGGTCCTCGCCGGACTGTACCGGCTCGCCGGCAATCGCTTCGACGTTTTCAGCCTCGATGCCCAGGTGCCGTTCTCGGAAAAGAGCGACGAGATCCTGTGGTCGATCCCGCTCGCGCTGCTTTTCGCGGCGGCGTGGGTGGCGGCAAGGACCTATGGCTGGCTCCACGCGCTGCTGCGGCATCTGAAGATCAGCGACTATTCCGGCTCCGACGATATCTGGGACTATGCGTTCTCCAACTTCGGCGGCGTGGTCTATGTCAGGGACTTCAAGGAGAGGGTCATCTACCAGGGATATGCGCTCGGCTTTTCCGATCGCCGCGACCTTCGGGAACTGCTGCTGACCCACGTGCGGGTGGCCAGCTTCGCGGGTGAGGAGGGCTATTCGCTTCCCGCCCTCTATCTGGCGCGCAGCCCGAACCAGATGACCGTTGAATTTTGCCAGCAGGAGGATGGCGATGGCGAGAAGACCGACGATACCCGATCTGGACATCCTGACCGAGGTGCTGAAGGGGCGGATCAACCTGCCCCAGAGCGGCAGGGTGGATCTGGGACGCATCCGGCCGGAGAAGGGGGAGATAAAGATTCCGCCGCCGCCCAAGTGGCCGGGCAGGAAATAGCGTCTCCCGCCGCGCCGCCACCTCAGAGCGGCGGCGAGCGGCCGTAAGCATCGCAGCAAGCCGGGGCTCGTCCAAGCCCGTAGCCGCTTGCGCCGCTGCCGTCGCGAGGGGCGCCGAGGCGCAGATCCAGCGGCATCGACCGACTGTCAACCGCGGCCGGATCCGCTGGCGCGAGCGGTCGGCCGCCGCGCAACCGCCCCGCCGCTGCGGCGTTTCGGTGACGCAGGAGGACAGGATCATGCCGCAGGGCGACAAGGGCAAATATACCGGCAAGCAGAAGCGCAAGGCCGAGCATATCGCCGAGGGCTATGAGGATCGCGGAGTCTCCAAGAAGGAGGCCAAGGCGCGGGCCTATGCGACCGTCAACAAGGAGTCGGGCGGCGGCAACAAGTCCGGCTCCGGTCGCGGCAAGAAGGACAGCAACGTCTCGGCGAAGAAGGGCGGCAGGAAAGGCGGCTCGACCTCGTCGAGCCGGAGCGCCGCCGCCAAGAAGGGCTGGGAGACCCGCCGCAGGCGCGGCAACGCCTGAGCTCGGGCCCACCCGCCGCGGCCCGGGCCGCGCGGGGCGCGCCCTATCGCCAGAGCGTCGGAGTCGCCGGATCGGGCTTGGCGACGATCTGCCACGAATCGCGGGAGAGGGGCGCGGGGAGGGGCGATGGGCGTCGGTTCGGGAGACAGCGGCGACCGGCCTCGGCGAGGCGCTGGCCTTCGCCCGGCGCCTCGTCGCGAGTCGCCATTCCGGAGGCCGAGGCGGCCCTGCTGGCGGGATCGCGGCCGAGGGACGAGGCTCGACCCGATTCGGACTACGACCTGCTTCTCCTCTTGCCGGCCTGCGCGAGGGAGCGTGACACGAGAAATCGCGGTTCGAGGGACGGATGGTCGAGGTCGTCGCGCACGATCCCGGCACCCTCGCTTTTTTCTGCCGCAAGGTCGTCGTCCGGTCGGGCGTGCCGGCGCTGCCGGTAGATGATCCAGGCTTTCGCCGCTCCGCCACGGCCGACCGGCTCGACTGACCGGGCGATGCCCCTGCGATGGCGGCGATTGCGCCCGCGCCGCTCGCCTCCCATCTAGAGACCGATGCGCATCCTCGACGTCGACCAGTCGCCGCCGGCCGAAGCGGCCATTCTCACCGATCATCTCATAGCGGGCGAGGTCGTCCGCGCCGCCTTCGTCGCGCCGACCGGGGCGATTCTGTTCACCGAGCGGCGCATCCTCATCGCCCAGCGCGAGCATCTGCTCGAGGCCCGGATCGAAACCAGCTCCTGGCCGTATCGGTCGGTGCGCCATTTCTCGATCCAGGAGGGCGAGACCGCGGGAAGCCGCGCCAGCGTCCGGATCTGGCTCGGCGACGAGGCGCATCCGCTCCACCTGCGCGCCAATCCCGGCACCGACCTGCGGCCCCTCCAGCGCCTGCTCGCCGAGCGGCTCGCCTGATCGCGCGGCCGTCACCCTTCCCGACGCGACGGCGCTGACCGAGCAGATCGCGGCGCGCGACGCGGAGTGCTTCCGGCTGTTCTTCGAAGGCTGCGACCCGGCGCGGGTCCGGACCATGCTCGCCGACGACGTCGAGATGAATCATGACAAAGGCGGCTTCGTCTGGCGCGGCGCCGACGCGGCGGTCGCCGACTACGCCAGGCCCTGCGCGGAGCGGCGCAGGCCCGACGCCTGGCGGTCCCGTCGCGAGCTGGTGCGGGAGAGCCTGCGGGTCGATCCGGTGCCCGGCCACGGCGCGATCGAGGACGGCGTCCATCTGTTCTAGGAACGCCGGGGCGACGGCCCGAACGCCTCGCCCGCCGCGCCCCCTTCACTCCATTGTGGACGTTGGGCGCCGACGGCGACTGGCGGCTCTCCCGAAATCTTCAGCTTCACCCACGAGGCATCGGAATAGATCGGTCAGCACCCGGGGCTCGCACCCCTCCGGTCCGGCAATGACGGCTAGTCGCCAGCCTCCGGCGCGCCGCCGCCCTGCAGGCCCTGCATCCGGTCGCGGAGGCTCTTCGGCCGCATGTCGGTCCACACCTCCTCGATCCAGGCGAGGACTTCGGGCTTCAAACCCCTCTTGCCGGCGTCCCGCCAGCCGAGGGGCAGCTCACGGTCGGCGGGCCAGATCGAATATTGCTCCTCGTCATTGACGACCGCCATGTAGATGGTCGTGTCCTCACGTTCGTCGCTCATCATGCGCCCTCCCGATGTCGCGTCAGCCTAGCAGATCGCCCTGCGGCGCAACAGCGTCCGGCCGCGTCTTCCCCCCGTTATGGCCCGCCTTCGGGCGCCGGCCGATCAGCGGTGGACGTTGTCGATGCGGGCGATCTCCTTGCCGTTGCAGTCGATGATCACCGCCTTGAACGAGTCCGAACGCCGACGCATGCGGACGAAGGGCGTGTAGTTGGTCACCACCTGGGTCACCGGACCGGTGGGCTCGACGACGACGAGATTGACATGCTGCGTCGGCGGGTCGGTCTTGTCCAGCGCGCCCTCGGTCAGGCTGATCTTGTAGCCGGTGCTACCTTCCGTCACGGTCCCGCTGACTTCGAGCAGGGGTTCCGGCACGACCGCGAGCTTGGCCGACCAGCCGGAGGTTCCGGCGACCGGACAGCCCTCCGGCACCGCCGCCACGGCGTTTGCCGCCGCGGCTTCATTGTCCTCGGCGGCGTTGCCGGAGGCGCCGTTTTCCAAGGTCGCGTTTGCTGAGACGATATTGCCGGCGCCCGCGCTTTCGTTGCCACCGCCGGGTTGGCAGGCGGCGAGGCAAAGCCCCAGCGGGATCGAGGTCAACAGGCGAGGTCCGATCATCTTCATTCCTCCTTCGCTCCGCTCCGGCCGCGGCGCGGATCGGCCGCCGGCACTCTAGGCGCATCCAGTTCGAGTCCCAGCCATGACTGGTCCGAAACGGTGCAATCGCGCCGCCCGCATCAGCCCGGGGCCCCCCGTTGATCCCCGGCGAGTGCAAAGGAGCCGACCGGCGACACCGCCGCGGGACCCCTTCCGCTGGTCCGCGCTCCGGCCTATCCTGGCGAGGCAGGAGGAGCCGATGGACGCGCCCAAGGGCCGCTACCGCGTCGTCGAGAAAGAGGGCCGCCTCATCGTCATTGACAATGAGACCGGCGCGCCGATCCCGTCGTCGGTCGCCGCCCCGCCGCAGCCGCGCCGCGGCCGCCCAAGCGACGCGCCGATGCCGCCGGTTACTTCCGCCGGCCCCGGCCCGATCGACCGCGCCGCCGACTTCCTGGTCGCGGTCGTGGCGAAGGAGTGGGACGCGCAGGGGCGGGCGGTGATCGCCTGGCAGTGGCGACAGAACGGCCGGGTCCGGCGCTGGGACGCGGCCCTCGACGAGGCCGCGCAGCGCCGCCTCGGCC
>Ga0196963_10000285_pt1 | contig 47077 bp, 87 predicted proteins | sample S1_5metaG_FD_148600 | JGI IMG/M metagenome (GOLD analysis project Ga0196963, IMG submission 148600) | Soil microbial communities from Anza Borrego desert, Southern California, United States - S1_5 | ecosystem: Environmental > Terrestrial > Soil > Desert | place: USA: California | collected... | reverse complement strand
CCATTCTGCTCCGGTCTATTGGCCTGCGCGAGAACGGTTTGTTTGGCTGAAGGTGGTGGCCTGTAATTCCTCTGATCTGCCCTGGCATCGCAAAGGTACTGCTCGAAGTAGGAATAATCCGGCCCCGTCTCACGCCACTCAGGCTCTATGAGGCGCTTGAAATGCAGCATGCCCCGGCAGATATGGGGACGGTTCTTGTCGTAGAACCGGCGCTTAATGTAGCGGATCACGCAGCGCAGATCGTCTGCTGTCCAGCCGTTGGTTTCCCACCTCGCCCATTGGTCCATCCTGAAATTGGTAAGGCTCAGAGGGTTCTCGGCTTCCTCGCAGTAGATCACGTGGAACCCGCGCAGCTTATCAACGCAGGACAGAGAAGGTTGTGTTTTGCCGTCTAGCATCACCAGAGTTCCTCGCTGAACAGGTCGGTACGGCTGTACCTCAGTTCCTTAATCTGTCCAGCGGCTATGGCAATGCGCCCAGCTTCCTCGCGGTCCACAAAGCGCCCAGTGTTCGTTGTAAAGCCCTGAATGCCACGGGCCGGACGCTCGCCAAGCTCGGCAACCATGTCCCGAATAATGTAGCAATGGCGCTTACCGGTGAACACGCGCCCAGACGGGTGCTGAATCGCCGCATGGGCTATTGTTTCGTTTGGGATTTCTTTGAACATGAATCCTTTCGGTTGATTATCGCCATAGGACTCCTGCGCCGCTGCATGTCCTACACGTATCCGGTTCAGCATTAGTGCTGGTGCCCGTGCCGATGTAAAAGCCCTTGGGCACATTGCCGCGCCCATCGCAAACAGGGCACCTATGCGGCACCATTCCAGAACCAAACCGTAGCGGCCTGCCACAGCATTGGCACGGACTACAGCCGCACATGAGGCACACAGGATGATCCCCAGTAGGTGTGTTAGTCATATTGCTTATAATTTCGTAAGCCACCGAGTCACCACGATCATTGCGAGCACCCCGCCAGCGCCAATAATCATTCCGACGATAACGCCGCACGTGCAGCCGTCCCACCATTCATGTTTCAGGGCGCAATTCGGGTCTGCCGCATCCTTCCCATATTTCAGTCCGCGCCGAATGCCATCCTTGACGTGCTGGGGGACTTCGATAGTGGTTGATTCTATGGCCCGGCGATCATGGAACTCGCGGTGAACCTTAGAAAGCCCTTTCGCTTCCCGAAGGAGGTCTTCAAGCTCCGCAGCTAAGGCGTCTCTTTTCGCCTCTAGTTCATTGGCGGTTAAGCGTTCAGTTCTCATACGTCATCCCCCGAATCAACCCCGTGCTGCTGAATCCATGCGTATTCTTTCAACTTCACTGCGCCCTCCTATGCTCAAAGCATTCATGCCCGGTCCATTTGTTTGGGCATGCGTCCGTGGGCTTATCAAGCTTCAGGCAGTGCCCGCCTATGAAAAGGTTCGGCTGGAATCTCACTTCCTCAAATCTCCCGTCCCGAGTCTTAATCACGGAAACCCGCTCCGGTGCTAAACGGCCACGCTTGTAATGCCTGCAATCGTTACAGTCGGCATCGATCAACTGGCATTCGTAAGCCTCACGCTTAACGCCGGATTCCTTACATTGCCGGTGGCACCAATCCGGGGTTGCCCCCCAATACGCCACCGTTTTTACTGGGTCCGCATCAATGGATTGATCGCAATAACGACATTTCATAGTCCGTAAGCCAATCTCTTTAATTCCTCAATCGGTGGGTGGAAACCAGACCGTTTAGCCCGCTCCACCAGCTTGGAAAGCTTTCTGCATCGGTCGCACTGCTTGGTTGAGCAGGACATGCCGGAACACTCCATGAGTGACACATGCCGACAATCAAATTGGTAGGCGACGGTGCCGCAGTGGAAGCACCAGTACCAGTTTTCCCGCTTCAGTTGCTGTTTTTGTTTGTTCCGCATTTTCTTTTTCTTCTTCCGGCGAACATCGTTGGGAGGGAGTGAGTGAGCAGAGATACCCTTAAGCAGGGCATCCTTGCTCACTGGCTTCCTTCCGGTATCGCCGGTCGGTCGGTCGTTTCGCATTTTGACGCTCTCTCTTGGCACGCCTATCCATTCAGGGGCCTGACAGGGCTTAACCCACCCGCAGAGCGTAGATCGCTTACCCGCTGGCCAATTAGAGGCACTGGGGCAGCTATTCTTTGCGATTGGCTGAATGCCGCCCTCGGGTCACCGCGACACACCCCAGTTGTCGACGGGGCTTTAGGCCCTGTTTCTGAGGCATGTTGATCGCTACCAAGGGCAGCACTCAACCAATCGCTTACCGGGCCTGTATTATCCATCCCGGCGCGTTTGTACTGGCCGTTTTATACATCCGCCTATGCGGGGTTGGAATGTTACCAACCGGACCAGATCGGGCGTGCCTTTACGACACGTGTTTCCATGTTCGCCTTTCAACAGCAAACCGGATAGCGAGCCTTGACACACCGAATTCCCTTGCGAGACTTGCTTTTTGCTCTCCGGCAGCGCACCGCTCCCGAATTAAAGCAACAAGCGCCTCAGTTAGCTTGGCGTGTGGATGACCGCTCCCCCGCATTCTGTAGTCAGTGCGATAGGAGATATTTTCTTTCTGCGTCATCCACCTAAGGTTCTCAAGTCGATTGTCGTGCCTAATGTTGTTGATGTGCCCGGCAACCATTCCTGCGGGTGCAGGGCCAACAAAGGCCTCTAAAACAATCCGGTGAACCCTGTACCGTCTCTTGTTGGCTAGCTTTCGACTTTCGTCATAAAGGCCCACAGCGAGATAGCCGTCGTATGTTGCTTGCGCCAGGAGCGGCTGACCGCCGATCCTGCGCACGAGGCCAGTATCTGAAACCTCGTACATGCGCTCGTGACCCACGACTGGACGCCAAGAAAGAAGCTCAGACTCGGCGTTAGCAATACCCTGAGTGCGGGAAGCGGTTCGGGCGACCGTTTTACGGTCCACCGAGTCTGAACTAAAGCTTATCGCACTCATTTTACCGGCTTGCTACTGCCAGAGTAAGAACTCACTCGCATCCTACAACTTTCCATAGTCCTGTCAAATTTACGTCGAATAATCTTATTAGGTCATCCCTCCCCCACTTATTCACACCCCTAACCCTGCGTAAACGCCAATAAACACAGGGGTTTTGTGATGGTTTTCCACAGTTGTTCATAACGTTGAATAACTCAATAAGCTTTGGAAGTGGCATAAGTCAGGCGGTTAGCGGTAAAACTTCTTGCGCGAGTCGTTTGGCGGCTATCTCGCAATAGCGTTCTTCCAGTTCAATTCCTATCGCTTTGCGCCCTAAATCCTTGGCCGCCCGGAGCGTCGTGCCGCTGCCCATGAATGGGTCGAGAATCGTTTCGGCCTTCTGCCCGAACGTCTCTATGAGGCGGTGGTAAAGTTGGACCGGCTTAGGGCATGGATGGTCTGTGAATGTGTTGCCGTCCCATTTTTCCCTGCCAATGCCGCGTATCCCGGCCATGGCGGGCTGCGGATTGAACGTGAATACATCGTTGGTGTAAACCGAATCAACCCCCATCGTGTGCAGCCCGAAGCAAAAGATTGGCTCCCAATGCGGAAGGACGCAGGAATTTCCGAGCCTTGAGCCAAACGCACCAGGTTTGTTCCAAACACAAATCCAGTCCCATCCCTTGATGTGGTGCAGAGCTGAGACGCGATGCGTAAACACGACGGCCTTAGTGTGTGCTGTGATCGTGCTCAGGCATGGCAAGAACCAATCCCAATAGGTGGCGCGGTCATCCTTATATTCGCCGTAATCAATCCCTACCCCGTACGGTGGATCAGTCAGCACAAGGTCCACCGGCTCAATCGTAGGCAGAATCTCCCGGCAATCCCCGTGATAGATGGTGCAACTGTCGTCCTGGTAGTAGGGCGTCACTTCCTATACCTCCTGTAAAGCGCCTTGAACTGCGCGGCGGTGATGGAATTGATCATCCCATAGCGACTCATCATGTCCTCTAGAGCTTTGGATGCCGAACGCACTTCTGCCACATACTGGCGTTCCCAAACATACTCATAGCCCGGCTCCGGGTGCTTCATCCCTAGCGCCTCTTTGCCGAAGGCATGGAGCACGCAGCCACACCGTTGAGTTTTAAACACCCTGTCATCCGGCTGCGCTTCCAGCCATTCCGCGAATTCTTTGTCTTTGTTGTGGGTCATGTGAGAAACCTCCCAAGCCCGGCCCCTTCTATTGCTTTTATGTCGAAGTCGTCTATGTCTCTCCGCCTTACCCGCCCAAAAGCCCGGAGAGCTTCTTCGGCGGCAACCTCGGTGTGCGGGCAACTCAGCATCGTCCCTACGGCGCAGATGTAGCCCCGAGTGAACGCTAGGCGCTCGGCCCGCTTAATATCCTTCTCCAATACCAGTCGCTTTATGGTTTTCATTTCTTCTCCATGTTGGGTTCTGCTACGGTGTGCAAAATCTTCGGTATTCCGCCCTTGACCGCTGCTCGCTTCAGCCATTCTGGTGAGCCATTGACCTTGGGAGTCGTCACCCTGCCCGGCTCCGGCGTGATTGGCGCTCTCAGCCCATCCTTGCAATTCTGGCAGTGGTGATTCTCAGCAGTCTTAAACCCAAGGCATTGCAGTTCCCGCATCGCTTCCCAGAACAACGATTGCTTGCGCACATGCCGGTCCAGTGGCGGCACATCCTGCATCGTGTCAATCTCGTCCATTAAACGCATCACCTGATCGAAGTGGCCGTTTACTATCATTCGCAGGCAATCGTTGAATTTTATGGACATAGGTATCAGCACCGTCATTCGCGCTGCTCCGTTTGGGGTGTTCTGTCTGTTCCGGCTTCCCTGTGTTCCAGTAGATGCAGTTCCTTTAGCTGGCCTTTCACGAAGTAGGACGAGAACTCAATCCAGCCAAGAGGTGTTACGTCTCTGGGGCCGTACGTCGGATTGCAGACCGGGTTAACGCCTGCCGTTTGCGTGTAGAACCGAATCCCTCCGGTGAGGCCACAAGGCTCCCAACGGTGATTTACGCTTGTGCAGATGCCAACAATGCGTTCAAGGCTACCCGGTGCTGCGCTTTTATCGCTACGATCCTCCACATCGTAAGCCTGATGCCAAAGCGTGCCGTCCTCCCTAATCTCATATTTGTCCATCCACTGAGCAGGCGTATCCTTGGTTTGAAAATCCAAGTCGTTCGCCCCAGCCACTGGCAGCGGGTATTTGCACTTAATGTCGTCAAACATTCCCATAGCTCATACCTCAGTTACCTCGATGATGATTTGTTCCGGCTCGCCTTTCATTTGGAAAACGCCATTTCTATTTTTGCCTGAATGAATTCGCGCCAGCCAGCGACCGCCTCACCGTCAAGGTCGTAGTCCAAGCCGATTTCCTCTGCGATTTCAGCCGCTGCATCTTCCGCGCATTGTCTGATTTGCTCTTGGCTCATAGCATCCTTATTTCGATTTCCGTCCTTTCCTCTTGCTGCGACTTGGCCTTTTCCGAGATGACCCGCCCTTCGAGAATGCGCCAATGGTCGTCATGTAAGATGCCAGCGCGGACAAGCATGTCCTGAAGCAGCTTGACGTACCAGTTATCCCAATCGGTTGGTCTAACGGCATAGATTCTAAACACGATTTCAAAGCGTGGGCCGTCCTTTGCTTTTCGTGCAGGCTTATGATCCAATGCCGCCCGCTCATCTCGTTTAGGCTCGGCGGGAGAAACCCCGGCAGCACCAGTTTTAACGTCTCTTTCTCCATAATCTAATTGCGCCAAATGCTTGTTCCGCGCTGCAAGCGCAGGGTTCTTCGCCAGCATTGCTTCCAGGTCGGTCGGGGTCATGGCTTGGGTCGCATTACAACTACGGCAGACGGAAATGGCGCATTATGCCTTGAGCCACCAAATTTGAGTCTGCCCTTCAGGAACCTCACCTCATGCGGCAGGACGTAATCGTGCCACCATTTGGTATCAGTGCGCGAGGGCACCAAGCAAACGACCGTAGCGCCAGCCTGTGCTGATTCGTGGGCCTTCTGGACCCAGTTTCCAATCTGCCGCCCGTAGGGTGGGTTCATAAACACGACATGGCCCGCCCAGTCCTGCCGTAAGCCGTCCTCAGTCGCGGTGAAGTATTTTGGGCACTTAGCATTCTCTGATGTGCAGCACGGGTCCAGAGTGAACTGGAACTCAGCGTCCAGAACAGAGAACAGCTTTTCCGGCGTTGCCCACTCGCACGTCTTAGATGAATAATGAACCTTCATTTCTCCACCAAACATTCCGCCCCACAAGCTGGGCACGTTTGCCAAAATTCCGTCTGCTCCCCAGTCCCTACCCAACCACAAGCTCTATCGGGGCAAACCAGCGTAGAGCAGGTGCCGCAAGCCATCCCGAATGGGATTGATTCGCCACAACCAGGGCAGCGCGTGTCGCTTGGGCGGGGATGGAGGTAATACATTACAGGTGCTTCTCGATTAGGTCTGCGATTTCGTGGAAGCCTAAACGCTTCACATCATTTGCATAGCACGCATCAATCCCTTCCCCTAGGCGGGGAGCAGATTGTTTTAGCCCAGCCCACTCCATCACCGATACCGGCAGGTCTGCATATGTAACTGCGTTGGGCGCGTCGTCTTGGCCTAGATACCCAAAGCAGATACGGCCCTCATCTGGGTCTGGATCGGGAACCCAGCGTCCTCCAATGGCCCGTCTGTGGATATCGCACAGCACACCAAGGCAACACATCTCATTGTTTCTATTCAGTCGCCCAATCCCCTGCTTATACTTTCCGCTCCTAAGAGCCTCACACCACAGTTGTTTTACTTCAGGTTTCATTCACATTCCTTTCGTTGCGCCATTGGGTTGGTTGTTTGGAGGGAGCAGCGCGGCCACCTCAGACCACGCTGCTCTGATATGCTCGTATTCGACCAAGCTCCCTGCTCTGAGAAGTTCCATCGCTCGCTCGCGTTCAAACCATGACAGGTTGGGATTGCTCGCGGCCAGCATGCAGCGCGTTTGGGCGCGTTGCAGGGCCATAAGATCATTGCCCGCGTACGCGTGCTCGAATGGCTTATAGTCATCCATGCTCAGAAGGGCACGGAATCGTCGCCGGGTTCTTCTTCGTGGTGCTCATCCGGCTCGGTGGCGGTGGCCGACTGCGGCGACCATTCCAAGCATTTCCCAATCTTTTCCTGCAACCACTCCGGGAGCGACTTAAAGACTTCGTTCTCTCCCATTTCGATTTCGTAGTGGACCGGCTTGCGGCTCAATTCAGGAACCGTCATTCCCTTGGGCACGCCAGCAATGGCGACAATCTTAGCCCCGGTGCTGTCGTCCCGCTTCTTGTAATGGGCGATGGACAGCATGCACGGCGCATTGATGACGTTTTCCACCGGGAAGCCCGCCGCTTCCTGCTCGGTAAATGGCTTGCCGCGCCACGAATCCAGGTCTTTGCGCAGGTTCGCCTTCTTGTTGATCGACAGCGTATACTCCTTCACCATCGTGCTTGGCACCTGCTTGCCGTCCAGTTCGTAGGTTTCATTCGGAAGCTCGAAAAGAATTAGAACCTTCTTTGCTGGCTTGAATTTGGGGTTGTCCGATGGCTGAGTGCCAAGGGATACCACCCCGAAACATCTTCCGAATTGCGTCCCTGCGCTTACCGGTTTGTAGTCACTGCGGGACTCTGTTGCTATTGGCATTACTTGTTCCTTTCTTGTTCTAGTTGTTTAATTCGCCGGTCCAATTCTTCGCACCGCATCCAAAGCCAGCACAGAAACGGGTCTTGCTTGATATGTTCCACTGGATAGGCGCGGTAAAATGCGTACTCAGCCTCAACAATGCTTGACCCATTTGCCGCCCGATGCGCCTTAATGAACTCCGCCTTATCCATAAATCCTCTCTCGTTACTTCTGCGCTGCCTTGCGCTTATCTCGCTTTCAGAACGGTTGCCGTATTGGCTTCCAAGTCTATTTCAATGTCCACGGTTTCGCTGTAGCGGAACCAGTCCGACAGCATTTCCTCTATCGCATCGGCCCGCTGGCCGCGCAGTAGGTCAAGCTCATCGTCGCTCAAGCCTTCAGTTGGAGTTGAGTCGTTTACTGCTCGATCTATTGAGTCGGAAAACCCGTCAGGGTCTTTCATGGTAATAATGAATTTCATAGAGTTGTGTTCCTTAACCTTTCCGCTCTTTCCTGTTGTTTCCGCTTTGCGATAGCGGCGTAAATTTCCTCCTTCTTCTCGCGCCACTCGCGGGAAGTTAATGGCGGTGGTACCTCGTTCCCCTCTGCCAGACATTCCTGTCTGCTGGTGTTACGCAGGCCAAAGCCTGACACGGCGGGATCGTCACCAGTGCGATTCCCAGCACCACCGCCAAAAGCTTTCGCACCACCCTTGCCTGCAAACGATACCGCGATACAAATTGCGCTCGCAAATCCAACTGCCAGCGCCGTAACCCCAACCACCAGCAGGCCAACGTAGAACCATGAGAATAAGAGGGTCATACGGGTTTGGTGTCGATAATAGCCTCGTAATACCAATGATTGACGGCAGCGGTCAGGCACCGCACCTGCACCAGTCTTTCCGTGCGCTTAATTCTGCGATTGAGGACTGGCGTAATGTCCTGCAATGGCTTGACCTTGATTTCTATACGCTTGAATCGCTCGCTAGATTGTTTCTTTTCGTATTTCATAAACTCTGCTCCGCTCGCTGAAGGGCTTCTATCGCCTGCCGGAGTGATTGCTTGGCGCATTCGTAGTTGCCATAGGCTCCATCCATTTTGGCAGCAACAAGGTGCTGGTGAACCCGTTTGTGGATCGCATTTAGCAACTCAAACGTAATGTCCGGGCTAGGCTCATGCCTAAACGGCTTCAGCGACGATTGATTGGGGGGTGGGGTCATGATTCCTCCAATCGAGCGCCGATGAAATCAGCGATGCCGTAGCCATCCACGCAGTGGTGAATCGTTGTCGGGCTAACCGGGATTCCGTATTTGCACACTGCCCGGCCCAATGAAACCTCCATCACAATTTCCAGCGCCTTGTCAGGCATCCCTTGGGTGCCACGGTCAATATTTCCGCATCTGCGGCATTTATATTCGTAGGTAGCGTTTCTCATGCTGCGGCTCTCCGGTTGGGGGTGTTAACTTGAACTGCCACTGTACACTGATTGCGTAAGCGGCCTACTGACAATGGTTTAGGAGATTCTTTGGATTTCCGTGTGGAATCCACAAGCGGCACACGGCGGTTTATGGTTGCACATTTGCCTTGGAAAACGCTATGTCCAGCACATGAAAACCGGCCCCAACTGTAACCAACTGTAACTCCATGGCGTGGTTGTTTCAGCGCCCAAAGTCCCCGTTCTGGTACATCGGCTACCGAGCATCCACCGGGAAGCCCGCCAAGTCCACGCGCTTGCGCTGGGACGATCCCGCTCAAACCCGCGAGGCCAACGACCTGCTCAGGCAGGCCAACGCTGATGAAGCTGCCCTGAGCCGCGACCGCGACCGATTCTCCGTGTGGGTGCCGGAACTGATTCAGGTTCGCTACGGCAAGCACCCCGCCAATTTCAAAGCCTACACCAACCGCTGGAAGGCGCTCGCCGCGTTCCTGACGCCCCGCAAGATTCTTTACCCACGCGAACTCACCGGGGAAGCCGCATGGCTTTACGTCCTCTGGCGCACCAGCCCAGCCAAGCGCGAGGGTGGCATTCGTCGCGCCAGTCGCAACACTGCCCTGGAAGAAGTGAAGTTTCTGCGCATGCTTATGCGCCACGCTATCGCAATGGGCTTCGCCAACCGCAACCCGATTGACGGCATTCGCATCCCATGGGAAGACCCCAAGGAGAAACCAGAGATAGAGCCTGACCACCTTCCGGTGATTATGGAGGCGCTGAAACAGCAGCCCGAATGGATGAGCATTATGTTTCGCATCGCTTGGCACACCGGCTGTAGACTGAGCGATACCCGCCTGCTCCTGCGCAACGTGGACCTGCACCGCAAACTGATCCACTTCCCAGAACCGAAGGGGCGCAAGCCGTTTACCGTGCCATTGCCCCCGCCGCTTATCCCGCTGTTCACAGAATTGAAGCGTGAACCGCTCCGCAAGTATGCATTCGACCCGGACTGCACCATGCACTGCGTCAGCGCCCGGTGGATTCACTTCTTCCGAAAGCTTGGAATGAATTATTGCTTCCATAGTACCCGTGTCTCTTTTATCTCGCGCTGCATTCGTGCAGGGATTCCCGAAAACGTTGTTCTGCGGCTAGTAAATCACTGTGGCGTTCTGGTGAATCGTCTCTACCAGCGTCACCGGGTTGATGACCTGCGCTCTGCGGTGGCGTCCATACATGCCCACGAACCTGATGCACTCGAAATTCCGGGTGCGCCAAGACCCAATCTCGAACCGCTACCGGGTCCAGATACCGAGCGCCAGCCTTCCCCATCGCCACACGCACCGCCCGAAGATAACGCTCCTTGATCCCAAGCTTCCTGGCAACCTGCGCAACAGTCATTAGCTTTAGCTCCTGCCCCTTCATGGCTGCGCGTCCTCCTTCTGGGAAAAGAGTAGTTTGGCGAACTTGGCGACAGCCAATGGGAGCGTTTGGGCCTGCGCTGCAATCGTGGATTCAGGGTCAGACTGAACCACCCATTCGTTCTCCCACTCTGGACGTGGCGAGAAAATGCACAGTTGCGCTTCCGGGCGGTATTGATCCCACTTCTCAGTGCATTTCTCCGCGCACTTCTCCAAGACCTGCATCGCCGGAGTGGGGTCAGTGGTGTAATGCGGAGCGCCCATGACCACATCGTTCGCGGGAGTTTTCCAAATATCCTTCGTTGGAATTGGTCGCCACCAACCAAAGACATGCTCCGCAATCCAAGCATCCAATTCTCTAAGCTCTTGCTGGTTCATTGCGCGTCCTCCTTCCATAAGCCCTTCGTTTTTAGAAAAGCGATGCAGCGTTGTTCGGCAGAAGCGTGAATAGAATCCCCCTGCCATGCATAATGTCTGGTTGCTATTCCCCAAGACATAGTATCCAATTCACTTCTATACACCCACCACTCTCTTTTTGTTAGCGCCTTCTCCATTTCATGACAGGCATTCAAATCTTCAGGCCAATTCGGAAGCTCATGGTGATGCTTTCCATCTGCTATGCCGCCCACGATACCGCACGAACACGTAATGAGCTTAAAACCCAACGCCTCGGCAATCGCTTGGCGCATCTGCTCCTTGGTCATTTGCCCTCCTTGTGGTTTCTCATTCTCCACGCCTCAAGAGCATTGCTTCCGGTGGCGATTGTGCGATTAACCCTCTCTGCGAGGGTTTCGGTGCCAGCCAAATAAGGATCGCGGGCCAACGTCAACGCATCCGCCAACTGCTGCCCAAGTTGCTCTAGGTGGGTATTCTTGGCGCGTAGGATGGCGTTCTCGGATGCCATGACCTCGATTGCGTCCACCGATCCCTTGAGCGCCATTTCAAGCGAGCCTTTCGTGGTTGCCATTTCCGCTTTCAGCGTGTCGATGTGGTCGAGCAGGTCGGGAATGTCTCGGCGGGCGTGGGCGATGAATGAAGCGTCGGCATCGCTTGGTGCCGTGCATCTATTCTGGTGCTTCTGGCATGCCTCGCAAATCTGACTCCACAAAACATGATCTTCTGAGTCACGCGGGCCATAGAGCGCCAACACTGAAACGTCTTCTGCGACCCACTTCCACGGCCCAACAGTAGCCTTCTCTGCCCGCTCCCGAATCTCCTGCAATCTCGCGTCATCCATAGCTATTCCTTCGCGTTCCCGTCGCCCCGTATTGCACGTAGCGCATCATCGTAAAGCAGTCGTTCAACCGTTAGGCCATCATCAAAAAGCTCCAGCACGGTTTTCCTGACCTCGCCAGCGTTGCTTGGTCGGTCAACGACGAAGGCGACGGCTTCCCCTGATGCGTTTCTGCCGAGATATGCGTGTGTTATTTGTTGCATAGCTATTCCTTCGCTGACCGATCCAGCCAGCCTTGCTTCTCGTCCTGCTCCTGCACTTGTGGTTCCTCCTGCTGCTCGGCGTGAAAGCAAACGCATTGCAGGCACAGATTCGGGCACAGCTTGCGATTGCGGAGTTGGTAGGTGGACCCACACATTTTGCACACTGATTCGCCGTGCTTCATTCTGCGGGTTCGTAAGTGGCCTCGAAAATGTCCGGCTTGCAGGGATAAAGTTCGCCTTTCACGCCGCGAATGATCCAGTCGTCAAGACCGCCAGTCATTCGCCCCTCAAGTGTAGATATGCGAACCCCATCGCAGTGGAAACTAATGGCCTGCGCTTCGTGCGCGTCGATAAGCCATTGCGGAAGGTCCGCATACTTTGTATCGTAAAAGGCCAGCGCATCCGCGACCTTGATTGCCTCAATCACCACTGGTTTCTTTCGGTATTTCATTCACGCCCTTTCGTTGATATGGCGGCGGCAGGATTTGCACCTGCATGGGACGGTATGGACAGGATCGGCGGCTTCGTTGCAACAAGCCCTACCGGACGAATTCCTGCCTTTTGGCAAACGCCTGAGGTTGGCTGCGACCCGGAATCGCTAGAGTCCTCGCGCTCTGCCAGCATCCCCGTTGCATTAGGCGCGTTACCGCGCTCGGGATACCTTGCGTTGTTGTCCCACTGCCACGTTGCGTCTGATTCCGCCACGCCGCCAAATTCCAGTTCCATCAATTCCACCGTGAGCTTCCCGTAGCCCACGTCGCACAACTCCCCGCGAGAGCAGGAGCTACAAGTTGATTGGTGGATAAGGTAGGGACTCATGGTTGCTTCTCCAATGGTGGCAGTCGGTCCTGCATTGGGCCGGACATGACGCCGAGCACGGGCATGCATGTCGGCTTACCTTCCTTACCGTCAGTGATGAAGCACTCGATCATGCGCTCTGTGCCGTCCGCGAATTCCAGCATCAGGCTTGGGGTCGCCCACGAAGAACCAGCAATCCCGGCAATCATGATGCCCTTGTACTTTTCGCCAATAGCCGCACGCGCACTCAAGCGTTCCTCCCCGCCAGTCTTATCCTTGAGCGCGTCTACCAACTCCGCATTGTACGCCTCGCTCTGCGCAACAATATCCCCGTCGAAAAGCTCCTGCTGCCATTTGCCGCCCTCCCATACAGTGATCGCGGTCCACCACCAATCTTGCGCCATTCCGAGCGATGCCCGCACAAGATTGCTGGCATTCTGCTCGATCAGCACCCGCGCCTTTTTGAAGTCGTAATAGTTCATATTCCATTTTGTTGATTGTTCATACCGTCAAAATTCATGGTGAGTATTCACCCCAGTTCGGTCGCAGACAGCAGTTGGCCAGGTTGTTGGCATGGGGGATTCTTAGAATAAGTATTCTATGATTGTTGCGACCACCCAACCTATGAGCATTATGGCGCTGGCGAGGTACGGGCGCGGGAAAATCGAGCGGAGAAATTCCTCGGCTCGATGCTTGAATGTGGGTGTGTTGCTATAGGCCGCAGCCTTCCCATACTTCAGCCCGCGCCGAATGCCGTCCTTGACGTGCTGTGGAACTTCAACAGTGTGAGACTCGATGGCGCGGACGGGGATTGCGTAGCCGTCTAATTCGTTATCCGGCAAATCTGGCGCTTCCAGTGCTCGGTTAACCTCGGCGCAGAATGATTCAACCGTTGCACCTTCGGTTTTGGAAGTGAGAAACCGTATACTACACAAGCCCTTCGCCCTCTCAGTCTCGTACCACTTTAGGAACTTCCGGGTTTCAGGCCCGCAGGTCGCGGCCTCCATTAGCTCGCTGGCGGTTAAGCGTTCAGTTGGTTTCATGCTATTGGTAGTGGCGCTGGCGTTTTGAAGACTTTCGTTCCGAGCGCCTTGCGGAACTCATTTTCAAGTTCCCACTGGTCCCACTGATCTTGGTACTCGAACGGCAACTCCCAGCACATAAGGTCGCGACTTGGCCATGTCTTCCCCTTCCACTTGCGGCAGTAGTGGGCTTTCTCGGATGCCCACGCGCAAGTCTTGCATCTGGCCCAGTCGGGGTATTCGATTGCAGTCATACGTTTGCCTCTTTCACTATCGCCCGTATGTCCTCGATGGTCGTTCTTGGGTCATTATCAAACCGGTAGTAGCAACCACGACTAAGCCCGCGTGCGCAGTGGGCTTTCGCAATCGCCGTGTAAAGCTTGCTAAAGATTTTTTCCTCGCGGTGCTCTCCGTAAACAAATCGAATCGCTTGGCAAAGGGTGAACCGCCCGCGCTCTGCGCCATCGCGCAACCATCGCTGCTCCCCGTCTTTTCCAGCGAATAAATCCTGTAAGGTTCTGAAGACCATTTGCGTTACCCTAGCGCGGCCTCATGCCGCCTCTTCCAAGCTTTTCCGAATCAGGTTGCGGACGTACAGACTCAGGCTTTCGCCGTTGGCTTTTGCCTTGGCCAACTCAAACAGTGGGGCGGGCAGCGAGATCGTCTTACGAACGGTCGCCTCCTGCTTGGTTTTGTTGTGTTTCTTGGTGCTCTGTTTCATACAACGTATGACAAAGTATGAAATCAGCATACTTTAGTCAACGACGAAATGCATTTTTTTTGACCCGCTTTTGCTAAGGATTTTGCTTGATTGCGATTACGGAGTATGAAATAGTATGCCGCGTATGAAAGAAAAAGCGTCTTACGAACGGGCCATCAAGAAGTGCGTCTCGATGCCTGCCATGTTGTATGCGCAGGGAAGCGATAGAATGAGGGACCACGGACTGCTCCAATTCTCAGAGTACGTCCAGCACCTAATCCGCTGCGACGTGCGGTCGCGTCAGCAGCCAATCCAGCAAATGCTGATCCGACATTGAAAAAGCAACCACCAATCAAGGGGACGAAACCGCCGCGCAGACGCGCAACCATTAGTCTGCCGCTGGATTTATACAATCAGGCCGAAGAACGATACGGACGCATGGGACACAAGAACTTTACGTCCTACGTGGAATTCATCGTTTCAAAGGACGTACGCGAGCGGCCCCCGCACGTTCTTTCTGAAACCGGCGAAGGTCAGGCGCAAGCCAAAAAGCCCTCTCTGCGAGAACGTGAAGAAAGTTGAGGTCATCGCCGCGAAGCGGCTTCACGGGCACAAATGGTGTCCACGAATGAAACACCCGAATTCCGCGTTTGAGAACCAAGAAGTAGTACGCCTTCATAACTCGACTCACTTTCCCGTTTTGGCCTCCATGCCCAACTCGATCCCAATTCCCGGCTGGTGTCCAAAATTTACCTCGTTTGCCCTATCCAAATCCATGGGGTACCAACCCTCCGGGCGATTCCTTGACTTTTTGATCCTATGAAAATGCTCTCAATCGCCGTGCCATTGCTGCTGCTTGGATGTGGCTCTTTGGAAAAGAAAACCAGCCAGATCAATCCCGGCGATACGAGGGAGCAGGTGCGAGCGATAATGGGGCCACCCGGCGACCGTCAGTTCCAAGGTCTTAACGAGGCATGGCAATACGGCAGGACTGGCGCAGGATTTGGCTACCACGATTTCAGAATCGTTTGGTTCTATGACGGCAAAGTGACCGGCATAACGTCATACAAGGACCGAACACCAGCCAGCGGTGCTAGTGGACACTTCAGGCCGATTCAATGGGAGGACGCGCCTGATTACCGACTGGAAATTCGACAGCGTTAGTGGGGGGACTAGCGGCTCGCTGGGTTGGCGGGCCGCTCATCTGTTCCTAGCGCCATTCCAGCCAGTTCTTCCATTCGATTGAAAATTTCCTGTCGTTCCTCGCGGGTTTTGGCATCCCGATAGGCTTGCCGCAATTGCGTTAGAACGTTTTCCACCTTGTTACCGCTGGACAATAGCTGAATCTCGGAAGGCGTCAGTTCGTACTTGTCGGCCCGCGCTGATCCCTCTTTGGTTAGCTTCTTCCATGTGGCCTGCTTGCTGCGCACCTGCTCAAGCTCGGTGTAAAATTCGTCAATCACCGCCGAGGCGTTGTCTCGAATGAACAACCGGCCAGCAATCGGGAAGTCGGCAGGCTCAAGGTTTTCTCGCTCTGGTGATACGCCAGCCATTCGTTCGCTGGTGGCGATAATGTCGCGCCACAAGCCACCGCTCCAACCGTTAAGCAAGTGTTCGAGTTGAATTGGCGAAACCTCTACGCCGCCAACGCTCAAGATTTGCGCCACTTGCCGCGCTGTCGCAGATGTGTTTGGTAGCGCCTGCTCCTGTGGCAGCAACCGCTTTTGCGCTTCGGGCACTATTGGGCGCTCAGTAAAGAACGATTCGTTAGCGCCAACCTCAAGCACTGGCTGAACTGCGGATGGAATGACCGGTGGCGCGATAGCCTCAATGATTTGCTGAAATGCGAGCTTTAGCCGCAATGGTTGCTTCTCGTAAATCGCTTCCATGGTGGCAATCGGAACAGCGCCGTACGCGTACCACCACTCGAACGGAGTCGGAATACGCACCCACTCATCCATGATCTTGAAATTCAGGAAGCCATACTTCACCCATGCTGGCAGGCGCTTCCATTCTGGATCATCTTTGTTCATCCACCAGTTTGCGATGGCGGGGAACGTGACGAAGCCAAGGCCGCGAGCCACGGAGCGCATTGGATGCTCCTGGTGTGAGCGCGTGAACTTCGAGAAGCCCTGAACGGCAGGGTTAAAAAACGCAGTGATTTGGTTCACCATGCGCCCCCATGACCCGGCGCGTTTGAAATTCACGGTAACTTCTGCGGCCCGAATCGCGGCCTCCACCGCCATGTCTGGCGTGACCGGCGTTCCCGGTTTCCAACCCATTTCACGCAGGGTCATTTCAAACTCTGCTAAACGCGGAGCCGCTTCAGTGAACGAGAGCACGCGGCGGATTGTTTCGACGGGATGCTTCAGGACATTTAAGGCGACACGCTGCGCCGAGTTTGCCATCACGTCATCAATGGCGGTCTGCATCGAGCGCCGATCCAGCCCCAAGGGTTGCGCGATTTCGCCACCTGTTGCCCGCCATATTTCCTTAATCTCGCCATCCTTCAATCCAAGCTGCTTTGCAACGTGCTTGCCCCATTGCGATGCAGCGCGAAGCGGGTTGCCCTTGGTCTGCAACATCAGTGTGGCGAAGTCCCGAATTGGGTTGGTGATGAGCGTAAACCCGGCTCGGATACCTGTAGCACCAAGCCTCACAGCGCGGGCTGGTTTGCCGAAAAGTGTATCCAGCAACGGGTGAATCTTTTGGTAGTCTAAAGCTTGAAGCGCACGGTAAAGGTCCGGGTGAAGCTCGAAATAGCTCGGCTTACCATTCTGCACGAATGACACAATGTTTGCGCCCTTCGGGTTGCGTGGTGCGTTCTGCCACACAGTTAAGACGGCATCTACTTCTTCGGGCACGGCCACGCCAGCGTCTCGCAACTGCTGCCGCACTCGGTCAATGTGAAACTGTGTTGGCACCTTGTCTGGTGGAATGTTTTCAACCCACTTGCCGAACCCGCGTCCGTTGTTTGCGAGGTCCACCAGCGCCCGCGCCACGCGGGTTTTGTCAGCCACGCTGATAACCTGGTTGGCGTGTTCGATCATGGATTCTATCGGGTTCTTGATTTCCCGCCCCGAACCCTTGATGCTTTTAACTGGCTTCGGTGTGTCCCCGATTCGCCTGCCACCGCCACCTAAACCTTGGCTCTGCTCGAACACACGGAAAAACGGGATGTATGCCTGATTCAGTGCCGTGATTCTGGTAACTGTGTCCGGTGAAATTCCGCCAGCATCAGCGAGGTATTTAAGAGCGCCCTCGTTCCATGCTCTTATTTCGGCGGCGAATGCCTCGCGCTCGGGAGTGCGCAGCTTGTCCAGTGTGAATCTGGCGTCTGCCAATTCTATGCCGGGGTTAATGCCTCGCCCATGAAGCTCCGCAGCGCGATTCGCAACAGCGAACAGCATCGCGTCCTTTTCTTTGCCTTTGATTCCGTCACGGGCAAAAATCTCCTTCAGGCTGGGGCCGACCTTGTTACCAGCAAAATCAGTCATGCCGTGATTAGCCCACTCCCGCGCTCGCGCACCAGACGCTTGCGTAACAGTGCGGGCCATCTTGGTTGGGCTGCTAGTGCCGGTCGCCAGTTGCCCGCCGCTCATTTCACGCTCGACCTGTTCCAGTGAGCGCAAATCATCCACGAAAAGCCTGATGCCTTTTTCCTTTAACTCGGTTGCACGCTCGCCAAGCGTTGCGGTCTTAGCCGGTTCCTCAAACGCAATCATGGATTCCACGCGCTTGACCGCCCCCTGTTGCTGGAAGGTTTGAACTTTTGCCCTTACGCCCTCCATTCCGGCTCGCACTTCAGGATTGTGGCTGAGAAACGTGCTTTCAAACCATGCATGACTGCGCGGAGCAACAGCGGTGGTATCCCCAAGCGTTAGCCAGTGTCGCACGAATTCAGCGAAACCCTCGTAAACGCGCCCCTTGCTTGGGTCGTAGTCCAGTCCCTTCAACTCCGCTCGAACATCTGGCGGCATAGCGGCAACCCATCTATTGCGGCTCACATCGCCAAGCGCCCGGCGATGAACGCGCTCCAAGCCGTGAGCCATTTCGTGCGCGGCTACCGGAATGTCGTTTGCAACGCGAATGCGAGCCACCTCAGCGGGGGACTTGAAAATGCCAGCAACCTTACTGCTACTGCCGCCGATATGCCCGATGCGGATAGGCCGATCCATGACCTCGGCCATGTCCTTGATAATTTCCGATGCTCGCACCGGAGTTTCCGGAGAACCCGGACGCTCCGGTAGCTCAGTTGGGAACGGATGCCCCGATGGACCGGCCAGCGCGTCTTGGGCGGGTTCTGGTTCAAAGTCGATTTCCTCTTTGGCCTTGGATTCCACCGACTTTGGTTCGGCTGGTTTCGATTCTTCCGCCTTTGGCAACGCAGGATCAATCGCCTTGCCGCTAAACACCGATTCCAGCCCCTTTTTGATAAACACCGTGTTAAGCCCCAACCCGGTAAGTGAGCGTCCAACCTTCTCAGAGTCGCGTTCCCGAATGCCAGAGGATAGCTCCCGAAGCATGAGCGGATACTGCCGAGCCATGTCCACCACGAACGCGCCAGCAACAGTTTTCTGAATAGCCGCAGGAGCGCCGGCGGTTCCAAGTGTTGCCACTCCCAGTGGCGACGTGAAGAAGTTTACCGCCTCAGACGTTGCTTGCTGCGCACCTGCAAGAAATGATTCCCACTCTTTCGGCCTACGCGACGGCTCTGCTGCAACTTCCTTCGCTTCATCTGGACCGATGACACCCTCAGCTTGTGCGCCCGCCAGCGCAAGTATGTCCATTGCGTCTGCGAATTGCTGCCTTGAAACCGGTTTGGCTAAACGCGCTAGCGGCGTGGTCGCCATCTCAACGAGTCCGGGACCGGATTGCCCTTCAAGCTTTGCCCCGGTGGACTTCATTAGGTCCAAGCGGCGAGCGGCTAATTCTTCTGGTGACTTTGGCGGGAGGGCGGCGGGGCTTAACTCCTGGAAGTCGATGGCCGGTTCTTCAATAAAGTCGATGTCAGGCATCTCATTCGACTACCGTGTAGCCCTTCTTTTTGGCGTCCTCTAATTGCGATTTTGGGATGCTCCCAACCTTGCCGTCAGGCGACTTCACGCGAACCCTATCGCTCGGAGTCACCGGAAAGCCCGCGCTGTAGTCCACGTCCGGATCGCTGGCAACCTTTTCCACGGACAATACCTTAGCGGTCGGTTCTTTTGGTCCGGTGGCTGCACCCTTACGGGCACGGGATTTGAACTTCTTGTCGATTTCATCCAAGCGTTTCTGTAATTCGCCGGGGTTCTTGTTGAACGCGCCGAGTTGCGCCATGGCCTCAACAGCGGCAAGCTCGGTCTGCATCAATAACTGGTCGCTGTAATTCAGGTCGAATCGTTCCTGCCCGGACGGGTGAGCGCGAGAGGCGCGGTCCACGGCAATTTTCTTAATCTCAGCGTCACCAACGCCCATGCGCTTCAATAGGTCTAAGTCTTTCTCCAAGCCGCCCGGCGTCATCGCTGGCGGGGGCGCAAACTGCTCAAACATGCTTTTAACGCTGCCAAAGCGTTCATCTGCCGCAGCCATTGGATACGCGGACAGCGCATTGGTCATGCTGGCCTGATAATCCGGGGCGGGCCGCTGCGCGTAAGATTCCGGGTTCTCGTAAAAGTCCGAAAGGTTCGGCGCGTAACCCATTTGTAGATTGTTACCAGCTTGGTTCGCAAACCCAGCAAGGTCAACGTCCTGCTGCATCTTCTGCATCTTTGCAAACTGCTCAAGTTGTGCCTTGGCGTTCTCGCGCTCCATTTCCGATTTCGCCATCTTGCCCTTCACGAACCCGTCGAGGCTATCAACGTCCATCACCTCGGCTTGATCTTTGGACAACAGGCCACTGGCATCAGCGTACGCGACAAGAGCCTTAAACTTCTTGGCCTTAAGCTTTTCTTCCTCCTTGCGCTTTTCCAAGCCCTCAAAGAGGCGGTCGATGCCACGGTGCATCCCCTGCGCCATTAACTGTGGTCCGATGCTGCTGTGAGACATATCAGTATCTTGGATTTACGTAGCTTTGAGGCTGGTAGCCGTAGCCGGTGTTCGGCGGCGCTTGTCGCCCACCACCCATGCCGCCCATGCCACCAGCCATGCTGAACAACCCGCCTGAAATCGCTCCAAGCATATTGCTGGTCGTGTTGTCCTGCGGCACGCTCGTAACCCCGTTAGCTGCGAATGGGTTGATCGCTGGCATGGATGTTTGCCTGCCCCATGCTGCGCCTTGCATGCCGAGTGCTGGCCCGTACGTTGCCGCGAGCGATGGACGGCCCATTAGCGCAAATGGGTCCGGTTGCATCCCGGCAACTTGCGCTGCGAAACCCTCACGCTGGCGTTTCCTCGCTTCAGCTTCCATGCCCATGTTCGAGTAGGCTTGGTATGCGTCCAATGGTGAATGCCCGAAGCCGCGCAAGCTCGCGTTGCCGAAAGCTGCTTGAGTCAGCGTCCTCACCGTAGACGGGTCCAGAGCACCGCCCTGATCCAAGCCATCTTGGGCGCGTTGCGTCAGATTCGACAGCAGTGGATTCGCCTGCTTGTACGCCTGAAGCGCGGCGGGAGCGAACGTGTTGAGGTCGGTCAACATCTGCTCGCGGTTGAACTGCGCCATGTCAGCGCCAGCCCGCTTGTGCAGACTCAGTAACCCTTCCTGCCCCGGCATTTTGAACTTCTGCTTGTGGAAGGTGTATTCGCCGTCCCTCCAAACAGGGATGATGCGGTTTTCCGTTCGCGCTTGAGTGCCAAACAATGTGTCTCTCGCAACCTGATTCCCGAGGTCTGCGTAAGCCGGATTGTAAACCTTGTTCAGCCCAAGCACTCCCGGTCCATAAATGCCCCATGCCGCGATATTCTTCCGCGTCATTTCTTCCGGGCCGTAAACGGTTGGACCTTGCGCAGTGGCAGCGCTGGCCCCGCCCGCAATGACGCCCGCTGCGCCTACGCCGACAGCTACCCAACTCACGCGACCTCCTTGTGTTCGACCAGTTCTTTCAGCTTCTTCATATCTTCAAACGCCTGAAACGATTCGCTCTTGGTAATCAGCGCATCCTCCAAATCCTTCAGTTCTGTCAGGTCCGTGGGATGCGTCGTGGCCCAGCGCATCGTCTCAAAGATGTACAGCACCTTACGCACGCCGGGTTCAGAAACAAAGATGCACGGCGCGATAATGTGGTGCAGCTTGCCATCCATCATCACTGCCGCCCTGCCGGTGAGCACGATATTAAAATGCTTGGTCTTGTGCTGGTGGCCGATAACGAATGTTCCTCGCGGCATCAACACTTCCCGCATGTAAACTCCCGGCGCGAAATGATGCACCAGCGGACAATCCACTTGCGGCAAGGGCAACAGCTTCGCCTCCACCTGTTCAATGCGCTCGGGTGGCACATTCAGCATGCCCTCAACCTTCAGGCTTTTCAGCGGCTCAATTTCGGCTAGCGATAGCATTAACTTGCAGGTGGTTTGCCAAAGAACGCCAGATGCACTTCAGGCGCATCGACCAAAGCGACAGCGCCAGCCAGCGTAATCCCGACCACGCGCACGTTGCGCTGCGTGGTTGTCGCCCCGGTGCCAATCACAACCAGCGGGTAGGACGATCCACTCAGGACCGCATTTCCGATGACCAAATAGTTCGTGTCATCAAAGCCGTAGTCCAAGTCCACGGTGTAAAGCCCTGCGCCGGTTCGCGTTACCTTGCGGACGCGATATGCAGATTGAATCACGCCGGAAGTGCCAACAAACCGCACCCACGCTTTCAGGTCGCCCGCAAGCGCGGACGGCTTCGATAGGTCTTGTAGCCCGTCATTCATTACAGGTCGCTGCCCATTACGGTGATGTTGAAGGTTTCAGCGTTGTGCGTGCTCACCCCAACGCGGTTGAACCCGGAACTGCCGGGAATGAAAAAGTTGTTAAGGATTACCGTGGCGCTCGCGCCCTCAACGGTGGCGCTGGGAGTCGTTCCGGTAATGCTCACTTCATGGAATATCCGGTAGTTGGTGCCATCGTAGAGATACAGCCGGATCATGCCGTTGGTCGTGTTGCCTGTGGCGCGAACAATCACACGGTCCAGACGTGACCCGCTCGCCCCTGCCGTAAAACAGGTAGAAATCGTGCCGGAACCATCGCGGTTGGTGTTGGCTGTTGAAATGTTTGTCACCTCTACGTGAGGCGTTGCCGTGAATACTGGGTTTGCTGCCATAAATTAGTTAAGATTCGTGTTCTGGTAGAGTTTGTCTGCCACGGTGATTGTTCCGGGGTCTGCCCATGCGCCATCGCCCCGCAGGAAGAAGCTGGTTACAGGACTTCCGTTGCCGATATAGGAAACGCTCATCGTGCCCGGCCCCCACTTGCTGGTGCCGCTGTTGTAAACCAGTGGTTGGCCGTTGGATGGCGCGGTAGTCGCCACGTTGGTAAGTTGGTTCAGGTTGCCGGTGACGCTTACCGTGGGTTGGCCCAGCAGATTCAACTTAGCCACCGTTATGTCGTCATTCGTCTGCGCGAACTGCTTGCTTGGTGTTACTGTTGCGTCGAGTGCCATTAGGTTCTAGCTCCTGCCTTTGACTGGGCCTTCCTGTTCTCAAGCTTCACTGACATGAGCCGGAAGCGCCCTTGAGTTGAGTTAATCTTCACGCGTGCGCTGCGGCCACGCTTGCGCACCTTGAATTGCTCGCGGGTTTCCTGATGCCGACCAACATCCACTGATGATGTTCCAAGCTTAAAGCTGGCCGCGTGGCTAGAACCAGTTCCAAGCAGAATCGAGTAGTCCTCCCGATGATCTGTGGCGTGGTCAAGGTTGGTGTTGGTCGTATCGTAGTCCGCCCTGCCAAAAATGGTGTAGCGACTGCGGCTTTTCGTAATGCCGGAATGCACCGTCTTGGTTTCGTACGGCCCATCAGCGAGAAGCTCGACAGAGTAATTCGGCTTCCACGTCTGCACATCCAAGGATAGCCAATCAAAATCGCTTAAGCTCTCGCCGCCATCCGGCGTGTAGCCACGAGTCGTTACGCTGGACACAATCTCCTGCACGGTGGTTTCCGAAACCGTGCCCCACGATCCAGTCACCGAGACAACTGGTAGGATGCCATTCGTGGCGTAGAACCGAACCCCGGTCGTGCCAACCAGTACCGGCAGCGTGTTTGGGGATTCCCACACACCGCTTGCACTACTCGGTGAGTAGCCATAGCCGTTAGTGGACCAAAGCCGGTCCACCTGCCCCGCAAGGGTTCCAGCAACCTGCATGTTGGTTGCCCCGTTTGCAGCGCCGGAAGCCGTTATTGTCGCCCCCGTGTTCACGCGAATGGTGTCCCCATTTGAGGCCACGGTAGCCACCGTAACATCCACATAGGGCGCGGCGACCACATCCTGAAAATCTTCCTCGTAAAGCACTACCCAACCATCATCCCGCACAACAAACAGGCGGTCCACGCCTTGATACTTACGGACGTGGAACTTTTTCACCGAAAGCCCGTCAGCTTCGTCATGCCCGCTCCACGCTCGGTTCAGAAAATCGTAAACAAAGATGGCATTGTTCACCCCGACATAAAGTTGCTGCAAGCTGCCCTGAGCCTGAACGTCCTCCACTCCGTTAACCGTAACAGACGACCCGGATGCAACAAAATCCACAGAACGAGTGTATGTGTCGCTGCCATTCGTGATGCTGGTTTCGTTCTCTGTTTTCGTGAAGCGATAGGTTGCGCCTGAAGTCACTGGAATGGTAATCGTCTGACTGAGCGGAAACCGAGTTCCGGTCAGGCGCTCGGGACCAAGAAGCTCCGCGTCATCCAACGGAACTGCCAGGTAATATTTGTTATCCCAATAGGCGGCTTGTGCTCTGCTTGCGTAGGTCCAGTTAATCCTGTCGATCAAGGGCTGAATCGGGTCTGACAGCGGAATGGAAACACCCTGAATCTTGTTCTGTTCAGTTTGCCGCAGGCTCATCACGCCCATTTGCGACAGGAACAGCAAGTCGGAACCGCAATGCGCTACCGACTCCGCAGCCACCAAGCCGAACTTGTCCGTGATTTGATCCAGTTGCAGCGCGGCAAGGTCCGCATAGAAATTGGTGAGTGCGTAAACCGAGTGCCCCTTGAACGCAATAACGGTCGTGTCATTGAACTTGGACAGCGCCACCAGTGCATCAGAGCTTCCGGTATTCACCCGCAACTCGGAAACAACCGGCAGATATTTGGTGTAGCTATTGAAATCGCTGACGGCAATTTCATCCTCGTCATTCGGGATGACTAGCCGGTTGTTCAGGAACAGGCCGCGCTCCGCGTTTGGGATTGGCTCGGTACCATCACTGTTCACTCGAATGTCGCCTGTCGCTGGCGAGGCAGGCGAACCGCTTACGCTATAGGTGAAAGCGCGTGCGCCGGTTACGGCAACCGTCTTGCTGCCGTTATACTCGCTCTGGTCACAACCGGAAATCGCGACGGAATCGCCACTGCTGAAACCGTGATCTTGGGGAGTTGTGACTGTGGCGGTAGTGCCGCTTCGCGTAATGGTGGTTGGCGTTTCTGAAATCGCCTCAAATCCAACAGTTATGTCACCCATCGACAGGGGGGCACTGTCAGCCCCGCGAAACATCACCACTGTATCGAACGCTTGCACAAACGTTACGTTGGTCGTGATTGTCACCCCGGCAGGCAGGTTTATGCTGAACGGCTCGCGGTTATCAATGCTCGCGTACACGTTTCCATCCGCAGCAATGAGCATGTAATCTGCACCCGTGTTTGGGTCGCTGAACTGCCCAACACCATACACTGTGCCCCATGGTTGCTGGTTAAACTTCTTGAGCACGGGGGAACCTGTCGCTGGCGTAGCTGGCGTGCCAGTGACTGTGTACGTAAACGTTGTTGCGCCCGTAACCGTCGCGATGAATGCCCCGTTGTATTCCGTCTGTGTTGCTCCTGAGATAACGGCGATGGAGTTCGTCGCCAATCCGTGATTGCTGGCAGTTGTTACCGTAGCTGTGGAGCTTGCCCGCGTAATAGAGCTAATAGTAATTGTGGTCGTGTTCGCCTTGTTCAGCCACGGCAGCTTAACGTAACCCTTGCGGGTCTCGACAACGCCATTGCGGAAGCGACAGTTCACCGCGTCCGATACGTATCCGGGTGGCAAAGCGTGCGGCTCAAGGCGGGCATTCACACCAATGAAGCCACTATCGCCAACGAAACTCGCTGGCGTATCTAAGGCTTGCGTTATTCGGTGCCGCATTCTAGGGTTCGCCCTGGATGGGTTGCGCTGGGTAAATCCCGCGCTTCATGTGTGTGGTAACTATTGGGGACGGGAACCACGTAATCCATCCACTCTTTCATTTGCTTTCCAGTTCAGCTTCCAGTCCCGCTATCGTGTCCAGCGCGTCCAGCGTCCATTCCGGCGCTGCCGTTCGCGCTGCCTGAAATTGTGGATGCGCTATCAGCCGCGCTCCGTTGTCCATCGCTGGACCCCGGCACGCCGTAAACAGCATCACGATTGCGCTGGCGCTTAACGTCCAGACCGCCAGCCGCCGCAGACTCCTTGCCCCACGCTCGCACTTGCGGGATGAGTCGGGCAATTTCAAGCAGGAACAGGAATAACGGCTTGAGCCAGCCAATCACTTCGCGCCTGCGACTTCAGAACTCACGTTGTTGTCGCGGGCAAACAGGCCGATGCCTGCCGTGCCAATGTACGCCAGCAGCTTGCCAACAAACTGAAGCCATTCAGGGATGCCGTTGGCTTCAGCGAGAAATGCGCCCAGCGCGGCAATCGCGCCCGCCAATGTCGTTTTCCATGATTTCATTCATTGCCTTTCTGTTTGAGTTTGCGGAGCAAAACACGAATCGTCAGCACACCAACGACGATGGAAACCAACCCGGACAAAATTGCCACCGCGATGCTCACTTCATGCAACGTTACCGCGCCAACAAAACCAAGGACGGTTACAATGCCACCAGTTACTTGGTTGGGTTCGTTCATCATTCACTTGCGGCGCACTCCCGCGCTCGCCAAAACACCCGTTGTGGTTCATCTACCGGCACAAATACGAAACATCGGCGCATCGCTCTCGCGGTGGTTATCGTAGCGTAATGCTGCCAGTCATCAGTGAGGTTGCTGTTCGACTCAAACCGAAGGCAGTGCGAGTAAAAGTTTGTCGCCGTCACAATCGCCCTGTCCCCATCGCGCTCAATGCTTAGGTCCACGCCGAACGACAGGCATACGATGGCAAAGAAACAAACCGCCATCGCCAGCGGAACAAAAAGCCATGGAAGGATGCGGGACATCAGTTTGTGCTTCTCCCGCGTTCCACAAGGTCAGTCCCGTTAAATTCCAGAGTGATCGTATCGTATTGCGTCGGGGTCCAAGTGCTGGCAAGCCGCGCATTGCCGCTGCTCATGGCTGCGTCATCCACCAACTCCCCGGCATTCGTCCCGGTCCATTCCAGCAGAATCACGTCGCCGGGCTTCAGGTATCCCGTAACAATGGTGAACGTGCGGTTCGCCGCAGTCACGTTATCGCTGCTCAGCTTAATGTAGCGCGAGAGCTTGGGATTCACCGCCTGATTGTCCGCAGTAAGGCTCACACTGTCCGCAAACCCACGATTCAGGTCAGCCGAGTAGAAATTCGTTCCGTTCCCCACAATGTTGTTGGAAGTGGAATTTACCGCATTAATGAAAACCCACCCATTCGTGTTCTGCACCAGACAAGCCCCAACGCCACCACTGGAAAGGTTGGTGCCAACAATGTCCACCTGACAGTTGTTCAGGTACAGCCCGCCTTTATACGACTCACGTATCGGATAAAGCCCAGCAGCTTGGCTGATAAATGCAGCCGTAGTTGTGTTTGTGCCGCCAGATGAATGCAGGTATGAGCCGTAAACCTCGCACCGGGCATGCATCCCCAGAATCCGAATGTTCGTTACATCCCCTCGCGCCCGACTGGTGGCGTCCGTAGATGGCCCGGCAGAAACCAATCGGCTACTGTAGATGCGGACCACAGCCGGGGCTTCATCATTGAATCCATCGCCATCAAGGTCTGCATCCACCGAGTTATTTGCCTCGATGTAAACCGAATCGAAATGGTTATCGAACAGGCAATCGAAAAGCGTCCAGTCTGCCGCCTGAAATTCAGTAAGGACGGACGAGTAAGCACCATTAACCGTTGAAACCCAAAGGTTGTCATCGTCACCCTTTAACCACACGCGACCCACGGTAACATTGGTGCTCGATGCTCGCCCGGACGCCGCCTTATAGCCAAGTTGCGGATTCGCGCTCTTGTTTGTTGCGTAAAGCTGAAGGTCGTAAATCTCGCAATTATCAAACAACCAAACCATCGGATTGTCAGGCGACCCCGAGCCGGTAATGGTGGTCTGCGCCATCCCTGAACCGCGAATGCAGATGTTGTTGGAGACATGGAGGCGGTAGGTGCTTTGGCCGAGCGGGTAAGTGCCGGGAGCCAACTGGATCGTGCGTTTCACGCCGTCAATGGACGCAGCATTCAGCGCAATCACAGTGTTCGTGAATTGCCCAACAGTGCTCACCAGCCGCACATTGTTCAGTGGCGCAGGACCACCCGAGAACTGCGCGAATGCGGAAACAGCAACAAGACAAAGAATTGAAATCAGCTTCTTCATTTTACGCGGTAGGTGGCGTCGATGATGCAATCGTTGGTGGTGGTGATTGTCAGTGTGGCTGAGGTCGTGGAAACGGCCACAACGATCCCGGTGGCGAAGATGCGGCCATCCACATAGTCTCGCGCCTTCTCTGAATCGGCAGAGCACTTGAACACCAGCTTTGGCACCGCGCCATTACTGGGGAGCGAAGCCGCATCGTGCAGTTGGATGTAAACGTCTGAAACCGAGTTGTTCCACACCGACACCGAGAACAAGCGGCCCGGCACGGCGGAAACTACGAGGCTCTTTGCCAGCGCACCGCTGTTAGCTGCGCTGTCTGCTCCTTGAATTCTTACTGTTCCACCCATAGTTTCTATCGCGTCAAAACAACGCTTCTCCTTATCTGGTTTTGTGTTGCCCCAACCCTGAACGCTAATTCGCTCAGGATTTTTTCCGCCTTGGCGTCCTCTACCATGCGCTTTTCCGACATGCCCTCAGACACCAAATAATCGGCGTATGCCCCCTGTTCGATGTATCGCTGGAATAAGCGCGGTATTTCAATCAAGCGCCACGACGCCGCAGTCGTTTCCGGGCTTTGCCCTGCGGTCGTGGTCACAATGCAATCGTAAAAGTTCCCCGGATAGCTGGAAGGTGTGCTGCTGCTCCGGTAATAAACCTGATCCAGATTAGCGGTGTAGGTGGCCGAAGTGCTGAACGTATCCCCAACAAGCGCAGGAGCCTTGGCTTTGAACTCCACCCACACAGTATCCGAGTCACTGGTGACTTGAATACCGTCCGGGGTCAGCACGTAGTCTAATTCTTTGGCGTTGCGCCACACGATGGGAGACTTGTCGTACACCCCGACTACATCGCCAATCTTCGTTTCGCCGGTCTGTTCGAGCGCAACATACCTGTCGAAATCCGTCAGTGGCGCAAAGTAAGTCGTGTTGGTCGGCAGGAACCCGGCAGCAGCAGCGGTGATGCACTGGTACTCCCGATCCGTGGGCGGATAATAAACCTGATCGCCAACCACATAGGCCGTGGAGCGCGAATACGTGGAAGCGCCGTAACTTTCCTCGCAGACCGCCCAATAACGCTCCTGCGTTTCGTCCTCGGCGTTGGCCGGGTTGACACCGACTTTCAGCGTGCCGGTCGCATTCGCGCCGGGGTCTGATTCAAGGGTGTAGGTGAACGTGGTTGCCCCAGTCACGGTCACTGTTGCCGTGATATTGTAGCCCGACTGGTTAGCCCCGCTCACCGTAATCTGGTCGCCAGTGCTCAACAGATGATCTGCGCTGGTAGTCACTGTGGCGGTAGTGCCACTGCGCGTGATCGTGCTCGCGGTCAACGGCATCGCTCGCAATGCCTGGTAGCACTTGCCGGTCTGCGGAAAAAATCGTTCGGTAACAGCGGACGTGGTTGCCGCTGCCAAAGTCTCAGAAGCGGAATAATCAGCGCGGTAAGCGCGTTTCTCGCAATAGATAAGCTCAGGCCAAAGCTGGTGTTCCCAGATGGTTGCGAGCCTGCGCGAGATTGCCGCCTGAATAATCTGCGCCTCATCCGTGTGGATGTTGTCCCGGTCGAGGCCGCAAAGGTCCGCAACGTTGCGCAGGATTTCGTAATACGGGACTGCGTTCATGCGCCGTAGGACTTGGTGAATCGCTTGGACCGTGCGCCACTGGACAAGGAGCCGTAACCCACCATGATTTCCTTGGTGCCTTTCGATTTAACGCGCACTTCAGGAAAATGCTTCTGCATGTACTTCACCCACCCCGAATCTTTCAGTGGGTTGTGCCCTAGTCGCGCCCGCCAATGGGCAAGGATTGTTTCGTCAATCTCCATGGTAGGAGCGCCAAGACCATTGATTGCTCGCCGGTCTTGGCACAACGAAGGGGCGTGTTCCTTGCGCTGGCGCGTTTCAGCGAGAACGCATTCGGCTATGTGCTGATTGCGGAAGAACTTATCTAACGCATCAATTAGCCAAGGCTCGTTTGCGATCCCGCCGTTACGTCCAGTCATTTTTTAGAACGAGGATTGCGTTCCGGTATCGAGCGCCACCATGTCAGTGACCGCCAGAAACACATGCCACTCACCAGCCGTCAGCGCGGACAGGGCCGCGCCGGTAGCAGTGAATACCGCATCAATCGTGTTGGCTGCGGTGTAAATGTGCGGCGCAGCAGCGAAGGTTTCGTACCAGATGCCCGCCGCAACTGGCGTGGTTGTTCCACCAACTTCGCTGGAAGTTAGGAACCGATTCGCAGAACCATCATCGCCAATGGTCACAACCAAGTCCGTCATGGACGGCGCAACACCAATGGTTACAACGCGCAACGCGCAAGCGCGAACGCGGGAACCAATCGGAATCGTCGGGCTGGACGCCGTGAGTTTCGGGAATATCTCCACCGCTGCGCCCGATGTTTCGGTGAGCAGGTCGGAGTAGGTGATGACGATTTTATGAGTAAAGCCTGATGCGGCTTTTTCCTCAGTCGTTAGTGGTATGATTTGCATAGTCGCTAATTCCTTTCGGGGTTATGGTTTGAACTTGCCAAGGCCGATTGGGTTATCGACTTGCAGACCGCCGATGTATGACACCAGCACGCGGGGGCCACCGCCCAGGTCGGGGAACCGCTCCACGGTGGGGCGCTGCTCGCTCCGAAGATGGATTTTGTCCATGTCCAGCAGGTAGCCGCGTGATCCACGCTGAGCCGAAGTCGCAGCAGAGCCACCAATGAAGTTGGAGGACACAATTTCGACGGTGCCGTAGTCGCCCTCGAAAACGGTCGTGCTCGAAGTTACGGTCTTTGATTTGCCGTCGAAGTTGAACACTCGGTACTTGTTGGAGTTTGCCAACACGCCCGTGCGCGTGAAGTCCGTAAAGGCGCGACGAAGGGTTGAGCCAGCAAACAGCACGTATTCGCCGGTCATGCCAGTGGTGTCGAAGATGGACGCCAGCACGTTTTGAACGTGTGTTTCCGTCAGTGACGCCGTGGCCGTGGTCTCGATCTGCGCGGACGCCGGGCGATACGCGGCAGGAACGCTTGCGGGGGCCGTGGGTCCGGTGGTGTCAATCCACAGGTCAAGGCCGATGGTGAGGTATGGCGCAGCGCCAGTGTCGGCTTGGCCGTCATTGCCAGCCAGCAACGTGCTTTCAGTGTCGCGCTTGATTTCCACCAGCTTCTTGCGGGTGGCGAGGGCGATTTCCGATTTCACACCAGCAACAGTGCTAATGTCCTCGGAGCGCCGGGAAACCTTCGCGGTCCTGCGCCACTCTTGAGCGTAATTGCCAAGGCGAGCGCGGTTTTCCGCGTGGTTCTCGTAGGTGGAAACGTCCTGACCGTCCACGACTCCGGAGTTCACCGGATCGGCGTATTCGTCCACCAACCACTCAAACTTTGAGTTGGTCAGCTTACTTGATTTGTTTACGCGGGTGGTAAATGGCGTGGACTTCGTATCCACGATGGAATAGATATCCGCCAAGTCCTCGCGCTTTCCGATTTGATTTGGTTCTGTTAAGGAGGGCATAATTGCATGTCATTTAAAGGATTGCCTCCAAGGCCCGATCAATGTCCTCAAACGTGCCCGTATCTGCCGCCTTCTGCTTTAGCGCATTCGTTGCCGGTCGCGCACCGGGGCGCACGGTCGCGGTTGTGGAAGCCTTGCCGGGTGTCGGCAATTTTGGCGGCGGCGTTTTCGGGGCAGGTTGAACTGCGCCTTTGGCCTCGTACGCCATTTTGCCAAGCACAAGCTGCGCGAGAAGTATTGGGCCGTCAGGCACCTGAAGCGGGTCCAGTAACCCCGGAAATCGCTTCACGACTTCCTGAGCTATCTTTCCCTCTTTGGTGTTCTTGTCGGGAAGCCACGGAGCGACCTTCAAGGCCGTCTCGTAATGCTTCTCATACTCCTTGCCCAGCTTCTCCACATGCCGTTGTGCGGCAAGCGTGCGTTGGCCCGTAAGCTCCTGCACCTTGAGGGATGCGTTGTCCTTAACCGTTTCCAGATAATCGCGGGCGTCCTCAATGTCAGAGAACTCTTTCCCGTGTTTATCCTTCAATTCGGCCAAGACTGCTTCCGGGCTTTTGCGTGATAGCCTGAGCAATTCGGCGCTCTTGTGGAACGCGGCTTTAGCCCCCTGCTCCTGGTCGTGCAGCTTTTTGATTTCTGGCACGCGCAGTAGCGGGTCGGCTCCGGGCGGTACATCAGCGGCAGGCGTCTCTGGTTTCGCTTCGGCCAATTCCTTGACCTTGGCTTCCAGTTCGGCCTTTTGCTGATCCAACGCCGCAAGCTGTTCCTCTAGTGCCTTGCGTTTGGCGACTTCCTTACCGATGCGCTTGTTGATGGTTTCCTGAACCTCTGGCGTTACCTCGGGTTCATCTTCCTCAGCTTCAGCAGCGGGCGGAGTTTCAGACTCCGTTTCGGACGTTGTTTCGGTTTCTTGGGGTGGTTGTTCCGTGGAAGATTCGGGCTGTTGCTCGGTTTCCTCGGACTTCTGCGGAGCTTCCGGCTGCTCATCACCAAACAGTTGTTTGTAGATGGCTTCCTGCGTGCCCGCGACGGCTTCTTCCGTAGTTTCGGTCGGGAGTTCTACTGTCCCGGTATCGTTAGCCATGCTTTAGCCTGCAAGTCGGACTTGGTTCTCATATCAGCCCGCTTTCGAGGAAGGCTGGGGCGGTTCAGTGGACCCAAATAGTGCCTTCGCCTACGGAAGAACCATTTGCAGGCGGGGAAGTAAACGGGCCTACTGCCCGGATGAATCTCTATGAACCCTTATGAACCCCTAATTGGCTTATTCGCCTCTGCCCAAATTTCCAGAAGATTATTGCGGAAGTCCTCAAGGGCAGACTCACGCCCAAGGTTGGACCGCATCTGCTCGTTGGTTTGAGTGTCGTCGCGGGCGGCGATATGATCTGCCAGAATGGACTTGTCCAGTAATGCCTGCACCGCGACAAAGACATGGTTGGTTTCCGAGACAGCCTGAAGCTTCTCCTTCACCAGCCGGTCGTATTTCTCAAAGCTGAACCGGGCGAACATCTGCTTGAAATGGTTTTTTGTGTCGAGCACCCGGCGTAACGTGGCGAGTTCGTTTTCAAGCTCGTCTATGCGCCTGCCCATTTCAATTTCAGACGCGCCAGTGGCGGTAACAGTGCTCACGCCGCCACCCCCATTCTACCAGTCTGCTTGTTCTCGGCCTGCTGGACGTTAAACTGCCGATTCTCAAACCACTTCTTGGCTTTTTCCATAAAGTCCTGATCCTGCTGAACGGCCTGCTGCATCTTTGGGTTGGCCTCAATTATCTGTTGGGCAATCTGTAGCTCGGCCATCGCTGTTGGGTTATCGTCGGGCGTTAGGCGCGGCTCCATGCCTGCGAGCATCTTGACGAAATCATCCTGAACGCGCTCAACCATCTGCTGGCTGGCTTGGTTGCCGTCCAGCGTAATCTCTTTCGCCAGCGACGGGTCAACCGCCCGCAACATGGCACGAACAAACTTGGCTGGAGAAATCACGCCTTCCCGGTCATATGGCAGGATGCCTTCAGCAATCGCCTTGTACCGTTTCAGCAGGTGTTCGTCGTCCATTTCGCGCACGTCGAACGACAGAATGAAATCCTTCTCGAAATCCATCGTTTGCGGCTTTGGCGCTCCGGTAATTTCCTGATAATCCGAATCAGGCATGTACTGGTGAATCAGAACGACCGCCTGCTGGAACGCTTCAGTCCACGGTGCCAGGATGTTGTTGACGATCTGCTGTTGCTTCACCTGAATGCGGGCGGGCGGAACGTCAGGATGCGGCACACCCATTTCCTCTTTAATCTCGCGCTCAAATCGTTCCATCAACTCAAACGCCACCGGAGACCCCGGCGAATGCAGTTCCATCTGCTTCGGCTCCCTGCCGGGAATGACTTGGTTTTTGACATTCGGGCCGAACCTGAACTTGGCTCCCGGCGACGTGCTCGGCATCAGGATTGGCGGCGCAACGGAAAGCGAAGTCCAATCCACCAGCGCATCACGTTGCACCTTGATTTCCCGCTGGCGCGACGAGAGCACTTCAGGAATTCCGCGAGAGGAAAGGATGCTGCGGTGCCATCGCTCACGCGGCCCGGCGATGAACGGCATTTTCTTGTGCGCGTAACCCACTGGCTCACGCTTCGCATACAGTGGATCAGTGCCGTTATCCACCGTGGTAATTTCCGGGTGGAAAATCGTGCAGTAAATCGTGGTTACGTTGTCCTCATCCAACTCGCGGGTGTAGGCCCAAACCACTTCAATCCTGTCTTTGTTGGTTTCGGCGTCAGTCCATGTGAAAGATGATTCCGAATTGACGTAAACGGCGGTCGATTCGGTCGCACTGCTCACGGTCCACGTAGATTCATGGCCTTTGCACTTCACGGCCTTCTCCACCCATTCCTGATCCCAACCCTCAAGCGCGGCTTCAGCGCGTAATTCCTGCTCGGTGTAGTAGTCCCGAACGAAAATACGCGGTGCTTTCTGCAAATCAGTCACGTATGGCGGGATAAACACGTCCTCCCACAGCTTCAGCGCCCGGATGCAGGGCTGATTCTTGCAAATGTAAGGTATTGGCAGCGCCGAAACCTTGCCGTCGCGCAATTCGCGCACGAATTTACGAGCCGCTTTCGGTTTTACCTCGTAATTGTCAAATAAATCGCTGTTTTCGTTGCCCAACTGCTCGGCGGCGGCGGATTGGGCGATTTGACGGCCGTATTCCTGCACCAACGCAACGGCCTGATCCTCGGTTTCCTCATTGGCAATGAGTTGCGTCAGCATTTCCAGCGGAGAACCCGGCATCTGTGCAGCAATCTGCGCCATCTTTTCGAGCGTGATTGGGTCACGCCGCATTTCAACCTCGCGCTCCCATGTTGGGTGCAGAATGAAGTTGCCGTAAGTGCCCTGATACTGCGCCGAAAGCTGGAACTCGTTCAGCAATTCGTCGTTCATCTTCTCACTAGTGAGCCATTGGAGCAGCTTGTTGACGTTGGCGGCTGATTCTTCGTCCTTCGGCTCCATACCCTTGAGCAATGCGACGGAGCGATGGAATGCGCCCACCTGCAACGCGACGTGCTCGGTGATGATCGCGTCCACCAGATTGACTCGCGTATCACTCGCGCCGTCCCACGGGAAAGCTTCTTTGTTTTCCTGATCGTGTTTCTTGCCGTCCGTGGATTGCCCGTCCCAGCGGCAAAATCGCGTGTCCTCGTTGTCGCGCACTCGATCCCACCCGTAAGCGTAGGGCGTGCATTCCTTGAATTCTTTGACCAGCGCCGCTATGTCGGGCTGTTCCTGGGTATAGACCAGTGATTCTGATTCAGTTTCCATTTTTTACCTCCAATTTGTAGCCAGCAATCCGCAGCGCATCGTCGCGGTAGTACATGCACCGGCTCTTTGTCCTGCCGACAACTAAAGTTCGAATGTCCCCGTCCTCAACCATGAGGCGAAAGGCGTGAACCGGGATTCCAGTAACACTGAGCCACACTTTACGATGAATTAATGGCGGCAGCTTCAGCGCGTCCTCTCGCGACATTCCAACTGGCTTTTCGTTTAACTTAGGCATGCCTGAACAATCTCCCACATGATTATGTACCAAAGCGCCGATAACAGTTCTCCCGGCAACCTCTTAATGACACGCCTCCAACTGAACCCATGTTCGGTGCTAATAGCTTCCCCCACCATAACTCACTTGCATTTTAGGATCGTGAAACTGTAAATCCGCCGTAGCCATGTAACGCACCGTGTCCACCGGGTCTTTTGACGCGCCTTTCTCGCCGTCTATTCCCGTCCAGTTGTTCATGGCCCAAATCACATTCTTGCATCGTTCATGCACGAACAACCCCGGCTCGTTCAGCATCGCCGTTGGCGGTTCATCCGGGTTATACTTGTCCAGTAAATCATTTATCATTTCCACCCCGCGCTCGATGTGGTAGCCGGGTGCTGGCAGAAAATCCATGGATGGCCCGATCACATTCCCCTTTTCATCCTTCTGTTCCTCCACGAATCGGCTAAACATGTTGCTGCCCTCCTGCCCTTCCTCAACCCCGGACGGGTCTGCCATCGCTCGCGGATCGCCGTAACGAATGAAAATCGTCTCCGTAGTCGGCCCGGTCTGCCAGTGGGTTCCGGTCCATGTGTTCCCCTCGGCATTCAGCATGATTTCCTTGTAACCCTTCACGCCTTTGCCCAGTGGCTTCTGTGCTGGCCCCATGTCGCCATCCCATTTGTTCTTTGTCTCGCTCGTTACCGCCCATTCGCCATAAGTCTCTACATCGGGCCATTCCCGATAAATCCAGTGGCGACGGTAACGATCCACCGCAACCCAGATGATGAACGCATTCCTGCCAGGGCCGGGGTCCATCACCACGTAGCGCGTCACATCCTTGGGGATTTCCTTGACGATGTTCCACCCACCAAACTTCGGGAACCGTTTGCCAACCAGTTGCCGCGACCACCCATAAAACCGGCGTTCCTTTTCTTCCGTGGTGGCACGCGCAGCAACCTTCTTCTGTTGCTCGTACCCGGACCACGGGTTCATTTCCGTGAAAAAGTAAATTATTTGCGAACCACCGTCGCAGAATATGCCTTTTTGGAGGTATGGCATGTGACCCTTTGGGCACCCCGGAACATGGACCCTGTGCTGGTCTAGTAATTCCGCTTTTCGCGTTTCAATTACCGTAGCACCGTCCACAACCTCTTTGATCGCCGGGGTAATGCCGCGAATCGGCGTAAAGGTCCAAACCATTTTGCCATTCTGCCGAGGAAGGCGATACAGCAGCGTCTTGAGCCAGCCTAGCGGCAAATCTTCGTCAGCCAGAACCAAGTCCCAGCCGTACCCTTCGCAAACCTTAATGTCCTGGTTGTAGAACCCGAACAGGCCCATGCTCCCATTGGGCAGGACGAACTTGTGATGCGCCCCAGCCATGAAGCCACCGGCTTTCGTCCAGTTAATCTTCGTGATCCTGTCCGACTTGCGATACTTCAGCCGCTTCCATTCAGGCGGCAACATGTCGTAAACGTAAGCCTGCTGAATGTCGATGGATGGCTGCTGCGCCTCATGCAGCCAGAGCACCTTAGCCCCCGGCTTCTTCAGCATGGTCCGAACACCAAGCTCTGCTGCAAATCTGGTTTTTGAACTCCCGCCTCCACCGAATATACAGGTAAGCAAAGACTCACTGATGCACTTGTCCGCGTCTGACCAGCATGAAGGCCGATGCCCGTAACGCAGCGGGTCTTGCTCCATCAGCGTTACCGCTTTATTCCAGCTATTTACAACTTCCTCAGCAGCCTTCTCCTTGCCCGTGCTCGTCCAGAACAACAGCTTTTCCGGCTTAGGCGGAAAGAACAGCTTCGCGTCAGGATCGCCAGCGAGATACGGCGGAATTACCGGGCAAGCCTTTACGTTCTCCTTGCACCACTTGCGCGACCGCTCCAAATCATCGCCCGTGACCTGAATGCTCGTCCCACCAAACGACAGTTGAAAGCGCGGTTTAGGCGCTTCTACTGGTGGAGCTTCGAGGGTGGCGGTCACTTACTCCGGGCGCAGGCTTGATTTCAAGACCCACGTAGCATCGCCCCGATCCCAATTCACAAGAACCTTGAGCGTTGATAGGTGTGAAAACGCGGACACTGTTCCACGGTCCTCATTTCTGCGGACACGATCTTTGAGTTTGATGGATTTCATAAAAATCACAGCGCCAACTTTCCCTTAAACAGCCTGCGGTAATACTTCGCCGTCGCAAACGACCTCAGCCCGGCATACCGCGCCATGTGCTCCTTGCGCTTCGCCAGCTTCGCTGAAAATCGTTTGGAGAAGTTCATAGCTTAAACAGTTCTTCCCTCTCGTGGCAGTGCAGCAATGTTCTAGCGTAGTCATTGCCGAGCACATCCAGCATTGCAGTTCTGAGTTGAAAACGGCACGCCTTGCACAAGTCCACCTCTTGAATGGCATCGCCAGAACCACACCGAATCGCACCAACCACAATCCCGTCAACGTCATCTCCGGAGCCGCATTTATCGCAGAAGTATTTCCTCATAAAGTCACCCCATGCTTGCGAAACAAATACCGAACCCGGCCCCAGACCGTGTTCAACAACGCCGCATCCTTCACGCTACCGCCCCTGTCCGGGTGCAGGTTAATCATGCGCTGCCGATACGCCGTATGCGCCCGCTCAAGCCACAAATCCAACCGAGGCGCTTCCCGCTGCCAGAACGCCCCCTTACTCTCATCATTCCGATTGCACTGCCGGTAAACCTCCTTGCGCGGCAACCCCAGCGTCACCAGCAATTCACAGATACGCTGCGCTTTCGGGTTCAGGCGTGTGCGGGAGAGGGTCATACGCAGGGGCGAACGTGATTCCTAACTAATCGGCGGCATGCACTGATTACGCTCTGTGCCGCCTTTTGATCAGTCTTTCCCGGCTCGTTCCAAACGACCACTACGCGACGCGCCACGTCGGATGGCAACCTTTTAAAATGGACATGGAATTTGATTACCCGCCCGCAATACTCCCACTTGGGGCCACTAATAGTTATTTCCCCGCTCTTAACCTCGCGTTCTAGCACGTCTATTGTGTCCCAGTCAGTATGCAGGCAAACTTTAGGATGATGGCAACTCATACACATGGGCGAACGTGATCGCGGACAAGGCGAACCTTGGCGTCCAGAACTGATTCAGGCCAGCACTCGGCCATGAGCGCCATGCAGTCAGCCATACGACCAGTCCGATGATATTCTACGCGCCGAATGCCCCATTTCCGGCGCACGCTGAATTTCTCGCGTTTAGCGAGTTCTTCGAGGGTATCCCAGCTATGCAGGTCAACGGTCAAAACTTATACCTTTCCCGTGGCCTCTTGGTCGTGGCGACACGCTCGCCATTCGCCAAAATCTGAATCTTCATCTTCGGCCTGTACCGATCCCGCCACTCAGGATGGATGCGCACGCTCCAAAGCTTTCCAGTCTCGAACTGCCTCACCTCGATAATCCGGTGATTCGGGAAATTGCACCTTGTTACCTCAGCATCCACCCACTGCGCTTTCGGCGGCTCCGGCTTAATCTCAGCCACCCCAACCTGGCCCTTTAGCTTCCGCACCCCACCCTCGCTGTATTTAATCCAGCGCCCCACCCGATCCCAATCCTCCCCCTTCTTCAGCAACTCATTGCGCCGCTTGCGAATCTCATCCGGGGACAGCCCAATCCGTTCAGGTAGGTGATGCTCAAGAAAACAAAAATCAGCCTTTTGCATTGGCTGAAGCCGACAGTCTCATAAGAAAAACTACTTTGCAACATTAATTTTGCGAAACACCCACCATGGGAGCGATTTGACAAGCCAACCACCACTTGCTATTGTGGTTTCCGTGATGAGCGCCAGCTCAACAGTTGATTCCGTTCGGGGCGGTTCGGGTTCCCAAAGCCCGAAAGCTGGCACGCCCGCCTCGAACAGAGTCAACAGCCTTGGCGAGGCACGCAAAAGCGCTATGGAAACCCTTAAGAACGCAGAAGAACGACGCGCTGTGGCGGCGATTGAGGAAGCGAAACGGAATGCAGATGGCCCGCGCTGGACCGACAAATCGCCAACCGAACCCGGTTTCTACTGGTTTTCAGGGAAAGCCGACTACATGGGGGCAGTCGATTCGGTAGTCGAGGCTGGTTCCATGGAGCCAGATGAAGGCCTGTATATCACCCTTCCTTGGTGCGGAGCCTGCGTCGAAGTAGCTGATTGCCGTGGTAAATGGGCAGGCCCAATAGAAAGGCCACCAGAATGACCCGCGCATCCTTCATCAAAATCCTGTTTTTAGCGCCGGTTGTGGCGGTGTTGGGGAAGAAGGTCCAAGAAAGCCCGGTGTATGAGGCGGTGAATCGTCGCTTCGCCGGATTTATCAATGTTCGCCCAGGGCATACTTGGCCCACTTGCACTGCCTACACTTCTGGCACCCCGGTCTGGTTCGTCAATAGCCTCAAAGACATAGAAGAAGGCCGCGTTTACGACATGGAAACGGTCTTTGAGTGCGAGTTTACCAGCGAAACATGAGCCACGACCGTGAGCTATTTAAGCGCGAAGATTACGCCGGTTGGCAGCATGTAGATGCCTTCGAGTGGTGCAGAATCTTCTACAAGCCCAACGTAGACGAAGATGGCTCAAAACTCGGCTTTGAGGCCCACGTCTGGATAGCCCTATCCTGCTTCGGAACCACCGATTCACCGTTTGATGAGGATGGTACCGAAGGGGAGAAGGTCATGGACGTTAGTGCCTACTACGATGGGGTTCGCCATGTCGAACACAGCAGCTACCTGTTCCACCCCAATTTACAGGGCTTTATCAAGATTTACGAGCAGCTAATCAAGCTGGCCGAAGCCCACTGCAATTACCCGAGCACTAGAGGGTTGTTTGAATGAGCCACCCCGACGATCCGAAGGTTAGATGAGCAAGCTACAGGGCATCATTGAGCAAGCTTGTAGGGCATGGTTTCCGCAGGAAAGAATCTGGACCAACTACCGCCCTGAGTGGCTGTTCGGCATGGAAATCGACATATTCCTGCCCGACCTGAAGATAGCGATTGAAGTTCAAGGCCACCAGCATTACCTGTTTGTTCCAGACCTACAGAACACGGTCGACAAGTTCAAGGCCCAGGTTGACCGCGATAAACGCAAGAAACACCTGATTAGACAGCGTGGAATAGCGTTTTTTGAGGTTCCATGCGTCAACAAGGTTATGGGCGGGTTACAGCGAAAACTTGAGCATTTCCTGCATAAACGCCTGTCGACGCCTCCCAACCTACGGAAAGAGTGGAGCCAGCACCGTCGACACCTGAACACCTGCCGCGATTTAGTTCGCTTCAAGCTAAAGCGCGGGGCGCTGATCCCCGTTAACAAGAAGTCAGCAAAAGCTTTGAAGGCTGCTCAAAAAGCAGCCCGTTCCGCCAGCATAAATGACATAGCTCCTGCACCGTGCCTGCCGAGCAGCAGGCCAGCAAACAACGAAACCGGCCCCTATGGTAAGAAGCACTCAGTCTCGCCGGGAAAGCAGGTTGCAGAGCGCGTCCGACTCGATTCGGCTGATCCACAGCGCGTAGTCCTACCCGACACCCGCTACACGGAGAAATCCCCCGCAGGGGCTTATGCCTGTCATGATAAGACGCTGGTACCTCTGAGCGCCCGGTTCAGGAAGGATTAACCGCCTTCTGCGGCATAGATGCCTTGGCGCTCACGGCTCAAAAGAGCCGCCTACCCCTATTAAGGGGGTATTGTGTCTTTGAATAACCAACCCACCCAAGAATAACCCACTTAACCACCTCTCCCACAGCCACTAACGTTAATCGACTTTGCAGGAAAAATTTGGGAAGGATTACAGGTCAAGGAAATCAAGGGGCTAGCAAATCTCGAACCCCCTCCCCCGGCTCCAATTAAATCTTTTGTACATTGTGCGTAACGCATGCATAATCCCCAATGTTTACGCGGGTGAAACGAGGGTGCTGGAAGTTATTACCTACCTACTGAGGTAATTGTAAGTTATTTGGCTCCGTAAGTGCCTGATTATCAAGGCTCGACTCTAACGGAGTGACAACGATTTCATCAGTGACACCGAGAGAGGATTTGAGGCTTGTGAGGTCAAGGGAATGCTTGTGTTCAATGATCTGGGTAGGCTCGCCATCGAGCATCTGAATTTTGTCTATTACCACTCCGAGGCTGATGGATCGCTGTTGGAGTGGGATAGCTGCCAGTTCTTCTTGTGACATGTTCACCATGGAGTGGGTGAGCATGCGAGTGAATCGCTTGAGGGTAGCTGATTGCTCTTGTCGCCATTCCGATGACTGATCGCGTACGGCTTGGACGGTATTTGGGGATGAGTTTGTGATGCTGGCGGTAGCTAGAATGCCGGTGCCTGACTTGAGATGTTCCAGGATGGCTTTACGCTTCTCAGGTGGGCATAGGGACGCGTTGTGTTGCCGGTGGGTAGTTGGTAGAGCGGGGATGGCTTCTGGCGTCTCTGTGGCCATTCTGTTGCTCACGATGGGGCTAATTGTGGTGGGTTGCAAGTCTAAAGTTGAATGCAGTTGCCAAGGGGTGGGTGAGTGTGATAAGTGAGAAGCCTGACCGGAGACCCCTTGGCCCGGCTAACAGGTTTGCCCTAGACAAGCAATTATCACCTGCTAGCCGGGTATTTCTTTGGCGCATCTTCATTTATTTTTGTAAGAATAATTCCCTGATCTGCAACGGGTTAGGTGAGGTGGTGAAAAAAAGTTGTAGACAGTTGGTGCGTGGTGTGATTGAATGGTGGCGTTGACGATGAGTGCGAACGATAAACACTTAATGCTCCCTAGCGGTGATGCTTCTGGCCTTTCGGCTGGTCTCATCGTCAACAGCCGTTTAGGGGGCACCTTCTTAAATGTTGACGATGAAAGCAATAACACTTCGGGAGCTTAGATCGGCAGCGCAAGCTGTTGGCGCTAAGGTTGAGGACGATAGCGCGGGGCGATGGAATGTCCTGCAAATAATAGCACCCAACGGCAAGCAATGGAAGGATGGCGGGTGTAGGTCGCTAAAGGTGGAATGGCCGCAAGGTCAGAGCGCGCAAGATGCCTACCGGGATGCGATGAACCGCATACGTGTAGGGCTGGACGTGGCAGACCCCGAGAACATGGATTAACCCCCCAACAAGGCGATAACATGACAACGAAACATACTGCGGGGCCGTGGCACGTGGTGGCGAATGACGCCTATCTATCTGGCAAGACTCCCCTGAACATGGTCTCCGTTTATGCTGGTCAGGATAGGCGCGAACATGTTGTTTGCAATTCATGTGATCCGGCAGACGCCCAGCTAATCGCGCAATCACCGGCCATGCTGAAGCAATTGGGCATACTGGCAGAGGCGATGCGGGCGCAATTGGACCCCGAGCATTGCGCACATGGGGCGATTGATTGGAAAGACCTGCTGCTACACACTCAGGACATAATTCAGAAAGCCACGGGGGTGCAATCGTGAGCGCGTTCGTCCCTTCTTTGGATGAGATACGCGGTAGGGCTAAATGCTCGTTGCGCTCTGCCGTCATTGCGTATCTGGAAATGCTTGGCCGGGATATTATGGCCGGGGCGGATCATTGGGCGCTTGTTGACGCGATAGAAGCGCGTTTCAGGCTACCGGGATACACCCTGCAACGGGTGGAACAATGGCGAGCCGAACGGGACGCCGTAATAGAGGCTTATTTAGCAGCGACCCAGACGCGGGAGAACAGAATGGCGGTACGACACTAACCCAACAGCACCCCTGCTACGGTGGGGGTGCGAAAGGAACCATGAATACGACAAAAGCGAACGAGACGAAGTTTACGCCGGGACCGTGGCGGATGGGCGGTCAGAATGGGCACGGTGGAATCAGCATAAATGCTGGCGAGTCTGAATCTGTAGCAACGGTCTACCTGGGCCTTGTCACGTCTGAGAAGCCTTGGGGCTTGCCAACATTTTCCCTGCCCGAGAACGCGGGGGCTGTTGCTAACGCGAAGCTGATAGCAGCCGCGCCAGAGCTTTACGAGGCGCTTAAGGGTTTAGTTGGCTACCAGTGCCATTCCAGCTACACAGAGGCAGAGCGGCAGCAATTCACTCAGGCGGAAATAAGGGCAATCGAGGCGCTTAAGAAAGTTGAAGATTAGCCGCTCGAACCCAGCGCGGGGGAGCGGGCCTTACGGGCTTCCCTGCGTTGGCTTCGATCTGCTAATGGTGGCAGGTTGAAACCGTCCAGAGCTAGGACGTTAAAGTCTAGCGCGAAACAAAATGACTAAGACGAAACTAAAAGGCGCGGAAACACGATTAGAACGCCATGTTCAAGCATGGGTGAACGGGCGGGCAACTGATTACGAGAGTGGCGCGGAAGGTGTCCTGAAAGACCTGTTCTACGGCGGTTGCCAGTCGGGCATGGTCAGTCACCTGATCTACACGCGGGATGCGGTTAAATTCTTCCAGACCCATCGGCGTGAGATTTCCGAACTGCTCAAGGAAATGATGGAAAGCATCGGCTGCGATGGCCCGAAGGGTCTATTCGGCGACAAATGGGAAGACACGGACCCACTCGCGCAGGAAGACTCTAACCGCAACCTGCTCGCATGGTTCGGTTTCGAGGAAACAGCTAGAAAGCTGGCGGACAGGAACAGCATTGAGATTTAATAACCCAAACGCCCCGGTGGTTCGCTGCCGGGGCAAAGAAACTAAGATTCTATGAAAATTGGACAGATCAACGGCTGGTCGATTCACATTCCTACCAGTGGGGGCAAGGCTGGCAAGGGGTTAAACAGGACCGGAACAATTCAACTTCGCGGCTACGACACCATGAAGCAATTCCGGTTTGTTGTCGCTGATCCCGAGAGCCGAAAGAAGGCAATGGCTAAAGCCAAGCTGTTTGCCGCCCAGAAAGGAGCGCAGCAATGAACCCTGAGCCCGGTGCGTTATACACTTGCTGAAGACCCCGCCTTGCTTGGCGACCCTGAAATGGTTGAGTACGGGGACGGCGAATGGATCAAGTATTCCGACTACGCCGCCCTACGCGAGGCTCTTGAAACATTTGCGGAACGTGTCGAAGGCGACAGGCGCGAGTCGGACAAGATTCTATGCCATGTTCAGTCACTCCGCGCTGCGCTCGCGCAAGAAAGGTGATGGAATGAAAACTAAAACCAAACAGAAACAGATACGATGCGAGGGCTACAGGCGGCTTGGCGGTGCCTTTACCCTTGGGCCTTCCACGTGGACACAATGCAAAAACAAAGCCATTGTTTCATTGCTCGTAAAGCAGAACGGGAAAACCCAACGGCTACCAGCCTGCCAGAAGTGCTGGAATGAGTCCATTGCGACAGGGATCGCCATTTCCGGCGAGTATCTATGAAAGCCCAAGCCATGAACACCAACGAGAAGAAAACGGCGGTGCAGTGTGAGGATTGCGAATCAGGACGTTGGCCGAATGGCTACGCAGAGCACCATCGTTAAAGGCCGTTCGGTCTGCACGTCGTGCCTTGTTCGGCGCATCAACGGAAAACCCGCGCTGCGCCACGCTAGGGGGAAAGAATGAAATGGACTAAAGACCTGCCTGATTGCGCTGGCTATTGGTGGTGGCGTTTTAACCGTAAAGCCGCCCCGCGACCTATTCATGTTGAGATGGCCGGGATAGCCTACATTGAATACTGGTGCAATGACTCCGGTAGCTTTTGCCGCGTCTCAGAAATGGGTGGTGAATGGTCAGACACGCCAATCCCTGAACCGAAGGGGCGAAAGAAAGCTCTAACCCGCTTTCCCGTGCGCTAGGGCTGCTCTCGCTTTCATTATGGCGTCGTAGGTGAACCCTTCCACATGCGACACGTCCTCAAGGGCTTCCAGCGCCTCCCTAAGCTCCTGGTTCTCCTTCACCAACGGCTCTAGGTGCTTGGCGATGATGAACTCTGCGTCGGCAAAGTTATCGGCTCCAAGGTATCCACGGACGGCTAATGCTCCCGCGATACGGCGGGCTAGGTCAGTGTTCATTTTGTTTTTGCTTCCTTCCGTTGCTGGCGGGCCATTTGCCGCTTGGCATACCTCAGCGCAGCGCCAAGGTGGTCGTGGAACTCGTCCGCACGTTCCACTGAAATAGCGCCGACGCAACTCCAATTTATGCGGACATAGCTTTTGTCGTCGCGAATGCCGTCAGCGTCGATCACTTCCACCATGACTGCTGGTCCCTCTCCGAATTGCTTACGTTGGTAACTCATAATCGCTTATTTGGGTTCTGTGCGGCGGGGGTTGTGCCAAGGTTGAATCCAGACTCGCTTGCCAACCGTTCCGTTTTTCAGAATAGGCTCAACCCAATACTCAAACTTTTCGCCACCGCACCAGCGTTTCGCGTGAACAATGCTCCCGCGCCGTGTGCCATGGCTACCCGCGACCCACTCAATGGTATCACCGGGCTTAAACGGTGCAGCGTCGATTTCCTCAGCCACCTGAAGCTTTTGAAGTTCCTCCCGCAACGGCCACAAAGCGGATTCCCGCTCCGCAATTAGCGCCTTTAGTTCCTGTATTCTTGCTTGTCGTTCACTCATAAAATCTTCCCGCCATCGCTAGGGGGGTTAATCGCTTCCTAATTCATCAAACTTTACGCAGAACGCCAGCAGGTGGGTCTTGAAACCCAGAAGGTCAAAGCCCTGCTCGCCACAAAATGGGCAGCTAATCTGCTCATTGGTTTCAGCTTTATCTTTCATGCAAACCACGCATCCACCCTGTCTGTTGGCTCTGGTAATCGCAGAGCGCGGCGCATCATACGGCGCAGGGACTTCTTTTCCTTCCTTGGAATTCTAGTCCTTGCATAAGGAACCCTGACCACCAACGGCTCCGCGCAAAGCACTTCCGTTTTCGCTTTCATGGGTTACAGACGCGGACCACCACAACCTGCGTATCTGGTTGCTTTGGGCACTCCCGTTCAGCCGCTTCACGACTACCGAACAGGTGCGGAGTTTCATTGTCCGGCCCAGTCTTGAAATACGGCCAGTGCTTTCCCGGTGTTCCAATTCTGATCGCGTAATACCGCTCAATGGTTCGTTTATTTGGTTTCATAAATCTTCTCTTTTCATCGCTGATGAGGGGTCATTTGACTCTCAGCCCTTTTGGACTCCTGTATTTGTTCCAGTCCCAGCCTGAGCCGTCCTTGTACCTTGGCACCTTTAGGAGCTTGGCAAGCCCTTCCTCGGCTACGCTGTGCGTGTACGAGTCACGGCAGCATTCGCAACCCTCGCTGGCGATGTAGTCAGCAATCAATCGCCGAATCTCGGCGGCTTTAGTGGTTCGTTTTGGTTTCTTGGTTTTCATAAATCCTACAATCCCGCAGCCTTGCGTAAGGCATCGTAGTCCGCGCTTAAATCCTGCGCAATCTGATCCACTCGCTTAACCTCGGACCCCTGCCCATTCTGCTCCGGTCTATTGGCCTGCGCGAGAACGGTTTGTTTGGCTGAAGGTGGTGGCCTGTAATTCCTCTGATCTGCCCTGGCATCGCAAAGGTACTGCTCGAAGTAGGAATAATCCGGCCCCA
>Ga0196963_10000284_pt1 | contig 47097 bp, 82 predicted proteins | sample S1_5metaG_FD_148600 | JGI IMG/M metagenome (GOLD analysis project Ga0196963, IMG submission 148600) | Soil microbial communities from Anza Borrego desert, Southern California, United States - S1_5 | ecosystem: Environmental > Terrestrial > Soil > Desert | place: USA: California | collected... | reverse complement strand
TGACCTCGGCAAACTCACCAAACGCGTTATCAGCACCACGATCGAGACCAACGATCGTCAGCTGAGCGGCGGAAGCGCCGATCGTGGACGAGTCGATCTCCTGACGCGACGTCTTGTAGGTCGTGTTCCCACCCGTAGCGACGATGTCGCAGTTGTTACCGATGTCGGTCTGGGCGTCGATTTCGCTCTCGTCAGCCTGACCAACGTAGAGCTGCTCGGGATCAACCGAAACGAGCACTTTCTGTCCGGCAGCCGAAGCGTAGCTCAGGCAGAGACCGAGAATAGTCGAGCCGGCGCCAGTCGGGTCCACCTGGCCGTCAGAGGCCAGAGAAACGAAGTCACCGGGATAGCAAGCAGAGCCTGCTTCCATAACCGCAACCTGCTTAACCCGCCCATACGGACGGAAGCCCTGCGGAAGATCTTTATTAGCCATTTAAATCCCCTTAAGAAATTTCTGTTTCGTCAATCACTCGGTCGGTGACGCCGGCCTCTCGGGCCATTCGCCTAAACTCCGCGCCTTGCTTCTTGACGGCTTGGGATTGCCTCTCGGACTTCTCCCGAAGGATCTGTCTGTGCCCGTCACCTGTTTCTTTGGGCCTCACGGCTAGAAGCAGGGTGCCGCGGCGGATCGTTCCGTCGGGAGGAAGACCAAAGAGGGCTCCCTCAGAAGCAACGCTATCAGCGGGCCTCCGATATATTTCCCAGTAGTTCTTGTGCATGTTCCCGTTCTCGCCCATTTGCTTGGCGTCAACCCAGCGGTACTCCAGGTCCTTGGATTCACAGTCTTTGTGTACAAACTCTGGAACATCCAGCACGGATCTCGGGGAAAACGCGGCCTTCACCTTGGTAGGCTTTGCCTTCTCGGAAATGTGTTTCTTGCCATCAACGATGGGCTTGCTCATTCTGGCCTCCTGTAGTCGCGCTTGGCGTACTTTTTGACTTCCTCAATATCCTCCTCCTTACTGAGGTCCACTTTCAGGAGCTCAGCCCAGGCCAGGGTCTTGGGGTCAATGTCGTCCTTAGAGGACTTCTTCTTGGGAGGGTTGTTCGACTTTCCAGAGAAGCTGAAGTTGTCAGCGTCTTGCTCAGGGGCTTTTCCGCGCTTATGCACAGGCTTTTCTCCAAGGTTTGCTGCTGCCCGAAGTACAGCCAGTTGGTAGCCCTCACCCGTGGCCCGCTTCTCGGGGGAAAGCGAGTTCAGCACCTTCACGGTCTCCTGATAGAGAGCGGATTCCGCTTTATTGAGTTCCGGGTACTCCGCCGCCAGGGAAGCCAGGGTCTGCAGGCGCTCCGTTTCAGCACGGCTACGCTCCTCGAGCTTTCGCTCGACCTTAGCCTCGACCTTCTGCTCAATGCGGCTTTCAAGCTTCTGCTTATAGAGTTTGGGATTCTGGTAGAGCAGTTCTGAATCATCTTCAGCGTCATCGGCTGCTGCCGCAGGCTGAGAACGAGAAGCCTTCAGCATCTCCTGAATGGACTGCAGCTGCTGCTCAACAGCGCCAAACTTCTGCTCGAAATTGCCTAGTTTTCGTCCGGTTTCGGCCTTGAAGTTGGCCAATGGATCCGGGGCGGACTCCTCGCCCGTGGGTTGACCCTGATCCTGGGTCGTTACTTCTTCCATTTGTACTCCTGCGATTACGTCGCTACTCGTTTACTGATTCAGCCCTTCTTTGGGCCGGCATTTAACGCTGCCAACCGATCAAGAGATGCCTTCCTGATGTCTTGGATCTCTTTAAGGAACAGGGTTTCAGCCTTAAGCACACCCTCCTGGCGGTATTTAGCCGCGCGGAGTTTGCGCTCTTGGGTCTCGTCTCCCGATTCCCCTAGGGAGCATCTTAAGACCTGTGCGTCGAAATAATTGCAGACCACCGCAAAGACGGCCTTTAGGGCCGAAACCTGCTCGGTATCCAAGTCCTCAATTGCGTCGATCTGATCCGCTGTCAGCCTCATGGCCTTAGCTTAGATCAGGCCCCTTGCATTACTTGGCTCTCGGGTCCCAGGGTGGCTGGCATCCCTGTCGGGGCCTGAACCTGGGCATTCGCAGCGTTTGACCTCTGCTGAGAGAGGTTCGCTTGCTGGGCCTGGGCTTGAGCCAACGCTTGGGCCATTTGGGTATGGGCCTGGGCTTGCTTGGCGAGAGCCACAACTTCCTGCTGTCCGAAGGACCCCAGCATCTCAGGCTGGCTCATCAAGAACTCAAAGTAGGCCACGAACCCCTCGTGATCGCCCTGCGGGTGCACTGGCACCGGGATGCCCTGGAGAATCCTAAGAGCTTCTTCTCTAGGTGAGAGCATGAGCGGCTGGGCCATAGGTTCGCTGATGAACCGGCTCCAATCCTTGATGCCATTGGCAACCAGGAGGTTCTTAGCGGCCTCGAAGATATTCCTTGGGTTCACAGTCCCCATCTGAATGAGCAGGGGGTTCATGACCAGGTTAAAGACCTGGGTGGCCTTCTCTGCCCGAACCTGCGGGTTAGAGTCGGCACTAGCCGGGTCAATTTCAAAATCAAAGTCCCCGCCGAGATCCTCGCGGGACTGAATGATCCGCCAATAGTCGTTGCCATCCTCGCCGGTAATACGGAAGACGAACCCTGGTTCCACGCGCTGCTGGAGGAGGCCCAGCATGTACTTGAGGTACTGCTTCCAGGCTTTGAAGAGGCGCTTTAAGTGGATATCGAGATTGGCGTTAGCCTCCCCGATCAAGCCCCGGACGCCAGTAGCGGTCCTGGCGGCGCCTTGAACTCCCGACATCGCTCCAAGGGACAGATCTGAGATGCCGGTGAGCCTCTCGATCATGGTGTACAGGCCCTGCTCCTGCTGGAGGCCAAAGGTTGCCTTGTTGCCGAGCTGCGGGAAGTACACATCCTTAGTCGGATCATCGACTGGGATCAGCTGGCCGGGCTCGTACTTGATGACTTCCGGGTTGATCGAGCTGTTGGCCCTGATAAAGCCAAAGGGGATCGACGTGAACATGCCCGCATCGAGCGTGATGTTGTGGATCGCGTCCATCTCCTTGGCGATTGGGTAGAGGATCTCGACCAAGCCAATGGGGTGGGGGGCTCCGGGCCTACGGATGAACTCAGCGCGGAAGAAGGGCCGTTTTCCGGTCTTGTTGAGCCTGCGGAGGAATGTCGCACGAACGACTTCTCCCGAATCCAGGTGGACCCAAGCGACGACCTCGCTATTGATGCCGCTGCCGTGGACGTCGTAGGAGCAGTAGGTCTCAACAATCCGGTAACGGTCGTGGTCGATTGTGGAGTCTGGACCATTATTACCTGAGTTCTGGACCTGCTGCTGCTTAAAGGCCCCCTCAAGGCTATTGCCCTTGTGATCTTCCCCACTCTTGATGATTCTCTTAACCGCTGCCTCATCGAAGATCTTGCGGTCGGCCAGAGTCCAGAGCTGCGACGCAGTCAACCACTCGGAGTGACCAACGATGTCAGCTTTCTGGGGGTCTCCGTCGCCTCCGATGATGTTGAGGTCCTCTTCGGGGACGAAATCGGTGTAAGGGCCAGAGAAGCAGTTGTGGATGATCTCCTCTTCCCGTTCCTCTTCCTCCATGACGGGGACCTGACGTTCGTTGCCGCTCTCATCCACGATGGTCTTTGAACCAATACGGGGGACCGTGATGACGTCGGTGAAGCGCTCATACTTGGCATCCCAGCGGGCCTTAAGCGTTCCCTCGCCGTACGCGCACCACTCCATGATCCAGGAGTCAACCGCCGACTCGATGCCTTCTCGCTCATTAGCCCAGTCCTTGACCGTGTACTTCATGAGCTCGTTGATCATGGGCTCACGTTCGATACAGTCAGGGCGCCTGGCCTTCGGCATCGGCAGCTGCGACATAATGGCCTGGAACATCCGGGCCTGGTAGGTCTTTACGACCGTAAAAGTGACTGGGAGATGAAGGTCTGAGGTCCCCTGATAAGGTCCCTCTGCTTCGGCTGGCCTGAAATTGTCCCAGTCGGCCAGATAAGTCTGGCGTCTTAGCAGCCTTTCGGAACGCTCAGCATTGTGCCGTCTGATCGCATCAGCAATCTTGTGACCGAATCCGTCTTCCCTAAGCTGTTTGAGCAGCTTTTGATCAATCCGGTCACGCAGTGGCGCTTCAACGCCATCAAGCTTCTTGTCCCGACCTTCTTTAATTACTTTCTGATCATCCTGGATGGAGCTCACCGGCTACCCCTCCAGGGTTAAGCTATCAGGGGAGTTTCAACTTAAATCCGCGCTGGGACGGGAGCTTGAATCCGTACACAGCCCTTGAATATGTGTAGGCTTTCTCTCGGTTCTTTTTAAAATAGAGGTTGGTAGCCAGGGCATACTTCAGGCAGGCCAAGTGATCGGTATTACGGATGTCTAGCTTAGGCTTGTTCTCATTCAGCTTCTTATCTCGCTGCCACTGGACCTGTCGGATGTCCCGTTCGAGGCTGCGGCAGTGGCTTAGGATCCTGAGCTTTGGGATGAACTGCCCAGCCGAGTCTGGGGTCTGGGGTACCAAGAGTACATCCTTGATGCGCTCGACGAAATCCTCATCGTCCTTGTTGTCGTAGGTGGTCCCCCTGGCCCGCCCTACCCTGGCCTTCCCCAGCTCCTCGTTGAAAACGTCACCAAAGGGGCGGAACCCCTCCCCCGACGTGGTGTCGGCGTTCCCAGCGCAGTCGTAGACGATGTCAATCACCCGGTAGTTTGAGAACCAACCCCGATCAATCAGGGACCTAGCGAACTTCCTAGCGACCGACTTCTCTGAGAACTCATCAAGCACGTAGAGCCGGTTCTCCCGATCCACTCCCATAAGAATGGCCACGTGGGATTTGCTCGTATGGGGGTCGATGGCTACAACGCAGGGGTAGTCTGGGTCCCACTTGAAGCTGTCCCTTGGGATCACATGCTTCTTAGGGTCCCAGAGGCCCGCTAGTGCTTGGCCCGAGAGATCAAAGAACTCCCCCCGGAAGCGGGTGGCTTTCTCCTCGTCCGTGAGAAGCCCACCAAAGCGGGTCTCATAGTCATCCGGGAGATGCGGGTTGTCCTTGCTCTGGCCGAAGAAGCACTCAACGTGCGGGAGTTCCCCCTCCACCCAGCGCTCGTAAATGTCAGTGCGGAGCCATGGCTGGTACAGGGGGGTGCCTGCCATCAGCACCTGGAGAGGTCTTCCCTCAATACGACCGCCTCGATAGAGGCCCACATACACGTGGCGCGGTGGGGGCTCATCGAAAGCGATGTGGGTCATTTCCACGCCCTCGAGCTTAAGTAAGTTCACCTCGTGGGTGATGATGTGAACGACCGAGCCAGTGTCATAGGAGAATCGGGACGGGTGGGGTTTACCGTCCTTGTGAATATGATCCTCGGGAAGGTCATTCCACTTCCGGTACTCGGGAATGATCTTCTGCTCAATCTTGCTAGGGTCGTCGACCACCAGGTAGATCACAGAGGGCACGGGCATGATCTCGCCAGTAATGGGGTTGAAGCCTGTGGCTGCCCAGTGGATCCAATTCACCAGGAGGGTGGTCTTGGAAAACCCGTTGCCGCAGAAAAGGTACTTCTCTAGCGCCTTGCTCTCGATGATCCTCTTCTGGGCTGGAAAGGGCTCGAAGACTGGCTTCTTAGCCCGCTCTCTTCGCTTCTTCTCTTGAATGAGGTCGTAAAGCCTGAGCTTCTGCTCTCGGGAGAGTTTGCTAAGGTCGAGGCTCACTCAGTTAACGAGGGGGTCCTCGTCCTCCTGAGCCTGCTTAAGTTCCGACATCAGAACAGCGTCAAGCTGGGCGTCTGGGAGCTTCTCAAGCCGGTGAGTGATCTCCTGCTTCTCGGTGGCTTTGCCTTCGTCGCGATCCCTAAGGTCCTTAATGGCTGCCAGGGCTTTGCTAGAGTCGGCCTCTGCGAGTGCGATCGTGAGCTGGCGGAGCCTGACCTCGTCTTTGTACTTGGCGATGATCTCGTCACCAGAGAGGCCTGCTTTTCTGTCGTCGCGGATCTTCTTAAGAACCTCGATACGGTACTGCTCAAACTCAGCCAGGTCGTCGAGCACGCCAGTCATCCTGGTCTCTGCTCCCTGCGCGAATTGCTGGCTTCTACCTTTGAGTCCCCGGCCTGTTTTGGGCATCGAAGAGCACTCCCTCCGGCCTAGGTTAGAGGCGGCGGGGGGATTTAATAGGGACGGTCCCGCAACGGACCGACAATGAAGTAAATTTTGGGTGGTGATGGTCACCCACGTACGGGTCAAAATTTGGAAAATTGCCGAGAAGCCCCGCAGGAATACACACTGATTACACATAGTTGTGTTGTGCTCACAGGCCGTCGAGTCAAATAAACCTTTGAAATCATTGCTTGGGGATTAGGTACTTAGCGGGGCAGGGCTAATAATATCCAGTACTTAGATATGCATGATTTTGTATTCGCATACAATGGCATCCGATTCACGATACTGATTATTATCTCAATGACTACTTGCAGTTTGTTAACATGCTCAAACTGTGTCTACACAAGTGTACACATTTCTGTTGACTCTAAACCCAGCCGGAGAGACGATTAAGTCAGGATCAATGATGATCCGTTAACCAAGGTAGGACGATGTGAAGTTGAACAAGACGTTGGAAATGGCAATCAAGATTGTCTCAGTTCTGGGACCTGACAAACCAACAGGGCTGCGGGAGATCTCGGAGAAAACGGGTTGTACCTATAACTATGCGGCACAGATTGCTCACAAGCTCGTTAAGTATCAGGTGATCGACAGCAAAAAGGGCTTGCATGGCGGATACCTCAAATACGCCAAGGTACCTGTCTCTCGATTGGTAAACATATTCGCACGCTCAAGCCGAACCAGTGCACCTGAGGTCATTGCTATTGAAAGACAGATTGAGCGCTTGCTTGATCAGATCTCATTCTAATCAACTCACACCAAACACGTAGGACGTACATATGAAATTAGTAAAAACCACTAGGGATACTTGGATTGTTCACGACGGGCCAGTTGAGTTTGAGGGCACCTGGCCAATCATCTGTCACGAGCTCCAACACAGCTGGGATGTGGCGCTTGAGGAGCTCAACGCCGCAGTCACGTATATGGATCTCAAGCAACATGATACAGCCCATTTTGGTGTGGACCGAACGTTCTTGTTCACATCAAACAGCACAGAGGTCGCGTGCAAGCTAGTTGAACTTGAAGCTATCCGAGACATGAAAGATCACTTTCGTGTGTTGGCCAGGAATGACATTAACTCTCCCGAAACCAAACTGGCTCATTTCCGTCTGATCAGCCTCTATAACGCACTAGACGTTCGTGGATTGCTTGCCTTGCTAGAGGATAAATACGAGACGTGGCCGTCAAGTCGGCTAACTTCTTGATATTCAATGTGTACACATGTGCGTTTTTGTGTTGACGTGAGTACTCAATTGAGCTATTCTGTAATCAGTTAACACTGAGGGACGTATGAAGACGATTAAGGTTAGTAAGGTGAGTCTGAAACAGCTGGAATTGCTTAGAAAAGCCGGTTTTATCGTGATGATTGTGGGGGCTGTATGCAAGCAATGAAGGCTTATGAAATGGTCCTGTTTTCGATTGTTTGTTTCATCTTGGCATTGGTTGCATCATAGCCAGCAAAAAAAGCCTGGGTGCCCGATAACGGGCCCGAAGTACAAGGGTGCGGGTTAAACGGTCACGAACCGGCCCAGGGTTAATAGTTCCAGCGCGAGAAGTGTAAAGCATGATAACAATAGTCCTAGCAGTACTAGACTGGTTCGACGTCATTTGGCTACCGTGGTGGGTATATATCATCACTTTAATCTGTGAGAGCTAAACAACAGTAGAACTACAGGGGAACTGTAGTCAACTTGACCTGTGTCTAACCATGCCTTATTCTGTTTGAAATGAATGAGGACATTGCCGGATATTTAAGGGAACTAAGACTAACTCTGGGTCTGAACCAAGCGGATTTTGCCAAGCGGCTTAACATCACGCAGAGTTTTCTATCTAAGGTCGAGTCGCGCCAAGCGATACCAAACTCTTTTGTGATCCTTCGTGCCTACAGACTCGGGCCAAAGCTCTTCAGGCAGTACTTTGGCAAGACTCGGCAACAAGAGTGTAAAAATCAGAATCTTACTCCACCTGCATGCGTCCCGAATCCCAATTGAAGCCAAGATAACCATTAGGCTTAGCTAACTTGATACTGCCATTACCGCTCTTTAGTGCAGAGCTTGGGGTTAGCTGCCCCTCCTCAGACTCCTCCTCACCGGGTGGCAGGATCTCCCCTTCCGTCAGATCCATAGTCTCTGGGTCGTACTGGAGATGTATACGCCCTGGCTTAGCCCTTCTAGACCGGGCATGAGTAAGCGCCATTTCCGTGACGTTCTCGCAGTCCTTCACGCGCCTGAGCGTCAGCAAGTTGTCAATGGTCTGTCCGATAGCAGATCCACCCTTTAGGGTATTGAGGCCAAGCTCTACCCCATCCAAGACCTTGGTAGGCTGGATGATCAGAAACATCTGAACGTTGTGGGTCTTAGCCAAAGTCTTTAGCTTCTTAATCAACCTGGCAGCCAGCTGATAATCCTCATTCATCAGCATGTAGTGCAGGTGATCTAGGAAGAAGTGCTTAACACCAAAGTTCTTAGACAAGTTCTCAACCCACTCCTCAAGCTGCTCAAGAGGGAACTCCCCATAGCCGTAGGCAAAGTAAAGCGGCCAATCAGCTACGAGCTCGTCCGCATTTGGGACTACCTCCTCGGCTAAGAGCAGATTCTTCCCAATCTCAATCGAGAGCAGGTTCGGGAGCACCTCCTCAGCGGGCGACAACTCTCGTGATGCATAGCCAACAGGGATCTTCCTCCTTAAGAATTCCAGGATAATCCTGTGCATGACCGTGTTCTTCCCGGTCTTAGCCTCGGCATGCAGCGCCGTGATCTCCCCTTGCCTTAACCCCCCGCCCAGCATCTTATCCAGCCCCTCTAGGCCGGTCGTCTCCCCGGCCACCCGGTTGGTATCGACCAGGTAAGTGTTCATAGCCTTAGTCAAATCCTGTACTTTCACTACAGTAGAGCTAGGGATCTCATCAGGCTCTGGCTCATACCTGGCGTTGGACCATGCAATGGTAGCCACTTCCTTCTCAGGCAGAGGCGGATCACACCTCACCTCATTCACCTGTCTCAGGATCTCCTCTAAGTCCTCCTGGCCAAAGCCCTGGCGTCTCAAGGCCCCAGCAATCCTGGTGAGGTAGGCATTCCTCCCGCCCTCAAGCACAGAGTTTTCAGCCCCCTCGCTCGCCTTCGCTTCGCTCAGGCTCGCTCGGTCCTTCGTAGGTGCTCTGCTTCGCTGCTTCTCCTTGATGAACTCGGGTACAGCTTGGAAGGCTGTCGCCACATAAACCCTGTACTCGGCCTCCCCTATCCGACTGCCCGGTCCCACGACGTAGCCCCCATCATTCCTCACGTCCACCCCGGTATCGAGACCGGCAGTTTGTTTGAGGTCTGGGTCGTAGCTGTAATAGTGGTGAAACCCCCCGCCTGCGGTCTGCACCGCAAACGTGCTCTTGGCCTCTTCGGGCCACCTCCTTAGAGTCTCGATCCCCCCACTCTTGTGGTCAAAGTCGACTACCGAGATACCGGAGACCTCCCCGGTCCTGATCCCGATGTTTGCTTCTGGGGTCTGATCCCACCAGGCTTCAATCTGGCTGGGGTCAGTCGTAGCGTCATGGAGACCCCTCGTCCCTTTCATAGGGATCTTGGAGCCTGGGCTCAAGGGGAAGACGTGGAATCCCTGGGAGGCGTATTTAAGAGCTAACTGCTTCAACTTTGACAATCCTGGCTCCTTTGTGTCGTTGGATAGGGCAATCCCTGTTGGAGGCTCCTAAAATTCAGCCCAGGGCATCCTTGAAATTTTCCCCCTTGGAAGTACTTGATTTCCTTGAGGCGAATTTTGGGTCATTTACGGAGTCGATCGCCCATTCGGGAGCTGACCACGTCCAGCGCCCTTGGGTCACGTAATAGCGGAATCCCTGGCACCGGGTATCCCCCACATTGATGCACGCTAGGACCTTAGCCTTGGCCCCGTGGTACCGGACTTCCTCGCCTGGCTGGTAAAGCGGTTTGTTCATACAAACAGCCTAGGCGAATGTGTACACAAGTGTCAACACGAATTCGCGCTGGATATATAAAGTTTATAGAAGAGTCTTTTACCAAAAGGCTACTGTCCTATCTCTAGGACACACGTATCCGTCTAACGTCTGATCTTAATTTTTATGCTTAGACCGGCCCGCTCGGGGCCGGGATATTAGACTTGCCTCAACTAGCGGGCCCTAGACGGGCCGCTTGGCTATCCCCGGTCGGCCCTCCCGACAGGGAGCGCCGATCCCGTCCCGAGCGACCTAGCGAGGGCGGGAAGGGGTAGCTGCTGGATACACTTCCCACTATCCATTGATCTCTGTGGGAACAGAGAGGGCTCAGTGACCAGGGTTCCAGGATCTGCCTTATCAGGATCCCAGATGGGGAGGATGCCCCTTGCTGTGCCTAGAGGGGACTGCACGCCTGCTCTAGGTCTTTAGCTTCGTCTTACGATCACCCGGTCACAGTGGGAGGCTGCCTTGATTTCGAGACTAGTACAGGCCCCACTGCCTGAACCCAGGCTGACACAGGGGTCTGATATTAGTCAACTCGGTTTGACAGATGTGTACACATGTGTGATCCTATCTCCAGGCATTAAGGGAGGACCACAGGATGTGGCTAGAGTTTGCAGTCTTCTGTGCATTGTTGGGGAACATCCTCAACACGCGGGCGCTGAAGATGGTCTATGACCAGCTGAAGAAGCCTAGGCTCCGAGTGATCAAAGGGCGGGAAGAGGGATGACCAAGGGAGATGCCGTCTGGCTGATCATGCTTGGGGTAGCGGCTATCGTGCTGATGTGTATCCCCGAGGTTCCGGAGGATGAGGAGTGAGCTTCTTAGCCTTAGCCCTGCTCCTGATCTCTCAGGCGGAGGCTTGGGAGGCCCTTAGCCCTAGGGAAGTCTCCCTGGACTATACCCACTTTGGGCACAAGGGGCGGGATCCGCTTGTTACCAACAATGGGATCCCCCACAGGGAGCTAGGCCAGGCGGTGGGACTGAGGCTTGGGATTGATGTCCTAGGCCCGCTCTACTGGAGGAACTGGGTCCACGGGAGGACTGACAGGCAGACCTTCGGTCAGGCCAGTCAGTTTAGGAGTGTGGGCTGGCAGTTCGAGTTAGGTGTACACGTCACTAGACACCTAGACGTCTTCTATCACCACCACTCCCAACACGTGCTCGATACCACGTACCTGCCTGGATTCCCCGTTGAGGATGGGATGGGGATCAGACTCAACATCATCAAGCAGGGGAAGGACGCCCGGGTGTTTGAATGACGTTTAGAAGAGCTTTTACTCTCTTTCTCTTTGGGTTCTTTACCTCGGCTCTGTTCCTGGTCATTGCCACGTTCGCTGAGGCTAGGGAGCGGATCCAGGTGGCCCTCGTGGATACGGGGATGCCTGATGACCCTAAGCTCCTCCCCTACGTGTGTCCCGGAGGTCACCAGGACTTTACAGGGACTGGGCTCCACGACCGTTTGGTTCACTCCTCGGTGGTGCTTACTGCGATGAAGGAGGGGCTTAGCCCTGATGACTTCTGTGTGGTGATTCTTAAGTGGGCGGATGAATCCTCTAACCCGAGAGGGCATCACAGGATCGCTGCTGCGATCAGGGCCGCGACTGCTCTTAGGGTCAAGATCATCAACCTGAGTCTCGGAGGCTTCCCCGGCGTAGAGCAGGAGGAGCTCGCCATTAGGGACGCACTCGCCGCTGGCATCATCATCGTTACAGTCTCGGGGAACGAGCAGACCAACCTCAGCGAGATCTGCGACATTTACCCCGCCTGCTATCCCATCCGGCACAAGAACTTCCATGTCGTGGCCAATTGGTATGGCGGTCAATACGACGACATGTCGAGCTACGGCGGTCCTACTACGGACAGGGCTGACGGGCACGTTTGGTACCGAGGAAAGAAAGAGTGCGGGACTTCTTTCGCTGCGGGGAGAGTGGTGAACCGACTCTTGAAGGAGATGCTCTGATGCCTAGCTTCTCCCCAGCCTCACAGTCCAAGCTTCAGACCTGTCACCCCGATCTCCAGCGATTGTTTGGCGAGGTGATCAAGTACATCGACTGCACGATCATCGAGGGTCATCGCGGGGAGATGGCGCAGAACGCGGCTTATGTCTCTGGCAACTCCAAGGTCAAATGGCCGAACTCCAAACACAACTCTTTTCCATCTAAGGCGGTGGACGCAGCTCCCTACCCGATCGACTGGAACGACAAGATTCGCTTTCACTACTTTGCGGGCGTCGTTCTTGGCATTGCTAACCAGATGGGGATCAAGGTCCGCTGGGGCGGGGATTTTGATCGGGACCACAACTTGGCTGATGACCCCTGGGATGATCTCCCACACTTCGAGCTGGTGGACTGATGAAGCATCCTTTCCAGCAGGGCGGTTGCTACCACCACCGGCGGAATACCGACCTTGAGGTCGAGGTCCGCGTGGTCATGTTTGAGCGCCCGGACGCCACACGCCTCTTTGTGAAGTACTGGCGGCGGGATTTTGGCTGGGGCCGAGTGCTCCTCAATTGTCCGCTTGATGTCGTGTGGGTGCAGGCTTCCGAGTACGAGAACTGGGAGCGCGTGGAATAAGCGCTTGATTTTGACCCAAAATCGCCTTATACATCCGCTAGGTATCAATTCAATCCCTGCCGCTCGCACCATTCTGCTTGATATTATTAGGGATTTTGACCAAAACTACTACCTTTTGGGTAGTAGGGGTCACGTGCGGATCAAGGGATGCCGATACCTAGAAAGGTGTCCTATGGCATTCCGTATCCTTCCCGTTAAACGCAAGTCCGGCCCCCAGTTTAAGATCCTCTTCGAGTGGTTCGAGCAGGGGGATCGCAAGTACAAGGGCATTCCCAAGGCCGAGTGGGCTAGGCATGGCTTTCGTCTCGATATGAGTATCGAGGAGGCCAAGTTGAGGCGTGACTCCTTGAACGCCCAAGAGCGTTTGGCAAAGACTGAGGTCAGGCGCCAGAAGATCCTAGAGCGCTTTGGTAAGGAGCGGGACGAGCAGAAGGCCTTCTTCCCTGAGCACTACCGGAAGGAGTTTGAGACCCACAAGCTTCCTGACTCTAAGAAGGGCCGCAGCTACTGGAACACAGCTGCCAGGATCGTGACGGCTGTCGCTTTACCGCCAGATCAGTGGGTAGATAGTGCCGAGAGATTCTACCGGGAGTTCCTCCGGAGGCAGATGTCCCCGGCCTATATCAACAACGTTCTGCCGCTTATCAATAAGTGGGGCTCGTTCTACTCAAGGAAGCTCGGCAAACCCTTCGATAAGATCCCTACTCCACCTAGGTCCTGGGCCGTCTCAATCGCTGAAGCCCACTACTCTAGGGATAGCCGTAGAGGTTGCCGGGAGTCAGACCCTCTCACCCCAGAGATGCTTTCCGCCAAGAAAGACAAGTTTGGCGAGGCAGAGTACCGCTGGCTATCTTTCAGTGTTTGGTTTGGTCTTAGACCAGTTGAGATCGATCAGTTCTCTAAGTCTTCTAGTAAGAAAACCTGGTGGGTGGAAGCGGCTGCCAACGGGAGGCCTCCAGTGCTTTGGGTCTATCAGACCAAGCTTAAGGGTCTTAAACCTGAGAAGCGCACCAAAGGTATCCCCGCCATCCTCCCCGAGCAACAGGCGTTGTTAGTCAACATGGAGCTACCGGTCTCCCGCCCCGCCCGGAGAGACATGATCGAGTCTTTCGGGAAAGAAGTTACCCTCTATGGGGGTAGAAAGAACTTCGAGGCTCTGATGAAAGCTAAGGGCCAGAAGTTCGAGAATGTCTCCGCCTGGCTTGGTCATTCCGATATCAACCGGACCTACCGCAATTACTTCAATAGGCAGGAAGTAAAGTACGACCCAGCTGCCTAATCTCGGGTAATCTCGGCCCTTTTTATCGGCATCTTTTTCTTGCACTTTTGTGTACACATTAGTACACTTGTTCCATGGTGACTGTAGGCAAGTACATAGTCTGGTTTCTGAAGCAGCTGTTAATCACGGCTGCTTGTGTAGTCGTCAGTTTCTTCATGGCGCTTCTCTTCTACAAAGTGGGGTTTCAATCCCAATGAAGCTTGAAAAGGGCCAGATTGTTACCCCCAGACCCGACCGCTACCGCCTGACGGGCGTGGATCTGGGAGAGATTGGCGAGGTGGTTGAGAAGCCCACCAACGGGTTTGTTTTGATTGAGCTGGATACGGGAGAGCTTTACTTGGCATGCGCTGAGAACTGGGAGGTTGTGCAGTAAATGGATACGCAGAAGGTTCGGGCAATTCAGAGGCAGATCGCAAAGCTGACTGCTTCACTAACTCAGGCTGCTGACGAGGGTTCAGTGCCTACGTTTGAGGAGGTGGCCAAAAAGCACCTCGCTGCTAAGCTCTCTAGCCCTGGCCTCCGCCCCGCGACCAAACGCAGCTTTGAGTACAACGTGCGTTGCCACCTTCTCCCGGCTTTCGGCGCCCTACCCATCGACAAGCTTACAGGAGTGAATTGGAACGAATGGGTCGCTAAGGTTCGCAGTACACCTGGATCCCTCACTCGGTTCTTCAACGCACGTAAGGCCCTTACAGAGATTCTGAACGCAGCTAAAGACGAAGGAGTGATTGAGCGCACGCCTAAGCTTGAGAACCCAGACGAGCCTAAGAACGTGGGTCGAGTCCTCGAAGAGTCCGAGATTCTGTCCATCATTCGGAACACGACCTACCCACTCTTCAAGCTCTTCTTCTACGTGCTCTGGAAAACTGGCTGCAGGCCACGCGAGATTCTCAAGTGGGAATGGTCCTTCATCCAGTGGAACGAGCCAGGACACTCATGGATTGAAATCCCGGCCCGAATCAGTAAGACGGTCAGAGCGCGCAAGATTCCGCTCAACCCGGACGTATCCAAGGCCCTGAAGCGTATCTTTGACAAGGGTCCGAGCTCGCCCTTTGTGTTCCCCAACCGTAAGCACGAGGGCCAGCCGCAGTTGAGTTACCACGGCGCTTGGCGTACAGCCTGCACCCGAGCGGGGATTAGCGCGGTCCCCTATGACCTGCGCCGGACATTCATTACGCGTGCAGCAGCTGCCGGAGCCCCGCTCCTCTACGTGGCCAAGCTTCTCGATACCTCGGTAAAGATGATTGAGGCGTTCTACGCCAAGTCTCAGAAGGAAGTCATGGAGGGAATCGTTGCGTGAAAATCTTGATGTTCGTGTACGGCGACAAACTCGCCGCAATCGCTCAGCTCGCGCACCAGTTGCTCGACGCTCTGGGGTTGTGCCGATGAACTGGGAATACATTGTGAACTTGAGTGGTATGGCCGAGTGGATGCGGAAGCGCAAACTTCGGCTTCGTGCGAGGAAAGGTCACCATGAAAAGTGATTTAGAACGGGAGATTGAAAGGCTCTTTAGCCGAGCCGAGAAGTTCCGGAAGCTGGCTAACTTCTGGGACGGCCTAAATGATGACCTCAGAATGGAAAAAGCCAAGCTGATGGACGGACTGAAGCTTGCTCTAGATAAGTGGGAGGAAGCTGGGGTCAAGACGGAGGATGTTGGGGTGTTTATGCGTCTTGAGGGTCTTCTTGAGAGCTATAACCCGTTTCGCTTGTATGCTCCTCGCTCTCTAAGCACCAATGTACAAGGACCTCAGGCAACCGACAGTACGCAAACTGAGTGCAAAGCAAATGCTGAATAAAAGGTTCCAGTTGGTCAATGGGCAGGCCCACAAGTTCCTCAAGCGAGGCGTAGGAGACGGCCTTTTTGTCTCGGATATGGTGCTTGAGTTCTTCCAAGACCATCTGCTCCGTTTCCCAAGGCATGCCAGGGACAATAGAGGCCATGGGACTATATCGGCGGTTTGCCGCCAGAACTAAACAGTCCCGATAGGACACAAACTTCTTAAAAATTAAGAAGAACATGCGTAGCAGGAAGTTTATATGGCCTTAACCACATTCAAAGCGAATTCAGTCTGCGAGATGTGCGGGGCCGAGTTCCCTCGGCTTCAGTACGTGGGCGAGAAGACCTACTCGATGGGCTATCGGGTCATGGAGCATATGCAGTGCATCTGTAAGCGGTGTGGTTACCGGTGGGCGATGGAAACAAAGAAACAGTCCTCCGGGGAAACTTCTCCAGGAAAGTCAAATGACTGAGCAAGAGAGACGCAAGGACCTGGCTATGTCGGTGAGGCAGCGGATTTGGTACCACGGTGTAGCCCGCACGGAAGAATGGGTTGAGCAGGCATGCGAAGTGGCCCAAAGGGAGCTTATCGACCGCCTTGCCTCGGTGTTCGAGAACGAGAGGTGCCGCGAGCACGAGCAGGAACAGTGTGTGGGTGGACGGATTCGGGCTCTCTGGGAGCAGTTTAATAAGCCTGATGAAGCTTCCGCTCTGGAAGGTGAAGAGAAATGAATTACCCGGACCCGCTCCTGAGACAGATTACCGCTATCCTCAACGACCCCTCGACTACCGACAAGGTCAAGAGGGTGCTCCTGCGTGACCACCTGAAGCTGTCCGAGCGCTTGGTGGAGGAACTGGTCCCGAAGGCTCCGACGGTCACTATTCCGGCTTGGCATAAGCAGGGCTGGGGCCATACCGGGGACTGCGCGCCTGACTGCACCTGCGACCGTGCCAAGGGCATGAAAGTTACCTTTGATGACTCACAAGAGGATAAGTCATGAAGCTAAAGAAGCCTTTCAAAGTCGTGAGAAGGCAAATGTCCAGGTGTTTCGTAGTAGACGCGGACGAGAAGCTCGTGTGCGCCCTCCAGGCTGGGCAAGCTCATTGGAATGAAATCGCAGACCTGATTGCTGAAGCTTTGAACGAGAAAGGCACTGATATGAGCGCGCGGAACCCCAGCAAGGACGAAACGATTGGCCTGCTCCTGGACCGAGCGAGAATGGCTGAGGCTGAGAACGCCCGGCTCCGTGACATCGTAGAACTTGCCAAGAAAGCGCTCCCCCCAGATGCCTACTCCCCGGAAGCCGCCCAAACCACCGTAGGCAAGTTAGCTAAGGCCATTGAAACTTGGGAGTCGGGTGAATGAGCATCATCTTTCTCGACTGGAAAGAGATTGAGGACTTGGCCGTGCGGTGCCAGAGCCTGAGTAAGTATGGGCGAAAGGCGCCCCCGAGATGGGTGATGGAGAAGCATGTGCGGCTCCTGGCTAACGCCGCACTGTTCGCTTCCTTGGCACTGAAGCCCAAGAAGAAGCGGAGACCAAAGAAACAGTCCTGTGCCGAAGCCAAAGGAGAGAAGTCGTGAGCAAGCTACCAGACTGCATGATGCCTGACGGGGCCGACCCCTGTATCGGCTACAAGGAGCTGGCTGCGCGGGTTGCCGAACTGGAAGCTCAATTGGCCCTAGGTCGGGAGCAATGGAGACAAGCCCACAACGAGGCCGTTGCACAGGCCGAGCGCGTCTCTCAACTGGAAGTCGAAGTTAAAGCACACAAATGGCTGGCACGCGATGCATCTCTCCGTACCTATGACGGCCTGGCGCAGGAGAACGCCCGGCTATGGGAGGCGCTTCGGGCTGCCAACGAGCTTATCAGCGAGTTCAACAGCTATAGCACTGGCTGCTCCTGCTTGGCCGAGCCAGAGGTAGCTGAGTTGTTTGGCAAATATACGGAAGCGCTGGAAGCAGCTGAGACCAGACAGGTAACACAGGAAGAGACGTCGTCCGAACGCAAGCCGTGCGCGCACAGGCCCGAGGAGGACGGGGAAGCTGTAAAAGCAGCAAGCGACGAGGGGTCGCACGACCAGGACACTCACCCCTCCGGCGTCTCGTTTTCACAGTCTGCGCAGGTCTCCCACGACGAACAATGCCTTGAGACATCCAGGGGCGGATGGTTCTGCACCCCTGACTGCCCGACAAGGAAAGCTTCCTCGAACGAAGGTGAAGGCGATGGCCGTTCATAAGCGCATCGACATCCTGAAAATCCGCTGCATCGGCGATTACGAGCTCGGCGGCCTGCCCGCCTGTGATTCGGTCCAAAAGGATTGGGAGGGCGTGACCTGTGGTTGGTGCAGGCTCGGCTACTGGTGGGACCGATTCGAGAACTGGGTAAGGAAAGTGTCTTCACAGGAAGGTGACACGTGAACCATCGCGAACGAGCCAGGGCTGTTTGGGCCAAGGTGATTGACACCCCTATTCTTGCGAGTGAGGTTGAAGCCCTAGCCGAAGCCCTCGCCGCCGTCGAGCGCGAGACGCTGGAGCGGGCCATTCAGTCGCTCAAGGGGGACGTGCTGGCCTACGGCGCCGAGCATAGAGGCTACCAGTACGCGGTCCGAAACCTAGAAAGATTGATGCCTATTCAAGTAACTCAAGGTGTGGAGGGTAGCGGGCAAGGGTGCAAGTCCCAAGGTGCAGACGGTAAGGGCGCTGCTGAAACCGGCATGGAACCGGGCCTCCCGACCTCCACGCAGGATGCCTCAAAGGCAGTCGCACACGATTGCCCCAAGGTCGGGACTGGGTTCGCGGGACTGTTGGAGCCAGGAGATACGTGCAGGCTTTGTGGCTGGAAAGCTGGTACAAGCGAAACAAGCCGGGGCGTCGTGGAAGGACACGAGCTGTCGAAGCCCTCGGGGACAACTATAAGAAGTCCTAGCGAGCAGCAGGTATCAAGCCCTGCCCCCGGTTCTTCTGACCCAATTACCGGGTCAAAAAATGACCCGATTACACAGGCTCAAACGGCAGATGCTCCTCCTAGCGACCGGGAGCGAGAGCTTTCGCTTCAGTACGCGCTTCGGTGCGGGCATGACGAGTGCGACTGCAACAACGCCTTCGTTGCGGGGATGCGGGCAGAGCGAGCAGAAAAGGCCCCGACGGCAATCCAAGTCGCACAGGAGAAGGCATCCGAACGCGGCATTCGTGGGATGGAGGTCAACGATGCCTATGAGTGCGGATTTGAGGATGGGGCGGAATGGCAGCGCAATCGACAGGGCCTGATGGCAGAGAAACCGTTTCGGGGTTGGTGCTCAAAGCACGACAAGGTCCATGAGCCATGCCCAGACTGTTCTTCGGTTGCCCCAGCGGCCTATCAACCCGAAGTCTCTGAGTGCGTTCATGGGCACGAGGTTGCCAACACCAAGGGGATGAATCTCATCCTGGCACTTGAGCGAATTGTACGGCTCACGAATGACGAGCAGGCTCGGAGTATCGCTCGGTCAGCTTTAGAGTCCCGACCGGAAACACATGACAAGTGAATGTACCCATCCGAAGAGAATCGAATGCCCGAACGGCCCTGAGCAGTGCTCCCATTGCGGCGAAGTCATATCGAGGTTTCAGTGCCCGAAGCATGGGTACTGGGACCCAAAGCTTGGAAAGGACTGTCCTATGTGTGCTTTGACCTACGAGCAAGTGCAGCGAGCTATCGTTGATTCTGGGTTAGCGGCTGAGATGGAAGAAGCGGCGAAGAGGCCGCTGCTGATTCGAGCACAGTCCTCCGATGACTCTACAACTACTAATTTGTCACAAGTTAGTAGTTCCGAGGAGGAGCCGTGAACTACTCCGACCGCGAAATGATATGGATGCTCTGGGTCGCCATGATGGTCGCCTATGCCCAGGTCCTTTATTTGCTGAACCGCGTGCAGGAACTGGGGGGAGCCAAAGCCCCTCAGCAGGTAGATTCCGCCGCCGCTGGTGCCTGGGTGGCCCGCTACAATGAGTGGGGTAACAAGGTCTATGAGTACCACGTTAGTGGCCACTTCATGGATGGCTTCCGCGAAGGTGCGGCTTGGAAGGCCCAGCAGGTAACTTCTCATGAGTAAGACCCACGCGAACAAGCAGAATGGCCGGACCTACTGCGGGCGCAGGCTCAAAGGCCTGAGCATCGACAACAAGTTCCCGAGCTGCAAGGCCTGCCAGAAGGCTGAGACGGCTAGGCAGCGGGTCTTGGACACTTCAAGGGACAGGCAATGGGCGCGGTACAGCGACAAATGAAGTGCAAGACATGTAAGCACGAGCTGTCGGAAGATGAGGAGTATTGCTCTGAGGGTGGGCAGTGCGGCTTGTGTATCGAAAAGAGACTTAGGAAACAGTCTGCTGAGGAAACTGAATGAGAGACCCTAAGCGCATCCGCCCATTCCTAGACCAGTTGGCCCGGCTCTGGGAGCAGCACCCTGACCTGCGTTTTGGGCAGCTGATTATCTGGTTGGACGGGGGTTCGATGCCTGCTAACTCCTTCAACTGGGAGGAGTCGATATGGGAGGAAGTGATTAGGGAAAAGACCGGAGAGAAAACTTAAGTAAGGAGTACCGGCGTGAAGTTTAGCGCCCTAGACATGGAACGTTTCTTTACCAAGGTCGATTTCAACGGCCCCACCACGGTCGGTACCCCCTGCTGGTCCTGGGAGGGTTCGAGAAATGAATACGGATACGGCCAGTTCTGGTTCGAGGACCGTATCCTCCGAGCCCACCACTTCACGTTTGAGATGGCTTATGGAAAGCTGCCCGAGGGGATGCTGGTCATGCACCGCTGCGACAACCCCTGGTGTGTGAACCCAACCCATCTGCGAGCAGGGACCGACAAGGAGAACGCGGAGGACTGCGTGGCAAAGGGCCGCGCAGCTTCTAGGAAGAAGAGGAAGCTGACGCCCGAGCAGCGGCGCGAGATTGGGCGGTTGGAGGCTGCGGGGGTCCCACGCCGAGAAATAGCCCACCGTCTGAACGTCTGTGGGAAGACAGTTAGGGTGTGGGCCAACAGAGCGAAAGAGTCGGAGAAGGCAGATGACAAAGACTGAGAAGCTGCAGAAGCATATCAAGCGCCTTCGGGCAGAAGTACGGAAGCTGAAGAAAGCGCTAGCTCCAATCTCAGACCCTGGCATCAAGCAGATGCTCCGGGACATGGTTAGGGACAGTAAATAGGCCGATGGAGACTGTAAGGATGAGTAAGACAATGAAGGCCGACCTAGCCGAATGCCGCCGGGTGTTTGCTCTGATTCATGCTTGGGCGCAAGTCGGCGCGACCGCTTCCGAGGAGGAGCGAGACTACCTCATCGAGACCATTATCGAGGCGTCCCGGCGCATGCTCGACGCCCTGGAAGCTCCGGCTAAGGCCGAACTGGGCAAGAAACCCAAGAGGAAGAAAGTTACCCGACGGGGAGGCGACACGGAATGACCCTCTACCTGGCCTACAACGATACCGATACCCTGATGCACGGCTACTTTGAGCAATGCTTGGGCATCTTTGACTCCGAGGAGAAGGCCTGGGACCACCTCAAGACAACTACATTCTTCGAGTCATCCGAACCAACTAAGGATGGGCAGCGCGTCTTTCACTACGACGGTGAGATGTCTATCCACTGGTACGTCAAGGCCGTGGAACTGAATAGGCCCATATGAAGAAACGCAAAACCTACGTCATCAGGCTATCCCGCGTTCCGTTTGAGCGGATTTCGGCCAAACTCTCCCGACCCCAACGAAAGCGCCTGCAGGCCTCGTTGAGGCGAGAGATACGGGGCCTTAAGGACCACTTCACCAGACGCGGCCAGGGCTGGAATGTTGATTGGGGCATTGTTACAGATGGAGTTATTAGCGACGTGATTGGTCACAGCATCACGATGTATATGATGGCTGAGATACTGGCTAAGGTGCCGTGTGAGATAGTGGGCGGCGGGCAGGGGCTGGTGCTACGTAAGAAACGGCGGTCCAAAAAGTAGTGGGTCTGATACAAAAAGTAGTTGGCGGATAAATGGCGGATATCTGTGCGCGCTGCAATCATCACAAGGAATGGCACCGGAAGGGCCCGTGCGGGCTTACGAGTTGCTCGTGTCCGGGGTATGTGGAAAAGAAGTAATGGTGAAGAAAATGCTTAAGGCTCTTTGGCGGAAGGTGTTCGGCCCCTCGAAGGAGGAGGTCAGGCAGCTCAATGAGACGGTTTGGAAAGGCTTCTCCCTGCAGGTTGGAAAGATTCCGGACAGTCTCGTCACAGATGCGAAAATAGGCTCATTAGGGAAAGAGGCCGAAAGGGAAGCTAACGAATGATGTGGCGATTCAGGATGTGGCTGGCAGGTATCTTAGTCGGATGGGATAAAGAATCGTGCCTGCTCCATGGTGACCGCTATTACTGCTGTATTCATAAGCATCTTGAATGCGGCGAAAAAGAGTCCTGACACGAGGTTGAATTATGAAGCTCAAGAACTACCGCTGGATTGAAATCAAGCAGGGCGACTGTACCAAGTGTGGCAAGCCCGCTCGGATGGAATTGAAGCATGGGACCAAGGGGAACTGGCAGTCCGAGGACCCGCCCGTGCGTATCTGTGGGTACTGCATCCTGAGCCGGTTGAACACTCTACCGACGCTAAAGGAACTGGGTAAAGAGTCCTAGAATGGAAGTGAAGCGTGACCTGCAGGGAGAAAAGGAAGCCTACCTCGAGCGCCTCGCTATCTGCATTGAGGATGGGGGACTCAGTGAGGAGGAGGCGTATAGGGTGGCTGAGGCGCAGCTTTGGGCTACGATTTATGGGAAGTGGAATTAGCAGTAACAGGTGCGTCTTACAGGACCTGGAACTGTCTACAAATCTAAGAAGTGTATTTGCCGATCGTAGTCAAGGTAAGAGGAGATCGAGCAAGTATGAATCACTATTTCTGTGCAATCCAAAGTTCGAGAGCATCACTGACAGCATCCTGCTGCTTCACTTCACGAGCTTCCACTTCCTTCAAAAAACGCTCTAGAACTTCTTTCTCAACAGGGAACGTCTTTGTGGTGAATGGGCCTTTGCGAACCAGGGTGTATCCGAGCTTAGCTGCTTCCTTCGCGAGGACCTGCTTTTTTGCAGGCCCCTTTTTCGTAGGCATGTCACTAGCTTAGCGCGAGGTTTCAGCAATCGTCTATTACTGACTTAGTGTAGAAATTCTGTAGTTCTTATGTAACGCTAAATATCCGAGGTTTTTGATCAATTTTTTCCTTGTTTTACTATTGGAATAATGGGAAACTGAGGGAAATCGAATGACCAAGGGGGTCATACGAAGCGGTACGTAAGCGTGAGGGACTTATGACGGACTTTTTCTTGTTCTGGTATGGCGGCGATGACTACCTATTTGTATGGGTAGCTGACGGTCATTCGACACATGGGAACGCCACAAGTGTCATTTCTGACATGCAATCGTGTGGGCTAGTGTCCTCGGAAATCGAGGCCGCTTTTTTGGAGTCCATGGGGTTGAGTCTGAGCCCAACCCCTAGACTCGCTAGTCTTTGACGGGATTTACCGGAAGGACTTCCGGATTGTATCGATAGTCTCGATCTTCTGTTGGGCAGAGAGTCCGTTCTTATCCAAGATCGATTCAATGATGTTGAGGAGCTGCTCTCGCTTTGACTCAGCGAGAGCCGAGCGCTTCGGGGATCCTCCCCTACCGGCGGCGTAACCACGGACCATTGAGAAGGACAGGGGCTTGCCTGTTCTAGGCGACTTATACTTGTGTTTGAGCTCCTCGTAGATCTCCCGCTGAGGCCTGCCCTTACTAAATTCCGCTAGAATATATTTCCGAACTTCCGCAGCAGTTTTAAACATGCGCTTAATTCCTCCCAACATGCTTACTAGCTTTGTACTCAAGATACAAATTAAGACCTAATTTGTCAACGAGTCATTCCTAAATAACTCTTAAATATTCCATGTCTTGAACTTGATTCGGTGTGCATTAATGTGTACACTTTAAGAATCAACCCGTGCCGGGAGGGCTAAGACGTTGAGTATTTTCAACAAAAAAGGACGACCTTATCGTGACGAACTTTCGACCATTGAAAAGATTGCTGACTGGTTTATTGCCCCACTCCTGGCGCAGAAGCCACTGGCACAGTCAGATCAGACCTTCCTAGAGGAGTGTGTCTTCCATATCCATGACCGGGTTTGGAAGCGGTACCAGGCTACCCAGTCATTTACGCTTCCCGGGCTCTATCTAGAAGTCCCCCACATGAAGATCCAGGGCGTAGGACCCCGGGAGGTCGCAAAGGATACGGAACTCTGGATTGTAGCCAACCACAGCATGGATACCCCAACATGGCACGTGTCCTACATGGCAGGCCAAGGAGGAAAGGAAGTCGTCTTCGAGCTTTCCGAGGATGAGTGGTTTCAGGTTCTCCGGTTTGTAAAGGAGTATCCCCTGCCATGCTGCCACTCTCACTAGACATAGAAACAGAGTGTGCGGTTTCAGACTGTCAGGACTCAGCCTGTCGCCACGCCCTTGACCACCACCGGAATAGAATCACCTGCGTTGGCTTGGTCTGGGACGGTGGGGAGGAGGTTCACCGGGATCTAGACCAAGTGCGGAGACGGATAGAGTCCCTGGGGGATGTGTGTCTAGTTGGTCACAGTATTATCGCCTTTGATCTAAAGACACTCAAAGCCAAGGGGCTCGATCTCACTCACCTGCCGGTCGAGTGTACCCAGCTGATGGCTGTTGCCGCTGTCACGAAAGTGTCAGACGAGTATCTGGCTTGGTACGAGGAGAGACGGAAGGAACTCAATCGTCAGGGCGGACATCACCGCGAGGCTAAGAAGCACTCGCTGAAAACCCTAGCTCCATACTTCCTTAACGTCGAACCCTTCTGGGAAACCAAGGACAAGAATGACGACAACTACGTCCTGACTGACGCACGCCATACGCTCAACCTTTATTACATGCTGCAGTCTCTCCTTAAGCAGGAGGGCACCGAAACCTTCTACCGTGAGAAGCTGCTTCCTTGGGCCTGGATGCTTTTTAGAGGTGAATGGGAAGGCGTATGCCTCGACCTCCCCAAGATGGAGGACAAGGCCCGGGAAGCTGAACGGAGAGCCGCAGCGGCAAAGTCCAAACTAGATGAGCTTTGGCTGCCTGCTTACGAGGCTTATCGCAATCAGCAGGCTCAGGCCCTCCTCGAGGAGTACGGGGCCAAGATGGAGGCTGCGTTCCAGAGACTTAAGGCCCCTACACCTGAGAAGCTACAACGTACCCAGGAGCGATATACCCAGCTCAGGTATAAGGCCGAGGCCAAGCTTGAACCCTTCAACCTAGACTCCCCGGCTCAACTCACTTGGCTACTCCGGGATCATCTCGGCTACGACATCGAGAACTTTGAGGGCGAGGAGAGCACGGGCGTAGAAGTCCTAGAGCGCCTGGCCGCTGAGGGTAAGGAGGACATCAAGGCTCTCCTAGAATACCGAGAAGCAAACAAGCTGGTTACGGCTTTCTTCCCGAGCTACCGTCAGTTCCAACACCACGGGAGGATCCACTGCTCCTTCAGCCTAAGTACCGCCCGCACCGGGAGGACCGCAAGCTCCTCCCCCAACCTCCAGCAACAGCCCGGCCACATTCGGGATATCTTCGTAGCACCCCCCGGTCATAGCTTTATCATCCGAGACTACACCGGCATCGAGCCAGTCTTGGTGGCTTACTACTCACAGGATCCAATCCTATGTGACCTCCTGATCAACAAGGGAGGGAACTTCCACTCCTTCAACACCCCGGCGTTCTTCCCGTATGTCGACTGCTCCATGGAGGACGTAAAGAAACATTTTCCAAATGAGCGGGATGCGGCCAAGGAGTTGGGGCTGATGCTCATCTACGGAGGCGGCTGGCGGCGCATCAAGATCTGCATGATGAAGCGGGGATTCAAGAGGACCGACCGAGAGTGTAAGGAGCGCTACGAGGCGTTCAAGGAACTCTACCGAGGGGTCTTTGACTTTAAGCTTGAGGTCCTGGATCCCAAACTAGCGGCTGGTGAGGCCATGACTAATCTACTTGGCCGGAAGTTTCGCATCGCCAAGGATGACGTGCACATGAAGGGCCTCAATACCCTGGTACAAAGTTCGGCGTCTGACTTGCTCTTGCAAAGCTCCAGAAAGGTTGACCGCGAGTTTACTGAACAGGCCCTAGAAGCTCGCCCGATTCTCTGGGTACATGACGAGGTGATCATCCGGACCCTAGATCGGCATAAGAGTCAAGCTGAGCGGCTGGTTGATCAGATCATGACTGGCTACCGACTAGAGACTCCCTACGGCCTGATCCCCCTTAAAACTGAGGGCCACACCGCTAAATTCTGGAAAAAGTAATCGTCCGATTTGACACTGCGTGTGCACATGTGTACACTTCTAGATAAGGGCGGTTACAACAGTGCTACCAGACATCGACACAATGAAATACTGGGCCTTCTGGAACAACGCCAGAATTCCACGGTACGAGCTCTATAGGTACCAGTACTACATCCCTCAGCTGGGGCTATTCGTATTCCAGCAGTACAAGGGCAAACGAATGATCTCGATGGACAAGAGTCATATCCAAGCCCACTGCCTCGCAGGGACCTTTAGACCGTTTGTCCTTGTAACACCCAAATCAGACGCATCCCAGGGAGGGGTCGCATGAGTTTTAAGTCCCGAGATTTCTGCTGTCCCAACGAGATCTGCGAGAATCACAACCTCCCTTTTGAGAAGCTTGTCGAGCCTGAGGAAGTCGTACTTTGCGAACTGTGCGGTTGGGAATGCCGCCAAGCCATCACGGCCCATGCCGGGTACCGGATGGGGATGGGAGACAACGGAGCTTCGCGGACACCCAAGCAGGCAGGGTGCTTTAACAAGAGGACCAAGTGAAGAAGAGATCCGGGGGATCCGAGATCTACAACGAGGAAGAGCGGGAAGTCTCAGAGAGCCCGGCTAGACGCAAGAAAGCTTCTGTAAGAGTAAGGAGGAAACAATGCCGAAAAGTATCAAGGACTGGCAGAAAGAAATCCACGAGCTAGCAAAAACAAAAGGCTGGTGGGAAAAGCCACGGACGGCTCTCGAGATCCACGCGCTCGTTCACAGCGAGATCGCCGAAGCGACAGAAGCGGCGCGGTCAGGCCTTCCCCCCGTTCAGCAGCTCCTCCCTAAACCAGAAGGTGAGGCCACGGAGCTTGCTGACGCCGTGATTAGAATCCTTGACTGGTTCGAGTTCAACGGCTGGGATCTTGAACAGGTCATGGAGCTTAAGCACACCTATAACCAGACCCGTAGCTACCGCCACGGAGGAAAGCTCGCGTGAGTGATTCCGCGATCAAGTACGACGACGGAAAGCCTGACCTCTCCCTGGTGAGCAGGGAGCTTGTTGAAGCCGTGGCTTATGTCCGTATGTTTGGCTCAAAGAAATACGAGAGGGATAATTGGAAGAAGGGCTTTAAGGTCACGAGATCTTGCGCAGCGGCTCTCAGGCATATCTTTGCCTTTCTCTCGGGGGAAACCCGAGATCCTGAGAGTACACTTCCCCACCTCTCCCACGCCATCTGCTGTTTGGAGCACGCACTGTACGACATGGTTCATCATCCTGAAAATGACGATAGGACAAACAATGACCAAAATACCGGGTGAAAGAACCTTGTTTGTGGACTGCGACGATACGCTCGTGATGTGGGACCTCTCGAAGTATCCCGATCTCCCAAGGATTCAGCTTGACTGCTATGGCCCTGTAACGCTGATCCCGAACCAGAAGAACATTAACCTGGTAAAGAAGTTCTCTAAACTTGGCTACACCATCGTGGTGTGGAGTCAGACTGGGGTCGATTGGGCTGAGACTGTGGCCAAAGCGGTGGGTATCGAGGAGTTCGTGGATGTGTGCATATCAAAGCCCACTTACTACTTAGATGACCTTTCTAGTGATGCATGGCTCGACCGACGGATTTATCGGGAACCGGCGTAAATTTTTTTCTTGATTGATGTGTACACATGAGTACACTGGACTTATGAATGAGCACAACACCCAAACTAATCATCGGACCCAAGGAGCTAGGGCAGATTCGAGAAATAGCCCTGCGAGAGTTCTTGGATGCAGCAAGAGGCTTTTCTCAGCCTGTGTTTCGCGATGTGCTCTTGTTTCAGTCGCTAAAGACGTTCTTAGAACAGAAAGGCATTACTTGTGAGTGGGACATCCGAGAGTAAGTTTCCTGGACCTGAGGTGGGATTTACTACCCTAATCGACCTTTGTCTTGAGGAGGAAGATCAGAGCCTAGACACCTTCCCTCTTCGTCCCTCCTCTGCTGGGAAATGCCGGAGAGCCTTGGCGTGCGAGCTATATAACTATCAGGGTCGAGGCTCCCTTCCTCCTGAGAAGAAGGATCCATCGACCAAGAGGCTCCTAGATCTCGGGAGCAAGGTGGAGTACCAGGCAATCCAGTACTTCCATAAGATTGCCAAGCGTAACCCTGACTATAAGATCACCTATAAGCAACAGGTCCTGCTGTTCTTTAAGCTCAAGCCCGCTAATGCAAACGACAAGAACCCACCCCTGATCAAAGGGTCACTTGACCTGGCTGTCGAGAATAGAAGGGAAGGCTGGACTGCGTTTGGTGACGTGAAGTCAGCCAAGGATAAGTTCTCCTATATCTTTGCGACCAAGTGGGACGAGACAGCCGACAAGCTGACTAACATGAAGTCGGTCAACCGCCTCGATGAGATGACCTGGACGGTGGACGACCTGCCAGCTTTTATCGACGAACTGGACGACCCGTTCTTTGCGGACAACTTCCTGCAGCTTAACTCCTATTGCAGCACGGAGTTCGCCAAGACGATCAACGTCCCTTTTGGCTTCATTTACCGAGTCAATAAGAATGACTCCCGCCACATCGAGGTGAGGTTTAAGCCCTCGGACGCCCTTTTCAAGGAGTTCGAGGACAAGTGCAACTACGTCTACCAATTGGTGATGAACGGGACGCTAGAGGATATCCGTTCCATGGGGTGTGACTTCCCTCTTGGCAGCATCAAGAACGCGTTTTGTGCCTGTCACCATATGCTTAGTGAGGACCCTGAAGCTGCTCGTAAGGCCTATTTCGCGACTTTCCCCCCAAAGAAGTGGCCTACGGACACCCGAAAACTCAGCGAGGGCAATCTGATTGAGAAGCTTTTTGCTGAGTTTGAAGCCGCTAATCAGCAGGCAGACCAAGCGGCGAAGATCGAGATGGGCCTTGTTGACCTGCTTATGAAGGAGCGGGTTGATAAGGTCCGTCTCGAGAACGGGCACGTCTATGAAGTGAAGAACTATAAAACAGGTGGCGTGGGCGGAGGGCCAAGGACGGCCCTCAAAAGGGGGAAGCTATGAAGTTCGTATTCCTGCCCGAGGAGCGAGAGGCCATATGCGGGATGCTTTACGCTATTGCGCGGGGGCTTAAGACCTCAAAGCTCAGGGACGTGATGATGAACCTAGGCTCCCGCTTCCGGGGTACCGGCACCTATGTACCCATGAGCGTGGCTGAGGGGCAGCTGCTCTTAGACATCATCGCGGCAACCCTTAGCCGTGCTCAGGAGCTTGAGAAGACTGGCGAGCACATCGAGAATCTCAACCTGGCTCAAGCGACGATTGTAAGTCGGATCGCTGAGGTTCAAGCGGAGGGGGCTAATGATTCAGCTTAAGATGGTGGAGTTTACCCACGCCAATCTAAACAAGCGGGTTCTCGTAGTTCCGACAAACGTCTTCACTGTCTATTTTGGCGATGCAGACAAGTCTACACACATCGTGAGTGTCGCTGGCACCGTGTTTCCCGTCACGGAGTCAGTAGAAGAAGTCAGACGGGCAATAGAAGAAGCGCTTGGCGCAGGAGATGTTAAGAAATGAGTGATACGAAGTTTCTCAATTTCAAAGGACTGAAGGTCGGCAAAGACAAGAACCAGAGGGATACGATTGCTATTTCCTTCTCTCAGGAGCAGGCCGCTGAGATCGTGGAGCAGATTCAAGCTAATCTCAGCAACGAGCGCGGAGTGAAGGTCTCCCTCCACTACGCGGAAGAGGAAAAGCCCTGGGGCCCAGGCTACAACGGCTTTGTGATCGTGAACCCCATCCAGGCTCCTGGTGCTGGCTTTAAGGGTAAGCCTGGCGGAGCCCCCGGCAAGTTCGTTCCTAAGGCGAAGCCAGCGACGGGGATGAGTGCCACCACCAGGGCTAAGGCGGCAGCCACGCTCAATACGGAGATTGAATAAACGTCATGAGTGATTCGACGGAAGACAGGATTCTTCTGCTCAACGGCATGGACTGCGTGGTGATGATCCACCATCTATATCGGTATGACGAGGAACACGGGCATGCGGACGCCGACCGGACCTTGAATCAAATGAAGAGGCTTCTTGATTTTAAGGTCCGGGTTCCTGTCTCCGCCGTTGAATCAGGACTCTACTGCTGCAACCTCCTAGGCGAGGAACAGAAGTACTGGCATCCCGAAGGACTGACGTTTGATGAGTTCGTCAAGAAGATTGCCCCCGGGAAGAAGTTCAATAAGCGCTACAACTGGTTTGAAGGTGATTAATGATTAATAAGATTGGTGGCCGGAAGGTTTTTATCGGCCTTATTTTGGTAGCAGTGGCGGTAGGCCTGGAGGTCTTTTGTGCAAAGGGACTAACCCAGACCATGGCCAATTACCTCCTCTATATGGGGATCGGGTACTTCCTGGCCAATGGGGCTGTGAAGCTGACTGATGCGGCTAAGAGTCTGGTGGCTGAGAAGCAGGCTAAGGAGGCCCCAGCCCCTGTGGACTTGGCCCCAGTGATTGCTGAGGTCCAAAAGGCGGCTACGGATACTCAGGCCGCTCTTAAGACACTCCAGGAGTCAGGTGGGAACAGTGACAAGCTGATCCTGAACCTCCAGGGCTTGGCCAATCAGAACGCTGTAATGACCCAAATTCTGGGAGAAATCGCTAGCCAAACCACCTACTTGGTGGGGGTGGTTCAGGCATCTACAGGCCAGAAGAAGGCTTGACATTGTATTTATGATTGTGTACACTTGTGTACATGCTAGAATTAATTGAGAAGTATGTCACAGCACACGAAAACGCATGGGCCGAAAGCACCAAACGATCCGAGAGCTCCCGGCTCAAAAGACTGGCTTCAGGAATCACTGGAGATCCAGCAAGACTTTGGAAGTTCCTGGAGCGGAACCTGGCTCCCTATTCCCGAGTCACCGCATACACACGGGTTTCCGACTTTTGGGAATGGTGCATTCGTAAAGGCCATGTCCAAGGACCCAACCGATACGCCGAGTGGAGAGAAGAGAATGCACGATTATTCAAGCACGTCTACCAACGCAAGCAGCCTGATCTTACGTATCGAGAAGCTCGAGCACGAGTTGAGACTCTCGGATGCGGGGAAGTCCGCGAAAAATGCCTCCAGCTTCTTGAAGGAGGTCTTCGCTATTCAGAAAGCAATACTTACGATCCTGCAAGCCGCACAGTCGTCGGGAAGGGCGGGAAGCGGCGGAGGGTTTACACCAACCGCCAGCCTAAGTGGGGATACTCCTACTCAACACTCCTACGAGCACTCCGACCCCTGGGGCTCACCCCTCACGATCTCAGGAAACTCGCTGCTACCGAGTTTCGGAAGCGTGGACTGAACGAAGAGAACCTTTGCAAAGTGATGGGCTGGGAATCGTTCGAGACAGCCCGATCCTATCTCCAGACCGAGAAAGAAGACGAGCTCGAACAAATCCTGGCCGAGAAGTAAGTTCCGTCTCGCGCCAGCGTTTCCAGGAGGGAACATGGCGCATAATCCAGAGACGTACCAAAAGGCTATTGAGACGGCGACCAAGGAGTTTGAGGGCAAGTATAAGAAAAGTGGTGATACCTGCCTGGTCGCGGTCCTTGACGCTAAGGAAGTTACTCCCCCACAAATCATCCAGATCGCCGACACGATCGACCGGCAGCTCAACAGTCTGGCGGCCAAGCGGCCGGTGTTAGTTAGGGTCCTCGAAGTCGGTCCCGGGTACTATAACGACGACGGGACGGTAACCCCCTCCGAAGTAGAGCCAGGAGATATCCTCCTTGTTGGTCACAACGCGGTGACCGAGATTTCCCAGTTCGGGAAGCTAGTGAATCACGGACGGGTCACTCTCGGCCTCATGGACGCCTCCCAGATGCTCAGGCATTGGAAAGGCAAGGAAGCATTTGACGGATTCTTCGCCACGGTTCTGGCTGAGGTGAACCGTGAGTGAGGTTCTTAAGACCCAGGAAGACTTCAACTCCCCTGTTGAGTTCGATGCCTACTGTCTGACCCTATTGGCTCACAAGCTCAACCCTAAGGTCAATCAGGGCTACGCGTTTGAGAGGATCTTCGAGTTTCTCCTCTTCCTCGTGAATAACGAGGAGGGGTACGCGGCTGAGGCAGCGCTTGAGCTCGCGGACGACATTCTCTCTGGCCCTCCCAGCACACCGGATGTGCACTAATGAAAACCAGCAGTGCCAAGGCTAAGGGGAGACGGGCCTGCCAGGAGGTTGCGGAGCTGATGTACCTCTTGGCTAAGGAGAGGCTTGAGGAGGGGGATATTCGGGTGACTTCAAGCGGAGCCGTCGGGGAGGATTTGCTGCTCTCTCCGAAGGCTGCGCAGGTTTACCCGGTCATTGTTGAGTGTAAGAACCAGGAGACGCTCAACATCTGGAAAGCGCTGGAGCAGGCTGAGGGACACAAGAACGACATGAATCGTTCGCACCATGGGAGGGTGCCGGTGCTGTTCTTTAGGAGGAATAGGAGCAAGCTCTATTGTGCTCTTGATGCCGAGGCATTCCTCTCGTTCCTTGCTGGTGTCTGTCAGAGGGGTGCTTGAGATGGGGGCCAAGGACTGGACTGGCTGGGAGAATGATGATCTTAGGGTGGTACGTCGCATAGAAAATTACGTATCTCCAGGCGGGGTTTCCACCCAGCAGGTGTTGGTGGAGTGTAAGAACTGTGGAAAACAAAAGAAGGTTATAGGCAGTAACCTAAAGTCGGGGAATACCCAGTCATGCGACTGCAAAAGAAAGAGGGGAAAGGCTGCCTCTGATAGAGTGGCCCAGGGTGCTAGGGCGGAAATTAGGGTTGCCGAGATTTGCGCAGAATTGGGCATGGAGGTGTACTTGCCCTACGCTGGATTCGGAAAAGTGGATCTTCGGCAAGATGCCGGAGCGGGCTGGCGAAGGACTCAGGTCAAGTCTAGCACCCGCAAGCTTAGTGGGAGTACCCAGTGGAATCTGCGGTCAAGAGAGGGGTTTACTCCCGGAGCATATGATGTGTTTGTGCTTGAAGACAACGCAGTGAGGCCAAGAAGGTACTACATAGTCCCAGCTTCAGATCCATCGGTGGCCGGTAAATCGACTGTCGTCGAAACATCCGTAGTGAGTTTTGAAAACCGCTGGGATTTATACTGGCATCCCTCTACCTCCTATGAAGCAACTAAAGCGTGGGCTGATAGTCTGAAACAGGGGGATGCCGATGCTGGAGACAATAAAAAACTGGTTGTGGCTGCCGCTGGGGCTACTACTCGCGATTATCTACTCGCTCCTGGGAAGGAACCGGAGACTAGAAGCGGACATATCGCTTTCCAAGCAGCGGGACCAGATGAAAGCCCTAGACGAAAGAACAGAAGAAAAAGCGAGAAAAGCCAATGAGGCTGAACAAGACCTTAATACCTTCGTTGATGCTGCTAACCGTGCTTACCACGAATACAAAGGCGGATTGCCCGACAGCACTGGAAACAAGCCGGACAGCCCTCAATAAGTGCCTCCAGGTCCTTGACCAAAAACAAGAGGTTATCGACCAGTACCAGGTAAGTCAGGCCGAGCGGGATAAACTCCTAGCAGATACTCAGGCGGCCCTTAAGGCTGAGCAGGAGTCTAAACACTCATGGTTCCGTAATCCATTTCTCTGGGCGGTTCTAGGGATTGGTATCGGAGTCGCTATTACGAAGTAGGACTATATGAAGTACCTGGTTACCGCTCTCGCTTTTGCGATCGCATTTTCTTCCTGCGGGAAGAGCAAAAAAGAAGCTTACGCCGAAGGCTGTAAGGCCGGCATTGAAGAAGTGCTCTCCCAGATGGGTGCTCAGCCGAACGAGCCCCTCATCGAGTCGTGGTGCAAGAAGGCCTCTGACGACATGAAAAGCTAAGCGGCCTAAAAGCCGCTTGCCGGTGCCACCGCAGCCCAAAGGGCTACTAGTCCGGTGGCAATACCGAGAGTCCAAGCCATCACTTTAGCAGCGGAGCCAAGGAGGGTCTTCGTTGCGTCGATGAACTGCATATGAGCGACCACAGGCTTAAGGGCTTCCTCAAACGCGTCATTCCGCTTGATATGTACTTCAAGCTGCACATTATAACGCTCAAGATGCTTATCAATCTGGTCTAGACGCTCATCGATCCGATCTACTTTTGCTTCAAGTCTGTCCATCTGGTTAGAACTCATAATAGTCCTCCTCTGAGAGGACCATCTCCACGAGCTGCATCGCCAGATCCCTGTCCATGCCTTTGTCGGTCAGGGTTTTAACTAGCTCCTTGGCCTCTTTTGAGAGGTAGGGGTAGATCTGGGAATAGATTTTTAAGTTACTGGCCATTGGATTGGCCTTGCTGCGGGCCAATCCCCGCTTTTTCAAGTAACTGCGATTTCATAACCTCTTCTGCCTGAATAGCCTGGAGGGTCTGACCTGCCAGGAGGGGGAAGGCCGTAACGCGTTCCTTAACCGGCATTAACTTAAGAGCCGCGTTCAACTGCTCGGCGTAAGGAAGAACCTTAGCTGCCTTGTCCTCCGGCATCAGGTTTGGCCTTGCAACCTTACCCAGAACATTAGCCTGGGTCCTGGGGCTAAGAACCTTAGTGGCTCCGAGAGCAGCCCCAGCGGTCTTACTCATAAACCCCTGCGGGCCTCCGACGTGGGGAAAGGAGCTGATGAAGTCTAAGGCAGCTTCTCTGTTCTGGATGCGGTCTGCGAGATGTTTTAAGGGGTTGTACTTAGCCAGTGACTCCCCGTTGGGGGCAATGTTGAGTTTCTGAAGCTTGTTGAACTTCGTCCACTCCGTAGCATTATTGCCGTTGCTCCAGAGCGCAGAGAGAAAGCTCTCAGCCCCCTTCTGCTCTGCCTTAGCAGCGAGCTCCACCACATCGTCGACGTTGTTTGAGTAGTAGGCATTCATGTTCTTGTAGGTCTTTTGGACCTGAATAGAGGCCTTACCAATGGAGGACGTCAGGGCGTTTCGAGCCTGGAGGCTGTACTCCCGAATAACGTCCTGCAGCCTAGGGTTCTGCTTGGTCGCGGTAAAGTACACGTCGTCCAGCTTCCGCCTGAACTCCAGGAGTGCCTGTGCCCCCGCCTTTCCGCTGAGTTCCCCCTTGCCGATCTGCTTATTGGCTACTGACACCAAATTGTCTAAGACGCTTTTTACTCTCCCGACGCTAATCCCCGGCATGTCTAGAGCCTTCTGAAGCGCCTCTCGGTCGATTGTCGAGTAAGAAAGGAGCTTGCCACTTGAGCCGAAGACGGGTTTGACGAGCCCGTCTCGGGCCATCATCTGCATCACATTCTGGGCAGTCTGCTCGATAGGCACTTTCAGGGAGTCGTCAGCAGTGCTTAAGAACTTTGACTCCAGAGTCTTGAAGTTATTCTTGAGTGTCCGCTCAGCTAGGCGAAAGTAAGCATTCGTAGTACTAAGCGCGCTGGCCCGGATTTCATCCTGGATCTGCGTGGGAAGGAGTTTGAACTTGCTGCCCTCAACGTAATTGTTGACGACCGCCCTGACCCCTTGTGGATCGATATTCAGAAGCCTTTCTGCGCTCCGCTCCTTCACACCACTCATGCTGGTCATCACGTAACGAGCCGTCTCTTTGACGGAGGTGGCAGCCTTGTTCTTAATGTTAGAAAGAGCGTTGAATACCACCCCAACACTGGGGACCTTCTCAACGCCGTAGGCGAAGCCCTTTTTGATCGCCTCATTGCCAAGCTTCAGTGTGGGTGCAATGGCGTATCCGCCCAAGTTGAGGACCATGTCCCACCCGATATCAGCCACCTGCTCAGCTGTAGTGGCGTCATAAGTGCCGGCGAGTCGCCCCATGTTGGTCGTCGCCCACTTCGTGAGTCCGGCTCCTAGCGTAGAACCTAGGACAACAGAGCCTGGGTTCATACCCATAGCGCCAACTAGGGCCCCAGTTACGCTGCCCGCTACGTTGACTGCGGGTCCAGCCACATCAGCGATATCCCCAATGGCCTCAGAAATGCTCCAACCGTCCCCCGAGAAGAGGCTGGGGTCCACTTGCTTCCAGACGCCTTTGTCTTTTACGACGATGCCTTTGTCTTTGTGGGTCTCCACCGCCTCGTACTTCTTGGAGAGGTAGTTCACCACGCCTTTGTCGTTACCAAAGGACATTGCCACTCGGTCGGTCTTGCTGACTGGGGATACCGCTAGTGCTGTCTCCGGGGTATTGGCCAGGATGTTAATAGCCTTAGGGTCCACCCCCTGGCTTCTCAGGAACTCTTTGGGGTCAAACTTTCCGGTCTTGCCGTCTTGCGACTGGATGGTCAGCGTTCCGTCTGCGTTGGCATCTACAAGAGATAGGCCCTGACTCTCTAAGTATTCAACGGCTTTAAACTCGGCCATGACTTAATCCCACTTAAGACCCGGGATAGCCGGCTTGGCGCCTTGAGCTGCGCCCGGAGCCTGCCCCCCAGACGCCTGTTCCAGACTCTTGACCCCGGCTGACTGAAGCTGAGTCTGCCATCTCCGGCTAAGAGCCTGCTGAAGGGTGCCTAGTTTCTCGCGTGTTGCCTGGGGAAGATTAAAGATCGTGGTGGGATCGGCAACGATCTCCTCAAGGATCTTTCTTTCAGCATCAGACACTGCGCCTGGGCCAACGACAGCCATTCTCAAGTTGCCCATCGTAATTCTTGCTAAAGTCTGAGCCTTCCCTCGAATCGCCGGGTTGATTCGGTTGGTAGGGGTGTTGAGAAGCTCCATTAACTGTGTGAGATTCTGCTGAGCAGGATTAAGCTCCTGCATGAGCTTCTTAGCCTCCTTGGCATCCCACTCCGTATTAGCGAGGCCGAAGCCCGGAATCTCCCGCTTCTTCTCGTCCTTAGAGAGATTGGCAGAGGTCTTAATCCCGAGGAGTCTTTCGGCCCCAGCTTGCTTCTCACGCTGCTCGGTGAGCTTGAACTCTCGCTCTGACTTGATAGTGGCTTCCGCAGCCTTGTACTGCTGGCTTCCTGGAGCCTCATTGATCAGGGCCTGCTCGGCCGTTTGGTACATCTGCTTGGGCTTAGAGATAGAGTTGGCAATCAACGCGATCCGATCAGCAGGAGCACCAAACTGGGCGAGATCCCGGGTCAACGCCTCAGACAGCTGTCTTAGCTGGGCCTGTTTCTGGATCTCATCGCCTTCAGCCGCCTTAATCTGATTCACTGCCTCAGTAGCTCCAGCAGTAGCCCTCTGCACAGCCAGGCCGTCGGCGGCGTCCTTAAACGCAGAACTCAGTCTTACGATATCGTCAGCAAAGCTCATCGTGACTCCTTACCAAGGTCTTGGGGGACCCATCAGAGGGCTACCATTGGACATGAGTGTGGGGTCAACTCCTCCCCAGGTCTGTCCTCCGAAACCTCCCAAGTTAAAAGTCTGAGCTCTGGCTTGAGGCATGGGGGACGGTGTGGACGGCAGAGTTGCTGCCCACTTATTCATAGCCCCCATGCTATTGAGTCCACCTGCGATATTGATTCCAGCAGTGGCTCCGCCAATCAATCCTGTCAGAGCGCCTCCGAAGCCTCCCCCGCTCTTCTGCTCACCCCAGCGAGTTCCTGTCTCCACGCGGAAGGCTCTCTCTGCGTTCATGAGGTTTGAGCCTAGACCAAGGAGATTGGCCCGATTCTGTAGGGCCTGAGTGGCCAGAGCGTCTCTGACCTGGGCAGCCTGAGCTTGGTAGCCTAACCGCTGCTGTGGTAATGCCAGCGCCAGCTGCGAGGCGTAGCCCTGTTGCTCGGCTCCAAGCATGCTCTCAGCCCTTTGCTGCTGCTCGTAGAACCTGGCCCTTGCAATAGGGTCGTTGATATCACGTCCCGAAGCTGCAAGCTGCCTGTTGTAGGACGTCATCTGATCCTGCATGCTCTGCTGAAGCCCTAGCCTTCTGGCGGCGAACATGTCGTGCGCGAATCGGTTAGCAGCCCCGATATCGTTCTGATCCGGGAGTCCCCCTCTAGCGGATGCTCGGTCGTAAGCGGCTGCCAGCCCCTGCTGGGTCACCAGAGAGTCAGCCACGTCCTGTGCGCCGGGACCCTTACCAAAGAGCTCGATTAACTCTGGATAAGTCTTAAGCAGGTTGTTGTACGAGATGCCTTCCAGATGGGTAACTGGAGCTGTCGTGATCCCAGAGGAGCTACTCGACTTCTGGGGAATCGCTCCACCGATTCCACCCAACAAGGCTCCGCCGCCTGCAATCGCTAACGCTGTACCGGTCCCGATCATTGGCTCACCACCTTAAGCATGTGGGTCATGCCTCGGTCAGTGACCACGAAGCCTGCTGAATCAAGTTCTTCAATGAGTCTGGGATGGCTAGCAAAGGTAAACACTGACTTGAACCCCCGATTCTTAGCTTCCTGGCACAAAGCCTCTATAAGGAGGACCAGGGCAGCCCTGCGCTCCAGCTTAGCAGTGTGGGGGTTACTTATGATCCACTCGATAATGGCTACGTCAGAATCCGTAGAGTAGAGAAATCCAGCACATACGGGAACCTCTTTTCCATAGATCACCACCCCAGTCTTTGGGAGGTAGTTCAGGGGGATAGAGGGCCAATCGTGGTTTAGCCACCAGCTGACGAGTGTGGGGTAAAGGTGGGGTACAAAAGGCCTAATTTCCATAGGCCCAGTGTACCCCTGGGGAACTTAGATATAGGTGTTGCAGGTCGTGGGAGTGGCCTGCGGGCAGATTCTGAGCTTAGAGTCTTCTAGGGTGTAGTTATAGGAGCCATTTAGGCTAGAGCATCCGGGGTCCCCCGAGCCCCCGCTGCGGTAGGTGGCGCTGGTGATCGCTGCGCTCCCGGCCTCCTCATCCCCGGATAGGAGAATTGTTGAGTCGCAGATGGCTCCGCTCGTGAATACCCAGGCCATCGGAAACGAGCCAAACTTCCCGCTCGTGAGATCAATGATCAAGCCGCTACTTTCGCCCCGCCAAGAACTAAACAGCCCTTTACTGTCTTTGCCGCATCCCACCAGTACCAGGTACAGTAAAACTACAGCAATTATACGCATCCCGATTCCTCCTGGAATCAATGATGCCTGTATTAGAGCTCGTACGCAACGAGCTTTACATTTTGAGCATAAGCGCTGTTGGAATTGGCATCTCGCCTAATTTGCACTTTATATGTGTACGTTCCGGCAGATGCGCCTGTGTCAATGGCACAGAATCCACCCAATGGGTGATAGGAAAAATGCTGTCCGGACGTAGGGCTAGAAAGACCGAACTGGTAGTGACCTACTTCCGTAGACCCACGCAAAAACTGCATGTACCCGATCGCGGTAGTGCCATTATTGACTGAAACCGCCAGATACGCGGCGGCGGTAGCGTCAGACGCACAAAGCATCAGCATGACTGGTCTGCCCGTAACTGTAATAGAAACAGAGAGGTTAGTAACGTCAGCGTAAGTACTGCTCGACATCGAGAAAGAGCCGGAGCTACTCGATGCTTGCTGACCCACAGACTCAAGCTTCGCCCTGGTCACTGCGTTAGCGTTGATCTTGGCCGTGGTGACTGCACTGTCGTTGATCTTGGCCGTCTCAACCGCAGACGACGCAAGCTTCGCTGCTGTCACGCAGCCAGTGGCTAGGTTGGCAGTAGCGACTCCTCCCGTCTGGATGTTGTCGCTGTCAATCTTGGTGGTATTGAGGAACGACTCAATACCCGTCTTGATCTCGTCAAGGAGAGCCTTGGTCAGTGGACTACCGTCAGCGTATGTAGTGCTTATGGACAGTGTTGGCATGACTACCCAACCCCCTGTCCGTGAGTGTACACATGTGCTAACTACTTATTTTCCTAGGCCGCTCCAGAGTTTACTTCGTGGGTCACGCCTGAGGGCTGGTACTCAATGGCCAGTCCCTCAATGGAATAATTGCTATTAGAGCCGGACTCTTGCAGCTCCACCTGGATGGTTCTGCCTCGGCCGTAGATCAGCCTGGGATACGGGGCAAAGACCCCCTCAGAGCCAAGGACCGAAGTGCCAAGGGTAAAGCTCGATCCCAGGAGAGACCCGGAGCCCGACTCGTCAAAGGCCACCGACTGGGGGGTGAAATTGTCTACGACCACGGTTCCGGTGATGGTCTGAACCCCGCGCGGGGTGTAGAGCAGAGATAGGAACAAGAAGTCCTTATTCATGTAGGGGTTCTTATCGAGCAGGAGCTTCCCCGTTTTGACCTTCAAAGTGATCGCCGATGCTGCGCCGGCCTCCGTGGTGTCAGTGACGGTACCAGTGAAGGTCTTATAAATCCGGCCAGAGGAGGATCCCAAGTACAGCCGCTTGGCATCCGAGTCGTCCCCTACAAAGATCGTCTCGCAGGACACGTTCGGCCACCGGCTGATCCACTGCTGGTTGGTGGTGTTGAGAACCCAAAGCGAGTTGTTCTCCGTGTGGGGGGCTGCGCTAGCCGCAGTAGTAAGCCCCTCCTCGGTCACTCCAAAGAAGACCAGGTTCTGGGGGGAGAGGTAGCGTACTTTGATGTACTTCTTCCTAGCGGCTTTCCAGGCGTAGAGACCCTTGGAGTTGAAGCTCTTCTGGATGTCCTTAGACAGGAACATCTGCTCCGTGTCTCCAAACTTCTCCGTGGTGACGAGGCTGTGAACGCCCTTCTCGCTAACCCAAATCACGTCGGACTGATCAACGGCGGTAACCGCCTCCTGGCTCAAGCAGCCAATCCCGTCAGAAACCTTTTCGATGACGTAGTCTGGAATGATACCCCGGACTCGGTAGAGCTTCCCCCTCTTGGTGACGTAGAGGTCTCCCTGGAAGGTAGGAAAGATAGCGGTAACACCAACTTGGTCGTTGTCTCCGACCTCAAAGTCGATGACTCCGCTATCGTCGTATCCACCCCACTTCTCGCAGTCCCCTACGGCTGAGTAGTGGATCCGGTAGGGCTTGGCCTTGTCATTCGTGAGCATGCGGCCCTGGTGGACCTGGAGGATTGAGCCGTTAGGGGCTAGGCCTTGAATCGTGCCCCCGGTATCGGCTGTAGATCCCTCGGTAACTGAGCTTCCACCTGTGTACGAAATTGTATCGTTCGTTACTGAGGTGGTGGCAACCGCTGTCACTGTAAAGGTGCCGTTATAGGAGGCTGCCCCCATGCCGGAGACCACAACCACGTCTCCCACTGCGCCCTTAAAGCGTTCGCCTAGGACGATGGTCCTGGTGGTCGTCGAGGAGGACCTAGAAACTGTAGTGTGGTTCCACTTGGCCAGGAGATCCGTGGCATTTCCGCTGCCAGACCACTTCTTGATCCGATTGGCGGTTTTATCCATGGCAATTGCTAGCGTCGAGTTCATCACTTGGCAGCTGGCGATTGTAGGAGAGCTCAGGGCCACCCCATCTACTGTGATCGTAGAAATGGTGCCGTCCGTGATGTTGTACGAGCGCATAACACCAGCCTCGTCAATCGAGACCCGTTTCTGCGTCATTGCGCCGCTGTCTAAGTACCAAAAGTCTGTGCCGCCAATGATGGCATTATTCCCGGACGATCCAGAGTCCCAATCCTTGTTGATACCTTCACGCTTCTGCTTGGAATCGTTCACACCAAGGATCAGATTCTCAGCGTTAGCTAGCTTGTTCTCTGGAATCAGGGCTGGCTCGGACGAAGTGTCCATTCCCCCGATCCAAGGCAGGAGCTGAAAGAGTTGCGTCCTGGGCGGCATCGGTTACAACCTGTGAATTGTCCACTCGATGGTGGACGCGTTGGTGTTTGCCGCTACGACGGTAATGGCTCCAGAGCTTGCCTTCCCCTCCAGCCGTATGGTTCTTTGGGTTAGAGCGTCGATGTAATAGAGGCCCTGACAGGTGATTGAAGAAATGTTTTGAGAAGTATTCTCTGTCTGCCGTTGCCCCTCAGCAATTACGGTAGTCCCATCAGTTAGACGAAGGTCAAGATTTACGCCCGATGTCGCTGGTCCTTGAACCTTAGCGACGGCGCTAACAAAGTAATAACCAGTGGATTGGGGCGTGAAGACAAACCCGGGGAGCTTGTCGGAACCGGAAAGGTAGCTAGTGACTGTACCAAAGTTTATGTTCTGTCTCTCAGTAAACGTAGACGTGCTGTCGGCTGTAAAATCACCGTAGGCGGTATTAGTACGAGAGAAACTGCTGTCATTAGAGTGATAACCTGACCAGCCGTACTGGGTCGGCGACGCCGTGGCCCACTTTAGCCCGGTCGCCTGGCTGGAGTCTGCTGTTAGAACGTGCCCGTCAGTACCAACAGCGAGACGGGCTGGAGTACTTGCGGCTGTGGCTGCGTAAATATCGCCCTTGGCTGACAGGGTACTCTTCGCTGTTTTAGCATCGAGCTGAGTCTGAACAGAGCTTGTGGCATCCAGAAACTCAAGCGTGGTGGAACTCACCCCGGAATGGGTGGGAATGCCATTAGCATCAGAGATGAGTGCGCGCGAAGCTGTGATGGCGGCGGCCTCAACAATGGCTCCGCCGCTAGATTTCATGACCCGGTTGTTGTTTAACGCTGCGCCAGAGTTGGTGCCCCCACGAGAAACGGCCAACTGGGCTTCGCTAGACATCACTCCGGAACCGTCGTTAATAACGACGTGGCTTGCTGTCCCGTCCGCCAATTTAGTTCTAGCGATTGCGGCTGCAGCGGCAACGTCGGCGTTGACTAGCGTTGCGGCTGAAAATGTACCAGCCGCAACCTTGACTAGCCCAGTAGAAGCGCTCATGTTCTGGCCGGTGCCGCCTCGGTTGACCGCTAATTGGGCCTCGCTTGAGAGCGTACCAGAGCCGTTGTTAATAACGACGTGGTCAGCTGTGCCGTCGGCGATCTTTGTCCTCGCAATAGCTGCCGCTGCGGCTACGTCGGCATTGACGAGCGTGGCTGCGGAGAATGTGCCCGCAGCGACCTTAACCAGGCCAGTGTCGGCCGACATGTCCCGAGCAGTACCGCCACGGCTTGCAGCCAGTTGCGCTTCAGAAGACATAACGCCCGAGCCGTTGTTGACCAAGACATGGGAGGCCGTGCCGTCGGCTAGCTTGGAGCGTGCAATGGCAGCTGTCGCTGAGACGTCTGCATTGACGATAACGCCTGAACCGATGGCGGTTACGCCCGTATTGGAGATGGTCACATCCCCGGACGGGGTCACCGCAGCAGCGTCGCCGTTTGAATCCCCTACCCAGATCTTGCCGTCAGCAAGAGCGTCGGTGAGCTTGCCGTCGAGCTGGGTTTGAATGTTACTCGAGACGCCATTTAGGTAACCCAGTTCCGTCGTACTGATGTTGCTGTCTGAAACCAGCCTGCCGTCGGAATTGAAGACTGCGACCCGGCTAGCAGTGCCCAGGAGGACTGATCCTCCACCGCCTGCCCCAAAGCCCAGGGTTGAGGGCGGAGCGAATCCCCTATTAGAGGAGGACCTCCGTTTTGCCCGCAAATACATGGGGTTAAGCTGAAGCCTAGCCGTATCCATCGAGTCTTCGATGCGGCCAGCCATTTTGGCCAACTTCTCCTTATAAAGGAGGCGGTTCTCAGCTACGAGTTCGGGGTTCCTGTGCTTAATCCACTCCCGTGAGAGAGCCCCATAGACCAGGACCACTCGGTCTTCGAGAGGGATCATAGGCTCATCGCTGTCATCAACCAGGGGCGGGGGCTCTACGATCCCGTCCACATAGAGCGTGGTGTTGGCATCAAAGATCGCGGGGTAAACAAAGAGCTCTCGGAACTTAGCCTGCTTGTCGTGGGCAGCCCTCTTCTTAATCGAGATCCCGGTGTCTGCCGTAGAGCTTTCGGTCTTCAGTTCCTCAGCCGTGAACTCAATGGTATCGTTCGTGACGGTCGTCGTGCTGAGCTTAGAGACCACCCACTCCCCGTTGTAGGAGTAGTGGCCAGCGCTCTTAACCTCGATCCGGTCCCCTGGGGCCAAGAGTGCCGCGGACTCCGAGGCACCAAGGGTAGAAGCGAAAACGATGGTCCTTACCAGGCCAGAGGAGGATCTGTGTGTGGTGGCCGGGAGGCTTGTGATGCTGTCAAACGGATCTGGATCAACCAGGGCTCCTGTGCAGTAGATCTCTGGTCTAGCCACAGCCCTTGGGGCCATGGCCACCATGCGGTGATATTCCTGCCGACCAACGGCATCTAGGGGCTTGTTCCTGAAGCTGTGTCTGATCTCGGTGGTGCGAGAGATATCAGACGGCAGGGTGAGTAGGTCTGTCCAAATCTTAAAATTAAGGCCATCGTCCCCGGTGCCGCTGTATGGGCTTTCCAGTGTCAGCGTAGCGGTGTTAGCTGTGTGCTGAGCAATCCGATAAATCTCGTTGTAACCGTCGACCGCGAAGTAGTAGCCCTTATAGCTAACTGCGGGACTCTCGGTCAGGGTGACAGTCACACTCCCCGAGGTGACGGTCGCCGTACCCGTATTAAAAAATGCCTTAGCTTGCAGCTCGAGCGAACGGGTGAGCCAGGACCAGTTATGCTCTGGGCATACCTCTTGGAGGTATACGATGTTGATGTCCCGCTTGATGCGGCTAAGGATCCTGGAGTCGTTCGGATCTGCGCCAAGCTCCTCCTGGACCGCATCAACTATATCGTCGAACGTTTGGACCAGATACTTCGTGGCCACTGTAATGCCCCCTACCCACTCAAGATGATAGTGGCGACCGCTCCACTTAATGTGGAGACGTTGATCCCCCCGAAAAACTCCATGTCGTAGAGGGGTTCGTTCCGGCTGTCGGTGTTGACTGTAGCCAACGACACTTTTACGTGTGGGGACTGGGCCAGGTCTTTTAGGGTGATGTAAGGAGACCCTGCCCCGTGAGTTGAAGGCGTAAGAATGATAGCCTTAACTTTTAGGGTGCCTGTAAAGGTGTAGGACCCAGTCCCATCCACGTAGATGCTGTTTCCGGAACGAGTGACTGCCACGGCAGCCTCACTTCAGATAAAGGTAACCGGTACCTGCCGAGAGAGTGACGTATGGAGAGCTGCCCTTAGGAATCCAGATATCGACTTCTTCGATTCTTTCGGCATTTGAACCAACGGTGGAGGTGTAGATCACCGTACCGCTAGATCCGCCCTTTTTGATCGTAAGGGTAGCCCCAGCGCCTGCGTCCTTTACCTTCACCTGGCAGATTCTGACCGACTCGTTTAAAGCGCCATCTGTGTCAATCACCCAGACGTTCGCTTTCCTAGCGTTCGCCATGGATTATCGCTCCATTGCGACGTAGACGTAGTCGATGGTCATCGTCTTAGCGACCGCTTCGCCGTTCTGCAGACAGAACGTGAGAGCGAGCTTGTTGGTCTGCTCGATGTTGGTCGTGTGGGTAGCAACCTTAGCCCTGTCAACAAAGAACTCAACCTTACCCACGCCATCCCAGTAGAAGCCAACCGTCTTGTAGGTATCGTCGGCAGCCGTATAAGCTGTATTCGTGGTCTCAGAAGTGTTGTCTTCGGTCAGGCTCGAGACCGTCGTCGAACCATCGAGCTTGCGGAAGCCGACGGCGTCGGTAGTGCCAGCGATGATCGATGTATCGGTAGACGCAAAACCAACGAAGAAATCAGACTGCGTGGCATCCGAGACCTTGAACTTGCACTCAAACCAGCCGCGCTTGCCTGCGGTCATCTTAAACCACATCTCAGCGCTCTGGAGCTGCTGGACGTCGTCGTCGCCGGCATCGTTCGTCAGGAGGAGGGCTCCGCCGACTTCGTCAGCGGCAATCGCTTCCGTCGCGCCAGCCTGGGTGTTGGTCACTACCCAGTCAGAAGCCGAGTAGTTCTGGGCAAAAAGAAAATCGTTGAAATATGTAACGTAGTCCGGTTCCTGTCCAATGGGCAATTTCTCGAACCACTCACGAGAACCGGCTTCTTTGGTCGCATTCAGCAGCGGACCAGTAAAATGGGAAGGCATGTAAAACTCCTAATCAGTGCCTCCTGCAGGCCCTGAGAGGGGCCATATAGGAGAAAAACAGGGGAGAGTCCTAAGACCCTCCCCTAAGTACAATTACGCTCCAGCGGTGCCGAAGAGGCCGTAAGCCTCTCCAACGCCGATCGCTTCGCGGTACGAAGCCTTGTAGAAGATCGAATCAGAGTGGAAACCGACATCCGGGCCAGCGGCCTCGGTGCGGATCCCCTGGCGAACCACGATCTCAAGCTCATGGTCTTCGGGAGCCGAGAGCAGGAACCAAGCATCGCTGTCGGTGAGGTGAGGAGAGCTCACCACGACCAGACCGTCCTGCTTGATTGCGTTCAGGTCATTGTCGGAGGTGCCGGGCTTCAGCTCAGAACCCACGAGCTCCATGGCCAGACGCTTGTTATCCGGGTGAACCAGAAGGAACTTGGGCTTCAGGTTGTAGATAGCGCCGTGATCGCCAGTGAACACCTGCTCGAAGTCGCTCAGAGCCGTCGAGAGCGAGCTCTGCGACAGGTCAGCGGCCGTCGAGAGAACGTTGCGGTACGTTCCGCCCGAGGGCTTCGTGTGAGCCGAGTTGAAAATCGACACACCGTCAGCAGTCGTTTCCGAGCTGAAACCGTTGTTGAAGATGTTCATGGCCTGAATTTCCTGAGACTCAGCAGCCGAACGAGCCAGCTTCTTGGTCAGCATGGAGATCCACTCGAACTTGCCGTCTTCTACGGTCTCGCGAGAGATCGAGAAGCCAAGCCCGTACTTGGTCATCGTCAGGGTCTTAGAAGCACCCTGCTTGCTCCTCTCGTACGAGTAGTCCGAGTTTTCCGGCACTTCTCGGAACATGGGGAGATCATGGAGAGCGGTCATCTGGTAGATGTCCCGATCCGTTGTTTTCATGTTGAAGAGCTGGTTCCGCCTAGACGGATGCATCTTCAGTTCGGATCTGAAAATCTTCTCAAGCACCGGCAGGGCACTTGAGCCAAACAGATCCGAATATAGATTGCGAACTGCAATAGCAGACATTTAATACTCCAATTTTTCTATAATCGTTGTGTAATCAACGACTAAATTTTTTTAGACCCCAGCGAAGGCGTCCTTACCGAAGGCCTGATGTTCGTTGATACGAACGATGACCTCGGCAAACTCACCAAACGCGTTATCAGCACCACGATCGAGACCAACGATCGTCAGCTGAGCGGCGGAAGCGCCGATCGTGGACGAGTCGATCTCCTGACGCGACGTCTTGTAGGTCGTGTT